>Ga0209417_1005741_pt1 | contig 13389 bp, 17 predicted proteins | sample RifGroF2_FD_184002 | JGI IMG/M metagenome (GOLD analysis project Ga0209417, IMG submission 184002) | Groundwater microbial communities from Rifle, Colorado, USA - Groundwater F2 (SPAdes) (version 2) | ecosystem: Environmental > Aquatic > Deep subsurface > Groundwater | place: Rifle, Colorado... | reverse complement strand
TGACGGCACTGTTTATGCTGGGGATTATGGCGGAAGACATTTATTCACTACTCAAACCGATGAACTTTCTTCATATACCTGGAACAATGGTACCATAGGGATTTCTACAGGAGCAACAAATATAAACAACGGTTTAAGTAATTACAATACACTTATAGGATTGAGCAATGCAGAATCACCTTATATGGCTGCGGATGCATGTAAGAGTCTGAATAACGGCCCTAATAATTTAGGGCATACTGATTGGTATTTGCCTGCACGGAATGAATTAAATCTTTTATATACTAACAGAGCAAGTATTGGTAATTTTAGTACAGCTCAATATTCTGGAATGTATTATTCTTCTACAGAGGTTTCTAGCACAGGTGTATGTATGAATTATTTTTTCGATGGAAGTGCTTGTTATACATACAATAGTAAAAATAATCCTTATAAAGTTCGATGCATCAGGTCTGCTAATATTGCTGATGTAACCTGTCCTAATATAGGCAATACTTGTGCTGACACCTCTAAATATGCAGGCTATGTTGATAGCCGGTATATTTTTACAACTAGTGCAGATGAATTAGGTACATATCCCTGGAATAATGGTACTATTCCAGGGTTAACGAGCACAGGAGCAACTGATATGGGGTATGGCATGAATAATTACAACATGCTTATAGCCGCCATTGATACAGGGGCGCCTTATAAAGCCAATAATGCTTGCAATGTATTGAATCAGGATACTCTCCGCAATAAAGGATACACCGACTGGTATTTGCCAGCCCGTGACGAAATGGTAATTTTTTACACAAATAAAGCACTTATTGGTGGGTTTGCTACTGCTGGGTACTGGACTTCTTCAGAATATGGCACACATAGTTACTATGGTGATTTGTTTAGCAATTGCTTAAGTCACTCTAGTAAGACTGATAGCTATAGGGTTCGCTGCATAAGGAGCGAGTTGTTTTCAATCAATGACTAACTGTCATTGCGAGGGCTTTAGCCCGTGGCAATCCAAAAAATAATGACTGGTTTTAGATTGCTTCGTCGCAAGCTCCTCGCAATGACAATTCCAAGTTTTAACCAGATGGGTTCTAAGTTATTTGATCTAAATTAATTATGGAGATTAAAAATGAATCTAAAAACTATTCAAAATCTTCTGAAAGGTTAGTTTTACGCATTCTTATGTTAACCCATAAAAGGAGCGCACCACTCATAATAAAAGCAATAAGTGTAAAAATATCATTGGCTGACATAATTATTCTCCTTTTTTTCTTAAAAATTTTATCATATTTTCTATTTTATCACCTTTTCTAAAATAATTGTCAAAAAATCCCGCAGAAAGAATAAAACCTGTAAAAAATCCTATTATTTTAAAAATTAAAGGAATATTAAATGCAAAAAAACTTATACTTCCTCCAAAACTGCTTAAAGCCGCAATCCAAGAATGCGTTTTAGAATCCCTTAAGTAATCAATTTCTTTTTCCAAACCTTTACTCATACTAATTTCCTTATTTCATTGAATAAAATTAATTATACAAATAAATGACAAAATTAGTAACATATTTACATAGGAGATAAAAAATGAACCTGAAAATCTTAGAAAATATAAGAACTATAGACATAAAAAATATAAATATGGATAAAAAAAGCATTTTAATGCTAGTCGGGTCAATACTGATTTGTTTATCAGCCGGCATAATCGGAAAACTTGCCGTAAGCCAAGAGTCTTTAATCTGGTATGATTACCTTTTCAAGCCGGCATTAAATCCTCCCGACTGGCTTTTTCAAAGTATCTGGGTGATTTTGTATCTATTAATGGGTATTTCTTTATATATTGTTTTAAAAAAAGACAGCCTTATCAGTAAAAAACTTGCCCTGATAATATTTTGCGGTCAACTTTTTCTAAATGCTTTATGGGCTCCTGTATTTTTTGGACTGAGGTCTATTGCAGGCGGACTTGCAACAATAATATTACTCTGGGCAGCTATATATTTGTTAATTTATAAATTTTATAAAATATCAATACCCGCAGCAGTTTTGCTAATTCCGTCCTTGTTTTGGGTAAGCTTAACTATAGGTTTAAATTTGACTTTCTTGATACTTAATCATTAAGGTATATATTACTTTTTAATGCCAATTTGAATTGTATTATCTAAAATCAATTTCATTGCTTTAAAATTAGCCGCTAAATAACTTGTTTCATCTATTATTGTTTCTAATCTGGCATGCATATCTCCCAAATGCCCTATTAGAATTTCTTTTTGCAAATTTGTAATAGTCGTCATTTCTTCTTTGGTCATAATTTATTTTCCTTTATTGGCAATGGTAATAAAAGTATTGATGTCATCCTGAGCAAAGCGAAGGATCTATCCATTTTTGAATTATAGCTTCAATTGTTCTCTTGATAGATCCCGAATCAAGTTCAGGATGACACTTCATGTTAAATATAATTATTGAAAATTATATTTATTTAGCGACTCAAGTTATTCATGTTTATTAAGTTTTTTTATCACATACGCAACTTAAAAGGAATGAACGCTCCTTTATAATTACATATTTTACTCTTTAGATTCAAATGTGTCAATATAATCAAAAAAGGAGATAAAAATGGGTGTCAGAGAGGACATAAAGACAATAATTGTACAATCAAGCTGGACTATAACAGAAGTCGCAAAAGAAATGTCCCAAATTACTGGTAAAAATTATTCAAGATCAAACATTTCCCAAAAATTATCAAGAAAAACTCTTAAATACGAAGAAGCTATGTTAATAGGACAGATTTTAGGTTATGACTTAAAATTTATAAAAAAATAAATGGATTGGACAAATTTGAGAATGTTAATTATACTCTAATTTATGAACAATGATTCAATCAAACAAAGAATAACTAATCATATTGAAATAAGAAAAAATTTATGGACGGCAAATATTGTCTTATTGGGCGGTTTGGCTACTGTTCTTTTAAATTTTACAAGCATCATGTCCTTTATTTTAATTGTTACAGGTCTTATTTTTGAAATAATATTATTTCAAAGTTTAGTTTATCAAAATATAAGAATAGAAATATTATTAAAACTTTTGGAGAATGAAAATGTCAATTTATGAGATTTTAAGCATAATCTTTTTTATTATAACCTGTGTATTTTTTATAAAATCTATTCAAAATACAATGCAACCCTGTGAAAATGGAAAATGTAAAAAATAATAAAATAGCACAGTAGGGTGGGTTAAAACCCACCAACTATAAACAATCTTCTAAATCTGGACTATTAATGCAAAAGTCTGGATTATCTTTGTGCCAACTTGTTTTTTTATCAATCTATACCTGCATTTCAACCATACAAAAATCACTAACCATATTAACCACAGTAAAAAAACGAATTTTTAAAAAAGCCATATGCTATAATGCCTGAAGAAGAGAATTGGAAGGCTGAAATGCCCACGGCAGTAAAGGGAAAGCATGGGTAATAAAAAGCCTGCAGGCTTTTTATTACCCATGCTTTCCCTTGATAGTAAATACATTTGTTTGTGGTATAAAAACAATAGATAGTAGTTAAAAAATAATCGAAAGGTAACATAAAAGTGCTTCAGGCTGGAATCGTGGGCTTACCAAACGTAGGAAAATCAACTTTATTTAACGCTTTAACATCAAGCAAAAAGGCAGAATCGGCTAACTACCCGTTTTGTACAATAGAACCCAATAAAGGCGTTGTCATTGTGCCGGATGAGAGACTGCAAATCCTTCAAAAACTTGTAAAAACAAATGTGGTAATCCCGACCGCCGTAGAATTTTATGATATAGCCGGACTCGTAAAAGGCGCAAGCAAAGGCGAAGGACTGGGAAACCAGTTTTTAGGACATATAAGAGAAGTTGATGCCATAATTCAGGTGGTAAGATGCTTCGAAGATGAAAACACCATCCACGTTTCAGGAAAAATTGACCCTGTAAGCGACATAGAAACAATCAATCTTGAACTTGCTATGGCTGACCTTTCCACCGTTGAAAAAAGAAAAGAAAAAGTTCAGAAAAACCTCAAAGCCAGAGATAAAGACGCAATAATCGAAGATCCTGCTCTTGATAAGCTTCTTGAATTTTTGAACGACGGAAAACCTTTTTCTATAGACTTGTTTACCGAAGAAGAAATCCCTTTCGTCAAAAATCTTCATCTTTTATCTGTCAAACCTGTTATTTACGCCGCGAATGTTTCTGAAGACGATCTTGTAGCAGGCGGAAACGATTTTGTAAAACAGGTTGAAGAATATGCTAAAACTCACGGCGCAGAAGTAGTCGTCATCAGCGCGCAAATAGAATCCGAACTGGTAGATCTCGGACCCGAACAGGCAAAAGAATTTCTTCAGGAATTAGGAGTTGCTGACAGCGGCACAGAAAGAATGATAAGAAAGGTTTATGACCTTCTAAAACTCAGAACTTACTTCACCGCAGGAGAAATTGAAGTAAGAGCCTGGACTATAAACGCCGGAATGAAAGCTCCTCAGGCAGCAGGAGTGATTCACACCGATATGGAAAAAGGTTTCATCAGAGCAGAAGTAACTTCTTACAAAGATTTTACGGATTGCGGTTCTTATGCAATAGCCCGAGAAAAAGGACTTACACGTCTTGAAGGCAAAGAATATGTTGTTCAGGACGGCGATATAATGCATTTCAGATTCGCTGTTTAAGTACTTTTTTGTCATTGCGAGGAAGGCTGAAAGTCTGACGTGGCAATCTATTTATGGCTATTTAGCGATTGAGATTAATTAACAATTCAAATTATCGTCAATATTCTCCTCTAAAACATCATCAGGTCTATTGTTGTAATCTGTAATATTTATAAATTGGTTTAAAATATATGGATTAAACCGATCACTGCCTTCTGAAAGCATAATATCAATTGCGCTATCGGAATCAATAGCTCTTTTATAAATCCTGTTTGAAGTTAATGCGTCATATGTATCAGCAATAGCCGTAATTTGGGCATAAAAATTGATTTCTGTGCCTTTTAAGCCGTTGGGATATCCGCCTCCGCCATAATTTTCCTGATGATCCAGAGCTACTTTTGCTATTTTGTCAGGCAAATTTATATTATCCAAAATATATCTATAACCCAGTAAAGAATGGCTTTTCATTATTTCAAATTCTTCCGCGTCAAGTTTTGCAGGTTTATTCAAAATATCTTTAGGCACAAGCATTTTGCCTATATCATGCAGCAATGCCCCCATCGCAAGCTCCTTTAACTCATTTTCATCAAGCCCCAGGCTCATTCCAAGTGCAGTACTCATTGTAGAAACATTTAAAGTATGAGAAAAAGTATATTCATCAAAAATTTTCAGCTGACTTATACAGTCAATTTTTTCAAGATTAATGCTTACTTCTTCAACTATTATGTCAGTTGCTTCATTACAACTGGCTATATCCGGTTTTTCATTTGCATGAATTCTTTTTAATATATTTTTTGAGATATTTACAAGCGTTTTTGCTACCTGATCGGGAATTACGGATTTATGCTTTAAAATTTTCTGATTATTTGCAGTATCAGAACTTTTTTCTGCTGATTCATCTTTTACAAAAATTTTAATGCTGCAAAGTTTTATCAAGACGTCAGGAGTAAGCGCTTCCCCATTTTTATAAACTGCTTGACCTTTATCATCATAAAGATCAAAATCGAGTTTTTCATTTCCAACTAATTCTAACGGAAGTATAGGACGCATATATTTAACTATTTCCTTTTAAATTATCTCTCTATCAACTAAACCATTATTACATCTGTTTTTGTAATCAACTAATTTCATAAATTTACTGAAAATATATGGGTTAAACCGATCAATGCTTTCTGAAAGCATAATATCAATTGCTTTATCGGAATCAACAGCTCTCTTATAAATCCTGTTTGAAGTTAATGCGTCATATACATCGGTAATAGCCACAATTTGCGCATAAAAATTAATCTCAGTGCCTTTTAATCCATTAGGGTAACCTTTACCGTCATAATTTTCCTGATGATCCAGAGCTACTTTTGCTATTTTGTCAGGCAAATTTATATTATCCAAAATATATCTATAACCCAGTAAAGAATGGCTTTTTATTATTTCAAATTCTTCCGCGTCAAGTTTTGCAGGTTTATTTAAAATATCTTTAGGCACAAGCATTTTGCCTATATCATGCAGCAACGCGCCCAGAGCAAGCTCTTTCAATTCATTTTCATAAAGTCCCAGTGTAATTCCCAAAGCAGTACTCATTGCAGAAACATTTACCGTATGAGAAAAAATATATTCATCAAAAATTTTTAATTGGCTTATACAGTCAATTTTTTCAAGATTATTGCTTACTTCTTCAATTATTATGTCAGTTGCTTCATTACAACCTGCCAAATCCGGTTTTTCATTGGCATAGATTTTTTTTAATATATTTTTTGAAATATTTACAAGCATTTCTGCTACTTGATCAGAAATTAGCGGATCATGCTTAAATAGTTCCTGACTTTCTTTTATAAAAACTTTTATTTCATTGCAAAGCCTTATTAATAAACCAGGTGTAAGTATTTCACCTTTGCTGCAGATTAATTTTCCTTTATCATCATAAAGGTCAAAATCAAGCTTATCATTTCCAACTAATTCTAATGAAAGTATGGGACGCATTTATATAACTCTTTAACTGACTCAATTTTTAAAACTATATTTATATCTAACAAAATGGGGAATTTAAATTACTGAAAATCTTTAATAAACTATATTAATTGTTCGTATATATTATACAAGCTCGTCCCAAAATTAAAAATGGAATTTTTAAAAATACTTATAATACATTAGCTGTAAACAAAATTATTGAATATATTGTTTATTAATTAAGCTCCAAGGATAAATTTGTTTACGAAATAGGATAACTGCTTATAAAAGAGGGGGGAATAAAAATGAAAATAAGGAAATGTCTTTTAAAATCATTTATTTTTGCGTTTTTATTAAGTAATATAGCCTTAGTCAAGGCAGAAATAGCAAATTTTGATACGAATATCAAAGAGGTCAAAGCAGTTACTGCAGATAATCAGGCGGATTCTCTTTATTATTTAAATATGGCAAGAGCTTATGAGCAAGAAAACTCTATAGAAAAAGCAATTGAAAGTTATAAACTTGCGATTGCCGCAAATCCAGATCTTGGAGCAGCTTATAGCCAGCTCGGATTAATTTATGCAGAAAAAGGAGATTATAAAAATTCAATAAAAATATTTAAAAAATATTTGAATTTTTCTAATAATCCTGAAGAAGAAGCATTGGTGAAGGAATTTATTACTAAACTGAATACACTGACTAAACAATAAAGAACCTCGATGCAAGCATACGAGGTATCAACAAAATGTCATGCTGAACTTGTTTCAGCATCTTTCCAATTTTCGCATATTGCTTAAAAGCCTAAACGGATAGACCCTGAATCACCAGGTAGGGGCATAAAACTATGGCTCTCTAGTTCGCCTTGTTTTGCAGCCAGTTCAGGGTGACAAAAACGACCCAAGGGTCGAGGTATTCTTAGAATAAAAAATTAAATACCAAACAAAAGCCCGAGAATTTTATTCTCGGGCTTTTACATCTATAGATTTAGATCCCGGGTTTGATGAATAGATATAAAAAAGAGATAAAATGAATATAGAGAGCAGAAATTAGATGAAAGGAACGGAAGATTATGGCTATTAACAAAAATGAAGTTGAAAATTTTTTTGAAAATTCAAGAGAAATCAGAAACCTGGCTATTGACGGAGAAAATAAAATTATTAAGGAAGAAACCCAAAATTCTTTAAATCCAAGATATATTGGAGTTTATCTTTCCAATTATTATTCCGAAAATATCAATAAAAAATTTCATAATGACCTCTTAAAATAAACAAAAATTCAGAACCCATCTGGTTAAAACATGCAATTGTCATTGCGAGGAGCTTGCGACGAAGCAATCTAAAACCAGTCATTATTTTTTGGATTGCCACGGGCTAAAGCCCTCGCAATGACAGTTCCAGAAAGAAACTTTAACCAGATAGCTTCTCAACCACAAATTTTAAAAGTCTGTTCCGCAAAAACAGGCTTTTTTCTACTTTAAGAAATGTTAATTTTTGGCGTAAAATCCTAAAGTTTACTCAAATTCATGTCGACTACAATTATACAGAGAATACAAGGGAGTTAAGCTATGTCGGATAATCCTGTTAATAACAGGAAAATTGTTCTTAAGCCGATTAATAAACCCAAACTTGATATAGGCGAAAGTACTATTTTTTCAAAAAAAGTTGATACAAACTTATGGGAAAATGCCGCAAGAAAAATAATCCCCCAAAAACCAAAAGATGACAGTCTTCAATTTCAAATATTCAAAGTCGAACAAGAAGCTCAAAAATACGAACAAATCCTCTCTAATCCATTCGGAAACAAACTGGACATAAACTGTTAAAACTGCTAATTTCCTGGAGAAGTTGAAAACTTCTCTTTTTTTTTGATTATTTTTATTTATATCTTTCTTAATATTTCTTAATATTTTGGCTTTTTTCTGTCAATTTTTTTTATTAGGAGTTTTATAAAAGTATAAGAAAATAAACAAAACTCCTTTCAACTCATCCAAACCTGATTAAGAGAATCAGGTATTTTTTTGTTTAAAAATAAATAACCTCAATGCAAGCATACGAGGCATCTACAAAATGTCATGCTGAATCAAGTTCAGGGTGACAAAGACGACCTAAGGGTCAAGGTATTCTTAGAATAAAATCTATATTAATATGTTTTAAAAATAGGTCTTTTAAAACAACGGGATTATTATTCAAATCCTCTATTTTCGGCAAAATACCGAGGATTTTTTCCCCCGAAAGCTCTTTTATCATAGCAGGCGCATTTCTTATTGCTGCATTTTCTGTTTCAGACGGATAGTTAGAAATAATAATACCTGCTATTTTGATATTTTTATTTTTTGCGGCTTCTATAGTAAGAAGCGTATGGTTTATTGTCCCCAAATCAGGTCTTGCTACTATTATCAAAGACAAATCCAGAATTTTTATCAGATCACGCATGGAGAAAGAATCTTTTATAGGCGTTAATAAACCTCCCGCTCCTTCTACTATTACAAAATCGCATTTTTTTCCCAGTTCTTTATAATCTTCAACTATTTTATCTATATCAATGTTAATTCCTTCCAAATCAGCCGCTAGAGAGGGCGCTGCAGGCTCTTTGAAATTATATAAAGCATACGTTAAAATACTGTCATCTACAGATTTTACAAATTCCAAGTCAGGCGAGATTAATTTATTATTTTTTTTGAAAGAACCCGTTTGAACAGGCTTAAAAACTCCGACAGAATAGCCTAAACTTCTAACAGCAGAAGCTAATCCCGCTGTTACAACTGTTTTTCCCACATCAGTGTCTGTTCCGGTGATAAATATATTCATGTTTTAAAAAATTTATTATCTACTAAATCTGTCATTGCGAGGCATTAAACATGTCTAAAATCATTAATTTTTCTAACGAAGCAATCTTCCTTTATGGCATAAAAGCTAAAATTCGCACGCGGGAAGATTGCTTCGGAAGTGTAATAATAGTTGAAATGCCTGAATTATTGCCTCGCAATGACAACAAAAATTAATTCGCAATTCCCGTTAATTATAATACAATATTTCTATGTTCACAAAAAATAAGCGGTAAGTGATAATCATGAAAAATTTCAGAATAATTTTAGCGATGGTAGCGTTGATTTGCTGTTTTAGCTTTTATAACGCTCCTGTAAAGGCAACTCAATTGCCGCAACCCATAGTGGAATACCTTAAATCAAAATATCCTAGTGTGGAGATAAGATTTGACGGACTTGTTGAGCTCCCCGACCATACAATTTATCTGCCTGTTACTCCTCTTACTTATGGAAAAGTTGAAAATCCAGCCGCAATAATCAAAACAATTCCCGCCAATACTGATTTTGTTAAAAAACCCGACATGATACTTTTTGCAAATAATCTTGCGTTATTAAAAGTTATAAGAGTTAATAACCAACTAACCGTAAATTACAGCCCCGAAATTCCCCTTTGCGTAAAGTTGGGATTACTTCCGCAGGATTTAATAGTTCCTCACGGTCTTATACTGCCTATGGAACTAAAAGTAATTCTTGGCAACCTCAAAATTGCTATTAAACCTAAAAAAGATGAGGATGATCTTGTGTTTTACGGAGAACCTGTATCGAAAAACACAACAAAAGTCAACATAATTACCAGAAAAAAAGGATCAAAAGGACTTCCTGAACTTGATTGCATTAAAAATAAAGTTTTATATGCCTCCAGTTTTAAGGACAATAAAATAAATATGATTGATTCTCTCACAGGAAGAGTATATCAAACAATGAAAATTCCTTCCGTCCCGTCGAATATGATTTTAACTCAAGACGGACGGTATCTCCTTGTTCCTTCAATGTCTTTAAACAAAATATTTGTTATAGACACTTTTACCAATATATTTTTAAAGGATATTGAAGTGGGAAAACTTCCGACATCAATCCTGTTACCTGAAAATTCACAAAAAGCTTATGTTGCAAACAAGCTTTCATCGAGTATTGCAGAAATCGACCTTGAAAATATGCTTTTAACAAAAGAAATTAATGCTGTCGGTAGTCCTGATAATCTTATATCAATAGAAGACAGCGAAAATATTTTCTATAATGATTCTAACTCGGGCAAAATTTATAGGTTAAACCCTGATTCAGGTATTTCTACAATAGTTACACAGGCTAACAATGTTTCTAAAATCGCTCAATCAGGCAAATACCTGTTTATTTTAAGTCGTTCCAACAATGAACTTATTGTTTATGACTTCAAAAACAACGCGGAAATTACTAAAATCAAAGTGGGCGAAAAGCCTGTTGATATTCAAATATTGGACAAAAGAAAAGAAATATACGTTCTTGCAGGCGGTTCTGACGAAATAAACATTATAGATATGCAGGATTTTAAAATAAAAAAATCAATTGCTCTTAACAGCGGCGGATTTCCCGGAAAAATCACTGTCATTGAAAGAGAGAACAAAGCCTTGATTACAAATCAGGATGCTTATCAAATAATTATTTATGACATGAACAAAGAAAAAATCCTCGGGAATATCCCTATAGACAAGACTATAAGCTTTTTACAAATTTCAAAATAGAAAATAAAATAAAATGAATAAATTTTTAAAACTATTTGTATTAATTATTGCTATAGTTTCTCTCTCCGGTTGCGCTTCTAAAACCCGCCAAACAAACATAAAATTCTCAAGCTGGGGTTCAGAGTCAGAAATTACAATAATTAAACCGCTTTTAAAAGAATTTGAAAACCAAAACCCTGACATAAAAGTAGAGTTTATTCATATTCCCAAAAATTATTTTCAGAAGCTGCATTTGCTGGTTGCATCAAATTTAACGCCCGACGCGGTTTTTATAAATAACCTCAATGAACCTCTGTATGCGGAAAATAATGTTTTTCTGAATTTGTCAGATTATTTGAAAAATGAAAAAAATATATCGGAAAAAGATTTTTTTAAACAATCTTTAGATGCTTTTAAGTATAAAGGCAAGCTTTATGCAATTCCGAGAGATGTTTCAAATCTGGTGGTTTATTACAATAAAGATATTTTCGATAAATACAATGTCCCGTATCCTGCTGAAAATTGGTCATTCGATGAGTTTCTCCAAACATGCCTGAAACTTAAAAAAAACTCTAAAAGTAATTTTGCCGTAAGTTTTGAAGAAGCTCCTCTTTTCTGGCTTCCATATCTATGGAGTAACGGAGGCGGACTTATCAGCAAAAATCTTGATTCAATTATAATCGACAAACCGCAATCAATTGAAGCATTGCAATTTTACGCGGACTTACGAAACAAATACCATGCCGCTCCCACAAAAAGCGAAGCGGGAAGTGCTACAATGGCGCAGCTTTTTATTCAGGGGAAAATAGCAATGCATATAAGCGGAAGATGGAGTACCCCAAGATACAGAAAAGATATTCATTTTGACTGGGATATAACAAAATTTCCTCGCGGAAAAGCAGGTTCTATAGTAGATTGTGATACTTCCGGCTGGGCAATAAGCTCATCTTCCCAACATCCAAAAGAAGCATGGCGGCTTATAAAATTTCTGGCAAACAAAAAATCTGCCGAAAGGTTTACGAAAAGCGGTCTTATTGTTCCTGCGCGGGTTGATGTTGCAAATTCAGAGGTTTTTCTTAATAAAAACATGCCGCCAAAAAATTCAAAAGTTTTTGTGGATATTATTCCTGATTCCATGCCTACCCCTGTTACAGGGAATTATCAGGAAATAACAGATATTTTAAATACGGCTCTCGAGCCACTCTGGAACGGTAAAAAATCCGCAAAAGAAGTGGTGGATAAAGATTTGATTTTGCAATTAAATCAGGAACTTAAAAAATGATTAATTTTGGTGTCATTGCGAGGAGTGAAACGACGAAGCAATCCAAAAAATCAGATATTTTTTATTTTAGATTGCCACGTCGAGCCTTTGGCTGCCCCCTCCTTTTTTGATAATTAATCAAAAAAGCGGGTACCCTTCGCAATGACGACTAAGCTTTGATTACAATTTTAAAATCCCAATAAAAAGCCCCGTATATAAACGGGGAAGAAGAGATCATGAGGCAGATTTTGTTCTGATTTTGTTAACTTACTTAACAAACTTTATTATTCAAATTAAATTGAAAAATTCCTATAAAAAACTTACGCAAAACCTTACTTATTGACGTTAATAAGACTAAATTAAGTTCCTTTCTCCTAGAAAATAAAAAAAATGTTTGTCCCTAAAACTCTGTTCCGTATTTTTGAATTTGTTTAAAAGATATAATTAAAATGTGGCTTGCAAATATAATACTAATTAATAGAATTCTGACCATTACTCTTAAGAACTATAAGCCGTTACTCTTAAGAACTACAAAACATGCAACACAAAGACGGCAGCTTAAGTTAGCTGCTTAAAAAAAGTTATAATTTGATTTGTAATTTAATTTAAAGAATTTTAATATTTAGTTAAATACTTACTTATATTTAAGTATTAACTATTTTATCCGTAAGAAAATGAACGTTTTATGCTGTTATCAACAATTTTTTGAGCGGATTCTATTTCAGCTTCAGCCATTTTTAACATATTTTGATGCTTAAGTACTTCCGCATCAATCTTTTTTTCCATCAACTGAAGTTTTTGCCTTCTCTGTTCAAGCTGTTTAACCTCAGGAGACTCGGGATCCAAATCAGTACCGATTGTAACCAGCTCAAAACCTTGAGAAGCAAGTTGCATTTTGGTTTGTGATAATGTCTGAATCTTATATTCAAGATCCAGTTCCATATCTTTTAATGTTTGTAGTCTGATTATGCCTGAGACAAGTCCCATTTTTGTTTCCCCTGTCTAAATTACTAAAT
>Ga0209417_1005737_pt1 | contig 13396 bp, 10 predicted proteins | sample RifGroF2_FD_184002 | JGI IMG/M metagenome (GOLD analysis project Ga0209417, IMG submission 184002) | Groundwater microbial communities from Rifle, Colorado, USA - Groundwater F2 (SPAdes) (version 2) | ecosystem: Environmental > Aquatic > Deep subsurface > Groundwater | place: Rifle, Colorado... | reverse complement strand
TGGCGCGCATTCCGTGGTGATTTCTAATACTCCCCGTTCAAAGTTCAGCGTATATGATATTGCTTCGCAATTTAATATTGACGTCCATATCCTGTGGGATGCAGTAAAGAAAACGCCTCTTGTGCCAAAACCGATCTTGAAAATTGCCAGAGAACAGGCGATTTCAGCAACAGAATTGATGTCAAGGGTGCTTACCCGTATTTACACCCTGAAGCAAAGTGAAGCATCAATGGCAGAAAAATATCACTCTATTGAGGAAATTTTTAAAAGCCACAACATAAGTAAGTAGTCAGTTTTGTTAAATTTATAGGTTGAAATTTCTATTATAAATGCTAAACTTTATGTTGATTACTGACCTGCCTTAATAAAATGGAAGGATGTGCATTATGAGAAGTATTGCATTGCTGAACCAGAAAGGAGGAGTAGGTAAGACTACTACAACTGCAAACCTAGGGGCCTGTCTTGCAATGCTGGGGAAAAAGGTACTCGTTATTGATATGGATCCACAAGCCAATTTAAGTGTGCATCTTGGTGTAGAGATTCATAGTCTAAAATATTCCGTATATAATATTATTACTGGGGATTGCAAACCAGACGAAGCAATTTTAAATACCAAAATACAGGGTCTTGATATTATTCCCGCCAATATTGATTTATCTGGAGCAGAAATTGAGCTGGTGGGTGTGGTGGGGCGTGAAACAGTATTAAAGGAATATTTAGGAAACATACTCGGCCGGTATGATTATGTTCTGATTGATTGTCCTCCCTCCCTTGGCTTGTTAACCCTTAATGTCCTGACATTGGTGCATGAGATATTTATCCCCTTGCAAACTGAATTTTTTGCATTGCAGGGGGTAAGTAAATTGTTAGATACGCATGAAGTTGTTCGGAAGAGATTGAATAAGAAATTGGAGATTACGGGTATTATTTTTTGCATGTATACCAGCCGTACCCGTCTTTGCAGGGAGGTTATCGAAAAGGTTAAGGAACATTTTGCAAAGGACCAGGTATTTGACACAGTTATCAGAAAGAATGTAAAACTTTCAGAATCACCGAGCCATGGTAAGTCGATTGTTTCTTATGCGCCTAGTTCGCATGGTTCTGAAGATTATATGTCACTTGCAAAAGAAGTCGTGCAGCAAGAAAATAGCAAAAAATATTAATTTATTAAAAAATATAAGTTGTAAATTTGTTGGGAGGAAATATGGGTAAGGAAAGTGCGCTAGGACATGATCCCTTGCGTTGGATGAAAATAACAAAGGAAAACAAAAAATCATTATCGTCGGAAGATGCGAATACAGCGCGTCAGAATGCCGGAAAGGCTGAACAACAAGCAAGTATCCAGACAACGCCTAAACAACAAATAACCCTTCCAACGGGTAATGGTAAGGCCCGGTTTGTATCAAAGAAGGCGATGCCGTCACCCGGTAATGTACCGAATAACCCCGCAGCTCCCAAGCCCAAGGTTGTGATTGGGCGTTTGTATGAGAAACCATCTCTTGAAAAGGTAAAATCAGTCCAGCGTAACAAAAATGAGGTTCTGGAGACAAGGCGTTCCGTCGAATCGTCACTCCCTGTATCCGGGACTATACAACCAATTAATAGAATAGCGCCAGAAATAAATCGTACTCCTGTCTCTACCGCCGTAAGCCATTTTTCTACGTATATTATTGTAGCCTATACAGCGCTTTTGCTTATTTTGGGGTACTTTGTCTATGGCGACCTTTCTAAACGGACGAGCAGGATCGAAGCTAAAATTATGGCAATTGAGAAAATCCTGCGAGAAAAGTAGTAGCTGATTTGAAATATATTCCTGCAACAGGTTCAACCTTAAAAATAATTTTGATATGAGTTGTTACCAGTGGATTTTCCGAAGATATATTAAAAATCTTTATCTCGGATTTATCTTTACAAATGAGTCAAGTTTTAGATGTTGGATGGTTAAATGGCTATATGGTTATTAACCATTTAACCATTCAGCCATTTATCCTGTTTTATGTGTGTTTTATCGGTCTGAGGCTTCGCCTCGCTAGTATTTGATCGAGGCATGTTCGCCGCTAAATATCTTTATTTCCCCATTTTTCAACTTCATCATCAAACCCCCGTTATTGGATATATCGATGACCTTTCCTGTATATTCCTTCCCGCAATCAATAATGGTCAATTTCTCTCCGATAGTGACGCAAAATTCCCTCCATCTGTCAGTGATATATCTATAGTGATCATTCTTTAAAATTGAATACCACTTATCTATATCCTGGAGCAGCGCCTTTGCGAGGAAATTACGATTTATAGGTTCTTTTCTTTCAATGGCGAGGGAAGTTGCCGGTAGGCGGGTCTGTCCCGGCAAGTCTTCTTCGGTGAAATTGACATTTATTCCTATACCAATTAAAAATATTGATTGTTTTTTTAAGTTTTTTTCAAACGCTACTAATACGCCGCCTACTTTTTTCCCCCCAATCAGGATGTCGTTAGGCCATTTAATTTCTGCGGGGAGATGTAAGGTTTCGCGGATCGTTTCTGTAATTGATACAGCCATAGTGCCTGTTAACAAACACAAGTGGTCTGGTTGCATATTGTGTTTTAGCAAGAGTGTAAAAAGTAATCCCTTGTATTTAGGGCATGACCATGAGTGATCAGAACGCCCCCTGCCTTTCGTTTGCTCTTCAGCGAAAATTACGGTGCCATTCTTAAAGCTGGTATGTGCAAGTTTCTTGGCAGTGTCCATTGTTGAAGTCGTCCGCTCTAAGGTAATTACATTACTTCCAACAATCTTTGTTTTTAATTCCCGTGTGATTTCTTCTGCAATTAAACGATTGTGTGAATTTAATATGTGTGTATCCTGTACATAATGGTTAAGGAGATTATTCTCTGTTATTGTTTTTGGCATACGGGATATGTTTGAAAAAGTACATTTCGGTGATAGATAATCATTGTGTAAATATATGTCATAAGTAATTTAAAAGTCAACATGAAAAGGAGAAACCATATTTCTTTAGGCGTTTACAAAAAATATTTTGACACTTTCCCCGTTTTCACGAGGACAAGTTTAGCAAAAATTCACGATTCGTGAATTACGCCCCCGATAGATTCAGTCGGGGGCTAAAATCGTAAATTCCCACTCAAGGACTCTTCCGATTCGTTCGGGTTAGGATATATTTTTTATAAAAAAATACTAGACTTCTGCCAGTATGACAGGTGTTGCCTATGATAGAATTTTTGTGCTGTCACAATGGCATACTGGCATAAATATTTTGAGGATAATTTTAATAAATATAACAAACGTAAGATACTTAATTTCAATTGATTAAGGTGTTTTGATGTTCAATAATTTTCTACGGCATTATGTTTGCTAATTGTACCTAATCGTTGGATTTTCTGATATTTATATTTATTTTGTTATTCAGTTAAACATAAGTTTTGAAAGGAGGTATTCGATGGCGAAACAACTAGCCTTTAATGAAGAGGCAAGGGCCGCTATTGCTCGAGGCGTTACAAAACTTGCCAGGGCGGTTAAGGTTACTCTGGGTCCCAGAGGAAGGAATGCAGTATTGGATAAAGGATATGGGAGTCCCACGGTGACAAAGGATGGCGTGTCAGTGGCTGAGGAAATTGAACTGAAAGACCCTTATGAAAATACGGGGGCCAAGTTGGTGCGTGAGGCGGCATCCAAGACCAGCGATGTTGCTGGGGACGGCACGACCACTGCTACGGTTCTTACTGAGGCTATATTCCTGGAAGGATTAAAGTGTGTGACGGCAGGCGCTGATCCCATGGCGCTCAATAGGGGGATGAGGAAGGCCATGGATAAGGTTGTAGAGAAACTGAAAGAGACAAGCAAGAAAATCAAGAGCCAGACAGAAATTGCAAGTGTTGGGTCTATTGCGGCGAACAATGATCCGGAAATTGGAAAAATGATTGCCGATGCGATGGATAAGGTTGGGAAGGACGGTGTTATTACCGTTGAAGAGGGAAAGGGTCTCGAAACAAGCGTAGAAGTAGTAGAGGGTATGCAATTTGACCGCGGTTATCTCTCTCCCCATTTTATCACGAATCCCGATTCAATGGAGGTTGAATTCAAAGACCCTTACATCTTTATTTACGAGGATAAGATATCTTCCATTAAAGGATTGGTTCCGTTATTAGAAAAGATTGCAAAGACGGGTAAGCCTCTTTTAGTTATTGCAGAAGATGTAGAAGGTGAGGCATTAGCCACGCTCGTTGTCAATAAACTACGAGGCACAATTAGCTGCGCAGCGATAAAGGCCCCTGGGTATGGCGATCGCAGAAAGGCGATGCTGGATGATATTGCTGTTCTTACGGATGGCAAGGCGATATTTAAAGACCTCGGAATTCAGTTGGAAAGCATTGATATCCGCGACCTGGGAAGGGCAAAGAAGGTAACCATCGATGCGGATAATACAACGATCATTCAGGGTGCAGGCAGTTCGAATACCATCGCTGGACGTATCAAACAAATCCGCAATGAAATTGAAGCTACGACGTCAGATTATGATAGGGAAAAGTTACAGGAAAGGCTTGCGAAACTTGCTGGAGGTGTTGCCCAGATATTCGTTGGAGCTGCTACGGAAAGTGAAATGAAGGAAAAGAAGGCCAGGGTTGAAGATGCATTGCACGCCACAAGGGCGGCGATTGAAGAGGGTATTTTGCCTGGTGGTGGCGTCGCACTGTTGAGGGCAGCAGAGGCTTTGAATGACCTCAAACTAAAAGGTGACGAGGCTATGGGTGTTGATATTGTAAAGAAGTCCCTATCCGCTCCTGCAAAACAGATATTTAAGAATGCAGGACTGGAGGGTTCTGTGGTTGTTCGAAAGATATTGGAATCCAAAGATAAGTCCTATGGCTATGACGCAGAGAAGGAAACATACTGCAATCTGATGGAAGCAGGTGTTATAGATCCTACAAAGGTAGCAAGGTGTGCATTGCAGAATGCCGTGAGTATTGCTGGAATCCTCTTAACCACAGAATGTATCATTACCGATATCCCAAAAAAGGGGGATGAGAAGATGCCAGGAGGTATGGGTGGCGGCATGGGAGGCATGGGCGGTATGGGTGGAATGGGTGGAATGGGAATGTAATTCAATAATTTATAATATAAATTTTAACATTAAGAATTTTATTGTTTATTTTTCATGAGGAGGTAATACGAAAATGATCAGACCGTTAGAGGACAGGGTGGTAATTGAACCTATGGAAGCTGAAGAAAAGACTCAGGGTGGAATTGTGCTGCCTGATACTGCAAAGGAAAAGCCCATGAAGGGAAAGATTATCGCTGTCGGCGATGGGAAAATGCTGGAGAGCGGGAAAAGGGCTGAACTTTTGGTAAAAAAGGGAGATAAAGTCCTTTATGGAAAGTACGCCGGGACCGAGATTACTATTGATGGTAAAGAATATTTAGTTATGAGAGAAAGCGATATTTTAGCCAAGATTGAGTAATATCAATCAGACTCTTAAAGTTTTTTGATGATTTAAATTTTTTGGAGGTTATGAAATGGCGGCAAAACAGCTAGTTTACGATGAAGATGCCAGAAAGTTGCTCCAAAAAGGGATTAAGCAGCTAGCGGATACCGTTCGGGTAACCATGGGTCCTACGGGAAGAAATGTGATCCTGGAAAAAGGATTCGGTTCACCTTCGGTTACAAAAGATGGCGTCACGGTAGCTAAGGAAATTGAATTGAAAAATCCCTTTGAAAATATGGGGGCAAAGATGGTTTGTGAAGTTGCATCAAAGACCAGTGATGTTGCTGGAGATGGCACCACAACGGCCACCATCTTTGCAGAGGCTATCTTTAATGAAGGATTGAAGAACGTTGCAGCCGGCGCAAACCCAATGGCGATCAAAAGGGGCATTGATAAGGCTGTAGAAATTGTAGTTGCGGAAATTAAGAAATTGAGTAAACCTGTGAAGGGGCGCTCTGAAATTGCCCAGGTGGGAACTATTTCTGCCAATAACGATGCATCTATCGGAAACCTGTTGGCGGACGCTATGGAGAAGGTCGGCAAGGATGGGGTTATTACCGTAGAAGAAGCGAAGGGGATTGAGACTACACTGGCGGTTGTGGAAGGTATGCAATTCGATAAGGGATATCTTTCTCCATATTTTATTACCGATGCACAGAATATGGAGGTTATCCTCGAGGATGTCTATATATTGATTCACGAAAAAAAGATATCCGGCATGAAGGATATCCTCCCCTTATTGGAAAAGATTGCCAGCAGTGGAAAGCCTTTATTGATTATTTCTGAAGACGTTGATGGTGAAGCGCTGGCAACCCTGGTAGTTAACAAGCTCCGCGGCGTGTTGAGTTGCGCGGCCGTTAAGGCCCCGGGTTTCGGAGATCGCAGAAAGGCGATGCTGGAAGATATTGCCACATTAACGAAGGGGCGTGCTATTACCGAGGAGTTGGGTGTAAAGCTTGAAAATATGGGGATAGAAGACCTTGGCCGCGCAAAACGGATTACCATTGATAAGGATAATACGACAATCATCCAGGGTGCGGGAAAGAAGGCCGATATACAGGCAAGAATCAATCAAATCAAAAACCAGATCGAGCAAACCACTTCCGATTACGACAAAGAAAAGCTCAGTGAAAGGCTGGCAAAATTAGCCGGAGGTGTGGCTGTTGTCCATGTTGGCGCTGCAACTGAGGCCGAGATGAACGAGAAAAAGGCGCGGGTGGAAGATGCGCTGCATGCAACCCGTGCTGCAGTAGAAGAAGGGATTGTGCCGGGAGGCGGCGTCGTGTTTGTACGGGCAATGCCTGCACTCGATGAAGCGCGTAAAAAATTTAAAGGTGATGAAAAGGTTGGTGTGGATATCATAACAAAGGCGCTTGAGTCTCCGCTGCGTCAAATTGCTTCCAATACCGGCGCCGATGGTTCAGTAGTCCTTGAAGAGGTGAAGGAATTGTCGACCAATGTGGGATATGATGCCAATACAGGAAATTATGTAGATATGTTTGATGCAGGGATTGTGGATCCCGCGAAAGTATCTCGTGTTGCCTTACAAAATGCGGCCAGTGTTGCCGGTCTCTTGTTAACAACAGAAACCATGATTACTGAGATGAAGGAAGACGAAGAAGAAAAAGAGATCGAAGGCAGTATCCATTAATCAGGCGTTTATTGAAAATTTACATAACGGATAAAAGTAAAAAGGCTACGATGAGTAGCCTTTTTGCTTTTATACACTCATGATTATTATTTCCGGAAAATAACCGGCTATTCTTGCTTGTTATTTAGGGTGTATTTAAAACACCCTTGATTTTGTGCTGTTTTATATACTATAATTTTAACGTTAATAAAATCGGGAAGTAATAGTATCTTTTTATAAAATAATAACTTAATATAAAGACGATATACATGGAAGAAGATTATTACCAAGTGTTGGGTGTTGATAGAAATACAAGCGGGGAAGAGATTAAAAAGGCATATCGTAAGTTGGCTATGAAATATCATCCGGATAGAAATCCTGGAAATAAGGAAGCTGAACAGATATTTAAGAAGGCCGCTGAAGCTTACGGTGTACTAAGCGACCCTGATAAAAAAAGACGATATGATCAATATGGAATAGATGGTCTGAGAGGCGCCGAATCCCGTGGATATACCACCATGGAAGATATTTTTGACGCCTTCGGTGATATTTTTGGCGGTGGCAGTATCTTTGAAGACTTCTTTGGCGGAGGAAGGGGTCGGGGCAGGGCAGGTCGTCGAGGGGCGAGCCTGAAGTGTGATATTGAGATCGATTTTAAAGAAGTGGCTATAGGCGTTGAGAAAAAAATTGAGCTGACTCGTAGGGAAGTGTGTGATACATGTCGTGGGACCGGCGCGCGCGAGGGTACTTCACCGGTAAACTGCCCATATTGTAAAGGCAGAGGTGAGGTTCAGCAGTCACAAGGATTCTTTACACTCCGCACTACGTGTCCTAAATGTCATGGTAATGGTAAGATTATAGAATCTCCGTGCGCAAAATGCGGAGGTTCTGGCCGCTATCCAAAAAAGTCAATTATTTCTATTCAGATTCCAGCTGGCGTTGAGGATGGAACACGGTTGAGGTTGACAGGCCAGGGAGAGCCTGGTGAAAATGGAGCAGCTCCGGGAGATTTGTATTGCGACATCCATGTTACTCCCCATCCTATCTTTAAAAGACATGGGAATGACGTTCTTTGTGAAGTTCCGATTACTTTTGCACAGGCAGCCTTGGGTTGTACCATTGATGTTCCTACCCTTACGGGGAGGGTTATTCAAGTAAAGATACCAAAAGGAACGCAGAACAACGAAGTTGTTCCGATTCGTGGAGAAGGATTTCCTAATGTACATGGGTATGGGAGGGGCAATCTCCTGGTACAGGTGATTGTTGAAGTTCCAGCGAGGATGACCTCCAGACAGGAGGAGTTGCTCCGGGAATTTGCGGAATTGGAGAAAAAAAATGTCTCTCCCCGACAAAAGAAATTTTTTGAGAAAATGAAGAATATTTTTTAAATAAAATTTAAGAATGGAAAGGTATTTTATAAGGAAGGAGGTAAACATCAGTTTATTATTTAGTTAAGTTTGGCTAAATAAATAACTGAGAAGAAAATATGCCAACATACGATTATAAGTGTAATGGGTGTGATCATTTGTTTGAGTTGTTTCAACACATTACGGAAAAGCCAGTAAAGAAGTGCCCTGCTTGTGGGAAACTGAAAGTTCAGAGAGTAATTGGCTGTGGTAGCGCTATTATTTTTAAAGGTTCTGGCTTCTATCAGACAGATTACCGGAGTGAAGAATACAAGTCTAAGGCTAAAAAGGAAACCGAATCTGTAAAATCTGATACAAAAGCCGCAGAGAAAAAATAAAAGAAAACATGCCGAAAATAAACTGCCCCAATTGTAAAAAGGAGTTTGTCTATCAGAATATAAAAGAATTGCCAAACTTCCCTTTTTGCTGTGAGCGGTGCAAGCTTATCGACCTTGAAGCATGGCTGGATGAAAGGCATCGTATTGAGGAGCCAATGACTCCTGAAGCATTGAGTCGAATAGAAAAAAAAGGAGGGGAAAATGGGTGAAACGAAAACTGTCGTACAGGACTGGCGCGATATTTTCCGCGCCTTTAAGATGGCATTTGACCCCAAGAAGATGTTTCTTGGATACATTGGTCTTTTGGCGAGTTTGATTTGGTGCGTGGTTGCAGTTTCATTTTTCTCGGCATTAACGTTGGTTAGCGCCAACCCTTATGCCTTTATAAAACTTGTCTTATATTCAGCCAGGGAAGGCATACCCCTCGCTATAAAAAATTTGTTATTAGCGATTATGCCTCTGGATTTCGGGGAATTTGTCGTTCTCGCGGTACTCGTTTTTGGGCTGCTAGTCATCTGGTCGTTGATAGGGGGGGCAATTACACGAATTGCCACGCTGGACTATGCCAGAGACGAAAGTATAAGTCTGACGGATGCCCTGAAATTTGCCAGGAAAAAGTTCTGGTCTTATTTCTGGTCACCGCTGGTGCCGGTAATTGGTGTCCTTTTCTTCGCCTTGTGCAATGTGGTAGGCGGTATGATTGGGCGAATCCCTGTTCTTGGTGAGATAACAGTGGCATTGGGGTTTCCTCTTGCCATACTTTCCGGCTTTCTCATGGTTTTTGTTGGTGTAATAGGTGTATTGGGATTGTGTTTCATGTTTCCCACAATCAGCGCGGAAGGGTCAGATGCCTTTGATGCGATGAGCCGGGCATATAGCTACGTCCTCGCACGTCCCAAACAATTCATCTGGTATTGTATTGTAAATACATTTTATGGATTGGTCTGTCTGATAATTATTGCATTTGTAGCATGGTTGATGATGCGCCTGTCCTTCTGTACAGTGGGTTTGGGTATGGGACAGAAGTTTCAGGCGGTTCAGACTTTTATATTACAAAAGTGCGACATTGCATGCCTCGGATTTTGCACCACGCCTTCTGCTGAGACAAAAACTACGGCGGTTTCTCTTGATCGCTGGTCTTTGAAATTCCTGGCAGGCATGATAATTCTTTATGTTGGATTGGCTAAACTGGCAGTATGGACATTTGTAGCTACATACCTGCTTTCTGCGAAGACAATAATCTATTTCCTGCTCAGAAAAGAAATTGACAGCACAGATGTGACTGATGTGTACCTGGAAGAAAAGATAGAAGAAAAAACAGAAATATCAACGGAAAAAACCGAGAAACTTTCTTCTCCAACAGAAGGTGCTAAAGAGGACCGTTCTTCTACAGAAGAAGGATCTAAACCAAAAGAAGGTGAAGCGGTTTAGTTTACATTTTTCAAGAGGGGAATTATGAAAATCCCCTCTCGGGAGGGGACTAAGGGTTGGGTCTGGGCTGTAGATAATTCAGAGCTTAAGCCACACTTTTCTACAAATAACTAAATTGTTACCACGATTAAAGAATTTTAATTGTCTGAATTTTAAGACTTAAATGAAACAATGAATGTTCCAGTTGTTACTATTGTCGGCAGGCCGAATGTAGGCAAATCTTCCCTGCTCAACTGTCTTGCAAGACGCCGAATCTCCATCGTTGAACCCACCAGTGGCGTTACGAGGGATCGCGTCTCAACAGAAATTCGACACAACGAGTACGTGTTTGAATTAGTGGACACAGGCGGAATGGGTGTGAAAGACGTGGATGGTCTTACGGAAGACATCGAGATGCAGATAGAAATTGCACTTTCCAATGCTGATATAATTCTCTTTGTGGTAGACGTGCGTGACGGTGTGACACCTTTGGATATTATGGTGACGGAAAAATTGAGACGCCTTGGGAAAAAAGTAATCCTCGTTGCCAATAAGGTGGATACGCCAAAGTTTGAATATCAAATGGCAGACTTTAATAAATTGGGATTCGGTACCCCGCTTCCGATGTCTGCCGTTGAAGGATTTGGGCGGTCTGAATTGCTGGACAAGATTATTTCTCTGCTGCCAGCGCCGTGCCAGGATTCAGATTCCACTGAACCCATCATGAAACTTGCCATTGTTGGTAAGCGGAACGCCGGGAAATCTACGCTCATTAATACCCTGGCAAAGGAACAGCGTGTAATTGTCAGTGAAGTGCCAGGCACTACGCGAGATTCAATAGATGTACGGTTCGAGATAGAAGGTAAGCAATTCCTTGCAATTGACACGGCAGGGGTAAGAAAGAAAAGACAGGTCCATGATTCTATAGAATTTTACAGCATGGCGCGCGCCGAACGGTCTATCCGCAGGGCAGACGTAGCGCTATTTCTTATTGATGCTGCGCTCAAGGTGTCCGAGGTAGACAAAAAACTGGGCGATTACATCGTCTCTGAAAATAAACCATGCATCATTGTAATTAATAAATGGGACTTGGTTCAGGGAGTTGAAACAGGAAAATTTAATGACTATATTTATAAATGTTTGCCTGGACTTTCCTTTGCCCCCATCTCTTTCATCAGCGCCAAGAATAATAATCATGTAGTGGAAATGATACATCTGGCATTAGAACTGTACGAACAGGCTAATACCCGTATAACGACTTCTGAATTGAACCAGGCGTTGCAGGGGGCATTGTCTTTACACCGTCCGACACGCAAGAAGTCCAGGTCTCCCAGGATTTATTACGCCACGCAGGTAAGCGTTTCGCCGCCCACGTTCATCCTTTTTGTTAACGATCCAAAACTCTTCGATAGCAATTACGAACGTTACCTCTCCAATCAACTCCATAGCAAGCTCCCCTTTTCTGAGGTTCCCTTAAAATTCCATTACCGGGCAAGGACAAAAGTGCAACTCAGCCACGCCTGATGAAATCGGTTAGGTGCGTAGCTCAAATTGTTTGGAGTCGCTAAATACCCTACTTTAATGTACGTCCGTACTTAATACTATGAATTATTATAAAAATATTTTCAAGAGTATAAAGGTACAGCTCATCTGTTACATCTGTTTGCTGACGACATTCCCATTGTTGTTTGTCTGCATCGTGGAGTATTACAGCGGCAAGCGTGCCATTGAACAGCGGGTGATCGAGCAGCTCACCTCCATTGCCGATTTAAAAAAGAGGGAACTCAATAATTGGCTGGAGGAACGATTGACGGATACATCGGTGATCGCCCGGAACAAAGTGCTTGCAGCTGCGGCAACAAGCCTTTTGCAGCAGAGGAGGAGAGTTGAAAGCGTTCATCAATTGATGAACTCAGAAACTGCACGCATAAATTACAACAGGGTTTTGGAAAATCTTCATGCACTCAAACAGTTTTATAAACACTATAACGTTATTTCCATTATTGATGGCGCAAACGGGGAGGTGGTCATATCTACCTATCCTGATATCGTCGGCAAGACTCTGAGTTCGTTCAACAGTTATATAGATATCCTTGAAAATAAAGATGTAGCTGTAAAAGATATTTACACCTCTGAACTCATGGGACAGAACTGTATGACGTATTTCTGCCCTGTTTGCCTGACGGATCCCTTCACCCTGGAAAGTAGCAACGTCATTATCGGCGTTATCTTGCTGGATGTTGATGTGAAAAACAGCATTGAGCCGTTGATTCGGGACTGGCCCGGGATGGGGAGTACGGGGGAAACATTCCTCGTGAGGAGGGAAGGGGACAATATTATTTATTTAAACGACCTCCGTCATAAGGAAGGCGCAGCTTTAAAGTTCGCGAACTCAATCCATGCTTCCCAGGATGTCCCTTCCATATTGAGTTCTGGCGGTAAAGAAGGGATTAAAAAATCGCTGGATTATAGAGATATCCGCGTGTTGTCTGCATATCGCCACATTCCAATTCTCAACTGGGGGCTGGTGGCGAAACAGGATTTAACAGAGGCATTTGCCCCGGTTGAAAAACTAAAGAACCACGTGATTGTGCTGATCTTTGTTTGCCTTGTCATTGTTATTGTTATTGGCATTTCACTCACCAACCGAATTACAAAACCCATCTTACAATTGGTTGAGGGATCAAAGGCTATTGGTTCAGGAAATCTCGATCATCGTATTTCAGTTGTTTCGCAAAATGAAGTGGGACTTCTTGCAACGGAATTTAATCAAATGGCTGCAAAGCTGAAGGAATCCTATTCAAATCTGGAACAAAAAATAGATGAGCGGACATCTCAGTTGTTGCGTGCGGAACGCCTTGCCGCTGTAGGAGAACTTGCTGCTGAGGTGGCACATGAAATAAATAATCCTTTGGGTGGCTTACGTAATTTTGCCAGTATGCTTGAAGGCGAACCTGCAAATATCGCACAAACGAAAAAGTACGCCACTCTCATGCTGGAAGGACTTAAAAGGGTTGAAATGATAGTAAAACGCCTTTTAACCTTTTCCAGACCATACGCACTTCACATATCTGAAAATTACATTAACAATATTATAAATAACTCTATTGAATTTATAGAGCACAGAATTG
>Ga0209417_1005734_pt1 | contig 13402 bp, 11 predicted proteins | sample RifGroF2_FD_184002 | JGI IMG/M metagenome (GOLD analysis project Ga0209417, IMG submission 184002) | Groundwater microbial communities from Rifle, Colorado, USA - Groundwater F2 (SPAdes) (version 2) | ecosystem: Environmental > Aquatic > Deep subsurface > Groundwater | place: Rifle, Colorado... | reverse complement strand
GATGTGATGCCAGCGGCGGGCAAAGCCCGCCGCAAATCTTGCAGAACTCAAAACAGTCATTCCAGATATGGAGATCGGTATACCGGAATAATTCTAAATTGGAGGGAACGGACATGTTGAATTTTTATGGATGGAGTCTCTGTCCACACTGCCGCAACACAATCGCGTGGCTTAAAGAACACAATATCCCGTTCAACTATCTCGAAATAGAAGAACAGCCTCAGGCCGTAATCAATAAAGTTATCGAGGTCAACGGCGGTGACGACTGGGTCGTACCGACTCTTGAATACAATGGTAAATGGCGTCCAGGACAATCTTTTGACGCAGGATCGCTGGAGCACGACCTTAAAGATTGGGGACTTCTTTAGTTTTCAAGAACGATGAACGCGCAGGCGTAATCCTTTTCATGACTTATTGATACGTGGACTTTGGCAACTTCCAGACGCGCGGCGGCTTCAAGGGCCTTGCCGGAAAGAATCGTCCCGGGTTTTCCGTCACCATTATTAAGGGTTTCTATGTTTTTCCACTCGCAGCTTGCACCTATCCCACAGCCGAGCGCCTTTGAAAGAGCTTCTTTAACGGCCCATCTGCCGGCGAAATATTCGGGAGAGTTTTTTCTCTTAACGGCCTCGGTTCTTTCTTTCTCCGTGAAAATCCTTTCGATAAAGGAGTCTCCGCTTTTCTCCAGCATTTCCTTTATCCTGGATATTTCCACAATGTCCGTACCTACTCCGGCTATCATCTAAACCTCATGATTTTTAAAGTATTCAAATATAAAGCTGACATTTTTTAATGAAAGAGATTCGGCTTTTATATCACAGCTGCCAAGCTCGGCATTGCCTACACCGAAGGTTCCCATCCGCGCGCGGCGCGCGGCTTCGATACCGGCTGGAGCGTCCTCGATAACGAGACAGTTTTCAGCATTTATGCCGACTTTGCCCGCTGCCATGAGAAACGATTCGGGATCGGGCTTTGACCTGGTAAAATCCTGCCCCGAAACGACTGCGTGAAAAAAATCTTTCTTGAGACCCGATATGTCGATAAGCTCGGGCGCGTTTCTGCTCCCCGACGAGACCGCCAGCTTAAGAGGCGTTTTGCGGAGTTCGGCGAGAAAATCGTTTATTCCATCGAAAAGCAGTTTTTCTCCGGCTTTTCGCACAAAGTCCAGGTAAAGAGCATTTTTCCTCGTGGTGATCTCGGTTATTTGCTTTTCATCGAGTTCGATCTTCCCGTGAGTCATTATCAGGAGCGATTCTTTTCTGGAAACGCCGCGCAGGAGGTGGTTGATTTTCCGGTTGAAATGAATGTTCAGCTCCGAAGCTATTTTCTTCCAGGCAAGGTAATGGTACTCGGCGCTGTCGAGCAGGACACCGTCGAGGTCGAATATCACCGCTTTGTTTTCAAGGTAAAATGTATTCATAATACTTATCCGATATCTTGTGGATTGAGGAGAAGTTTATTTATATCGCTTGCGGCGGCAATCTGTTTCATAAATTCGATGTGCGGATAGAATTCACCCACTTCGTAAAGGTTGTGGGCATCACTCCCGAAGCAGATTTTAACCTTCTTCTCGGCGCATATCCTGAAAAATTCGACAGGCGGTTCGTTCGTGTGGAAATTTATTTCGGCGGCAACATTGTTTTCCTTCAGCATTGCGGCAAGCGGCGCGAAAAGGTCAGAGGGTATTTCCATATTTTTTCTCCGGAACACCCTGAAGGGATGGGCGAGTATGGCTATTCCCGACTTGAGAAAGTTTTCAAGAACAGCCATGAATTCACGTTTTGCCGCTTCTCTATCAGGCTCCGTTTTCAGCAGTTCCGAAAGTTGATGTACCGCGCCTATTTTTATTTTAAAGGAATCGAAATGTTCCCTTTTTATGATAGGAATGCCGCGGATTCCGCTATCGATCTCGACACCCCGAAGTATTTCGGCACCCGCCTCTTCGAGTCTCTTGAAATAAAGTTCAAAGCGGCCTATAATTCAAACAGATACATCTTCGAAGATGTATCTGTTTGAATTATAGGTATCTCTATCAAAATAAAGATGGCCCGAATGTTCCGAAATGGCAGCATTCTGAAGACCCATCATTTTCTTGAGGGCAACGATTTTGGCGACATTCATATTTTCATTGCAGTAGGCGAGATCCGTATGGATGTGGAAATCTGTAAGCGCGCAGGAATCGGGATTTTTAAGCTGGTGCATTTTAAAGGAGGAACTGCCGTCTTCCCGGATTTCCATCACAATAAAGCTGAACGGGTCTTCACAAAGAGCCGGAACGGCGGTAAAGCTCATGGAATCCTTACGGATATCGGTAAATCCTTCATGATGATGTCCAGCCAGCGAAAAATATGCGCCGCAGGATATCATGACGTTTATAATTTCTTCAGAGTTGACATAGTTGTAGGGGCATTCCGAAAGCCCCGGCGGGAAGAGCGGGACGTGCTGGAAGGAGACAATAGGTCCCGGAAAACCTTTTCGCGCTTCTTTCATAAGTTGTATGTCCTGATGGCTGCGGCTCGCGTTGTAGCCCGGCTCCTCCCTGTCGAACGGAAATGAAACGAAACGAACGCCCGCGGTGTCGGTGAAAGTATCCGGTTTCTTAAAAATACCGTAAAATATATCGGGGGCAGGATCGTGGTTTCCGGGGATTGCGATATAAGGACAATTTAATTTGTCGAGTATTGCCTTCAGTTCCGAAAGGAGCACTGCCGCGTCCGGCGAGGCGGGTTTATCGATAAAGTCTCCGGCGACTAGAACGATATCCGGCTTTATGTATCTATTGATCCGGTGGACGGCCCGCAATAGCAGGATGTGGGCGAAATCCCCTTTCCTAGCGGGGATAGCCTGATTGGGCATACGTCCAAAATGTAAATCTGCCAGAAGTACTGCTTTCATTTGTTTATCCACCCATGCAAAATCTTTTGATCTCCTGAGCTAGAGTTACCATTGAATAGGGCTTCTGGATGAAGGAGTTTATACCGAGGTCGAGAGCCTCCATTATGCGAGTGTCTTTTTTGAAGCCTGAGACAAGTATCACCTTAATGTCCGGATTCACCTTTTTCATTTCGACATAGGCGTCTTTGCCTGACATTTTAGGCATGGCCATATCAAGGAGTATGACTCTTATTTCCTGATATTTTTCCTTATAGATATTGACCGCCTCCTCACCGTCCTCGGCATATACGACGTTATATCCGAGTTTTTCGAGGATACTGCCCGCTGTTTTGCGCATTATCGCTTCATCATCCACGACGAATATGAGTCCTGATCCTGTCGGAATCTGATCCATTGCGCTGACGGGGATTACTTTTCTTTCGCCGTCTTCATCGGCGGTTTTTGCGAGTTCCGGGAGGTAAATCATGAATGTCGTCCCTTTGTCGGGAGTAGACTCGACGTCAAGGAATCCTTCATGACGCTCGATAATTTCCTTTACCATTGTAAGGCCGAGTCCTGTGGAGGAATCCCTGTCTTTGGTGGAGAAAAACGGATCGAATATCTTGCATAGGGTTTCCTTATCCATGCCCACGCCTGTGTCAGAGATGCTAAGGCACCAATAGGAGCTCTGGGTGGAGTTGGGATGCTCCGACTTGAATTTTTTGTCGGGATAGACGATTCCTATTGAGACGGAAAGCTTTCCGCCCCATTCTCTTTCGCTGGCCCGCATAGAGGTCATTGCCTGAGCGGCATTGTCGCAGAGGTTGAGCAGACACTGTTCTATCTGGACGGCATCGGCCCTGACGAGTACTTTAAGGTCGTAGAGTTCGGCTTCGAGTTCTATACGTTTATCGAAAGTGTTCTGGCATATTTTAAGAACGTGTATTACCACCTCGTTAAGATCTACCGGTTCAAGTGAAACCTCGTGTTTGCTTGTCATTGAAAGTAAATGCTGCACCATGACCACGGCACGCTCGGTAGAACTTTCTATAAGGTTTATATCGCTTTCGAGGTCTTCTTTCGTACGGTTGTCATTCTTTGAGGAATATCTCATCATGGATATGGTACCGGTTATCGCGCCGAGTACGTTATTAAAATCATTTGCGAGGCCGCCGATAAGGTTTTTGACAACTTCCATTTTTTGAGCGTGTCTGAGCTGCTCGTCCCTCATCTGGTACTCGGTTATGTCATCAAGCCTTATAGCTACGCCCATTTCACGCGAGAGCGCATTGAGTGAAAGATTGAAATACCTCTGGTTGTTGGAAATGATCTTTTCTCCGTATGCGGCCTCGGATTTGCCTGAAAGCGGGAGGGTTTCGATTTTTGTTTTATACGGCATGAGGAACGGGAGCACTATCCATACGGCTTTTCCGATGACTCTTTCGGCGGGGAGGTTGAGTCCGGTTTCTGCGGACTTGTTCCACTGCTTGATTATCCCATGCGGATCGACGGTTATTACCATTGAGTCGAGAGAATTGATTATAATGTCTATATCGTTTTTGGCACCGACAAGATCTATTTCGGCCTGTTTTCGTCGGCCGATGTAACGTCTGAAAGTTATTACGGTGAACCAGAAGAGAAGGAGGAAATTTACAAGTAGCGCCATGTATAATACCTTGAATGTGAACATTCTTTGTATTATAAGCTCTGTGAGCTTATCCTTAACCGCTTCCACGGCGCCCATCACATTCATGTATGCGGCTTCATACTCGTTCCTGAATTTTGTGGAGCTGTCCTCGGTTATCTCACTGTCGGGGTTGCGGTAAAACTTATAAAACTTGATCATTACGTCGTTGAACTTGGCTATTCTTTCGTTCATTTTTTCTTTGGATTCCAGATTGTCGAGTCTTTCGGCATTTTCATTAGACTCGCGGATAAGGTCCCATACATCGTTCATATCTTTATCTTTGGTGTAGCCGCTGACAATTTCCCTGAAAAGCAGATTGGCCCTGGTGGTGTTCAATTCAATATTGATAGCGGAATTTTCGAGCGAGGTATAGGTTTCGCTCATGTTGATGATGGTATAATAAGCGTAGATATTAATTCCCAGCATGCATGAAAAGGCCACGCCAAGAACCAAATAAGTCTGTATGATTGTTCGGGTGTGAAGTTTGGAGACCTTGACTCCCGGGCTAATGCTTGACGATATCATCGAAGAAACCTCCCAATATTAAAATCTTTTTTTAAATTTAACAGTCAATTGCGGTCTGTCGGGTTCGCGCACTACCGATGTTGCGTGCTCGGCGGCCTGGCCGGGTTCCGGTTTGGCGGAGTTTTCGCTGAGGCCAGGAACGGCCGCTGGCTGTTCATCGCTTACCGGAAGAAAAACATTGAAAATAGATCCGTTCTCCGGTTCGGAATATACCTCCACAAATCCCTTATGATTCTGGACTATGTTGTAAACCATCGAAAGACCAAGTCCGGTGCCAGCATCTTTTCCCTTCGTCGTAAAAAACGGATCAAATATTTTAGAAAGGATGTCCTGATCCATTCCTACGCCCGTGTCCGATACCCTGATCAGCCAGTAATCACCGGCGGAAGCGCCCGGAAGGATTGAAGAAAAATGTTTGCCGGGACTTACCCTGTCGAGGGAAACACTCATTGAACCGCCGCGCGACCCGCCTTCCTTCTTCATTATGGTCATTGCGTGTGACGCGTTGACGCAAAGATTCAGCAGCATCTGGTCCAGTTGAGTGGGGTAGGCCTTCACTAGGGCTGAGGGAAACTCATCGTCGGGTCCGAATATTTCTATGGACTCGGGAAATGTGTTTTTGCATATCCTTATCACGTTCTCTATTACTTTTATAAGGTCTACCGTTGAGAAGTCCTTTTCCTTTTTCCTGGCTAAAGACTTCAACTGTTCGACCATATCCTCTCCATGCTTCGCGGATTCCTCTATTATCGCGAGGTCCTTATCCATGTCCCGAATAAGCTTCACTATATTACCCTTATTGAGCATTATCGAATATCTTATTGAACTGACAGTTCCCTTTATTCCGCCGATGACATTATTAAAGTCATGCGCGATTCCGGCGGCCAGTGTTCCGACAGTGTCCATTTTCTGTGCCTGCCGCACGTACTCATCTTTGCGGCGGGACTCTGTCATGTCTTCTATCTGGATTATGGCCCCGCAGGCATTCTGCTCCAAGAGTGGATTTATCGAAATATCAAGGTATTTAATCTCATCGCCGGGAATTTCCACCATGCTGAAACGGTCGCCTTTCTTCTCTTCTATCACAGAACGGAATTTTGTTTTATAAGGCTCAAGAAAGGGAACTTTTTCCCAGAAGGGTTTTCCTTCGGCCTCGGCTGCCTTGACCCTTGTAAATTTTTCTATTGCGATGTTCCAGTGGGTTACAATACCTTCAGCGTCTGTGGATATGAGCATGGACGGCACCGATTGGAAAACCGTTTCCATAAACTTGAGCGTCAAGTCTTGAGATTTCGACAGTTTTTTTTCAGAAATATTATTTTCCACAGCAGTCCATTCAAAAATTTCTATTACACGCTATGACTAAGGTATCATTTTGTATGTTAAAATTCAATTTAAGCCTTTAACTTTGCATGAATTGCTTTTTGAGACTATATTGCCGTGTTAAAGTATGTGAGGATTCCGTTGGAAAAAAAACTGTTAGATATCGTCGATGCCAAATCCAGGGTCAATCATGACCTTCTTATGGACTTTGTCTCAAATAACTCAATTTCCATTTTCACGGAACAGGCGCAGCATCCCTTTCTGGTAGGAAAGGTTCTTTACGATGGAGAGATAAAAAAAAGGACGGGCGGAGCTGATTTCAATACAATGAAATTCAATATCTCCGACGTGCAGGCGGCGGTCGACGAAAAAATCAACCCCACATGCACCATGTCGCCCGCCGATAGCGGAAAGGGCTCGGGGATATCAAATGCCATTTTCATGCTTAGGAAAAAAGCATATTCCATCGAGCCTAACCCGAATATCATCACAATAGGAAGAACCCAGGATAGCGATATTGTAATCGCCGACTATGCTATATCCAAAAGACATGCGCAGATTGTTGTGTTCAAGGATAAATATTTCATAGTGGATGTCGGTTCGACTAATGGAACATCCGTTAACGAAATATCGGTAATACCGGGAATGAAAGTGCAGCTCTCAATAAATTGTACCGTGTCCTTCGGAAGGATCTGTTTCGTTTTCGCCCATCCACTTCAAGTCTACCGCGGGATGCGTCGCGAAATAATGGGAATGTAATTCCGTCATGGCATCCCGCCTCACTTGCAAAAGATCAGTATAAAAAGCTGGGCTGTGATTATACGCATGAACATCACGTATGAGTAGACCGCCGCATATGAGTAAAGAGGAGCGTCATTTTTAGATATCTGGCAGGCGTACGACAATGCGGGCGGATCTGTGCAGCCCCCAGCCATCAGTCCCGACAGCGTAAGGAAATTCATCTTCATCAGGTATCTTCCGGCAAGAGCCGTCAGCATCAGCGGAATCATTGTTATCGCAAGAGCGGAAACTATCCATAAAACTCCCTGCTGGCTGAAGAGCGTTGAGAAAAAACGTTCTCCGCACTTAATCCCGACACAGGCCAGGAAGAGCGTGATGCCCATTTCGCGGAGTATCAGATTTGCCGATGTTGAAAGATGCCAGTTGAGAGGCCCTATTTTCCTTATTCTGCTCAAAACGAGCGCCACCAGAAGCGGGCCTCCGGCAATCCCGAGCTTTACGGGGGCGGCAAGTCCGGGTATGTAAAAGGGTACCATCCCGATAATAATACCCGCCGCTATTCCTATAAAAATCGGGACGAGGTTGGGGTGCTCGAGGTCTTTTTCGGAATTTCCGAGTTCCTTCTCAAGTTCCGCGAGTGCGCTTTCCGGGCCCGTCGCCGTAACAGTGTCGCCAAAGCAGAGTTTTAGTCCGGCGGAAGGGAACATCTCGAAGCCGGCTCTTTCTACTTTGACTATATTGACCCCCAACCTTTCGGCGAAGTCGAGCTTACCAAGCGGCTTTTTCTGAGTCTCTTTATTTGTTACGTTGAAATCTCTGGACAGCGACCGCGTCGGGACAGTGAAATCAAGCTCCGTTATGTCACCGACCATTAAAGCTATATCTTTTATCTGCTCACTTCTGCACAACACCCTGAGGATGTCACCCTTGGCGAGAATGCTCGCATCCGTCGGCGTTACGAATTCACCTTCCCTGCATATTCCGGTTATCATAAATTCGCCGTCTATAATGCTTTTGAGCTTTCCTATGCTTTTCCCGTCGATGCCCTGGTTCATTACGACCATGCTGTGTTCGACGGGTGCGCCGTCCGTCTTGGATTTTTCTTCGGCGAAGGCGGCGGACTCTTTTTCGAGGTTTATCCTGAAAAGCTTGGAGCTCAGGATGATGGAGCCGATAATTCCGATGATGCCGAATGGATAGGCTATGGCATAGCCGAGGCCGGGATACTGTTGAATCTCGCTGTTCCCACCCGATATTCCCCGCAAAGCCTCCTGCGCGGCCCCCAATCCGGGAGTATTGGTTATGGCTCCGGAAAGTATTCCTACCACGACCGCCGCCGGAAGCCCGGCTAAAAGAACAATCAGCGATGCCGTTAAAAGATTCATCGCTATATTTCCGGTGACAAGCAGATTAAGAGCTATCCCTTCTTTCCTGAACGATGCGAAAAAGACTGGACCTGCCTGCGCTCCTATCGTGTAAACAAAAAGAACCAATCCGAAATCCCTGACAAAATCAAGGACTTCCGCGTTAAATCCCATTCCGGAATGTCCGAAGATGATTCCAGCAAACATCACGCCGCCGATGCTTAACGATATACCTTTTATTTTTATTTTCCCCAGGAGTATTCCGGAAAAGATAACGATGCTCAATATAAATATAGTATGAGCAACAGAGTGTCCGAAAAGCAAGTCGTTAAACCATTTCATAAATAAATCCGTTTAGAAATGCTTAAGATAACAAAAAAAGACGCCTTATTCAAACCGCTATCCGGGAGATTTTTTTATTTCATTAATTGAAAATTCTCATTCCCCGGTTAAATTAAAGGACTTTTGGAATTCCAATAAAAGTTTGAATATAAAAAAGACAGGAATGAAGAATGGGCAATTTAAGAAAGAAAAGACGCAAAAAGATCGCCAAGCACAAGCGGAAGAAGCAGCTCAAAGCCTTGCGTCATAAGAAGTAAGAAATTTTATCTTTTAACTTCCCTCCTGTTATGTTATATTTTTATGGCTGGCAGGAGGGTTTTATTTTTTAACTCGCGGAAACATTGTCCGGACTCCGCCTGACGGGAGAGGGAAATGAAAGTGCCTTTAATACGGCGTGGTTTTTTTCTGCCGGTTGTTTTATTTTCAGTACTTTCCAATGCCGCCGATATATCGTCCGATCTTATTCAGAATGTCGACGATGCCCAAGGTACTTTCCTTCTCAAATCCGAAGAAACCAGAAAAGCGAAAGCTCTCGCGGGATATGCAGAAGCCCTCATGGAGTTCAAGAAAGAATCTAAAATAGATGAAAAAAAGGCATCCAAATTTATAGAGATTCTTAAAAATGACCCGGATGCCGAAATCCCCCTGGCCTTCGTAATCGCCGCATGGAATCAGAACAGAGAAAAAAGCTCCTCTCTTGCCGAGAAAATATACGATATTGCAAAGGCTAACCCCCAAATACTTAAATTGAACATTGCCGCGGCAACTATGCTTCTCGGCTCTCAAAAAGAAAAAGAAGCACGCAGCCTTCTCGAAAATGCCGTTCTTGAGAATGAAGACAGGATTGCTTCCGACAAAAAAGTCGACAAGGTTCTGGTAAATATTGCGGAAGTACTAGCGGCGCTCTATCAGAAAAGCAAAGATTTTGAAAAAGGAGATTCACTCCTGGAGAAATTTTTGAAGCCGGATTCCGTATATTGCAACGATTTCAATATAGTTCGATCGGCAGTCCTTTTTTACAGGTCGGCAAAAGCTTCAGCGAGTCCTGATACCTTTCTTCTTTTATTTCCGTCCGATAAAGAGCGCTATTCGAAGGAGTACGACAGAGCCTTTTCTGAAATTGAAAAACTCTGTTTCAAAAAATATCATAGTCCCCAGGATCTCGCTCCTCTCATAGAAGTATGCAGAATGGACAAAGATATGGAAAGGGCAAAGTATCTGGTTTCTTGCAATTTACTTTCTTCTCCCAAGGACTTGCAGAGTCTCGAACTTCTCGCGTTTATTTTTTCCGAAAATGGCGAAGGGGAAAATGCTCTCAGAATTTTCAGGTATCTGGATAGAATGAACTATTTTGCGGACAATCCACATATTTACCTCGAATTCGCAAAAGCGGCGGTAAAGTCAAACAACTTCAAAGAAGCTGCGGAATCGCTGGAATGGTATTCCACCGTATGTGATGATAACCCCGGAATTTACTATATGCTGGGACTCGTATATCTGGATATGGGGCTTTACCGCAAAGCCCTTGCACGATTGTCAAAAGCACCGCAGGATTTCAGGACTTATAGCATTAAATCATTGTGTTACGGGAAGTTAGGCAATCACAAGGACGCCCTCGATTCAATGCTGCTGGCGGAAGCAGCCGCAACTTCTGAGAATAAACAGGAATTGCTCAACCGTGATTTTTATTTTATGCTCGCGTATTTAGCTGACAAGGCAGATTCCGTTGAGAAAGTGGAAAATGCCCTCGAAAAAATACTTTCCCGCTCTCCCGAAGACCACGAAGCCTTGAATTTCCTCGGCTATGTTTGGGCTGAAAATGGTATTAAGCTTGATAAAGCCGAACTAATTATAGCCTCCGCTCTCGTTTCCGACGGCAAAAATCCGGCGTATCTTGACAGTATGGCGTGGGTACTCTTCAAAAAGGGGAAAATAAAAGAAGCTCTGAAATACATAGATTCCGCCATCAAGGAACAAGGCGATTCTGTCGATCCCGTACTTCTTGACCACGCAGGCGATATCTATTTCGCCGCAGGGAAAAAAGAAGAGGCCCTCAAGTTCTGGAAAGAAGCCTCTGAAACCTACAGCGAAGACCTCAACCCCGAAAAGGTCCGGAAGAAAATCGCTGCTGCCAAATAAAATAAGCCGACGCGTTGCAGTTTTATCCGGTCTATTACCGGTTTATAGAAAGAATACCGCCGGTATCCGCACTGGTTGCCATTTCCGCATATCTCGCAAGATAACCTTTGACATATCTGGGTGCCGGCTTTTTCCAGGACTTTCTTCTCTTTTCAAGCTCCTTAGCGGGGACTTCAAGCTGGATTTTGCGATTAGGGATATCTATGGAAATAATATCGCCTTCTTTTACGAGCGCGATTGTACCACCGGCCGCCGCTTCAGGGCTTATATGGCCGATACAGGCGCCTCTTGTCCCGCCACTGAAACGGCCATCGGTTATGAGAGCTACCTTTTCGCCGAGTCCTCTTCCCATGATATAACTCGTGGGCGCGAGCATTTCCTGCATTCCGGGGCCGCCTTTCGGCCCTTCGTAGCGGATAACTACCACATCGCCTTCCTTGACCTTGCCATTGAGAATTCCCTCACAGGCTTCTTCCTGGCTTTCGAATATAACGGCCGGCCCTCTATGCTTAAGCATTTCCTGCGAGACTCCGGCTGATTTCACGACACACCCGTTTTCAGAGAGGTTACCGAACAGTATCGCGAGACCGCCTTCCTTGCTGTAGGCGTTATCGAGCTTACGGATAACCTTGTTGTCCGGTTTTGGGGCTTTCTTTATAAGTTCTCCGAGAGTTTTTCCTGAGACCGTGACACAGCCTCCCTCTATAGCACCCTTTACTTTACTGATTTCCCTGAGTATCGCCATGATTCCGCCTGCAGCGTCAACGTCTTCCATGTGGTATTTGCTTGACGGCGAGACCTTGCAGATATTGGGGGTTTTCCTGCTTATTTCGTCAATCATGGCAAGGTTCAATTTTACTCCTGCCTCGTTTGCTACAGCCAGTGAGTGGAGAACTGTATTTGAGCTTCCGCCCATTGCCATATCTAGGACGAGTGCATTCTTAAATGATTGTTCAGTGACGATATCAAGCGGTTTCGGCCCGCCTCTCAGTGCCATTTTGACCGCGGTTTCGGCGGCTTTTTCCCAGAGCTTTTTGCGTTCCGGCGAAGTGGCGAGGATGGTGCCGTTGCCGGGGAGTGCGAGTCCGAGCGCTTCCGTGAGGCAATTCATGCTGTTTGCTGTGAACATTCCCGAGCACGAGCCGGGCCCCGGGCAGCCTGCTTTTTCAAGTACCAGGAGATCTTTCTCCTTTATCTGACCGGTCTTATATTTCGCGACTCCTTCGAAGATGGATATAAGATCGCATGCGGACCCGTCCTGCATTTTACCTGCCGACATCGGACCGCCGGAGGCGAAAATTGTAGGAATATTGAGGCGCATTGATGCCATAAGCATTCCGGGCGTGACCTTGTCGCAGTTCGGAATGCAGATCATTGCATCGAACGGATGCGCGTTCAGCATGGACTCAACAGTATCGGCGATAAGTTCTCTGCTCGGGAGGGAGTATTTCATGCCTTCGTGACCCATTGCGATTCCGTCGCATATTGCCATGGTGTTGAATTCAAAAGGCACACCGCCAGCCTTCCGGACGGCATCACTGATTATTTTACCGACCTTGCTCAAGTGGCAGTGGCCCGGGACGATGCTTGTATAGGAATTGCATATCGCGATAAACGGCTTTTCAAAGTCCTTTGTTTTTAGGCCGGTAGCCCTCATCAATGATCTGTGCGGCGCCCTCTCGAAACCCGTCCTGATTACATCGCTGCGCATTTTTGCTCCATCTTTTTGAATATATTCATTAAAATGTTATATTTAACAACTTTAATTGGCGGTTTTTTATTAAAATAGTTCATTATCCCCTTTAAATCAACTGTCAATTGAGCTTAATTATCAATATTACAAAGCGAGCCAGAGGTAAATTTATGTTTGACGGATTGAGTGATAGACTTCAGGAAGTATTCAGAAAGCTCAGAGGACAGGCCATCCTGAGTGAATCCAACATTGCCGATACGATGAAGGAAATACGGATCGCCCTCCTTGAGGCCGATGTGAATATAGATGTGGCTAAAGACTTTATAGAAAAAATAGGACAGGACTGTCTCGGTTCGGACGTGCTGAAAAGCGTGACCCCTGGCCAGCAAGTTGTGAAAATAGTCCATGACCGGCTCGTAGAACTAATGGGGGAAAACGAAGCGCCCCTCAACCTGAAGCCGTTTCCCGCGGTAATAATGATGGTGGGCCTTCACGGCAGCGGCAAAACTACGACATCCGCGAAACTTGCGCTACACCTGAAAAAGAAAAACCGCCAGGTAATGCTCGTGGCTGCGGACATCTATAGGCCGGCCGCAATCGACCAGCTCGAAGTACTTGGGAAAGAGATTGATGTAAAAGTCTATTCTGAACGCGGCAATCCCGATGTTCCTTCAATCGCCCGCGCCGCTGTTGAGATAGCGCGGCGCGATGGCA
>Ga0209417_1005731_pt1 | contig 13417 bp, 12 predicted proteins | sample RifGroF2_FD_184002 | JGI IMG/M metagenome (GOLD analysis project Ga0209417, IMG submission 184002) | Groundwater microbial communities from Rifle, Colorado, USA - Groundwater F2 (SPAdes) (version 2) | ecosystem: Environmental > Aquatic > Deep subsurface > Groundwater | place: Rifle, Colorado... | reverse complement strand
CCTGCCAAAGCCATCATAGGTATAGACCGTCTCATTGTCATTCGCATCGGTGATTTTGGCAAGTTTGCCATTTGGCGTGTAGCTGTATGAGGTGATGTTGCCGTTGGCATCGGTAATGCCGCAAACCAGACCACGCTCATCATAATCATAATGAGTATTGTTCTCCTCGGCATCGTTTATATCCGACAGTTTTTCTTCCGCATCATAGATACTGTGAGTGATATAGCCCAATGAATCGGTTTTTGCCGTTTGATTATCAAGCAAATCATAAAAATATGCTGAAACCTGATTCGGACCAGGTACGACATTTTCAACGCCGATAATTTTTTTATTACTATTATAATAAAAATTTGCTACCTGATTTAACGGCAGAACGGTTTGAGTTACCAAATCAAGATTATTATAAAAAGACCTGGCAACATTGCCGTTGGCATCTGTTATCTCAACAACTCTGCCCAGAACATCATATTTATACTCTGTCGTGATATTCAGAGCATTGGCATCTGTTTGATTGTAATCTGTAATAGTTTTCCAAAGATGACCAAAATTATTTACATCGCCGGCATTTGTATAATATAGGCATTTTGTTATTATACCATCAACGGAGCGAGATTCATCAATTTGCCCATACTGATTGTATGTAAATGCCGCAACTGGTATTTCTGTTCCTAAAGGCGTATTGACCGCAGGATAAATTACACTTGTTAAATTGCCATTGGCATCATAGCTATATGTTGTTACATTTCCCATCGGGTCGGTAACAGTGCTAACCTTGTTGTTAAAATTCGGGTCGTAAGTATATAAAACTGCGATAACATTTGGGTCGTTGGCATCATTTGGAAGATTTAAGTTCGTCTTTTTATATATGCCAATGACATTTGCCTGCTCGTTATAGACGTAATCAACACAGCTATTGCCATCAGGCAAAATTTGACGAGTAAGCTCCAGCGTATTTGAGTCATAAAAATATTGCGAGGCAAAACTGTTTGGCTCATCATTTGGATCGTCCGTATAAATCGTTTCGCTTAACGTTTGGCCGGATGAACTATAAATTGTTTTACTTGTTTGGCCCAGCCGATTTGTAAGAATAGCAGAATAATTTGTGGTGTTATAATCAAATATATATGTGCCATAACCGTAATCCTGCTCATACACTTTATCATCTGCATTATAATGGTTAGTGATATAGGTATTACCGTTCGGGTCAGTAATACTGACAAGGTTGTGTTCTTTATCTATACTATAGGTATATGTCGTTGTGCTTCCGGCTGGATCTCTAACTGTTAATAAATCATTTGTACAGGGGTCGTATGTATAATGCCAATTTCTGCCACTAAAGTCATTTATATCCGTAAGCAAACCATTTGAATCATAATACAGAGAGATATTTCGTCCAAGATCGTCTGTGATAGTATTAAGCTTGTATTCCATGGCAACTAAACCATACATATTTGCTGGTCCGCCATAGCTTTCGGACAGGAAATAATCACTTCTTCCATAAATTGGCAAAAGGCCGCACGAGTCGTAAGCAAATTGAATCTGATTGCCATTTTCATCTTTAATTGATGACAGGTTGCCGTTTATATCAAAATGATATTCAATGCCGCTTTTCTTGATTAATGTAAAGCAATCTGTGGATGTATCCAGATAAAAGTATTGCGACAAGTCCTCCTGCCTTATGTACATATTAGGGTCATTATTGTCACGGACATACTCATTCCTGCTGCTCTTGCCATCAAGAAGAATTATTAGGTTCGGGTCAACCATTTCCCGAACCTTCATATTATAATTTATATCCCAGCCGTATCCAAATCGTGAATTATATTCGCGTCTGCTTCCATAAGTTCTTGTAATCTGCACAGGCAAAACCCTGCCCGCAATAGCAATATCAGTAGCAGATAAGCTGTATTCGCCATTGCTCGTGAACACAGGGTCACCAATAGTAGAAACCCCAGTAGGATTTGAATATGCTTCCGGATTAGTAGCATAATACTCAAATAGAACACTATCAATTGCACTATCAACCAACATTTGAGCCTCTTCGTCATCTTCGGCACTGTTTAGCAAGTCCGACAACTCTCCAGAGTCAGCTAATGTCTGGAGCATACTGAGCCAGTCAAGATATTCATAGTTGTCGTCTACCCCCTCTCTGCCTGCCGCCCATTCTACGAGATTACCTGGCTGCCAACTATCACACCACGCCAGAATGCCTGACAGTGTAAAATAATTGCACACAATATACCCCTGAGAAGAAGCAGAATACACGGTTTTTGTTTTTCATGTGCATATGCTTTCTCAGAGTAAATAATAATACTTGCACCATAGGCATCACTTGAAAAACAAAAACCACTTAAAATAACTATTAATGTCAGGATTATTAATGATAAAGACTTCATTGTATAATTTCCTTATTTTAAAGTTCATTCTTTAGGACAAAATGATTATCTATATACTCCCAGCTTGTGTCTCGCCTTTTCTCTCATGCCAGTGAATTTTACCTCTACTTCATAAAATCCTTCTCTGGAAATATATTTGCTGTTCGGGTCGTTCGGTTCTCCCTGCCTTGGAGACCAGATAACCTGCTGCGGATTCTGCGACTGCTGCTGACTTGCATTATTTAACAAAGTTGAGAAAAGCATATTACAAGGATCATAAACACTGACAATAACATTTGAATCACAGGCAATATTATATGATATTGTAGAAAATTCATTATATGTAGCAATTATACGACGTGGATTACATACCAAATCCGCAATTCCATGGTCGTAATATAATTGAACTGTGCCAGTATCATAAGTCGCGGCATTTCCATCGCCATCATCCGCGCTGATAGAAACATCATAATATTTTTTCTCAAAAATCAAACCGTCGAGGTCTTTGCCATCCCACATGGCGGTTTGGACTACGCCTGCTGCAGCTGAATGTTGTATGGTTTTGGCAACATTATTAGGGTCGCCAGAAACTGCAAAATTAATCACAACATTCGCGTTCATATTTAACATGTATTTAACTGTAACTGTCTCATTTTTAGTGGGATCAAATTTGTTTGTTGATAAAAACATCCGGGATACTGCCATTGGCACATTGGTATCTTCAGTCGGATTGTATCTGAACATGTATTCCACTAAGTTGTTAAATTTGTCGCCATCCAAATTTTCACTGGCATTGTGTTGATTAGGATCATCATTGGGCCAATACAAACGTTCCCAACTATCTGCAATACCATCATTATCTATATCTAAGGAATTTGCCGCCTCATCTGTATTGCCATAGGCTCCCATATCAATTCGACCGCCGCCGCCATTAGGCTCATTTGAGTAACTTGAACATGAGTCGCCCGCATCAATACATGGAGAAGAATACCATAAATGAAAATCGTTACTATCCGAATTAACAAACATAGGATCAGTGTAAATATTACCATTGCCTGATACTACGTCTTCGATACATGAATATGTTGCTGAACAGTTATATAGATTATAACCTTCAAGGCTGCTATAATTGCCCCAAATAATACAATTTTTAATATTGCTATAATTGCTACTGCAAGATATCCCATATTGGGTGTTTCCATATATTGTGCAGTTATTAACTTCTGCCACCTGAGGATTTATTGACATCCCGAAATAAGTACTTTTAGCCACCACACAATTACGTATAACAGGACGAGAATAAAATGTCTTCCACCCACTGTAATTGTCTGAGGTTATACCATATCGGCAGCCAATAATTCTGCAACCTTGAATCAATGGAGATGAACCTGAACAACTTATACCTGCTTGATTGTTATTTTCAATATTACAGTCTGTAATAGTAGACGTGCTCTCATAACGAAACCAAATTCCATCACTGCTATTATTGATTATAGTACAATTGGAAATTAAAAAATTTGAGCCTTCGCTTCTGATCCCACAAGATGTATTATTTGAAACATTACAATCAATTACTTTGGGAAGATTGCTGGAAGGCTTATTGTAATAAAAATAAATCCCATTTCCAGAATTATTTACAATATTACAATTAACAATATTAGGCCTTGAACTATTGCCCGTAATATAAACACCAGAAGAATTATTTAATGTTATTCTACAATTCTCAATAATAGGTGATGATGTTATATCGTAGCAGTAAACACCATACTTTCCCCCTTTAATTGTCAGCCCATTCAAAGTAGAATTAGCATCCCCAGCATCAAATGTAACCACATTTATCGTGGTATTGTTGGCATTGATTATAGTTGTCGCCACTTTATTTGGATCATTAGGATCAAGACTACATACAGTAATCTTGTTGCTGTTAAAATTTATACTTTCGTAATATATTCCTTCGTTAACTTCAACAATGTCATCGGTAACAGCAGTATCAATGCCTTTTTGAACTGTAGCGAAAGCTGTTGCCCATGACAAACCATTGGCATCATCATCGCCATTCGGGTCCACATAATAATTAGTCGCCGATGCAACATTGCCGATTAAAATAAAAATCGAAACGATAGCTGTATAAAATAAACCACGCATTTTTTAGACTCCTGAAAAATGTTGACACAGAGTATCTCTGCTAATTATTTTTTTGAAAACCCAACATACCCATACTGACTAACGAAGCAATCCCTTGCCGAAATCGCCCTGCACTGCCTTGTCAGGGTTCAACAATAAACTTCCGCCCTTATGGCCTTGTTAAAAACATCTTATTGGTGTTAGTACCAATAAAAAACATACAACTAATATTCGGTTTCGGCAATTTCTGGCTTTAAACTTTAAAATTTCCAAACAATTTGCATCTTGTAACCAAAAATTGCATTTTCAATCCTGAAAAAGCCTTTTTAACACTTTACCGTCCGCATAACCAACATCAAATGCCTTAGTCGAGACTTCGAATGACTTAGTTAAGACCTCATCTAAACCTTTTGAGCTTTCAAAAGACTTAGTCAAGACTTCGTTTAAGGCATTTGAGCTTTGGAATGACTTAGTTGAGACCTCGTTTGAGGCATTCGGGCTTTGGAACAAGCGGTCGAGACTTCAAATGACTTATTCAAAACGTCAAAACCTTTGGCCGAGTTTTCAAATGCCCCACTTGAGACTTCGTTCAAGGCATTTGAGCTTTCGGATGGGGTGTTCGAGATTTAAGATGAAGTATTCGAGACTTCAAATGGTTTAATTCAAACTTGGTTTAATGCGGTTAAAACTACATCTCTTCCCAATCCTTCGTGGTGAACCATAAAAATCTCATCGGCCTTTGGCCGGTTCCACAACTTTGTGCCTTTGTGCCTTTGTGGCTTTGTGCCTTCTTGTCTATCCCCTATTTACCATATATTAGCTTCAACTGTTCTTCGATAGGCATACTCGAATAGCGTTCGCCTTTGGGACCGACAAATTCAGAGCCGTCTTTTGTAAGTATCACAACGATTTCACTGCCGCTGCTCTTGCCGAGGTAAAAAATAACATTATTTCTGACTGGCGCCGCACAGGGCAAACCATACAAAGCCTTAAGCTGTCCTTCTGCCGGCATACTTGAATAGTATTCACCTTTCGGGCCTGTATATCCGCCATCGACTGTTGCAATTAATCTTATTTCTGTTTTAGAACCATTGTCATTTGTAATCCAGACAACAATCATTTTTTCTTCAAATGCCTGCTCAACCATTATTTCTCGCTGCGGCCGAAACGCCATCGGCATTCTTCTCTGCGGAGTATGATGCCAATGATGTTGTGAATATCCACCATTCCATTGATACCAATTGTCCCTGAACCCGTCAAACGCAAATACATCATTAACTACTGCCAATAACGTGATTCCAGCCAATACAATTAACATTAATTTCTTTGCCATTGTAAGCTCCTTTCACTTCGCTATTCCGTTGTCAATTTTGCGTAACCTCATAACAGCAATAAAAATCTTTTTATCTCTGTCCATAATAATAGTGGCTCAGCCCAATAAAAAAGTAACAGCGCAAATAAAAAGGCCGGTTTGAACACCGGCCTTTTAAAAACATATTTCTCTGTGAACTCTGTGAGCTCTGTGGCAAAAACTTATTTGCCGTAAATCTGTTTCAACTGTTCTTCGGTAGGCAAACTCGGATAGTGTTCACCCTTTGGCCCGACAAATTCAGTTCCCTCTTTTTTCAGCACAACCGGAGTCTTCGTGCCATCACTATTGTTCAGCCAGATGGTAACCGTATCAGCAGGCTGCACATTGGATTTCAAACCATACACAGCCTTCAACTGCTCTTGTGTAGGCATTGTCGTGTAGTATTCGTTTGATGGCCCGACAAAGCCCGTTCCCTGCTGCCGAAGTTCTACCGGCGTCTGCGAACCATTATCGTTTGCAATCCAGATTACAGTAGTTTGAATGTTAGTCTGACTGCTCGAAACTTCGCCTTTCACTCTGCCGTCCACTAACCTTTCCGGCATCGGAGTATAAACTTGAACCGGAGCGACTTGTTGTACTATTACAGGTGCCGGTTGAGTGATTACAACAGGTCTTTCCACAATGACAGGCCTTTCGACAACCACAGGATAACTATAAGGATAGTACCTCCTATATGGAGGCGGATAATAGTACGGCCTGGGTCTGTAATCGCCAAATCCAAAAGAAAAGCTGTAGCTCGTGTGTCCCCCGCCATGATTGCTGTAGCTGATGCGTCCGCCGCTATGACCCCCACCGTGTCCGCCAGCCAATGCACTGCAGGCAAATGCTGACATTACAATTCCCGCCAACGTGATTAATAGTAGCTTTTTCATTTCTGTACTCCTTTAGTCCTGATACTTTATTTGCTTTTTTCGATGCGAACCCTAATTCCCGCATCCGCAAATATAGTGGAGTATCCCCCGCAAAAAGTAACATTCTACGATAATCTGGAGACCAAATTATTTTATAACAGAATCTTCTTGTAAAAAGCAAAAATCGTGATAGATTTCACAAATCTTTTTTTTAAGGATAAAAATTATGAAGCACGGCGAATCTACAGACTGGAGCAAGGACAAAGCGTCAGGGTTTAAGACGCGTATCGGCGTATGGATGTTTGTCCTCTACGCTATTATTTACGCGGGGTTTGTTCTCATCAACACATTTAATCCTAAAATTATGGGTTCTGACATAGGCGGCTCAAACCTTGCCATTATCTACGGTTTCGGCCTTATCATCTTCGCGCTTATGCTGGCGTTTGTATATGATGCCATCTGTACAGCAGCAGAAGAAGAACTAAACGACCCGGAAGAAGACGAACTCGAAGAATCGGAGGAAGCATAATATGTACGAAACATCATCATGGGCTATAGCGGTTTTCATTGCGTTTGTCGCATTTGTACTTTGGATTTCATATCATTTCGCCCGTCGCACGAAGACCGCAAAGGGCTACTTCGCCGCTGGCGGCAACATCCATTGGTCGGTCAACGGCATCGCGTTTGCCGGCGATTATCTGTCCGCAGCGTCATTTCTGGGTATTTGCGGTATGATAGCGGCTTACGGCTACGATGGCTTTCTTTATTCGATAGGCTATCTGGCAGGCTGGATTGTCGCGCTGTTTGTCGTCGCAGAGCCTATGAAACGGCTCGGCAGATTCACGTTCGCCGACGCGATTGACGCGAAATTCAACTCAAAAAGTGTTCAGCTTGCCGCAGCCATCAGTACTCTGGTAGTCTCAACGTTCTATCTTATACCGCAGATGGTTGGCGCAGGCACATTGGTTACGCCATTGCTCGGTCTGCCGCACTGGATGGGCGTGGTTATGGTTGGAACGATTGTTATCATTATCGTTGCTACCGCCGGTATGGCTTCCACAACTTATGTGCAGTTTCTCAAGGGCGGACTGCTGATAATCTTTTCCATCGCAATCGTTATCGTAACCCTCTACAACGGCCTGACAACACATCCTAAAAGCAGCAGAGACAGGGAGTATCGTCAGCTCCAAACGCTTGCGGCATCAGTGAACGCCGACGGTGTCCCGCAGCCGCAGGATTCTGCCTATACGCTTGTTACGACCGCCTCGCCGGCAAAAGGCCTCGTCTTTGCCAAACTCACAAACGGAACATCGCAAAGCTGGTGGCATCTCACAAAAGATGACGCAGGCAAAGACGTTCTAACCGAAGCGTATTGGGTAACCGAACTTGCAAAACCTGTTACGGACAGCAACGGCGCCGAAGTAAGCACCCTGTATAACGGCATTCCTATTACGGAAAGCAAGCCGATTCAGGCAGGCTATATACAGAAACTTAAATTCAACGGCAAGTATGTTGACAGCGTTCCTAATTTAAGCATTGCCGAATTTCTCAAAGTAATCAAAGAAAGCACTATTATAAGGTTCTTTAACAAAACGATTGCCGACGGCGAAGATAAAGTTACCGTCTATTATCAAAAACCAACGTCTGGAAGAGACATTCTTACGCCCGGCCTGAAGTTCAAGGTTGATTCCGCAAAAGGCGCCAAGCTTATGGACAAGCTGAATTTTGTGTCGCTTATGATGGCGCTGTTTTTCGGAACAGCCGCCTTGCCGCATATTTTGATACGTTACTATACCGTCCGCACCCCCGCCGCCGCACGAAAGAGTACGATTGTGGCTATCGCCGCCATTGGCCTTTTCTATGTGCTTACACTGTTTATGGGGCTGGGAGCTATGGTCAACGGCGTGGTGGACTTGACAGACAATAATATGTCCGCTCCGCTTTTGGCAAAGAGCTTTGGCATCACATTGTTCGCGATTATTTCAGCCATCGCGTTTGCTACTGTGCTTGGCACTGTCAGCGGTCTTATTGTCGCTGCCTCCGGTGCGGTTGCTCACGACCTTATGGACCGTTTCTTTGATATGAAGCTTACCGACCATAAAAAGGTTATAGCCGGCAAAATCGCCGCCGTAGCAGTCGGCTGTATCGCGATGGTTTTGGGAGTCATATTTAAGGGTATGAATGTTTCATATCTTGTCGGATGGGCTTTTGCCGTAGCCGCATCGGCAAATCTGCCTGCAATTATAATGCTCCTCTTCTGGAAAGGCACGACCAAACACGGCGTTGCCGCATCGATTATTGTCGGGGCAGTATCATCGGTTGGTTTGATATTGCTTTCGCCGGATATGTTCGAGCGGTATGGTATGCTCCGTTCATCAGCTCCAATATCACTTGACAATCCGGGTATCGTATCAATTCCGTTGAGTTTTATCGTGCTTGTTGTCGTTTCGCTTTTTACAGAAAAACAAAAAGACCTGACACCTGTAAAAATATAAATCAAAGTCATTGACGAAGGCGGACAACGATATTTAGCCGCCGGTTTCACCGGCGGTTGTCATTCCCGCGCAGGTTAGCCCCGCCAATACTTTGGCGGGGTCATTTAAAATCTCATCGGCCTTCAGGCTGATTCCTCTACTTTTCACTATTCACTTTTAATTGTTCACTTTTTCGTCTCTGTGTTCTCTGTGGCTAACATTTTTCTATCTTTGTGCCTTTGTGACTTTGTGGCTACTATCTTTCTTTCACCAACTTTTCAAATTCTTCCGCCAGCAGTTTTGCGTATTTGCCAGGCTTGCCGTCGCCGATTGTGATGTCGTCGAATTTAATTATACCCGTAATATCCTTGCTTGAAACAGCCTGAAACAGTTCATCGGCTTTGGCAATATCACTAATCCTGACCTGCGATTCATCAACTTTCAGGCCGACATTGGAAGCGAGTTGAAGTGTAAAATGCCTTGTAACCGAAGGCAGAATATTCGCGTTCAGCGGAGCGGTTTTCAGAACATTCCCGAAAACGGCGAAAAACGCGCTCGCCGCCCCTTCTGTGATATAGCCCTTGTCATCAACGAATATCGCCTCGGCACATCCCTGCCTGTGAGCCACCCGCTTGGCAAGAACATTGGGCAGAAGATTGAGAGATTTAATATCGCAGCGTTTCCACCTTGTATCGGGTACGGAAATAACTTTAATACCCGTTTTATGATATACCCCTGCATCTTCAATTTCATCAATAGTCAGAAAAAATCGGGGAGTCAATCCTTCTTTGGCATGCTCTCTGATACCTGCTCCTCTTGTAACGTGAAAATAGATTTTAACATTCGGCTTATTATATTTTTCAAAGACGGCCAAAACCCTTTTGCGAATAACATCGATATCTATCCCGTCGATTTCTATTTCCGAGAGGCTTTTTTGAAATCTTTCTAAGTGTTCATCAAGGGCGAATATTTTACCGTTATAACTGCGTAAAAACTCATAAACCCCATCGCCGAAGAACGTGCCATAATCAAAATACGCCGAATCGACTTTCGCCGAATCGACAAACTTATCATCAATCATTACAAGCTGCATTCAAAAATCCTTTTAAAAGTAATCCCGTCAATCCTGTTATCCTGTCTAAAAAGTTTCGTGGCAATCTCATCCGGTAGAGACGCGCGGCGTGCGTCTCTTACACTTTCAATAAATGGTGCCCCCAAGATTTCAGCGTATATTAAAAAGTAACAACCTTATCGCTTTCTTTTACAATCTCGTACATGTCCTTCATCGTCGAAATAGGGCACATTTCGGAACTTTCCTGCCCACGCGCTTTTATGCATGTTCCACACGCAAGAATTTTCCCACCCGACTTTAGGAACTTATCCGCCTGCTCAATTGTGTTAAATTTCTGGGTGCTTATTTTTTGATACTCAACACCTTGGCCAGCAAGAAACACTTTCGCTTCGTCCTTCTGTCCGATGCAAAAGTTTGCGTAGCGCAGCGCGTTCCAGCATGTTTCGGCATCGTTACTCGAAATTATAACTCCGATTTTCATTTTCAAATCTCCTTTTTTATTAAAACAATTCCATAATGATACGGTTTTAAATCGAATTGGATAGCTCCGCTGAACCCGGCGCTTTCCGCCCATTTCAAACAATCTTCTGGTTTAGGGCGGATATCCATTGACGGCCCCCGCGGTGTCATTGAATCATAATTCCAATGAATAATTCCGAGTTTACCACCTCCCCTCAGAATCCGCTTTGCTTCGTTAATAAGAATCATTGGTTTTTCAAGGTGAAGAATATTAAAAAGCATTGCATAATCCACGCTTCCATCCAGAAGACCGGAGCCATCGGCGATAAAATCACGCAATACCGTTTGCACATCGTTCAACCCGTTCTTTTTAGCCTCTTCATCGGTGATTCTGATCATATCCGGTTCGATATCCAGCGCATATATTTCCCCTTTGATAACTTTGGCGGCCGGAATCGTGAATGTACCATAGCCGCAACCAAATTCTGCTACGTCAACCGTTTGACTATTTAAGCCGAGCATCGCCAAAATCTCTGCGGGATTAAAGAATGTTTCCCACATATCACGCTCAGGCATTCCACTATCTCTAACTTTCATGATTTAATCCCCTATCTTTCTCGCAGAGAATACTACAAACCCGCCTTCTCCATAGCCTTTCTTGGGTTTTTGAATTGATGCCATATTTACGGGGAAGTCAAATATAGTTTGATAAGAGATTGGGTGATTAAAACGCTGTAATTTTAGCAAATTAAACATATCATGGCAAGAAAAGAAATTTACCCTTTTATAAAAAATGCTTTTTTTTCTCTTATAAAACTTTCCCAAAAAATTATTCTTATCAATTATACCAACAATAATCTTCCCATTCTTCTTTAAAACTCTCCATGATTCCCTTAAAACTTGTTCTGGGTTTTTAACAAAACATAAGGTATTTATAATTGCTACATAGTCAAAGGCTGAATCTCTATAGGGAAGTTTTTGGCCATAACCCACTCTTGCATTAACCTTTCTTTTCTTGGCAATCCTAACCATATTTGCTGAAGGGTCGATGCCGTATTGTATTCCTAACAGCGCAGCGAACCTTCCAGTCCCAATGCCAATCTCAAGACCCTTGCCTTTCTTGGGTAAAACTTTTTTTATTGCTGCAAGTTCCGATAAATATGCAAACTTATGTTTATCATACCAAGCATCATATTCTTTCCAATATCTATCAAAAACATTGCTCATCTAACCTTCCCATCTTAAACACTCGACCACACAACCAAGCCTTTCAATCTCACAATTATATCAAACTCTTACTCGAATTGCCTTTTATTTTTTTCAATATTTCCTATCCGCCGTTTTAAAAAAAGTTATCCGTGTAAATCAGTGTTAATCCGTGTCTTAAAAAAATAAAAATCCCATCGGCGTAACCGATTCCACAACTGATAACCGATAACCGATAACTGCGTTTCTGACTTTATTCTTTACTTCCCAATTTTATAAAGAAAATCCGGTGCAAAGTCTGCGTTGTTCGGCCAGACGATTGTGTCAATGTCGTGATTTACCGTAACTTTGCGAAAAAAATCAAAATTCTTCAACGGCTCAAAAATCGGACCATCAAGATAAGGCTGTAAATCAACAACCTTAACAGACCTGTCCCCAAACCAGACCTTGAGTCTGTAATCACTTAAATAAGCTACATCAGTTACATAACACATAATTTTGTAGAACCTCAAACCAACGGCTCAATACTCTTTAGCTGCTCCTTGCGTCTGGCAAGTTCCCAGTTATCCAAAAGTTCCTGTCTGTGCTCAAACGCCCATTCAATAATCAGAGAAACAACACGTTTGGGCATACTGCCTTCCATTATCTTGAGTTCCTCGATTGAAAAACTCGCCCGATTCTCACCGTACCTGGCATGAAAATGCGGCGGACAATGCTCACTGTAATACATCGCTATCACTATCCCAAGAAACCTGGAGACTTCCGGCATAAACAATCCCTTATAACATTTAATATACTATAAAAATCCTGTATTTTAATCAACTGCTTTTCAAAACTTCTCAAAAACGTATCAAAACTTGCAAAAACGTGATGGTTTTTGATGAAAATCGTTCAAAATTTGCAAATTCCCTTCAAAAACTTATCAAAATTTTACAAAATTTGCAATTTACTTGCGCGTTTGGTCGAAGTGCCTGTTCGTAAGTCCTTTATTTACGTTGCCGATTTTGTCATAAGTCCTTTATTTTCGAGCCGGATTTTTGCTGACATCTGAAGTCTGATTTCTGACATCTGCTTTAATCATCAAAGTAGTTTGTCATCTTCGCTATGCGGTTCGTCATCGTCATCGACTTTCCACTTGTCGCTTTCGTCAATATCGTTGATTTCGCGCTCCATATATTTGAAAAGTTTATCCTGGAGCGGAGCCATCTTCTCCTGCATTTGCTGCATTCTGCTGTATGTAACTAACAGCATATCAAGCCGAATAAGCTGCCATTTGGCTATGCACTCGGCCTCTTTAACATTAACAAACGGGTCGCATTTGAAAACCCGGCGGTTATCCGGCCCCATTTCGCAAAATTCACAATCTTTACATTGTATCATTACTGCACCTGAAAAATTTTAATCAACTCTGCTATTGCAAAAACTTATGTTATCATATATTATATTGGTTTGAAAGTTTTTAAAACAGAAGAAATATAATCGGG
>Ga0209417_1005729_pt1 | contig 13420 bp, 8 predicted proteins | sample RifGroF2_FD_184002 | JGI IMG/M metagenome (GOLD analysis project Ga0209417, IMG submission 184002) | Groundwater microbial communities from Rifle, Colorado, USA - Groundwater F2 (SPAdes) (version 2) | ecosystem: Environmental > Aquatic > Deep subsurface > Groundwater | place: Rifle, Colorado... | reverse complement strand
CATATTGATATTGAATCTGGCGAATTAAAAGTGCTGGGCAATTATGTCAGCGCTCTTCAGACCAGAGTCGATAGTGGTTGGATAACTTCTCACGGCGGCGGCAGCCCTCATTGTGCGCTGGCGGTCAGCTTTCTCGACGGCTATACCTATGTAAAAACAGTTGGTTGTGTTTGCACGACTTATCTTCCAGCGGACGTGAATCATGATTGTTACGTTGATATGCTTGATCTTGCACTTTTGGCACAGAATTGGCTTGATTGTACCGTTGCTACTGACCCCGCCTGCGTGCAGTAAAAATTACTCGTTGCCTGTAAGAAGCGCGGCAATGAGACTTTAAGAGTATTTTAGTTACAGATTTGGTAATGTCAAATTTAACAGCAGTAAATTTTATTATGATTATTAGACAAATTATACTGGCAGTAGGTCTGTTTTCTGTTAAATGTGAATTAGTTTACCAAAAAATACAGGACATAAGGATATATTATGGCTGGAAATGTAACTAAATCTTGGGAATCCAGGTTAAAAAAACGCAGTGCTCAGGCAGCAGAAGGACCGATGTCTGCCTTGCAGTTAGTTGATAAATATGGACCCATTGCGCAACAATCGGTTGCCAAAAAACTTGATATAACAGTTCCTGCAGCGTTTTTTCACTGCCAGAAGCTTAGACTTGAAGGGTTGATAAAGCCGGTTAAGCAGAAACATCCGGCCGACAATCCGGGCAACAACAGAGGGCGTCCGTCGGCGCTTTGGGACATCGACAGACTAAACAATTTTACCATTGGTTTGACAACTGTGCCTCCGCTGCTTTTGATAGGATTGGCGAATTTTAACGGTAAAATTGTGATTCAGCATCAACACGATTTGAGCAGTATGGGCGAGCAGAAGGATTTTTTAGAAGTTATTGATTCATTTATTGCGACCTCAAAAGAATATGTGAGCCGTGCATCTGGAAGCATTCGTTCTGTTTTTGCCGGTATGCCTGGGTATCTTGATTCGAGCGGAGTTGTTTCTTTTAGCGTCAATATGCCCCTGATAGTTGGCTTGGACATTGAAAAATATATGCATGACAAGCATGGGCTTTTTTGCAGATCGCTTACGCACTACTATTCGATGTACTTCGGCGAAAAAGAATTTTTCCCATCGGATACTACTTTATCGGTTGTTGACTGGGAATTGGGATTAGGCCACGTCGCCGGTTGTAATGACGAGATATACAGCATTGCCGGCAGAAACGGTTTAATTTCCAAAGGCATTCGCGATATCGGCCATATGAGGGTTGTGCGAGACGGGCGTGAATGTCATTGCGGGCGAAAAGGCTGTCTGGAGGCCTATGCCGGCGGCTGGGCGATTTTACGGCAATTAAACCGCCCTGATATTCAAAAGCTGTCGGACATTGTCGCGTTTGCACATCGTGGAGACAGGCAGGTTCTCGATGAACTGAATAAAGCGATAAAGTTTCTCGGTGTCCAAATGACATGGGTTGTTCGTTTTCTGGGTACGGACAGAATTGTAATTACTGGACCACTAAGTGAAGTGTTTCCGCTTGTAAGGGATGCTTTTTGTGAAGGATTAAAACAGGATATGACGAACGAGGAAGTGAAAGCCCTTAATCCTGTGGCAAGCGTTAATCATTCGAGCAGAATGCTTAGCGGGGCATGTAGATTAGGAAAACATATTTTTCTGCACCCCGAAGCGTATTTAAAACAACGCGGTGAAGTTGCGAGTACTGCTAATGGCGGTATTCAGATGAAAAACCATGAGGCCGTTGCATAAATAAGGAAATATTATTATGAGCAAAAAAAGAATTGGTTTCACGTTAGTAGAGCTTTTAGTCGTCATATCGATTATTGCACTGTTGCTGGCTATTCTGATGCCTTCGTTGAGTAAGGCAAGAGAACAAGCCAAGATGGTCGTATGTAAATCTAATTTAAAGCAATTAGGTTTATGTTATTCCATGTATGTTCAGGAGAACAATGGGTCTTTTGAAGACGGGGTGAATTGGCAGGCAACTGATTTGGTGATGTGGCTGGATATATTGCGGCCATATTATGCTAATATTGACAGTATGCGCTGTTGCCCTTCGGCTGCTCAACAGAACCCAGTAACTCCTTACGGTACGTCAAAAACGGCATGGATTTATACTCATGCAAAAAAAGATGGTTCTATTATTCGTGATTACGGCAGTTATGCGGTTAACGGCTGGATAGTTAATCCCAAAGTATGGCCTGGTACGCCCGGTTCAGACAGCGGTTGGGGCGACCCTCTGCATCTATGGCGCAAGGCAGACCAAAAAGGAGCGAATAATATTCCCGTTCTTGCGGATGGGTTATGGTTTCACGCCGTGCCGGATGATTTTGATAAGTGTTCTAAATATAGCGACCAGATAGAAGACCGTAGTGGGAAGAACAGTATGCAGCGTGTTTGCAGTAACAGGCACGGCGGCAAGACCAATGTAGTATTTATGGATTGGAGTGTACGCAATGTCGGCCTTAAGCAATTGTGGAAATTAAAATGGCATCGCAATTTTGACACCAATAATAAAGCAGCGGTTGACCCGAAATATCCATGGCCGAGCTGGATAAAGAAATATCCGAGTAATTGATGAAAATCTCAATATGTGTATTGTGGCAAGACTAATAGATGTATTTGCTTTTATTCGTGGTTTTAAACGATAGTTGCATTATAGAGTGGATTTGTTGTCGCTCAGGAGGTATGGATGTATTTAAACAGACTGATACAGCTATTATCGAATAGGAGTAAAGTTCACTGGAAGATAATAGTTCTTGTTTTTATTAGTTCAATATTTGGGTCTGCCGCAACTGGCGATGTTTCATTCAATGTAAATGGTACAACTCTTCAAATTGCTCATGATGGTCAGTCTTTTGGTGTTTCTCTGGCTTGTCCCGTATTCGTATTTAACATCACAACAACGGCGGAAGGCATTGCACCTGTGTCGATTGTTGGCGATATTTCATCCGGGCAGGTTATAACTGTTTCCTACAACAGAATATATCTTAACGGCCTGATTTACATAGAGCCGCAGCTTCTGCTGCAATGGTCGCCAGCGGATGGTGTCGTTCGCAAGTGGGTGTATTACTGCTTAAAGGGGAATACGAGTGGCGTGGTGTTGCAGGAAATTGTTCTTGAAAAAACGGCACAAAGCCTTCTGACTGCTGCGCCGCTTATCAATTCTCCTCAAAGTTATCCCGCTTTCGCAAATGGTTTTTTTCTCGGTGTAGAGTTTCCCATCGCGTCAACTCGAATAGAAGGTACAAATTTAATTTTGGGACATAAACCCGGTTTGCGGCCTGTGTCTTATCAATATTATGAAAGTCGCAAGGCAATATATGGGGTAGCAACACCTGGCAAAGAGAAAAAGGCTTTTCTCGACTATATAACTTTGCATAGACCTCAACCGACAAGCCTGCATATAAATTATAACAGTTGGTGGTCTGCGGCCGCTACAGAAAGCGGTACGCTATCCACAATGCAGCAATTCAAGAGCAATTTGACCGATCCGTATGGAGTGGCATTCGATACCTTTACGATTGATCACGGCTGGTCAAATACACAAAGTATATGGGAAATCAGCACATCACCTGCGGTTTTTCCCAGTGGTTTTACTAATGTTCAGAGCTATGCTCAAAGTACCGGAATGGCTTTAGGGCTTTGGAGTTCCCCTTCAGCGATGTATCCAGGTGCTCTTGACACAACATGGGCAATGAACCATGGGTATGAAACATATGCAGCGGGGGCTACCAGATTCTGCTGTATGGCGGGGCCGCTCTACACTGCCGCATATACCAATAAACTGGTTGCCATGGCAAATTCGTATGGCATCAAGCAATATAAATTTGATGGGTATGACTTGTCATGTACCGCATCGAACCATGGGCATGAACCGTTACCGCTATCTGCGGAGCCAATGGCACAAGCCGGCATTGATATTTTTGAGGCGATTCACGCTGCTTCTCCCGCCGCCTGGCTGGAAGCGACTTGTTTTAGTTGGGGCAAAGTAGGCAGTCCATGGTGGCTCTTCTATGTCAATTCAATAACCGGTGCGTTCGGCGATGATTCGCCGGCTGGAAAAGTGCCTTGTCCTATTTATCGTGAAAGTTATACGACTGCACGCGATTATTATAATCTTCAGGGCGCTTCACTGGCGCCGGTGCCTATCGCAGGTCAGGAGGTTTTGGGTATTATCCATCAAACTTCAGAGCCTTTTCTTAATGACGGTATAATTACAGTTATGCGGGGGCATTCATTTCTGCCGTTATACATAAACCCTAATTATATGAGTGGCCGATGGTCTGCTTTGGCAGGGCTGTTGACCTGGGCTCGTAATAACAGCGGGACTATCCTTGCTAATACTTACCCATTGCTGCCTGTGTCATGGCAAAATGGCAATGTGCCGCAGTTTACGACTGCGGCCGTAATGCCGCGTGAAATTTATGGGTACGCCCACTGTGTAAATAATAATGGCCTTGTTGTATTGCGTAATCCATGGATACAGCCTCAAACTTACACACTGACGCTAAATGAGAGTATCGGGTTTGATTCGCAGGCTGTCGGACTTGCGGCTGTTAGCTTATATCCGGAAAACAGGGTATATGGGCAAAATTTAAATTATGGGAATACGTTTACTTTCTCGATAGCGCCGTATGAAACAATCGTACTTACAATCGGTTCTGGTTACAATCTAAGCGGCATTCCATCTGTTGGCAACTCGATTGGCGGACGGCTGCAGGCCAGTGTGACTGGCGGTTGCCTCAAGAACAGTTCTATGGTTAGTTTGCAGGCAACGGTAGATTCAAATGCACCTAACACCAAATTACTGATTCTTATGGAAGGAACGTCTGCTTTGGCAACGCCTACCGGATATCAATTGAAGGTGAACGGTGCGGCGGCAAGCGTACAAGTAATTTCATCAGAAGACGGTTGGTATGCGACAGGAATTCCACTGTGGGAACACTGGAAGTTTTTACAGGTAAATTTGACCTCTGCGCATAGCGCGATTTCTTTAGAACAATTGCAGCCGGTATCTGGTTGTACGAAGGTATCAATCTGGGCATGGGCAACTAAGAGCGGCAGCGGCACGCCGAGTTTCTCAAATTCGTTGCCTTCGCCGGAACTTATTTCTTTGGATGCAGCTTTATTGGGCAATTTCGACTCTGCGTCGCTGTCTCTCCCTTTATTAGGCGACCTTAACGAAGATTGCTACGTGAACTTTGAGGATTTTGCAATAATGGCATTGTATTGGCTTGAGTGTACCGAACCTACCAATCCTAATTGTGCGCAGTAAGCAGGCTTATTCCGAGCAAACAAGACTTTTAATAAATAGCTTTCTTTAAATAATTTTCTTGATATTATAGTTCTGTCCGGTTATATTGCCGTTAAGTTTACCGGCAATATAACCGGTTCTTTAAAAGATTTTATCGCAACAGGACTAAAAGATGCGAGTATATGGCGACATAAATATGATGGAGGTAGCCAAGCGGGCAGGGGTTTCGCTCAGCACTGTCTCCAGAGTTATTAACGGCAAACAAGATGTGTCGCCGAAGTCACGAGCGAAAATTAAAAAGATTTTAAGAGAGACAGGCTATCGCCCCAACCTTCTCGTTAGTGGAATACGGCGTGGCAGAACATATACAATTGGCGTTGTACTTTCCTGGGATTTAACCTTTGATGGGGAAATCATAAGAGGTATTCATGACGAACTTCAGATATCTGGATACGTTCCAGTAATTCAAATTTTGAAGCCTGACGGCCCGCCGGAAATTGAACTGTTGCATCGTCTTTTGGATCGGCGAGTTGATGGTGTAATAATGAGGATGATTGAGGAAAAGGGACTCGAGTCCAACGTCAGAGAGTTACTGCATCGCAATATACCTGTTGTTGCGGTTGACATTACCCTTGAGAGTGTTGGAGTTGATTTTGTAGGAAATAATGATGAGTTAGGAGGAAAGCTCGCGGCAGAATATTTTTTAAAATTTGGCCACCGAAGATTAGGTGCTCTTGTTTTTCCGAGAACATATCAGACTTCACGATTGAGGCTCGAGGCGTTTGAACGTGCTGCGAAGAAAAAATCGGACGTAACAGTGGTTTCGGTTGAAGACTTGTCTTTCGGAGAGAACGGTACGGCTGCCATGAAATTGTTGAATTTCAGCCCGAACCCAACCGGGATTTTTGTGAATAATGATAGATTAGCACTTGGCATTTATGCGGCTGCCGAAAGAATGGGGCTTAGAATTCCGGAGGATATTTCGGTTGTTGGCTTTGGAGATTTTGCATTGAGCCAGTATATTAAGCCATGTCTGACAACAATTCACCAGCAACCGTACGAAATAGGTCGGGAATCCGCCAGAATAATACTTGAGCGTTTAGCGCCTATCGTGTTGTTGGAAAACGGTGAGTTTTTGGAAGAGCCGCAGCATAACCATGATGTCGGATATACGCGGTGTCTTGTGGATGTGTCGCTTATTGAGCGTGCGTCGGTATCGAAGCCAAAACAGTAATTGGATTAGATAAAGAAGTTATGATTGCATTGAACGCGGTTTTATAAGTAAAAAAGTGTAATCAATTTTTTGGATTTTGTGTCTGTTTGCAAACATGGGATTGAAAATGTCGCACATTAAATATTCAATATGCAGCAAAGATTTAATACGCAATAGTTGTGCAAAAGCGTTGTTGAACCATAAAGAATTGGCTTTAACGCTTAATCGGGGCGTAACTCTCGACCGGCAGTATCATTCGATACCAGACCCGCCAAATTTCCAATCTGAAGATGTCAAATTGATTAAATTGATGGGATTTGATTTTGTCAAGCTGATTATAAATCCTGACGTTCATAAATCAGGTAATAATATTATAAATATGTATCACATCGATACTATTGTCAATATGGTGACCAGTCATGGAATCAAGGTTGTATTATGTATACATCCTGAAAATAATTTTAAGAATACTGTTTTTGGCGACAAGAATGAGTTTCAAAATTTGTGTTTGTGGTACGAGCGTTTCGCGGGTTATTTGTCGGCAAGATGGGGAGTGAATGAGCTTGCGTTTCAACTAATGACAGAACCATTTGGCACCAGTTCCAATAGCGATAATTGGAATTCATGGAACAAAATACAGCCGCAGATGTGGCAGGCTGTACGAAAAGATATGCCGAAACATACCCTGATCCTGAGCGGCGACAGAATAGGAAGGATAGAGGGCCTGATACTGGTTGAACCGGTACCTGATGAAAATGTGATGTATGCTTTTTCGCATTATGAGCCTTTTATATTTACTCTTCAGGGAGGTATTTGGGTTGAGTTTGGGGCATTTATGCCTTATACTCAACATGTTCCATATCCGTCAACTCCTGAGATAATTGATACAGCCTTACCGGATATTCTAACCAACGTGCCTAATGACTTACAAGAGCAGGCGATGGGTGACCTGAAAACATATGGTACAGATTGCTGGAATAAAAATAAATTAGCTGAAAGAATCCAGATGCTCGTAACGTGGAGCGAATCTCATGGCGGCGTGAAATTGTTTTGTGGGGAATTCGGCTGTTTTCAAAAGACCGCTGAGCCGCATCATCGATATGCTTTTATAAGAGATTTCCGTCAGGTATTTGAAGAAAACAGCATACCATGGTCGTATTGGTCGTTCAACGAGACTTTTACCGTTCTTGATAATGGAAAACCGGACAGGAAAATGTTAAATGCTCTTTTTGGCAAAGATTATGAATAGGAAATCAGGCTTATTTCTTTTTTTCTTTATATCAATGGGGTTAATTTTTGCTAATAACTCCATCGCAGATAATACGTCGCGAATTTTAAAGTGTTTTGAAATCAAAGTTACGGCCGCTGATGAAAAAGAGCGACCTGCAGTAAATACCGTCAATGGCAGCGGGCTAATTGGGGATTTGTGTGATAATTACTGGGACAATACATGGGTGACAGCTCTCAATGGTGACGGTGGCGGCAGCAGCAATCCTAATCCTGGAACGGTACGGGGAACAACCTGGATAAAATTTGAATTTGACAAGATTTATGACATCACAGAAATGTGGGTATGGAACTACAATGAGGAAATCAGCCGAGGCCTTAAGGATGTAACTATTGAGTACACTGCCGATGGACGGATATGGAAAAAACTTGGCGCTTATACATTTGCGCAGGCCCCCGGCACAGTGGACTATGCACATAATACCAGCGTGGATTTCAATGGCGCCGCCGCTAAGGCTGTAGTGATTACCGCTAAAGAAGGGCAGGATGTAGGCAATTACGGGAGCACTCACGGTATGTATGGTCTGAGTGAGGTTCGCTTTTATGTTGCCAAAGAATCAGATTTTGAAGACGGGAATTCTGTCAGGTTTAAAGTGCCTCCTGAAAAACTGCGGCTAAAGCTGGAACGAGGAATTACAATAGACCGCCAATTGCGTTCAATTCCGCCGGCTCCAGACAGAGATATCGAACGAGATGATATTCGGCTTATCAAATCTATGGGGTTTGAATTTATAAAGCTGGTTATCAATCCTGCGTTTTTCAAATCCGGAGATAGCCTTAATTTCTCTAATATGTGGTACTTCGACAAAATAGTCAATTTGGTCGTGAATGAAAAACTGCCTGTTGTTGTGTGCATTCATCCTGAAAGTGATTTTAAAACCGAATATCTTGGCGGAAAGACTCAGTTCGAGAGCCTTGTAGGTTTTTATGGGCATTTAGCTGAATATATGGCGCAGCGATGGAATCCTGACCAACTCGCGTTTCAGCTAATGACTGAGCCGGCAGGGGCAAGTTTTAATCCTTATGACTGGAATTCCTGGGACAAATTGCAGCATTTGATATGGAAAACGGTGCGGCAAAAAATGCCGGGCTATACCCTGATTCTCAGTGGAGATATGTCAGGAAAAATCGAAGGTTTGTATAATATTACACCTGTAGGTGATAAAAATGTAATGTACAGTTTCACGTTTTACGAGCCGCATTTATTTACTTTTCAAGGGGGGCCTTGGCAGCCCGGTGGAATACCTTATTTAAAAAATCTTCCATATCCTTCAAGCCCGGAAAGCGTGAAAGCTATGGCTGAATTCCTGAGCCCGGTTCCGGAACAGTTTAAAAATTCGATCAAAAATGAGATAAAGAGATATATCGATGAGTCATGGAACCGCGACAGGCTCAAGGCAAGAATTGAAAAACTTTCGGATTGGAATCGGTATTATGGCGGCGGCAGGTTAAAGATATGGTGCGCCGAATTCGGCTGTTATCAGGGTAGCGTAAAACCAGAACATCGCGTACAATATATTGAGGATATGCGAAGCATCTTTGAGACCAATAATATCGGGTGGGCTTACTGGTCATACAATGAGACATTTTCGGTTATGACATCTGATAGAACGGTTTTCGGACCGGCCAGCGAACAGACACCTGATAGAGAAATACTCAAAGCATTGTTACCAGATAAATATAAATTAGAGAAAAAAGAAAAGTAGGGGTTTATGCAGAATCTTGAGCAGCAATTAGATAGTTTTAATCCGCAGGAGCGCAGGTCTGCGATGGCTGAGATTTATAAAAGTCAAATTGACGAAATAAAGTCAAATCCAATCGGCAGCTTCGTTAATATTCATATCCATACTTTTTACGGATACAACGCATACAATTATTCGCCGAGTAAAGCGGCGTTTCTGGCGTGCAAACATCGGCTTGCAGTTGCCGGAATTATTGACTTTGATGTTTTAGATGGTCTTGAGGAGTTTTTAGATGCAGCGAAATTAACAGGCACCAAAGCCTGTGTCGGTATGGAGACGCGTGTTTACGTTCATGAATATGCTGACAAGGAAATTAATTCGCCTGGCGAACCCGGCATAGCATATCACATCGGAATAGGTTTTCCGCGAGCACCTCGCAAAGAGCATCTGTGCAAATTTCTTAAGGAATTAAAAAGAACTTCTCAACAAAGGAACATTGAACTTACAAATCGTGTCAATAAATTTCTTGCTCCTGTTATGGTTGATTATGAGAAAGACGTTTTGCCTTTAACGCCCGGCGCCAATGCGACAGAGCGTCATTTATGCCAGGCATATGCGATAAAAGCTGCAAAGATGTTTAATGACAATGAAAAACTTATTCGGTTCTGGGCAGGAAAACTTGGCTGTTCTGCTGAAAGTCTTGATTTGCCATGCGGCACGAAGCTGCTGGGTGAAATCCGGAAAAAAACTATGAAAAAAGGAAGTGTCGGTTACGTTGTTCCTGACAAGGGTTCATTTCCGGCTATGGCTGATGTGAACAGATTTATCATTAAGGCCGGCGGCATTCCTACTCTATGCTGGCACGATGGGATGTCAGAAGGTGAAATGGAAGAGGAAAAACTTTTGGAAGTTGCGATGAATTCCGGAGTCAGGGCGTTCAGTGTCATTCCCAATCCCGCTTATACACCGCATGACCCTAAAAAGAAACTTGAGAATTTATATAAAGTTGTCGAGTTGGTTGACAAAATGGGATTGCCGATTGTATCCGGTACCGAAATGAATAACTATGGACAGGCGTTCGTTGACGATTTTAAGTCGGAAGAATTGTCGCCATTGGTACCAGTGCTTCTAAAGGGAGCGCATATTATTTACGCTCATTCAGTTATGCAGCGGCAGGCGAATCTGGGATATATGAGTAAATGGTCTGAGCAAACCTTCAAAAGTTTTGCTGACAAAAACAGTTTCTTTGAAAGATTGGGCAAAATATTAAATCCCGCAAATGAATGTAAATTATCTAATCTGCCATCCAATCTCAGGTCGGAGGATGTATTATCAGTTTTAGAAGCTAATTCCATATAATTGAAGGAAAGAGTAGTGTTAGAGTCAAAAAATTATATTGCCATAGATTTAGGTGCCTCAAGCGGCCGAGTTATGTTGAGTAGTATTACCAGTTATAAGCTTTCCATTGAAGAATGTTATCGTTTTCCAAATGAACCGATCGAACAGGATGGCTCGCTGCGATGGGACTTTGAGAAGCTGTTTTCAGAAATCAAAACGGGGATTGCCGCGGCGGTTAAAAAATGTGGTGGTAATATTGAATCTATCGGCGTGGATAGTTGGGGAGTTGATTTCGGATTTATAGATATGGCAGGGCAGCTTATAGGAAATCCATATCATTATCGAGACAGTAGAACTGACGGTATGATGGAAAAAGCATTTGCTGTAATGCCAAAACGTAAAATATATGAAGACACAGGGGTTCAGTTTCTTCAGTTGAATACACTGTATCAGGTGCTTGCGATGAGTCATTCTAATTCTGATATTTTGCAAAAAGCTTATAAATTGCTTTTTATCGCAGATTTGGTAACTTATTTTCTTTGCGGCAGAATATTTAGTGAGTCCACTATCGCGAGTACTTCTCAAATGCTTGATGTCCGGAAATTAGGATGGTCAACGAGCATATTTAAAGAGCTGCAGCTTCCGATTGAACTGATGGCCGACCTTGTCGCTCCCGGAACCAGCTTAGGGACGCTGAAGAAAGAATTGCAGATAGAGCTTGGCTGCGGTCCGATTCCTGTTGTCGCAGTTGCTTCCCATGATACGGCTTCTGCTGTTGCGGCAGTTCCTGCTGCACAGGATAGTTGGGCATATATTTCCAGTGGAACCTGGAGTCTTATAGGAGTTGAAATCCCGGATGCAATTATTAATGATGAAACTTTTGAATATGGTTTTGCCAATGAAGTAGGAGTGGGCGGCAAAAACCGTCTTTTAAAGGATTTAATGGGGATGTGGCTTATTCAGGAATGTTTCAGGCAGTGGCAGGAAGAGGGGACTGTATTTAAATATGCGGACATTGTCGAAATAGCAGAAAAAGCAACGCCTTTTACCGCGATTATCGATACTGATGACCATGATCTTTTTTCGCCGGGCAAAATGGAAGACAAAATAAACATTTGTCTGAAGAAGACCGGCCAGAAAGCTATTTGTGATAAAGGACAAATTATAAGGGTAGTTTTGGAAAGTCTTGCGTTTAAGTATCGTGATACGTTGCGGCAGTTGGAAGATATAACAAAAAGAAAAATCAACGTTGTGCATATAGTCGGAGGCGGAAGTCAGAATGAATTATTGAGTCAGTTTGCCGCCGATGCGATTGGGTGCAAAGTAGTTTGCGGTCCGGTAGAGGCAACATCGATAGGCAATATAATTGTACAGGCATTGGCCGCAAAACAAATAGATTCTTTAAGTCATGCCCGCGATATTATTGGCCGGTCTTCCGACCTTAAGGAATATCTGCCGATTAATCATAATAAATGGAATAAGGCACAGTCAGATTTAAAAGCTGTCTGCAATTAAAAATGAATACAGATGTTTAATCAAAAATCATTATTTTGTTTAGTAATATTTTTGCTAATTTATCCATCGGCTTGTTTTTGCGGACGGGAACCGATTGTCAAAAAGGATGTCGTTCGTTTTGCAACCTGCAATAGCAATTACAGAGCAGCGTTTGAAAAAATCGCAGCGGAATATGAAAAATTGCACCCTCAAATTGATGTCAAACTGGATATTGTTCCTCTGACAGGCTTTGAAACATGGATTCGCAGTCGCTATGCCGCTGGCGGAGAATTGGTTCCGGATATTTATAATTCAGCTTTCACTAACGGATACGACCGGCAGGGAAAGTGGCTCAAATTGAATTCATATATGGATTCGGTTAATCCGTATACCGGCAAAAAGTGGCGAGACAGCTTTGACATGAAAATTGTGGACCGGTATATGTTCTCCGGGGGTTATTATCAAATTCCGATCGATTATGTCGATGTGGCAATTTTTTATAACAAAACAATTTTCAATAAGCTGGGCTTGCCTGAACCCCGAACATGGGGTGAACTGCTTTCGGATTGCCGAAAAATTGAACAGGCTGGTTTTGTCCCCATCAGTGCTGCTGGCGACATCAACTCTTTCTGGCTGATAGGTATTGGCTGGCTGATGCGCTTGTTTGGAGATGCGTACCTTCGTAATTATGTAGTGGATACTATGTCTCAACCCGGAGACTGGGATTATGACCCTGCTCGTAACGCCGATTTTCATTATGACCCCAATGATCTTTATGCGGACATGATGGTTACCATAAACGATGAGCGATTACTGAATGCCATCCGCGATGGTGTAATAGATTTTCGTTCAGAGCGAATTAAACAGATGTACAGACGGCTCAAGACGCTCTCGCAATACTTCCAGAATGGTTATATGGGGTCTGAAATTGGCGGCGCGATGCAGCTGTTTTATCAGCAAAAAGCCGCGATGTGTTTTCTTGCCAGTGCCCAGGTCTCGCAAATAATGATCGATTTTCAGGAAGTAGAACCGAGCAAGCGGTTTGAATACGGCATCTTTTGGTTTCCACAGATTACCGACCCGAACGATAAATTTGTTTGCGGCCCATTCAGAGGAATTGGCGGA
>Ga0209417_1005724_pt1 | contig 13430 bp, 16 predicted proteins | sample RifGroF2_FD_184002 | JGI IMG/M metagenome (GOLD analysis project Ga0209417, IMG submission 184002) | Groundwater microbial communities from Rifle, Colorado, USA - Groundwater F2 (SPAdes) (version 2) | ecosystem: Environmental > Aquatic > Deep subsurface > Groundwater | place: Rifle, Colorado... | reverse complement strand
ACCGAAATCGCCCTGGAAGCATGGCGAACCGTCGACGAAATCAAGGCTAGTCCCGTCTACGTGGAGTTCGCGGCGGCCGAAACCGCGCTTCTCGGCGCTTTGGGACCACAAGCGGAAATCGCCCGCTTCACCGCGGCGAAGGCCGCCTATGAGCCGATCCTCCGCTTTGGAAAGCATCACCCCGACTTCAAACGCGTCGCCACGGAACTCGCGGCGGCCAAGACCGCGCTTTATGCGACGGAAGCACACCGCCGCTACGCCGCGGCCATCACGGCGCTCAACGCCGTCCTCGATCCGATCGCCGAAGGCATCAAGGACATTCTCGACGGCTGCCGCGTCGGCACGAAAACCCATTGTGGAAAAAGGTGAATCCCATGATCCAACGAAAAGGCATCATCGTCTTCTATCAGAGTCCCAAAGTCATCGCCGAGGTCGAACGTCTCGGCGTCCATGTCACGTATAAAAACGAGAACCGCAATTATCTCGCCGGATACGTCGATGCGACTCAGTTCGACAAAATCAAAAAACTGATCGAGACCGTCAAGAACGTGCGGAAGGTCGAAGAATCCCTTGCCGACATGAAAGATCTCGACTTTGAAGACTGAAACCGCTACCTGTCAATAGAAAAACATTGACAGGCATTCGGACATTTGATACAATAAGGTGATTTTGCATATCAGGAGGGACAACCATGGTAAAAATCAGATTACAGCGATTCGGAACGACGAAGAGACCGTTCTACCGCATCGTCGCCGCCGAGGCTTCTCAAAAGCGTGACGGACGATTCCTCGAAATCGTCGGAGTTTACGATCCGACCAAGGAACCGATCGTGCTTGAGATCAACAAGGACGCCGCGATGAAGTGGCTCCAGAACGGCGCACAGCCGACCGACACGGTCAAGAATCTGCTTACCCGGCAGGGCATCATCGCCGCTTACGTCGATTCCAAGAAAAAGTAAGCAGGGATCTGAAATGGCAGTCAACTTCGAAAAACTGATTTCGGATCTGGTGACGCCGCTGGTCGTCCATCCCGAAGATCTGGTGGTCAAGAAATTCGCCGAAGACGACGAATCGATGACGATCCAGGTCCTCGTGAACCAGGATGATCTTGGCCGCGTGATCGGAAAGGGTGGAAAAATCGCCAACGCGATCCGTACCATCGCCTACGCGGCTGCATCGAGACTCGGCAAGAAGATCAACATCGACATCGACGCATTCTGATTCATCCGTTCTTCGACGAACGGTCACTTGAGGTGCGAAATGGAAGAAGTCATCGCCGTCAGCGCATGCCTGCTCGGTTTCAACTGCAAGTACGACGGGGGCAATAACCTTGACCCCAAAGTCGTCGATTACGTACGCAATAAAACGGTGATTCCGATTTGTCCGGAGTCGTTCGGCGGCATGCCGACGCCTAGGATCCCGTCGGAGATCATCACCCCGGGCGTCCTCGTCATGAACCAAAAAGGCGAGGATGTCACGGCGTTTTTCGACCGCGGCAAGAAAGTCACGCTCGAGCTCTTGAAGAAACACCGCTGCACCCAGGCGATCCTGAAAGACGGAAGCCCTTCGTGCGGTCATTCTTTCGTTTACGACGGAACCTTTTCGCAGACGAAAATCGCGGGCCGCGGCGAGACGGCGAACCACCTCCTGGCCGGCGGCATCCGCATTGTGGAAGTCAAATGACGAGGTCAGCCACGCGCTGACTTTTTCTTTGGACCGGAACCCTTGAAGCTGAAAACGGACACATCGATCCGGACGGCTTCCCATCCCGGCGATTTGTGATCAACAATAAATCAGAAAGAAAGTGAGACTCAATGGAATTCAACATCGGACTCAGACAGGAAATACAGAAAGCGGTCGAAGAAATGGGGTTCGTCGCCTGGAGCGAAATCCAGGAACAGACGATCCCCCTGCTCCTTGCGGGCAAGGACGTCATCGGCCATTCGCATACCGGCACCGGCAAAACGGCCGCCTACGGCATCCCGATCCTCGAACGAATCGATTTCGACCTCGAAGCGGTCCAGGCGCTGATCATCTGCCCCACCCGCGAACTCGCGGTCCAGATCCGCGAAGAGATCATGCGGATCGCCAAGTACATGGAGAAATGCCGGATCGTCACCGTCTACGGCGGCGACCCGATCCAGAACCAGATCTACGCCATCAAGAAAAAACCGCAGATCATCGTCGGCACCCCCGGCCGCACGATCGACCTCCTCGACCGCAAGGTCCTCAAGCTCGAACGGCTCCAGATCATGGTCCTCGACGAAGCCGACGAGATGCTCAAGATGGGCTTCCAGGAAGACATCGAGAAGATCTTCCAGGCCATCCCCGCGGAACGCCAGACGATGATGTTCTCCGCTACCATGCCAAGAAGCGTCATGGGCCTTGCCAAGTCCTACATGCGCGAACCGGAATTCGTCAAGGTCATCGGCGAAGAACAGACCAACTCCGATGTCAGCCAGTTCTACTACAAGGTGAAGCGCGAGAACAAGACGGAGGCGCTCTACCGGCTGTTGAACGTCTACCATCCCAAACTCTCGCTGATTTTCTGCAACACCAAGGCGAAAGTCGACGAACTCACCCAGGAACTCCTCGACCGCGGCGTCAACTGCGACAAGATCCATGGCGACCTGCCGCAGACGACCCGCCTCGACGTCTTGAAGAAATTCCACAACGGCATCATCGACGTGATGGTCGCGACCGACGTCGCCGCCCGCGGCCTCGACATCCGCGAAGTCGAGGCCGTCTTCAACTATGACGTTCCCGAGAAGGCGGACTACTATGTCCACCGCATCGGCCGCACCGGCCGGATGGGCGATGCCGGCTATTCGTTCACGCTCGTCTCCAAGGGCGAGATGAAGGAAATCGAAGAGATCGAACGCATCATCAAGGCGAAGATCAAGAAGCGCACGATTCCGACCTATGACAAGGTTCTCGACGTCAAAAACGACAAACTTATCCAACAGGTCCAGGATCTCGTCGCTCACGGCGACCTCGACAAGGAATATGCGATCATGAACAAGATGATAGCCTTCAACCTGACCGAGGACCAGATCATCGCCGGCCTGCTCAAGATGATCATCCGCGAAAGCACGGTGAAAGCCAACGAAGCCGACATCAACGAGGAATTCGAAGCGAAGAAGTTCGTCTTCGGCGGCGCCCCCGTCGACAACGCCGGGCTCGTCCGTTTCCATCTGAACGTCGGGAAGCAGGACAACCTCGTCGTCTCCGACGTCCTCGACTTCATCTGCGGCAAGGTCAAACTCCAGCGCCGCGAAGTCCAGAACATCGCGATCCTCACCGAATTCACCTTCTTCAGCGTCCCCGCCGCCGTCAAGGAAGAAGTCTACGGGAAACTTTCCGGCACCCGCCTGAAAGGCAAGATCGCCAAACTCTCGCCGTCCAAACCGCTCGGCCGCGAGTGGACCGCGCATCCGCCCCGCGCCTGATCGCAGCCCGTTTCCCGGCAGCGGTTGACAAACCCCCGTCATACGTTATAATAGAGTTGATATACCAGAAACGAGAGAGGATACCCCTATGAAGAAACTCGGCGTCATGGTCTGCACCAACTCGGCAATCGACTATATCCCCCACAAGTACAACATCCCGATCATCCGTTCCCGGATTGTCTTCGGCGACAAAGAATACGTCGACTTCGAAGAACTGACGGCTGACAAATTCTACGAGATGATCGAAAACGATCCCTCGCTCTTTCCGCGCACCGCGATGGCCTCGACCGGCGAAATGCTCACCGCCTACGAGAAATTACGCGACGAGGGCTGCGATGAAGTCCTCTTCATCACGATCTCCTCGAAGATGAGCGGCATCTATGAAAACGCGATGATCGCGAAGAAGATGGCCGAAGGTGTCAACGTTACCGTCTTCGACTCGAAGACCGTCGGCTACCTCCAGGTCAAGATGGCCCTCACCGCCTGCGAACTGGCGGAACAGGGAAAATCGCTTCAGGAAATCATGAAGGAACTCGAATTCATCCGCGACCACAACCACATCTATTTCGCCGTCTCCGATCTGAAGTTCCTCGTCAAGAACGGTCGCCTTTCGAACGCCGCCGGCTTCGTCGCCGACGTCCTCAAGATCAAGCCGCTGCTCGAGATCGACAAGAACGGCGCCGTCGTCACCGTCGAGAAGATCCGCACGTTCTCGCGCGCCGTCGACCGCGTCATCGAGAAGTTCCTCGAAGAGACCGAAGGACTGGACATCGAACCGTTCATCATCCATGCCAAGAATCCCGAAACGCTTGCCTACATGCGTGAAAAAGTGCTTGCGGTCCGGCCCCAGTACAAGGAAATCAAGGACTACCTTCTGACTCCCGCCGTCGGCGCCCACTGCGGTCCGAAGGCGATCACGATCGGATATGTCCTGAAACATTAGGATCCGCCGATGATCTCAAGCGACATCATCCGCGGGCACATCGACACGATCATTTTGAAATTGCTTTCGGAACGCGACATGTACGGCTACGAGCTGGCCAACGAGATCAAGACCCGCACGTCGAATCAATTCGACATCAAGGAAGCGACGCTCTATTCCGTCGTCCAGCGGCTTGAATCGCGCGAACTGATCTCTTCGTACACCGGCGAGAAAACCCATGGCGGACAACGCCGCTACTACAAAATCACGCCGCTCGGAAAAGCGTACTACCGGGAGACGATCGCCGAATGGAAAGTCCTGCAGGACATCATGCGCGCGATTATGGGGGACGATATCCGATGAACAAGATCAAAAAATTCGTATCGAAGCTCCTCAAAGGCTATTTCAACGAACAGGACAAGCGCGAACTGATCGACATCCTGTCGACCTCGCTTCAGGAAAAGGTCGACGATCTCGTCGAGCAGGGCACGCCGGTCGACGCCGCGATTTCGCGATCGATTCAGGAGTTCGGTTCGACCGACGACGTCCTCCAGGCCTTTCCCGGCCAGAAGTCCGAACTCCGCCAGAACCTCGTCAGCAAACGCCGGTCCAATTTTCTCTTCTCGCTTTTCGGCTATGCCGTGATCGTCGGGTTATCCCTCTTCATCAATCTCTGGTTCAAAAGTTTCTTCGGCGACTTCCTCTGGTTTGTCGTCGTCGCCATCGGCGCGCTCTTCTGGCCCGGGGCGATGTTCTACCTCTATCGCAGCGTCAAAAAATAGACTTGCCCGTCAAGTCTGTTTTTTTCGGAAGGAAGTGAAGACATGGCTCTTCGCAAAACGGTGACCCTCGCCGTCCTGATCGCGGTTTCGATCGTGCTCTCGATCGTCGAGTCGATGATTTCGACCTTCGTCTTCATCATCCCCGGCGTCAAACTCGGACTCGCCAACATCGTCACGTTGATCGTCCTCTACATCTACGGACCGAAGGAAGCCGGCATCGTCGCGTTCCTCCGCATCATCCTCGTCGTCCTCCTCTCGCCGGCCGGCGGCGGGCTCTTCTCGCCGACCTCGTTCATGAGCTTCGCTGGCGGTACGCTCGCCTACGTCGCGATGATTGCGATGAAAGCCTTCCGCCGCTTCTCGATCTTGAGCGTTTCGGTCGCCGGATCCCTGTTTCATATGGTGGGCCAGATCGGCGCGGCGATCTTCGTCCTCGAGACCGCGGCGCTCATCTACTATCTGCCGTACATGATTTTAATCGCCGTCCCGACCGGCATCTTCACCGGCCTCGTCGGAAAGAAACTCGTCACCGTCTTTCAAAACCGCGCGTCCGGCAACATCGAGGATTGATCCCATCCATGAAACCGACCCAAAATGGTCGGTTTTTTTGAAAAAAAAAACGGAACCGCGGAGGTTCCGTTGGATCGTGAAGGCTCAGTCAAGCCACTCATAGACGAACGGGTCGAGGCCGGCCGAGGTCCGGATCGTGCCGTCGGAGAGATACCAGATCGCCTCGAGACCGACGGTGGCATCGACGAAGGCGATCCCTTCGTCGACCGTCATGAGGAAGATCGCCGTCGAATACACGTCTCCTTTCGCGCCGTCTTCAAGGATGATCGTGACCGCCATCGCCTCGCCGCCCGGGCGGTTGGTGCGTGGATCGATGATGTGATGGTAGACCAGATTGTCGGTGGCGCCGCGGAAGAAACGCTGATAGGTGCCGGAGGTGACGACCGAGACGTCGCCTTGGATTTGGAGAAACACATAGTAGGAACCCGGCAGCGCCGGTTGAAGCGACGGAGTCGTGAGCGCGACGTAGAAGAGGCCGGTATCGTTGTTCGGGTTCGTGCCGCCCGTCTTGATGTTCGAGTTGCCGGAGTTGAGGATGTAGGTGACGTTTTGCGTATCGAGATAATCGGTGATCACTTCGGAGACGTAACCTTTTCCGAAACCGCCGAGATCGAGGCTCATGCCGGATTTTGCGAAGGCGACGCTATGCAGGACGGGATCGAGGACGAGGTCCGAAATGTCGGTGTTGAAGGGGCCGGCGAGCGCTTCGGCGGAGGGAATCGGACATGAAAAGACGCCGATGCCGGTTTCTGCGCACAGGTCGCTTTCGCGGGCGTCATGCCAGATCGAGAGGACGGGTCCGAGCGCGGGGTTGAAAAGTTCAACGCCGCCCAGGACGATGTCGTCGGAGGCCGCGACGGCGAAGGCGATCGCATCGTAGAAGGCCGGATCGACGGTCGTCGGGGCGGTCCCGGATTGGTTGATTGTCATCACGTTCGCGACGCCGTCGTAGAGGTGATACTTGTCAAACCATTGATGGTAGCGCGCAAGGATCGCCTCGACCTCCGCAAAGATGACGGGGATGTCGTAGGCGTCTTCCTCGGTCACGTAGAGCGTGAGCGAGACGGTCGTGTCGAAATAGACGCTCCAGGGGCGTGAACAAAGAAAGACGCCGTCGACTTTCCCTTCGGTGCAATAGGTTTCATTCGGATTTTCGAAGCGGCCGCAGCCTGCGAGTCCGATCAGGACCAACAGCAGCATGCCCATACCCAGGAATTTTTTCATGTCGTTTCACCGCGTTCCATTATACCAAATTTGCGCTCCGCCGTAAAACAAATTCGCGGGAAATCCGTGGATGGTGTATAATAGGATTGAAATCGACGAAGGAGGGAACCCATGAAAAAAAACGATCTGATCTTCATCGGCGCGACCCTTCTCTTCGGTCTTCTGGCGCTGTTCGGCCTGCGTCTATCCGAACGGCTCTTAGCCACCGGGAACACCTTCGCCCAAGTCTACTACAAGGACGAGCTGATCCTGATGATCGACCTCGACACCCGCTCCTACACGCTTTACGAGACCGCGTACAAGGATCTCGTCAACGTCGACTACGCTTCCGAAGGGACTTTCTACGTCCCCGGCACGACCACGATCGAGCCGGCGAACGACGACCGCGGGATCCCCGGCGTCAAGCTTTTGGTATCCGACGGGAAAATATCCGTCGTCTATCAGGAAAGTCCGAAGGATCTTTGTGAATATCAGGCGCCGACCGATTCCGCGCTGTCCCCGCTCGTCTGCCTGCCCAACGAGCTCGTCGTCACGATCAAGACCGACATGACCACGGACGATTTCGTGCCCGACGTCGTGATGGACTGAGACCATGTTCGATCCGGCCATCTTCGCGCTTCTGCGCATCCTGCTCTTCTTCGCGGTGACGCCGTTCGTCTACCGCGCCCTCCAGTCCCTCGACCTCTCCCATTTGTTCAAGAACGACGATCCCAAACAGATCCGGTTCGTCCTGATCGTGGTCAGTTTCATCGCGGGGTATCTGTTCGTCGCCGCGGTCCTCTCGCTCTTCGAAAGCCTGAACACTTTCCTCGCATAAAAACAAGCGCTTCGCCCGGATGACCGGGCGAAGCGCTTTTCACTCGTAGTCGATGATTGCGTCGATCCGCGCCGGAACGACGGCGGAAGAAGTCAAACGCGCAAGCCGCTCGGCGACCGCCGCGGCGTCCTTTTCGCGGATCCGGTAGCGGACTTCCGCATGTTCGCCGTACATGCATTCGACATCCTTTGCGACCGAACGGAGGTAATGATCGATGACACCGAGGGATGTGCCCGGGATCATCGCCTCATACGTTTCGTACACCACCTGCTCGACCGGTTCAACGCTTGAGAGCGCCTTTCGGACAGCGCCGCCATAGGCGCGTACGAGTCCGCCGGCGCCGAGTTTGACGCCGCCGAAGTAGCGGACCACGACGGCCGCGACATCGGTATAGCCGGCCTTTTTGATGGCCTCGAGCATCGGCACGCCGGCCGTGCCGTCGGGTTCGCCGTCATCGGAGGATCGATAGGCGCTCCCGTCCGGACCGAGGACGTAGGCGAAGCAGTGGTGGGTCGCGTCGGGATGAAGCCGTTTGGCCGCGGCCAAAAGCTCGCCCGCCTGAACGGCGTCGCGGACGCGCGATAGATAGACGATGAAACGGGATTTGGAAAGAACGGATTCGACACAGACCGGGGTTTTGACGGAACGCATGCGGATCACCCTCCCCAATTATAGCATAGCGCAGATAAAAGCGTGGAAATAACCGGTCTCGCGTGGTATAATAATCCCGGTGATTTGCCATGAACAACGCGCTTGAGACAGGCAAAAAGGTCCTTCGGATCCTCAATGAAAACGGGCATTTGGCATACTTCGTGGGCGGGTTCGTCCGCGATTTTTTGCTTGGGACGACTTCTTCGGACATCGACATCACTTCTTCTGCGACGCCGGACGAAGTGACGCGCATTTTTCCCGGGACGAAGGCGACCGGCGTCAAATACGGCACCGTCACGGTCTTCCTGGATCATCATTCCTTCGAAGTCACGACCTTCCGCACGGACGGCGATTCCCAGGACGCGCGCCATCCCGACGAAGTCGGCTTCACCCGCACGCTTTCCATCGACCTCGAACGCCGCGACTTTACGGTGAACGCCCTTGCGATGGACGCCGCCGGGGACATCATCGACCTCTACGGCGGCCGCGCCGACCTCGAAGCGAAGATCCTGCGCGCCATCGGCGATCCCGCCCGGAGGTTCCGGGAAGATGCGCTCCGCATCCTGCGGGCGTTCCGCTTCGTCGCCCGGCTCGACTTCACGATCGAACCAAAGACCTTCGAGGGCATCCGCGCGAACCGCGCACTGCTCGACAACGTCTCCGGCGAACGCGTCCTCACCGAACTGAAATACATCGTCCGCAGTCCTTACGCCGTGAAGGCGTACGCCGCGATGGCGGCATCCGGCGTCCTCGACAGGCTCGAACCGATCGCCGCGGGCGTCCGCTTCCTCGCGGTTCACGATCCGGTCAAGCTTTCCTTCGAGGAATTCGCGGCGCTCTGTTTTTTCCTCGGCGACCACGCGATTCCCGCGAGCTGGCGGCTTTCGAACCGCGAACGCCAGTCGATCCAGAAAATCCTGAATCTCGTCGAAGTCACCGAAGCCGACGCCTTCGACATCCTGATCGTCTATGTCAACGGCCTCGACGGTTGCCTCGCGGCGAACGCCGTCAATCGAACAATCGATCCCGCCCGGAATCAGGAGGACGCGATCCGCGCGATGGATGCCGCCCTGCCGATCCACAAGACCTGCGAACTCGCGTTCAAGGGCGACGACATCCTCGCGTCGACGCCGCTCACCGATGCACGGACGATCGGCGGAATCATCGACGATTTGATTTACCAGGTCATCACCGGCCGGGTGCCAAACGACTACACACAACTCCGCGAACACGCGCTTTCGCTGATCCGGCGGATGGGAGAACGGCATGATGGATGAAACGCGGAAGTTTTTCTGTTATCTCGATGAATTCGACGAACTGACGATCATCGTCCCGCTCAAGAACTACCGGGACAACAACACGTACCAGCTTGTCGGCGAAGAAGAGACCGTCGATTTGATCGTCGTTGAGAAGATCAATCTCGGCGTCGAGGTCAAGCTCGTCTGTTCGTTTGACGCCTACATCGCGCTCAATCAGATCTACCACATCGTCGATCATGACGGCATCACCTCCGAACTCTATACCGGCAAGATCGTCCGCACCGATCTCTTCGACAACATCTACGCCTACAAGAAAAACGACCTCGGTTTCACCTATACCCCGGAATCGACCAAGTTCAAGATCTGGACGCCGGTGGCCAAGCGGGTGACCCTCGAGCTCGTTTTCCCCGATGGGAAAATGACCTTCCTCGACGTCCCCTACCGCAACCAGGGGGTTTGGCGTCTCGTCGTCGAAGGCGACCTCGATCGTTGCCGCTACCGCTACCGCGTGTACGTGAACGGCATGGAAAAGATCGTCAACGACCCCTACGCGGTCGCCTCCGACGCCAATGGCAACTACAACTTCGTCGTCGACAAAAACAAGTTCGTCAAGATGGAGCACGACTTCAAGTTCTCCGGCGATCCGCTCGAGGCGATCGTCTACGAGATGAGCGTGCGCGACTATACGATCGATCCCGCGATCCACGCCAAATACCCCGGCAAGTTCCTCGGCCTCGCCGAAACCGGCCTGAAGACGACCGCAGGCAACCCCGCCGGGCTCGACTACCTCGCGACCCTCGGGATCACCCACGTCCAGCTGATGCCCATCTTCGATTTCGACGGGATCGACGAGAACCGTCCCGACGACGACTACAACTGGGGCTACAACCCGCAACAGTACAACGTCCCGGAAGGCTGGTTTTCAACCGATCCGAACGACCCCTACGCGCGCATCGACGAGCTGAAGACGGCGATCGACGCGCTGCACGCGAAGAACATCGGCGTGATCATGGACGTCGTCTACAACCACGTGTTCGACCAGTACGGCTTCCCCTTCGAGATCCTCGTTCCCGGCTACGCCTACCACGTCGACCGGCAGGGCATCCACACGAACGTCTCCGGATGCAAGAACGACCTCGCCACCCACCGCAAGATGGTGCGCAAGTTGATCATCGATTCGGCGCTCTACTGGGCGACCGAATACAAGATCGACGGTTTCCGCTTCGACCTCATGGGGCTGATCGACGTCGAGACGATGAACGAACTGCGCCAGGAACTCCATGAACTCGACGACCGCATCCTCGTCTACGGCGAAGGCTGGAAGATGTATTCCTCGAACATGGCCGACCGGATGGCGCACATGATGAACAAGAACGTCATCTACACGATCGGCTTCTTCAACGACCGCTTCCGCGAAACGATCAAGGGCAAGACCTTCGATCCGAAAGTCCCGGGCTTCGCCACCGGCGATCCGACCGACTTCAAGACCGTCAAGGAGATGCTCCTCGGGAGCGCCGCCAACCGCTTCATGTTCAAATACGCCTCGCAGTCGGTCAACTACGTGGAATGCCACGACAACCTCACCTATTTCGACAAGTGCCTGTCGATCACCGGCGACGTCGAAAAAATCAAACGCTGGGAGATGCTTGCGACCGCGATGGTCCTGTTCGCCCAGGGGATGCCGTTCATCCACTCCGGCCAGGAATTCTTCCGGACCAAAAACGAGGACGAAAACTCGTTTGAGTCGGGCGACGGCGTCAATCACATCGACTGGTCGCGCCTCGATCAATTCAGCGAAGCCGTCGCGTTCTTCCGCGCTTGTACGGCGATTCGCCGCAACCACGCATGCTTCCGTCTCAAAGCCAGTTCCGAACTGCTTCAGAACGCCGAAGTGATCGCCCTCAAGTCGCAATCGATCCTGTATTCGCTCAATGACGGCGCGAACCTCCTGATCGTCTTCAAACCGCTTTCCGAACCGGAAACGGTCGTGATCCCGGGCAGTTACCGGCTGATCCTCGCAAGCGAACCCGTCGACCGCGATGCCTCCGAAGGCGGATACGGACTGAAACGGGTCGGCACCTATGTCTTCCAGAAACGAGATGAACCCCATGAATTATGAAATCGGTCAAAAAGTCGACTTCTTCGGAAAGGTCGAGGCGCTCAATCCGTCGACCTACGATACGGTCGCGATCAACGTTGAAACCGAAGCCCGGGAGAAGGTCGTCGTCCGCATTCCCGCCCAGGCACCCGTGCAGTTGAACAAACTCTACTGGTTCGAATGCGTCGCCATCGCGTTCAAGGAGAAAATCCATCTGCGCGCCGACGTCTTCGTGCCGCTGGCGGAGAAGAAGGTCGACGACGACGTCAAGGAACGGCTGTTCCGTACCTTCTATCAATACGCGCCCGTGAACCTGCGCGAGATCCGCGAAGCGATCGAATCGCGCCTCGCGAAGATCGAAAACCCGGTGATCGGCGCGATCACGCGCGATCTGTACGACAAGTTCTCGGAGGATTTCTATCTCTATCCGGCGGCGACCAAGTTCCATCACGCCTACATCTCCGGGCTCGCCTACCATACCGCCTCGATGCTCAAACTGGCGGACGGATTCCTCGCCGTCTATCCGTTTCTCAACGTCGACCTCGTCTACGCCGGAATCATCCTCCACGATCTCACGAAGACGCTCGAATTCGATTCCTACGAAGGCAGCGAATACACCATCGCCGGCAAGCTGATCGGACATATCTCGCTCACCAGTAACGAAATCGCCCTGTCCGCCGTCCGACTCGGTCTCGAGGCCGCCGAAGAGACGATGCTGCTCGAGCACATCATCCTGTCGCACCACTACTACGGCAACTTCGGCTCCCCGAAGCGACCCGCGATCGCCGAGGCGCTCGTGATCCATCTCGTCGACAATGTCGACTCGAAGGTCACCGTCGTCGGCGAAGAACTCGCGAAGGCCGCCGCCGGCGGCTTCACCGAACCGATCGGGGTGCTCGACAAGGAACGTTATTTCAAACACAAGCTTGCGAAATGAAGCCGCTCCGGCGGCTTTTTTTGTGCAAAAAAAGGCTGCGACGGATCGCAGCCTTGGTCAAACAGATGAATTTAGTCGAGATACTTGTCGAACAACGCCTGGTAGTAGACGTCCTTGACTTCGGCGAGCGCGGCCTGGAACGCGGCGTCGGTGATGCCGTAGCCGTTCTTGGCGGTCGTGCCGACGGCCAGACGGTCGCCCATCGTGATGTTCAGCGTGCCGATGACATACAGATTGGCGCACAGATCGTCAAAGTAGAACTCGAGGGCGGTCTTGACGGAGGCGGGGAGGTCCGGCACGGTGATGCCGTAGGTTTCCTCGACATCCGCGTCGGAGAGGTCGTAGACGATGTTGTAGAAGTAGTAGAGGGCGTACAGCTTGACCTGTTCGAGGGTCGGTTCGCCGGAGGGGTTCTGGGAACCGTCGGAATAGACCGGGTTGGCGGGATCGGTTTCGGTGAATGCGGCGCTGAAACCGTCGAAGTCATCGCCCGGCTTGACGAGGATCAGATGCTGTCCGAACTGGCTCGTGACGAGCGAGCTCAGCATCTCGGAAAGATTCTGGTTCTGCTCGAGGCGGTATTCCTGGTAGAGGGCGATGAGCGCGTCGACATATTCCTGGACGTAACTGTCCTTGACGCCGTAGTCGCCGCTGTAGGTGAGCGAGTGCTTGATCGTTTCGTCGTCTTCATCGGCGACGTTCAGTTCTTCGGTGAGGAGACG
>Ga0209417_1005713_pt1 | contig 13450 bp, 9 predicted proteins | sample RifGroF2_FD_184002 | JGI IMG/M metagenome (GOLD analysis project Ga0209417, IMG submission 184002) | Groundwater microbial communities from Rifle, Colorado, USA - Groundwater F2 (SPAdes) (version 2) | ecosystem: Environmental > Aquatic > Deep subsurface > Groundwater | place: Rifle, Colorado... | reverse complement strand
TGCGACCTTTGGATTCGGAATCCAACACTCTATCCAGCTGAGCTACAGGCGCATAGCGCTTTAGAAAAAGCGACCACTGTAAGAATATCGAATCCATCGCGTTTTGTCTAATTCTCTTTTTTCACAAAATGGGCTAAAAATTCGACGTTTCCATCGGCGCCCGTAATCGGTGACTGAATCACACCAGAACAAGAAAATCCTGCTTCTTGAATCCCCTCAACCACCCGTTTAACCGCCTCATCCCGCACGACAGTATCTTTTAATACACCGCCAGAAGGCACCAGCCCTTTCCCCACCTCAAATTGAGGCTTTACCAGCGTAATGAGCTGGCCTCCCGGGCGTAACAAGTTCCAGATAGTAGGCACTACTTTTAAAAGAGAAATAAACGACAAATCAAGCGTAATAAGGTCAATCGGCTCGCCTTCGTGCACGTACTGGCGAAAATTAGTACGTTCAATAATAGACACCCGAGGGTCGGTGCGTAGCTTCTCATGCACCTGGCCATACCCAACATCAATACCGTATACTTTCCGCACCCCATGCTGCAAAAGACAGTCGGTAAATCCACCCGTTGAGATCCCCGCATCAAGAGCCACAAGATCATTCACGTCTATCTTGAAAAATTCAAGAGCTCGCTCCAGTTTTAACCCGCCACGGCTCACATACTGAGGCGGAACTGCAAGCAGCTCAATATGCACATCATCAGAAACCATCGTCCCCGCCTTTGTCTCAGGATGCCCGTGCACCAGTACTTTACCTTGCAGGACCCAGCCCTGAAGCTGGGTTCTACTATACTGAGGAAACAATTCTGCAAGTCGCGCATCTAATCGTTTTTTGCTCATTTCAACATCCTAACCCTGCTGCACATCGAGAGAGAAACCCAAAATCTTTTTTTGAAGAAGTTTGGCTGCGCTGGCGCAAACTCTGCACAAAGGGAGTCATGGTATAAAAATAGATCGCCGCCAACCGAGGTTCATCTTCAAGTACTTGGCTTAAAGAAAGTACCGCTAAAATTCCACCCAACGATTCAACATCAAGACGCATTGTCAAATAGTCCGACGATTGCCCTGCTTTGACCGCATCACGAAACTCTTTGAGCGTCGTTACTGTGCGACCATTTACTTCGTGAATCATCATGCCAGGGCGCAAAACCCGACATTTAACCGCTTCAGAGTTTGGCAACAAATGCGTAATGACTACTTTCGGTGCAAATTGATTTTCAAGCTCAAGATACTTGCTCAAGCGTGGATTATATTTCATCAAAATAGGAAGGTGGTTAATAGCCAGCTCCATAACTACCATTCCACCAATGACCTCATAATCGATCGTCTCATATTCTGGATAAAGTACACGCACGGGCAATATGTCGGCAAAAACGGGCTGCGTTTCTATCGCACGCTTTACCCCGTTGCGATAGGTTACCAAATGAACCGTCTCTTCTGGATCAAGCCGAGACACATAATCAATAGCGGGAACACGCTCTTCGCTCCAATCAACCTGAATTTCGCCATAATAATCAATTGCATGACCATCGATTTCATAAAGCATGTCTCCCTCTTTTACCCCTGCTTTATCAAGCGGGCTTCCAGGAATGATACCGGGAATATAAATCCCGCCCATCAAAGGATTTTTCAAAAAGCGTGCCATCTCTTCTGAGCCATCACTTACCAAAAGACCTAAAAAGGGCTTTCTGAGCAATTTAACGTCACGCAAAATCGGCGCCTGATCAAGCTGCCTTAAAAAGAGTTTTACTTCGTTGCTGGGAATAATATAGTTCACATTTTGAGTGTGCTCAGCATCAATACTCCCCGTATTAATACCAATCACTTTACCTGAAGCATCCAAAGCAGGGCCTCCAGAGTTTCCGGGACTGATGGGCGCATCAATCTGAATCATAAAACTACCCTCAATCGGCTCTCGGCCGCTCACTACCCCCATAGTACTTTTCAAATACTCTTGCCCAAGGGGATAACCAAGAGTAAGCAACTCTTCCGCCCGCTTGATTTTATCAGAATCACCAAACTCAAGCACCGGCAATTCCCCGAGCTCATCCTTGATCACTTTTAGATCTTCCGGAACAACTTTAACAAGTGCTAAATCCCGAGCAGGACAGATGCCCACCACTTCAACATCAAAGCGCCGTTTACCAAAACAGGGGATTTGAATATAGATGCCCCGCGCTCCATTAACCACATGCGCATTGGTCATTAAAAACCCCGCTTGATCAATAAAAAAGGCGCTCCCTGATGCCATTCCTTGATGGGGCGTTTTATACGGTTCAATCCAATTAAATTCAACGCGATAGACAAAAATTTGTACCACCATATTGCGCACTTTACTATGAACCCAATCCCATCTATTTTCACACGTAGCCGTCTCAGCAAAGCACTGGCCCTGTAGCATACACATGCATCCAATCAAGGGAAGTACTCTTTTTGTTAAACGTCTCAGCATATGGACACTCCTTCTCAAGACAAAAACCGATACTTTTTCAAAAATAAGTGTAGCGAACCAAAGGAGATTTGTCGAAAGAACGGTTTCGACTATACTAGTCGATTATATAAGAATCTAAACAGGATGATAAAGTTTAAACACATGCGCTTAGCTTAAGGAGCTTTATTATGGCCCAAACCACCGCATCACTTGAAAAATTGGTCGCACTTTGCAAACGTCGCGGATTTGTTTTTCAAGCAGCAGACATCTATGGAGGGTTAAACGGCGTCTATGACTCTGGACCCCTTGGCACTCTCATGAAAGAAAATATCAAATCAGCATGGAAACAGTCCCTCTTGCGCCATCTTGATAAAGATATTCTCTTTATCGATGGAGCACTTCTCGGTACTGAAAGCATGTGGAAGGCATCAGGGCACCTTGAAAATTTTCATGACCCACTCGTTGAATGCAAAGCGTGCAATGCGCGTTTTAGAGCAGACGATATCGATCTTAATGGCAACTGTGCTCGCTGTGGCAAAAAAGAATGGTCTGAAGTACGCGAATTTCATCTCATGTTCAAAACACAATTAGGCGCTTCAGTAGAACAATCATCGACCGCTTATCTGCGCCCTGAAACAGCGCAAAGCATCTTTGTTAATTTCAAAAACGTGCTTTCAAGCAACCGTGTTAAAATTCCTTTTGGTATTGCACAAATTGGAAAATCATTTCGCAATGAAGTAACGCCAAAACAGTTTCTTTTTAGAATGCGTGAATTCGAACAGATGGAAATTGAGTGGTTTTGCACCGAAGAAGATGCCCTCTCTGCCTTCGCTTTCTGGCGAGAAGAACGCAAAAACTTCTACACTGCGCTTGGTGTTACCAACGAAAAAGTTCATCTTCGCGATCATACGCAAGAAGAGCTGTCTCATTATTCGTCAGCCACGTGCGATGTCGAATATGAATTTCCCTTTGGATTCAAAGAACTTGAAGGGATCGCTTATCGAGGCAACTACGATCTTACACAACATAGCACCTGTTCGGGAAAAGACCTCTCCGTTTTTGACGAAAAAAAGGCTGCCTCATTTATGCCTCATGTCGTTGAGTGTTCAGTCGGCGTTGACCGCCTCTTTTTAACACTTCTTTTTGATGCTTATGCTGAAGAAGAAACTGAGAGTGGCCCCCGTGTCGTTTTAAAACTTCATCCTGCAATTGCACCGATTAAAGCAGCTCTTTTACCGCTTGTTGATAAACTTTCAGAGCCACTCCTTCAGGTCTATAGAAAACTACGTGCCTGCGGTCATTCAGTTCAATTTGACAGCTCCGGCTCAATCGGCAAGCGTTATCGTCGGCATGACGAAATCGGAACGCCTTTCTGCTTTACCTATGATTATGACAGCGAAAAAGACAACATGGTCACCGTAAGGTACCGTGACAGTATGAAGCAAGAACGTATTTCACTTGATGCAATTGAATCGTTCATCAAAAACACCTCCCCATTTTTAGATAAACTCTGTTAAAGGGATCCCTTTATGACTTTCCATCGCCCTTTTACCATTTCGCCCTGGCGGGTGATTATATTTTCGATTATTTTTATAACGATAATGGGCTCACTGCTCCTTTCACTTCCCGCGGCACAAAAAACACCGCACTCCTTTGTTGATCTCTTCTTTACCTCCTCTTCAGCTGTCTGTGTTACGGGAATTTTAACCGTCCCCCTTGATTCATTTTCCTTTTTAGGCAAAATCATTATCTTATTTTTGATTCAGGTTGGGGGGCTTGGGCTTCTAACCCTTGTCATACCACTTGTTTCACTCTTCTTTAACGTACGTATGCGTACACATTTAATTACCGGGCATCAATTTGAGCTTGAAAACTGGAGCCATAATTGGATCTACAGCCGTCATGTTATCACGTTTATCCTCTGCTTCTCACTCATGATCGAAGCAATTGGAAGCATAACAACGTACTTTCTTATCGGAAACGAACCGCTCTCTGATCCTCGATGGTTTGCAGCGCTCTTCCATGGTATTTCATCATTTTGCAATTCAGGAATCGCTATTTTCCCTGGCGACATGGCATCAGTACAAAGCAATGGACCACTCATAGCGCTTACGAGTGCCTTAATGGTTATTGGCGGATTTGGGTTCGTACCCTTGTATGAAATATCAATACGATTGTGGAACAAGTTTCGTGGCATTCCGAATCATTCACGGCACCTGACCTTACAAAGCAAAATTATTATCTATTTCACCCCTGCTCTTACTCTTATTTTTGCACCACTTATCTGGATTTCTGAGCATATTCAATTTGCAGGAATGACGTTCTGGCAAACCATTAATATGACACTTTTTAATGCTATTTCACTCCGAAGTTGCGGCTTTTGCACGCTCGATCTTTCGACCATGACCGATATTACGCTGCTTTTAATTCTTGTCTTTGCTTTTATCGGTTCATCTCCAGGCTCTGTCGGTGGTGGTACTGGTATCAAGGTAACCTCATTCGTCTTAGCACTCGCTTCAATTAGAACGGCAATCCTTGGCAAAGAACAGGTCGAGTTATTTGGGCGTAGAATCCCGGTTGAACAGATTTTTCGAGCATTTGCCATTATTGTCGTCAGTCTTTCGTGGTGTATTTTTTCAACACTCATCCTTATGATCACTGAAAGCGGCTCACCTCACCCATTTATGCACTTTCTTTTTGAAGCTATCTCCGCATTTGCAAACCATGGCGTCACCCTTGGACTCGCTCCATCAATGACCGGCATTGGAAAATACTTCTTCTCTGTTGGGATGATTTTTGGAAGAATTAGCTCCCTCACTCTCATTTTGGCACTCAAAAAACACAAAGAAAAGAGCGATATTCGCTACCCTGAAGAACGAATCTTACTGGTATAAAGGATTTTATCTATGAAATGTTGTGTTATAGGCTTAGGCCGATTTGGATTTAGCGTTGCCACTAAACTCGCCGAACATGGCGCTGACGTGCTCGCTGTTGATAGCAACGAAGCAATTATTAACTCAATTCGCGACCTTGTAACGCAGGCGGTCTGCGTGCGTGTTTCTGATGAAGAAGCCCTGCGGCACATAGGAATCGACGATGTCGATACCGTCATTGTTGGTATTGGTGAAAATTTTGCACAATCAATTTTGATTACGGCACTTCTTAAACAACGCCTCCATGTTCCCCATGTCATTGTTCGATCAATCAGCACCATCCATCGTGATATCCTTGTTCTTGTAGGCGCTGATCATGTCGTTCTTCCTGAGCAAGAAATGGGCGTTCGTTTAGCCGACCAAATTGGACTCAGGCAAAGTAATTTTGTGCGTATTACCGAACAATATTCGGTCAGCTTTGTTCATGTTCCTGATCATTTTGTTGGTAAAACAGTAGAAGAACTCAACTTCACTCACCGCACGGGCGCGCTCTTACTGGGCAAAAAAAACGAGGAAGAAGTCGTTCCACTCGATCCTTCTTATCAAGTGGAAGCACACGATATTTTTGTTTTTACCGGAACTAATAAACAGCTTGAACGCATCGAAAAATAGTACGCAGGGGCTGTGCTTTGATGGTCACAGCCCCTTATCTTCGCACCACCCGGGTATTCAAAACCTTAACGCACTGGCTCATGATAATACAAAATACTGCGACATTTCTATTTACTTCACGTAAGCAAGTTACCTACACTTTTTCTTGAGAAATCGATTTTTGGACAAGAGGAACAATGTATGGCCACAAAATTGTATAGCTTTAGAAGAATAACCGTTTTTTACCTATCGCTTTTGTGCGGAATCATTACCGGTAAAGAGAGCGCTTTTTTTACAGATTTTACACAAGCCCTCGACAAAATTGCCAGCGCTCCTATCGCCAATAAAAAACCATTTGCCACCCATTTTTTAGCCATAGTATGCGCATTAGATGAATCAAGCGAAGCTATGAAAAATACGATACAAAGCCTTTTCAGAGACCAAATGACTTTTATCACGACAGAACCACTTTTAGGGCAATATCGCTTACAAAAATTTCCTGCCCCCAAAGACTATGTTTTCTTGAAACCACTCAGCAGTAACATTTTTTTCCCTTTTGTACTTTGTGTCCCCAAAGAAGAAGTCTCGAAAGCTCACCTCATAAAACTAGCCTACGATCCTAAAAAAGCCTTTGATAAAAACCAGATTCCATCCTTAGCCTCACCCATTGAAAAACAACGCGGACTTTTTGTAGAACACCTATCGCAAACACAGTATGAGGATATGTTGTCTGTTGCAGACTTTTTTAAAAAAGAAAAAATAGGAGAAGATCTTATTCAATTCCTCTCGTTCCTGCTGGTGCCAAAGACCCTCTACCAAAATGAGCCACCACGCTGGGTATTTTATTTCACTGGCCATGGAACGCCATATACCCCTTACACGGACAATAATGTTATCTCTTGCAAGTCCCTTATTGAAGATCATGGAACCATTGCGGGGCTGCCAGTAAACAATTTCAAAACCATTCTCACAAAATTAATAAACAAGAACACCATCGCACTGTTGCACATTGCAAGCTGCTTTGGTGGCGGAATCAACATTGGCGACCTGCTCAAAGATATTCTCTCAAAATGCACTTTTTTTATTACAACTGATTCAATCACCGGGGAAACATGTACAATTTCAAGCGTCACTCTCTATGATGAAAAAATAAAGAAACATTTCTTCGAAGAAGAAGATATTTCGCCTAAAAAATTCTTTTCCATCCTCAAAAATGCAACCCTAGACACGATAGAGACTCTTCTACCAGAAGCTCTTGTAAAAATGCAACCTCAACACCGCAGTCTTGCCTCACAAATTCAAGCAATTAAACCATTTAATAAAAAATATTTCATGGAGCCCGCATACCCTCATCTTCTACGGTTAGATAAAAAAACAATAAAAAATTACCAGGATAAAAAAAATAATGTAATCATCAATGCATTACCCAAAACGACGGTCATTTTACTCTATGCAAATACCATCCCACTCTGTATCGATCTAAGTAACACCACTAATACTAATTTATCTAATAAAATCGAAACCAAGGAGTTTTTTGGATACCCCATTTCTATAACATCAGCAATCCCTGGTGCGACATTTCACACCATTCAAGAAATAAAAACAAACAATAGTTATTTCAATCATCTTTTTATTAAATTTCATACTTTATTCGTCACAGCACTTTTTCCTGACATTAATACAAGAGACAATCGCTTTGAGGCAAAACTTTTTCACCTACAAAAAATTTCTGGCATGCAAAACGCCAAGAATTATAACGAAGAAGTGTATGAACTTTGGATTAGTTTCGATCCTGCAAAATCAGATACTGAGCAAAAATTTGTTATCGAAATTCTACTCTGTGCTACAGAGATACCAACTATTCCTAAAGCCAATAAGCCCTTAATACAATATTTCATTACCCAATCGAACGAAAATATCTTAACAGCTCAATCAAAACCGATCGACTCACAAGATGCAAAAAAATGGATTGAAAGATTTGAACAAAAAATTGAGATGCTTAAAAAAATTGCACCTTTTCAAGCACCCTATCGCTTACTCAAAGATGCCGACATAGAAACCATCTCATAAAATGATTTTTTACAGCGCACTCTTTTCAGCGCCTATAGATCTAGAAAACACGGCCCCATTAAGGGTTTTTCACATACTCAAACTTCTCTTAACAAAAAAAACTTCCTATACTTTCTCTCGTAAAGTCACCCCTAAGCATGTATGAGGAATTATGGCCCATCATTTCAACCACCCCATTTTTTACCTATTGCTCTTCACAAGCTTTTTCACGCGGGGAAGCAACCTTGCTTATGATCAACAATTACTAACAGCTTCAGAAGAAGGCGATCTTGTAACAATAAAAGATCTTGTTGAAACAAAAAAAGTTGCAATCAATAGTCAAGACCTAAAAACAGGAAATACGGCTCTCCATAACGCTTGTCAAAAAGAAGACACAGAAACAATTCGCTACCTCCTTAAACACAAAGCAAAGTTCAATATCCCTAATCTTCAAGGAGAAACCGCTCTTACTTACGTCCAAACGTACCACTGTTCAGAAAGCATTATTAAGCTTTTTACCAAATCGGGCGCGCTTTTAAAAAGCCTGTCCTTAAACGAAATTTCACCAAGCACCCCGATACTAAAAAGAACCGCATCCCAAAACTTTTTCGATGCTGCCAAAACAGGCGATCTTATACAACTCAAAGAATATATCGAGAAGCAAGGCATTAATATTAATAGCCAAGACAGCTCTAAAAACACAGCGCTACACTATGCCTGCGAAAAAAACCACGAGCCAATTATTAACTACCTCATTGATAAAAAAGCCACTCTCAATATTCCTGGATTCAATGGAAAGCAAGCACTTCATAAGGTCTGTCGTTACGGCTCAGTTGCTACGTTTGAACTTTTTGCTAGATCAAAAACAATCGACTTTTCGCACATTACCCCTTATTTTTATGCAGCAATTCAAGGGAAAAACCTTGAAATTCTACGCTTTCTTTTTCAAAACTATGAAATTAATAGTAATGATTTACCAAGTTTTTATTGCTATGCAATCAACGTAGGCGCGCTCAAAATTGTAAAATATTTCATCGAAGAAAGGCAGATAAAAAAAAATCAGCTCTTTACAACTGAACTCGGTGCAGCAACACAATACTCTTCTATCTTTTTTTATCTTCTCAAGAACGGCAAACCATTTCAAAGCGAGGCCACCGACTGTCTCTCTTCAGCAATCTACCACCGACAGTGGCCAATCGCCCTTTTTTTGAGCAAAAAACAATATCCATCAAGTCATCCCACAGAAGAGCTGATCTCAGAAGCCCTAGAACAGGGTAAAAAACTCGAAAAAGAGGGTGCCAAAGAAAGCCCTTCTGATCAATTATTTCCACTCGTCCGCGCGCTCGTTCAATATGCAGCAACGGAAATAGATGTCTCAAAAATCCACCATCGAAAAAAACTTGTTTTAGCCCTCGTTCCTCTCACCAAAAATGCCCAAAAAACGCCGCAACTTTTTCTCGAAAGTTTTCATCATTTTTTACCTGCACTGTGTGATAAACATACATTCCCCACAAAAATTTCCGCCCATTCGCTCTTGGCAAAAGACTACACCAAGACACCCGAAGAGATCTGGGTACTTACCAATTGGCTGCCTCACACCATAAAAGTATCGTTCTTGCTGTCTAACGAACGCAGAAGTGAGCAGAGGTGCACAAAAGAGCTTAGTTGGTATAAAGATACGTGGGAAAATGAATGCCTCCATGCAACCGGAGCTCTTTGCTATTTTAAAAACCTTCAAGCGCTTGCGAAAAAAGCAAAAAATAAAAGGGGTAAAAACAGCAAACAAGACCTTACTATTTACGTCAAAAAAACAGAAGATTTTGCAAGCCAGGAGTAATAAAAAAGTGGAGTGCCAAGGAAAAAATTCCTCAGCACTCCACAAAAAATCAAAAGTTCAAAAAATTACATTTTTTTATTTTGTCTTAGACACACTAGCAAGAGCTTCAGTAATGTTTGCAGGAGTCATCTTATTAAGTTCAGTCAAAACTTGTTGCAAATTTCTTATTGCCGGATGTACCACAGAAGTAGGAATCTCTACAACCATTTTCTTGAACGACACCATAGTATCATTCACCTGTTTCTTAAGTGACTGAATCATATCTGCTATCTGCGACGCTTTAGCTTTAGAAAATGCTCGCGGATCAAGAGCATAACGAGCAAGATTATTCATGTACTCATTAAGTAGTTTGTGATCTTTAGGACTCTCAAAATTAAAAAATTCGTTCATCACTTGTTGATATTTTGTACGTTCTAATGCATCCAAAATTCCCGATAACATATCACCTTCACGTTTACCATTCCACGTTCTTTTTTTCAATCCTTTGATTAAAGGCGCATTTCTAACCGATTGCACACCATCAAGAACCAACTCAAACGCCCAGAACTGACGAAGATTTTTAATGTTATGAAGATCTTCTAACATTTTTTTATGATTAAAAAAATTAATCTTAACAGATGGATCAATTGGAGCCTCCACTGCAGGAGAAAGTTTTTGAGCAGCGACCTCGGAGTTTTTTGGATACCCCATATCCGTATAATACTGATCGGTTCTGCCGATATTCTGTACAGGAGCATTCGCATTATAATCGCTCACTTCAACTGTCTTTCCATAAGACGTTTGGGAAGGGTCCACTGCGGGAGAAGATGTTTGAGCAGCGCTTTGGAACTCAACCTTATCATCCATAGAATCCTTATCATCCGTAGAATACTGAACAGGAGTATTCGCATCATAACCACTCACCTCAACCGTCTTTCCATAAGACGTTTGGGAAGGGTCCACTGCAGGAGAAGGAACCATAACCACTGAACTAGACACGAGCACCGCAAAAACCGTGCTTAAAAGATTTTTATTTAAAAATTTCATAAAAATATCCTCCGTAAAAATAAACATACAACTACAAAAACAAAGCAACAAACACCTAAAGCACTGTAATGTGGTCTCCTTTTTTAAATTGAGTTATTAAAACCCTGAGCCTCGGCTTTTGATGTTTTCAACCGCTTCATCTTTTACAGCATAGCATTATTTATTTCTATTTTTCAATAATTTTATGAAATATTACAATAAAAATACCCAAAAAGCTGACTATGTCCAATTTTCACTACCCGCGAGGACATCAAGCTTTTCAATCGCTACTGTTTTGTCTTCAAGTGCCTGGTACTGTTTACTTTAAGTAAATAATCTTTCTAAGCTTTTTTTGTAAACACGTAGTTCAGAAAAAAACAAGGGAAAATTACATGACCAAAAAACAATTTGGCATTATTGGGGCAATAATTTGTTACAACTCACTTTTTTGTGGCGTACTTGCCCATAACAATAGCGGGCTGTTTTCAGATTTTGCGCGGGCACTAGATAAAATCACCAGTGCACAAAGCAAGAAACCGCCACTAAAAAAGCCTGTGCACCCATTTGCCACACACAGCCTGGTGATAGTCTGTGGGTTAACAGAAAGTAATATCTCTTTAAAAAAAGCTATAAAAAAACTTTTTAGCGAAAAAGTCACTTTCATTACCACAAGCTCGCTTTTGTACGAGTATCGAGAAACAATGGAAAAAGATCGTAATCCACTCGATTATACCTTTCTCGCGGCGCCCAGTCTTACAATATTGCCGTTTGTTTTATGCATCCCCACCGAAGAAATCCCCAAAACCATAGCTATTCCCGATTACCAAGCAGCTGAAATAATGAATCTGTTTGATCATAATGAGACGCCAGCCAAAGCAACCGTCACCGAAAAAAAACTCGGCCTTTTTATTGAACATCTCAATAAACTCGATTACCAAGAGAGCCTTTTCTCTCCGTCTTTTTTTGAGGAATTGGAAGAAAGCTTAGGAGACGAGCTTCTCAAATTTCTTAACTTTCTTTTTGTACCAAATAATTATTATACAAAAAAGGAGTCCTCTCCTCGCTGGATCTTACTTTTTGATGGCCACGGGAGCTCATTCACTCCATGGATGGATGAAAATATACTTGATCTTAAAGAATATATTATGGAACCTGGTACGATTGCAGGCATTACGACTAAAGCTTTCGCTACTATTCTAAAAGAGAATGAACTCCACAAGACTATTACTATAGCACTCCTCGATATTGAAACGTGTTTTGGTGGTGGGATAAATATAAGCAATATGCTTAAACAGCTCGACTTTTCTCCACAATATTTCATTACTACAAAATCTTTAACAGGCGATGATTGTATCACCTCAAGTTCAGGCGAAGCACCCAATCCCTATAAAGATTTTTTTGATATTCTTAAAACCACCGATATAAATGCTATAGAAACAGAACTCCCCCAAGCGCTCAGAAAACTTCACCCCCAACTCCTCAGCCTGGCATCAAACATCCCTGCAATTAAACCAATCGGAAAAAATTATTTTATTGCACCTAACTACCCGGAATTTATACAACTCGATAAAACCACCATAAGAAACTTTGCCAAACAAAAAAAGGCGGTAAACCCATCAGAAATAGCAATTATGCTTCTTTACGCAAACACAATTCCGCTTTACATTGACCTCAGCAACAGAGCTCCGCTTGATTTATTCGGTATAAGAAACACCCCCAATTACGCTGGTTTTCCTGTTGCCATAACCTCTGCAATTCCCGGACGTACATTTCATGTCATTGACGAAATTAAAATACCTTCCGGACCTTTTGGTTACTCGTTTTTACAGAGCAAAAAGCCCTGGATTTTACATCTTTTTTCCGACATGTCAGCAACGACCACGGGTGCCAAAGAACCGAAACTCTTCCACATAAAAAAGATCTCTGAATCAACAGGCTTAGAAGAGTATGAACTCAGAATCATCTGCGACCCCACGTCAGATCCCAAAATAGAATCACTCTTTAACACAAAAGAATCTCTCAACACAGAATATGTCAAAATAACAAGAAGCAATCAATCAACTGATTACATTGAGGAAAAAATTACTAAAGAAGGAGCTGATGAATGGATTGAAGAATTTGATAAAAGAATCGAGATGCTCAAGAAAATAGCCAAATACCAAGCTCCTTACCGCTTACTCAAAGATGCAGATATCGAGATACTTGATGAAGACTAAAAAATCAAAAACTGCCCAAAGAAAAACGCTCTTTTAAGATCTTAAAAGAGCGTTTTTACTAATTCATCAACCTAAAATAGTCTTTTTAGACACTTTTTAGATCGAAACAATCCGAACAACCGTCAAAGGCTGACGATGTCCAATTTTACGACGATACTTTTTGCGCCGTTTCATTTTGAAAGCAATCAATTTTGGGCCGAGGTCATGTTTAACCACAACCGCCTTAACTGCTTTTGCCAAATACGGTGCACCGACTTCAAGCGTCTCTGCATTCGCACGACGGAAGAGAACTTCTTTAAACTCAACTTCACTACCCGCGAGGACATCAAGCTTTTCAATCGCTACTGTTTTGCCTTCAAGAGCCTGGTACTGTTTTCCACCGGTCT
>Ga0209417_1005711_pt1 | contig 13452 bp, 5 predicted proteins | sample RifGroF2_FD_184002 | JGI IMG/M metagenome (GOLD analysis project Ga0209417, IMG submission 184002) | Groundwater microbial communities from Rifle, Colorado, USA - Groundwater F2 (SPAdes) (version 2) | ecosystem: Environmental > Aquatic > Deep subsurface > Groundwater | place: Rifle, Colorado... | reverse complement strand
GAGCGACAGCGAAGCAATCCAAACCTTCGAGATTGCTTCGGGCTATCGCCCTCGCAATGACATTTGCATGTAACCATATTTATTGCGTTTACTAGAGAATAAAAATCTGGAACTCAAGAACTCAAGAAAAATTCATAATTGACGGATACAGGTACTAAAGATATCTGTATTAATCTGCGGAAATCAGCGTCCTGTTTCATTCAAAATATTTTAGTGGCAAGAAATAGCATATTCCTTGCAAGCCAAGCCAAGCCAAGCCAAGCCAAGCCAAGCCAAATAAGACCTATTATCAAATGGATAAATCCTCCATTTCTAAAGGAAAGGAGACAGTAAGGCCATGAGAAACAAATTATTTGCCTCTGCAAAAGGTGGGATTAACTTATCTTGGTGTATTGCCGTTTTGTTGTTATTTGTTGCAGTCGCCTCTGAATTTGCATATGGGGGCACATGGACCACCAAAACCTCAATGCCTGCAGCACGGTTTGTGGCCGCGGCAGGAGTGATTAATGGGGCCCTCTATGTTGCAGGCGGTCATGATGGGGTAACAGGAGGGACTACTACGCTTCAGGCATACAATCCAACAACAGATACCTGGAATACTCTGGCATCCATGCCAGGTCGTCGGTATCAGGGAGATGGCGCTGGCGTAATCAATGGCGAGCTTTACGTGGCAGGGGGATGGAACGCTCCTGACAGTGGGCTTCCACAGTCCCAGTTATTTGTCTATAACCCCGGGACTAATTCGTGGAGTAGTAAGGCCTCTATGCCCACACTTAGCGGTGATGGAGCTTCCGGCGTAATCAACGGCAAGCTCTATGTTACAACCGCAACCAATGGCTACAGTGGATACAGAAACTACCTGCATGTTTATGACCCAGCCACCAATACCTGGAGCAGCCTGGCTTCATCACCTAATGCCCACGACGGCCCTGCCTTCGGAGTCATTGATGGCAAATTCTATGTGGCAGGTGGAGGCGATGCGAACGGGACTCCCTCTAGTAAACTGGATGTATATGACCCCGCCACAAACACATGGGCTACCAAAGCCTCCATGCCAGCAGCAGGGTCGTGGTTTGCCAGTGGGGTTCTCAACGGTAAGCTCTATGTTATAGGGGGCTATTACGGCGGCTACTCTAATACCGTGTATGTATACGACCCATCGGCTGACACATGGACAACTGAGACCTCAATGCCAACAGCCCGCTACGGTGCAGCGGGCGGAGTCATTAACGGTGTAATTTATGTCGCCGGAGGTAGTAACAGCACAGGTACTCTGGCAACTGTCGAAGCGTTTACATTTTCATCACTTCCTACAGCCACAACTGGGTCTGCTACCAATGTGACATCAAATTCAGCCACATTAAACGGCACGGTAAATGCCAACGGGCTATCAACAACGGCATGGTTCAATTACGGCATCGCCAGCGGTTCGTACACCGGCACATCAACCACACAATCAGTAAGCGGTTCGAGCGATACAACTGTCAGCATCGGCGTCAGCGGGCTGTCATCAAGCACGACCTATTATTACCGCATAGCGGCATCAAGCAGCGCAGGGACGTCGTATGGCAGTGAGGCATCATTTTCTACTACAAGCTCATCTGTAACACCAACACCTTCATCAACTCCATCCACAACACCCTCTCCATCGCCTTCACCAACACCTTCATCAACTCCATCCCCAGCACCCTCTCCATCGCCTTCACCAACGCCTTCATCAACCCCAACAACCACAGCGTCGAAGGTGTATGGTTACGTAAAAAACAATTACGGCAGTAATGCCCCCATTGCATCAGCAAAGATACAACTGAGGGGAATAAGCACAGGAAAAACGAAAAAGGCGACCTCCGGTAAAGATGGATATTTTGAGTTGAATAATGTAGCAGAGGGAGAGTACTCAATATGGGTAAGGAAGACAGGCTATAAGATATACAAAGGCAGGCTGAGTGTAGAGGCCGGGAATCTGGAGGTTGATATAATGATGGCAAAGGCAAGGGGCAGGGCAGTGTCTTCCATGCGAATAATACAGGCAGAGTGATATAGAGTAGACGGCAAAAAAAAGATTCTTTATCTATTCGTTCAGATGCCGGCCTGTGCCTTAAGATGCTTCGGCTTCTCCTCAGAATGACACAAGGCGAAGGAATGGCAAGCGGGGGGTTATACGGCTAGTAACACAGGAGGCTAAAAATGTTATTATTCCAAGGGCAGTGAGACAAAGCGCCCGCATCCCTTTTTTTGTTTGTGGGATATCACCGTGCAGGGGGTGTCCAAAAAGCCCCAAAAATCGCAACAGTTGTATCAATTTAGTTCTTCGAAAAATGACACCGTAGGGGTAAAATGTTTACAGAAAAATGTGAAAAATGAAAATTTTGATAGTCGATGATACCGTTGAAAGCAGAGAGGTATTGAGGCATATTATTGAAAGGCACGGCCAAGAAGTTATAGAGGCGCGGGATGGACTGGAAGGAAATGAAAAAGCCCGCATCCATAACCCCGACATGATTATTATCGATGCCGTGATGCCAAAGGTTGACGGCTTTCTGTTTCTCAAAAACATCAAAAATGATCCGTTCCTTCACGCTATCCCCTGTATTGTCTATTCTGCAATTTATACGGACAGTAAGGACAGGGAATTTGCGTTATCCCTTGGAGCGGAAGCATTCATTTCCAAACCATGCACACCAGATGTTCTGTGGGGAGAGATCGAAAAAATACTTGAAGGGAAAACCCCTGCGCCTCCGGACACAAAAAACAGAATTATCGCAGAAGAAAAGCTTGTAGAAAGTGAAAAGAGCCTTGCCAATGCGCAAAGAATCGCACACCTGGGAAACTGGGAATGGGACATCGTAAATAACAGATTACGATGGTCAGATGAAATTTATCGCATATTCGGTTTGATTCCACAGTCATTCGACACTACGTATGAGGCGTTTCTGGCTTCTGTACACCCCGATGACAGGGAATTGGTAAAGGAATCCGTCAGCAAAGCCTTACATGAAAAGCAGCCGTATAGTATTGATCACCGCGTAGCCTTACCAGATGGGACAGAGCGGGTTGTCCATGAACAGGCGGAAGTCATTTTTGACAATACGGGCAAGGCAATTCAAATGAACGGAACGGTACAGGATATTACGGAACGCAAGAGGGTGGAGGAAGAGATTAACCTTTTCCAAACAATAACCGTGGCAATTGCCGAAGCAGATGATTTTTACACTGCGCTCAACATGGTGTTGCGTAAAGTATGTGAATCCACTGGTTGGATTTACGGTGAAGCATGGTTACCTTCATCTGATGGCAAATGCCTCAAAATTGCTCAAGCGTGGTATAATCATGAGAACCTGGCTGAATTTGTAAAACAAAGCGAAAAATTTACCTTCCCGCCGGGCGCTGGTCTCCCTGGTCGTGTATGGTCTTCGAAAAAACCAGCATGGAAATACGATGTAACTGTTGACGGGGATTTCCCCCGCGCAGAGATTGCCACGGAATTTGGTTTCAAAGCTGCAATGGGCATCCCTGTTATCTCAGGCAATGAGGTTATTGCGGTATTGAATTTCTTTGTACGGAAACGAAGAACAGAGGACGAACGATTAGCAAAACTCGTATCAACCGTTGCTATGCAGTTAGGCATCGTTGTCAAGCGAAAGAGATCGGAGGATGAACTGAGAAAGCTTTCTACGGTTATTAATCAGAGCATCAATGCCGTATTTATTACAAACGTTGAAGGGACTATTGAATATGCAAACCCGATGTTTGAGCAGGTAACAGGATATTCTAAAGGGGAGGTACTTGGGCAGAACCCCAGTATACTCGCTTCCGGAGAGACCACCCACGCAGAATATGAGGAGTTATGGAGGACTATTACTGCAGGGAAGACATGGAGGGGGGTGTTTAAAAATAAGAAAAAAAATGGACAATACTACTGGGGTAACGGCGTGATTTCTCCCATTATTAACGAGAAGGGGGTCATTACGCACTTTCTTGCAGTGCAGGAGGATATCACAGAAAAGATGAAATCCGAAGAAAGAATCCGATACCTTGCTTCCTATGATGAAACGACAGGTCTCTTCAATCGAACATGTTTTATGGGATTACTGAATGAGTGGATGTCGCACGCCCAGGCCAGTAATCAGACAGGCGTTATCCTTTTGATTAATATAGATAGTTTCAGATTGATCAACGACGTCTATGGACATAGCGTTGGAGATAATCTCCTGCACCGCGTAGCAATGCTATTGCAAAATACCCTTGCGGATATAGACCCTTCATATCTAAAAAAAGCAACGAGGGAGAGTGTCATAGGCCGTATGGGCGGTGATGAATTCTCTATTTTACTTCCGTCCAGAGGTGAAAAGGAAGGACTGGACATAGCTGAATACTTCAGAAAGAGGATAGAAGAGTTTCGATTCGCAGACATAACCGGCAGCCTGACTGTAAGCATAGGCGTTGTCTTGTATCCGAGGCACGGCGTTACGAAACGCGATCTCTTTACAAAGGCAGATGCGGCAGTATATCACGCCAAAGAACTTGGGCAAAACAGGGTGCATCTCTATCATCCGGAGGACCTTGTATTGGAAAAGATGCATTCAAGGGTCGCATGGAAGGAACGTATCCAAAAAGCTATCGAAGAAGACCGTTTCGAGTTGTGGTTTCAACCGATCCTTGATCTGAAAGATAATGCTATTCATCACTATGAGGCGCTTGCAAGGATGCGCGAACCTGATGGGAAGACAATTCTTCCGGAATTGTTTATCAGTATAGCAGAAAGGTTTGGTTTCATCTCCGCTATTGATTATACAATCATAGAAAAGACTATGAGATTTCAGTCAAAACCGAATCAAACGGGAAGGACGCTTTCATTTAGTATTAACCTTTCAGGAAGGGAGTTAGGAGACGCAAAATTACTGGAATTCTTAAAATCAAAGTTAACAGAAACAGGGGCAAATCCGGAACAACTGATTTTTGAAATAACGGAGACCGCTGCGATCCGTGATATAGACATGGCCATTAAATTCGTCGAAACATTAAAATCAATAGGATGCGGCTTTTCTTTGGATGATTTTGGCGTTGGTTTTACCTCGTTCCAATATCTGAAAGAGCTAAGAGTTGATTATATTAAGATAGACGGCTCATTTATACGAAAGCTGCATGCAAGTAAATTTGACTGCCTTTTCGTTAAGGCTATAGTAGACGTCGCAAAGGGAATGGAGATTAAGACAATCGCTGAATTCGTGGAGAATGAGGAAACCATCCTGATTCTCAAGGAATATGGGGTGGATTATGCCCAGGGATATTTTATAGGGAAGCCGTCACCAGATATTTAAACGATGTTAAGAAATTTTAAACTCCATATAGCGCCTGCAATTTGGGCGATAATTGCCATAGGGTTGATATCTATGGGGATTTCCTTTTACGGCTATTGGTCATGGCAGACAGCCATACAAAAACACCTCCCTTTGATTGATAACATCGCCCGCGCAAAGGTTGACATTGCTGAGGCGCACCTCTGGTTTGAAGAGTTGATGGGAGGCGACGAGACAATGAAAATCGAAAAGGTACGGACATTATTAGACAAGGCAATTGAGGATGTGGATAATGCCAGGGAAGGAAAAAGCAATACGCCGGGGTTAAAGAGTCTCTCTGTAAAAAACCAGGCATTGCTCAGTCAACTTAACCAATTGCAGGCATTAATCCATAAGTTCGGGGATATTGCAGAGAAGCGCTGGCAAATGCGGGACACCAGCGGTATTGGAAGTCCGTTAGATCAGACTTTCGACGAAATGTTTGAAGATGCGCTTTATAATGCTGACGTTGCTGACGAACACGCGCACCTTTACATCAGCACAGAACTTACAAAGCTGAAGTGGATTCACGGGTGTATCCTGGCGTTATGGGCGGTCATTATCTCAGGAACATCCAGTGCGCTTTTCATTAATAGTCGCAAACGAAGGTTATTAGAAGCATCACTCAAAAAATTATCCAGCGCAGTTGAACATAGCCCCTGTACGGTCATAATTACAGACGTCAAAGGCGACATAGAATATGCAAATCCCAAGTTTACCCAGTTAACTGATTATACCCGGAATGAAGTCATAGGAAAAAACCCGAGCTTCCTTAAAAGTGGCAAAACACCGCCCGAAACATATAAGCAATTGTGGAAAACCATTACTTCGGGTTACGAATGGCGGGGAGAATTTTGTAATAAGAAAAAGAATGGCAAACTTTACTGGGAATCTGCTTCCATCTCACCTATAACAAACATAAAGGGCATGATCACTCATTTTGTTGCGGTGAAAGAAGACGTTACCGAGCGAAAACAGATAATGGAAGCCCTGCAGGAAAGCGAAGAAAAATTGAAATCTATTCTTGATAATACCACTGCAGTTGTCTATGTGAAGGATATCTCCGGACAATATACATTTATTAACAGACAATACGAAAAACTATTTCATGTGAAACGAGACGAAGTAAAAGGCAAGACGGATTACGATTTATTTCCAAAGGAGATGGCTGATGCATTTCGGGCAAATGACCTGCGTGTCCTTAAGGCAAAAGCCCCTCTGGAATTTGATGAAGTGGCCCCTCACGAGAATGGATTGCACACGTACATTTCAATAAAATTTCCCCTCTATGACTCTGAAGGCGCTATTTATGCGGTTTGCGGCATTTCATCCGATATTACCGAGCGAAAACGCATGGAAGAGACCATCCGGCAGATGGCATACCACGACACACTCACTTCTCTGCCCAACCGTGCCCTGTTTGAAGACAGATTTGCCGTGGCGCTTACCCATGCCCACCGTAACAATGAACTTTTATCCGTTATGTATTTAGACCTTGACGGGTTTAAGGAGGTGAATGACACGTTCGGACACAGGGTGGGTGACCGATTGCTGCAATGCTTTGCAGAGAGATTGAAAAGATGTCTGAGAGACAGTGATACTATTGCACGGCTTGGAGGTGATGAATTTGCCGTATTGTTGCCAGGGATCAGCCAGGTGAGTGACGTTGCTCAAATTGCAGGAAAAATCACAGAAAATGTAAAACAACCGATGGAAATCGAAGGCAAAGAAATATCCGTCACTACGAGTATCGGGATTGCCCTCTTTCCAAGCGATGGTGACGATATTGTAAAACTGCTCAAGCACGCGGATGATGCCATGTACCGGGCAAAGGAAAACGGCAAGAATAACTACCGGTTCTTTTCGGACAAAGCACTCCGTTTAGCATGACAACAAAGCCTTTCCTTCGTCTTTTACCATTCTGAGGCGAAGTCGAAGAATCTCAAGGATCGGGACGACGTCTGGGCGACAGCGAAGAATCTAAGTTGAATGCTAAGGGAATTCAAGGTTTAGGAATTTCAATCCGACCATGTAGTGGCAAGGCGCGCCTTGCCACTACTCGATTAAAAGTTGCCGAAGGCCTAATTTATGACCATGGTTATAGCAGCACAAATAGTTGCCGGAGGACTCATTTAATGGATAAAGAAATCAGAGATTCAGGAATTGATATTGTTGGCACCATTTCATGGGGAACACACCTTTGCTTATTTTACAAGAGCAGAAAAGACCTTGTTGATGTCCTTGCTCCCTACTTCAAGGCTGGATTGGAAAATAATGAGTTCTGTATGTGGGTTGTTTCGGAACCCGTCAATAAAAAACAAACAATACAAATGATGGAGAAGGCATTGCCCGGTTTTGACCAATATTTAATAAAAGGGCAGATGGAGATAGCATCATACGATGAATGGTATGTAAAAGACGGTTCTTTTGATCTGCAAAGGGTTCTTAACGGATGGGTTGACAAACATAATCAGGCGCTTGCCAGGGGTTACGATGGCATAAGGATAACAGGAAACACAACGTGGCTTGAAAAGAAAGAATGGAAAAGTTTTCACCAGTATGAGGAAGCGGTACACGGGATTATTGGTAAATATAAGATGATAGCAATTTGTTCTTACTCACTCGATAATTGTGGGGCAGCAGAAGTTATTGATGTGGTTTCTAACTATCAATTAGCCATTATTAGGCGAGAGGGTAAGTGGGAGGCTATAAAAAAAACAGAACACATAGCATCTGAGACAGCCGGGGTTATTAAAGCACAGAAGCGGGAAATTAATGTGTACAGGCAAACAGAGAAGAAATGTATGCTGTCACTCAGTATTCTCGAACAATTGAATATCGGCGGCGAGAAGCGTGATGTAATCAGTAAGATACTTCGATTGATTAAGGTGTTTGCTGGTTTTGAGGCAGTTGCCATACGCCTGCGGGAAGGCAATGATTTCCCCTACTTTGTGACGAGCGGGTTTCCTCCTGAATTTGTTGAAGCTGAACGGTATTTATGTAACCGCGACCATGTCAATGAGCTTACCCGTGAATCGAGGGGCAACCCGTATCTGGAGTGTATGTGTGGAAACATCATATGCGGCCGTACCAATCCGGCATTGCCTTTCTTTACAAGCGGGGGCAGTTTCTGGACGAACAGCACAACGAAGCTCCTTGCTGATACAACAGAAAAAGAACGTCAGGGACGTACACGAAACAGATGCAACGGAGAGGGATATGAGTCAGTGGCGCTCATTCCCATTAAATTTAATACAGATACTATTGGACTCCTGCAACTCAATGATAAGCGCCCCGGCATTCTTACTCAGGAACTGATTCAATTTCTCGAGAGAATCAGCAACAGTATTGGAGTTGCGCTTGCCAGATGCTCAGCAGAAGATGAAATAAAACAATTTAATGTCCTCCTGAATAAAAAGGTTGCAGAACGTACTGCAAAGCTCAAGGCAACTATTAAGATGCTGAAAGTTGAGATTAACAAGCGTAGAAAGACAGAGAGCGAACTTTTGAAATTTTACCAGGCAATTGAAAAGAATCAGGGAATTATCTTTATTACCGATGTTAAAGGTAATATTGAATATGTCAATCCCAAATTTACAGAGGTGACGGGATATACTTTTGCGGAAGTCGAGGGGAAGAATCCGCGTATATTAAAATCGGGTGAAACTCCGCCGGAAGAATATAAAAAACTGTGGAGTGCGATAACCGCCGGAGAGTTATGGCATGGAAAATTTTGTAACAAGAAAAAGAGCGGCGATCTCTACTGGGAGTCAGCCACCATTTCACCAGCGATGGGTACGGAAGGGGTAATTACTCATTTTATTGCTGTTAAAGAAGATATTACGGAACTTAGACGGACAACCAACCAGCTAGAGGAAACCGAACAAAAGCTGCGAAAGGCAAATGAGCGATTACGCTCTATCCTTAGTAAAAACCCTGGCATAATTTATGCTTGTGGGGTTGGTGGCGATTGGCCGTGCATATTTATAAGTGAAAACGTCAGAACTGTGCTTGGGTACGAACCGCATGAATTCATAAACGACACAAAATTCTGGATTACTCACATCTATCCAGAAGATATTCCGCTTGTTCTTAATAAATTACCCTTAATACTTGAAAAAGATTGTTTCTGCCATGAGTACCGCTTTATGCATAAGAACGGGAATTACCTGTGGATGTATGATGAATTACGATTAATTCGCGACGAAAAAGGCGTCCCGGTTGAGTGTGTGGGTTTCTGGCTGAACGTTACGGAAAAAAAGCTTCTGGAAGAACAATTGAGACAATCGCAAAAAATGGAGGCATTGGGACATTTCGTTGGTGGTACAGCCCATGAGTTTAACAATATTCTGGGGATTATAAGAGGTTATACAACTATATTACAACAGGAAATAGAGGAAGATACGCCTGCAAAAAAATATGCCGTTCGTATTTTTAATGCATCAGACAGGGCTGCGAGTATAATAAGGCGGCTGCTAGCATTCAGCAAAAAATCACAGACATCGATGAAAGTATTGGATTTGAATAGCATTGTGAAAACAACTGCCCAGTATAACCTGAAGATAATCATGAAGGAAGACGTCGAAGTAAAAACAGACCTTGCAACTGCGGGTTTAAATATCAGCGCCGACCCGGTTCAAATAGAGCAGCTATTGTTAAATCTGGCAATGAATGCAAGGGACGCCATGCCCGATGGCGGGACATTCACGATACGTACAGAACTGATTACCATAGATAGAAAAAAGAACTCTCCACACATTGTCTCTGGCAGGCACGCCCTGATGACAGTAACAGATACCGGCGCCGGAATGGAACAATGGGTCAAGGAGAGGATGTTTGAACCTTTCTTTACGACAAAGGAAGTCGGGAAGGGAACCGGACTTGGGCTTTCAATCGTATTTAACATCGTTAAGCAACATAATGGTTTTATGGAAGTTTTCAGTGAGTTGGGTAAAGGAACTGTATTTAAGATATATCTGCCAATAATTGACGTAGAAATAACAGTTAAAAAAGATGAAATATCTTTTAAGGAAAAAGACGTCAAAGCTTGCGGCAAGCTGACGGTGCTTCTTGCAGAAGATGAGGAAGATTTGCGAGAGATTACTGCAATTATGCTGAAAAGGGTTGACATTACCGTTATTGAGGCCAAAGATGGAGAGGATGCAGTTACTAAATTTATGGAAAACAAGGATAAAGTTCAACTTTTAATCCTAGATTTAGCAATGCCTAAAAGGGGTGGTATGAGTGTTTACACAGAAATTAAAAAGATAAAACCGGACGTTAAGGCGCTTTTTACGAGCGGGTATGCCACTCAGGAAATAACACAGGAAGGGAGAATTTCAGCAGGATTACACTACTTGTCAAAACTTGCAGATATCAATGAACTTTTGAAAAAAATAAGGGAATTGACAGATTGTGCAGGATTTTGATGAAAAGGTTTGGTTTTATATCACAAGAAAAAATATCCAAGTGTTGCACAGAGATATAAGAAGATACACTACTCAACGCGAAGAAGGTCTTCTATTAATTTGGTCTTTGCAAAATACACAGGGAGAAGCATCTCATTCGCTAAATGCATTTAAATGGCCAGAATTTTATCAGACTTGTTCATAGGAGGAAGAAATTCTCATGAAGGTCACTTTCAGGACACACTTTTATCAGTCTCCAGTTTATCTTTTTTTTGTAATAGCCATTTCTATAACCATTACCGAGTATGCAATTATGTTCAGTTTTAGATTCTTGCCACATTTTTCCAATGTGGCAAAAGAAACTATTGATTCGGCGCTAATATTTGCAATATCTTCTCCAATTCTTTACTCTTTAGTCTATCGTCCGTTAAGGTTTCAAATTACCGAACGGGAAAAAGCAAAAAGAAATTGGGAAGTTACCTTCGACAGTATAAAAGATCCTTTGTACCTCCATGATAGCGAGTGCCGGATTATCCAGGCAAATAAGGCATACAGGAATATAGCAGGCATGCCATTCAAAGACATGATAGGCAGGCCGTACTATGAGGTCTTTCCAAAGACGGGCAGTCCATTCAAGTCGTGCTCTAAGGCGTTGGAGTTAGAGGAGGAGGAGATTACGCTCTCTGACATAGACAAGATTTTCAGGATACGATTTTACCCTGTATACGATGACAATAAATACTACTTTAATTCCGTTCACATATTTGAGGACATTACTGAAAAAAAGCGAATAGAGAATGAACTTAAGTTACTGAATGAATCTTTAGAACAACGGGTAATGGAACGTTCAGCGGCAATCGTAAAGGCAAAAGAAGAATTGCGGGTAATCAATGAATCTCTGGAAAAACGTGTGTCGGAGCGAACGAGGGAACTGACAAAGGCAAACGAGGAACTACAGAGGGAAATTACTGACAGGAAACAAGCAGAAGAAGAAATAAAAAAGCTCAACTCCCTCCTGTTGTCAATCAGGAATATAAACGAGGTATTGCTGAAAGTTAAAGATGAATCTGAACTTTTCAATAAAATTTCCAGTTTCCTTTTAAACACGGGATTTATTAAGTTTGCCTGGATAGGCTTGATCGGAAAAGATGTCTCCGGAATAAAACCCGTTGCACATGCAGGATTGGATTATGGTTATTTGGCTTTAATAAAAGTAAAATTAAATGATCCTGTCTATAGTTGTGGTCCGGCAGGTGTTGCCATAAAGACCGGAGAACCGATATTTATAAAGGATGTAGAAAGCGATAACAGATATAAATTATCGAAAAGTGAGTTAACAAAAAGGGGTTTTGTATCTATTGCCTCCATACCATTAAAACCCGAAGAAAAAACAATAGGTATTCTTAACATTTATTCTGACAGGAAGGATGCCTTTGGTGAAAAAGAAATAAAGTATTTGGTTCAGGTGGCAGGAGATATAGGGATTGGTTACAAGTCATTGATGCTGGAGAAAAAACTAAAACAAAGTATTGAAGATTTACGTACCTCTTTGAATAGCGCCATAGAGGCTATTTCCCTAACGGGCGAATTTAGAGATCCTTATACAGCAGGGCATGAAAAACGTGTAGCGCAACTTGCATGCGCTATTGCAACAGAGATTGGTTTCGAGGCAGACCGGTTAACAGGAGTCCGCGTGAGTGCATTTCTTCACGATATTGGGAAAATAGCCGTGCCGGCAGAAATCCTGAGTAAGCCTACAGCGTTGAGTACCCATGAATACGGTATTATTAAAACCCATCCAAAGGTTGGCTTTGACATACTAAAGAATCTCAATTTCCCATGGCCGGTTGCACAAATAACACTCCAGCACCATGAGACGTTAAACGGTTCTGGTTATCCAGCGGGTCTTAAAGGAGAAGAAATATTGATGGAATCGAGGATTTTAGCTGTGGCTGATGTTGTTGAGGCGATGACGAACCATCGTCCTTATCGCCCTGCCTACGGAATAGACAAGGCACTGGAGGAAATCATACGCAACAAGGGCATTCTTTACGACCCCAGTGTAGCAGACGTTTGTTTGAAACCTCATTAAGGAAAAGGGATTCCGGTTTGTGGAAGAAACGGGGCAATTGGCACGAAATTACCCCACGCCCAGACCCTTTCCCACAAGGGGAGAGGGAACTTCCCATCCCTTGTGACGGGAAAGATTAAGGGATAGGTGATATACACCTGTAATTATTATTCCTTCTCCTTCTGTTACATGAGACATAACGTCTTAGGTAACAAAGGTGTGTCATGATACATCTTTGTTTAATCATCGGCATTCCACGACTGACGCGGGATTTGTTTTCATTTCTGGATGTTAAATATCGTTCATTCTTGCAAAACAATAACTTACGTTAAGTAGACATATATAATGAACAACCATCCTGCCACGAGCGCCTTTGAACGGTACAAGTTTTGTTACATATTTGGAAAATTTCAATCTTATTATTAATAAACGCCCCCCTCAAGAGGGAAATTTGTGAAGTCCCCTCTTGGGAGGGGATTCAGGGGTGGGTACAGAATAGTCGTTGGGTTTTTGTCTTTTAAAACCCAACCTAATTAAATGTTCAGGAATTTCAAACTCACAGAAACCGTGGCCGAATATACGTTCCATGACAGTATTAGGGTCAAGGTTTTTGATTTTTGGTTTCATTTCATGG
>Ga0209417_1005708_pt1 | contig 13462 bp, 30 predicted proteins | sample RifGroF2_FD_184002 | JGI IMG/M metagenome (GOLD analysis project Ga0209417, IMG submission 184002) | Groundwater microbial communities from Rifle, Colorado, USA - Groundwater F2 (SPAdes) (version 2) | ecosystem: Environmental > Aquatic > Deep subsurface > Groundwater | place: Rifle, Colorado... | reverse complement strand
GTTACACGGAATATTTTTAATTAGCTGGATTCAGCATAAACATATTACCAGAACTTCCACTTGTAATATAGGTAGGTACTTTTGCTCCACCAGATTTCCAAGCCTCAATCCATTCAAGCTGAATAATGGCCGGATTTGACGAGATGGATAACCCTTTAATTCGCAAAGCCTCTGATTCACCTTTAGCCTGTTCAATAGCAATATCCTTATTGATTTTTGCCTGAGTGAGCTTTTCCCCCTGCTGCCTTGTAACCTCCTCAAGTCTCTTTGTTTCTTTTTCGGCCAATTGAATATTATTGATTGCGGTTTCGTATTTATCATTATAATAAACCTCTCGCAAATCAATATTGTCAATAAGAATGTGATACATCGCCACATCTTTAGTCATTCGCATTTTAACTTTCTGTTGAATTTCATCCCTCTTTGTTGAATACGCCTCAAGGGGAGTATACTCGGAGATAACAACAGCCATTGCCGATTTCAACTTTGTACGAATAACATTTTCCTCCAGCCATAAATAGCGACCCGATGAACCACCGTCATTTTCGGAAACATTCTGATAAATCCACGCGGCTTCAGCTGGGTCAATTCGCCACGATGACGAAACGTCAAAACCCATCTTAATGCCGTCTTTAGTAGGAGTCCAAATTGCATCATCGCTAACTTTTTGTCCCTCTTTGGCGACTTTGGCGCAAGTATAAACCCAAACAGTTTTATCCATGCGATATACATTATTCCACCACCAGACAAAATTCCATGTACCACTCTGTAATTCGGCATCTTTCACTCCGCTCGGTGTGACAACGACACCAACCTCCTGTGCTCCGATTTTCACAATAGTGCTTGAAATCAGCAATACAATCAGAGATGTAATAATAAGAGGTTTTGCGCCCTTAATAGGTGGTTTGTTTTTTTGTTTTGCTGCCGCATTGTTCACGAGCAGAAAAATTCCGGCAGCAATGCCGCAAATCGAAATAAGAATCAAAATTGCAATCATTTTTCTTTTTTGTTTTTAGTTGTTTGTTTTTCGTTTTATTTTTCACCCCAGTTGACAGGCAGTAATTTCGAAAGAAACTCTCTTATTTTCTGGAGCATTGTTTTCTTTTTTTCAACAGGTCTATAATTATCTAATACCGATTGCGCCTTATTGCTTTCGGATTGCCATGAATCAAAGACTCCAATGTGATGTGATATTAATGGCAGCTTTGTTGGAATAAGTTTTTTGCGTTTTGGTTTTATCCGGTAATTAAAACCATTTGCGCAATGCTTACATCTTTTTGCATCTCTAACACTGAGTAATGGGCAGTTTAAACACTTTTTAAGTTTTTCACCAGACACAGCAATGTAAAATGCATCTAATCGCTCAATATAACCACGCTTCATATTATTTTCTATTTAAAATTTCCACAACTTTCTCAGCACATATTCTCGTTAATCCATAACCGATGTCAATGCAATCCGGATGGTCGCTATTGCCGGATGTTTGTACGAAATTATCCATCTGGCTCGGCAGCATATCGGTGCAATCGTCGATTATGCAATAATTCTCCACCTCATCCTTGTGTTCATTCAGGTATTGTTGAATTTCAAACCCCCTATCAACCTCGTCGTAGTATTCACACACTCCGGTTTCAACCACATCAACCTCATATGGTGTAACATTAATCACTTCTCCGGCTAATCCGCGATGTTTCCACATTGCTTGCATAACATCCAGCCCATCCGCTTTCCATGTTGAACTAATAACAATTTTGGCTCCGGTTTGCTCGATAACATACCGCAAATTATCCTCAAAATGCCTATGAAACAAACCGCCGAATTCATCACGGTCTACCGGAATCACATTCAATACGCCGTCAATGTCTAAAAATATTATTTTCATTTACTCCTCAATTTTTAAAGATGAAATATACTCGGTTCTACTGCGGGAATATTTACCATCATAAAAAACAGCTATTATCTTTCCGGATACTCCGCAATACTCTATTAATTTCTTTTTCGCCGCTTTCATTAAGTTCTTTTCATCCGAATCTTTTATGTGACCAAAAGCTATGTTTTCATTTTCAAGGTTTGAAAAAACTCTATCATCCAACGCAAAAGTTCCAGACTCAACATCGTCCATATCCAACATACTGTTTACGCTCCAAAACGTCGCATAAAAATGTTCTGACTGATTACTGAATTTTGTGATATTTATCGCTTTCATTCTTGTTTTATCAGCAATTCTTTTTCATAAAATCATTAATCGTATCAGTAACCGAACCGGAGATAGATAATGATAAAGCACACTCTCCTTTTTTATCAGCTATCTTGTGGATATTACCGCACACTTTTTCCAACATGCTTTTGAGTTGCGATTCTGTAATATGGAAAACCTTCTCGTTTTCATACTTATCAGCATCTCCAATCAATTTGGATATAGTCATATCCTGAATCGCATTATTCCATCCAAAATTAGCTTTTTCTTTTTTCATCTTTACTTGTTTTTAAATAAAATCAGATAGCAAGGACGGAATCAGCAAAAGTCTTATCAATTGGCAACGTATCACTTTTTACATTCACCTCTTTAAGATATTTACAAATACCACCGAGTCCACGCCACACAGTGTAATAAACTGTGTCAAAATGTTCCAAAACTTTTTCATCAATTCGTTCTGTCACAAAATTTATAGCACTTTCACTCGATTTAAAATGGTGCTTTTTACCATAAGGAATATAAATAGAGTGTCTTTCTACATTGTAAGCCTCTCTACCGTACTCAGGGTAATGCCTGTTTTTATTAAAACAAACCTCTATTTTAAATTTTTCATCTTTTGCTTCCATGATTTCATTTTTTAATTTGTGGTTCCGGAGGGACTTGAACCCCCGACCCTCTGCTTATGAGGCAGACGCTCTATACCAACTGAGCTACGGAACCAATTATTTTCAAAACTACTGCGTCTGCCAAACGTTATTTTAAACACTTTTTAAGCGCGGGTATGCATTTTTTCATTCTACAAAACTCACAATCCTTTCTACCACAATCACGTTCACCCTCGTCACTATTACGGCAGGCAAGAGGATAATTTATCTCTATCAGATAAAGCGCCTCTCTCAATAATTTTTCAGGAACAAGAACCGATTCCAATGGCTTTATTTCGAAATTAACATATCCTGAATGCGTCAAATCATCATTTAAACAATACAAGAGAGAACCCTCATCCGATTCATCATCATCGAAAGTTGATTCTATATCCAATATGTATTTTCCGCGTACCTTTTTCATAAAGACTCTTGTTTTTTAATACTGATTTGTGCTTTCCGAATGATGTCTTTTTCATTTACGCCTAAGTATTTATATGAAGAATTATAACCGCCTGTTGGCTTACTGAAATCTTTTGTGGTAGATTCAACACCTATCACCCACCTATTATCAATCGCCGTTGATGTTATTCCGTTGAAGCGAATGTTTTTTACAACACCGAAATAATCTTTACCGTTAACTCTCCACCATTCGGTAAAAATTACCTTATCGCCTTTTTTGAACGGGCAATATTTTTTTATGATTGCCTCCTCCATTTTTGAAAGTGCAACTTCTTCTTTTGCAATATCAGCTTGTTTGCTATGGAAGTCGATAATTTCCTGTTCTAATTTTTTCATTTAATACCCCCTTTTTACAAAACGAACAATCGCAGATGCAAATGATTGCATATTTTTGTAGAATTTATCTTTATCATTGTTCAAATCTATTCTCTGATACAGCGGTCTTTCTTTTTCACTTCCGCTTCTGTAAATGAAACTGAAATTATGATTTTCATAAATCACTCCTCTTTTAAGATTGGCTTCTACCTCTTGAATTTCCGATTTTTTTACTGTTACATTTTTCATAAAGACTCTTGTTTTTTAAGGGTAAGCATTTCACTGAATTCATTAATGTTAGTCGGCAATTTTTCGTAAACACGCTCTCCGTTTCTCAGGGCGTAAAAACGCTGGTCTTCCGTATCATTAAAAACATACACGTAAAGTTTCCCCCAGTTTTCACCAACACCAACATATCTACGAACTTGTATCCGGTCAATCGGGACACCAAGAATTTCGCTTGCTCTTTTAGTAAACACTTCGTCGCTTACTCTCCAAGCGGCATGGTATTCTACTTTCGCCAATTCTTTTGCCTTTTCATATTCGATTTCGTTATCACTTTTTGTCATAGACTTGTTTTTGAGTTTTCAACATTGCGTTCATTCAGTATGTGCATGTATTTTACGGCAACCTTTTGGGCATACTCATAGGTGTTCCACTTTGTGCCACCGGATTCATCAACCACATCTATTTCACAGATTTTCGCATAGTAGTGTTTGCCTCCAAACCATTTGTCGATTTTAATATCGGCTTCAGTGTATTGGTAATTTCCGGATATTTCCTCAATCTCATACTTCTCATCCGGCTTAATAGAGAAATAACCACCATTTTTATTAATAACCAGCTTTAGACCATCGAGTACATCTTTTAATTGATTGCCTAAAACAGAGCCTTGTAAAAGTTTGAGATTAGCCAACATGGGTTCCCGCTCACTAATCTCGTCAATCATTCCACAACCAATTCCAGCGACTCCGGTTAACATAGAATGATTATGTCCTATAAAAGTTCTGTTGTTTTTAATCTCGTTCTCGGCAACAGTAAACTTATTATTTAGCTCAGTCATGTACAATTTGTAATCATCAATATCCCGAATAAACAGGCAATCTGAATACTTAAGCCAGTAACCCTTTTGTTCGACTTTCACATTATATCTTTTAAGCATCTGCTTTGAGTTTAAGAGTGATTAACAAGAGCCTAACTTACGGAGTAATTCACCACACTCCCTTTTTGTATCCTCCCAGTTTTTGCGTTCGATGTCGCCTAAATCTTTTTGGGATAATTTATCGTTTGCCACATACCAGTAATTATTCACAGCCTCAAGGACTAAGCTTACCTCATTCTCGTTTAATGTTTCCATATTACGATTCTTTTTCAAATTCAACAAATCCGTTATTTTTCAGTTCACGACAATATGTTTTTATAATTATTCCGGCTCCGGCGAGTTCTCCAACCGAAACATCAATGTCGTTAATAAACATGTCATATACCAAAGTTTTTACTAATTCAGGGAAATTACGCCCAGAGTTATATACAAACTCGTAAAACTTCCTGTGTCCCGTTTTATCAGCAACCTGATAAATCGCGTCGAGTAATTGTTGCTGTGTATAATTCATGTGGGTTATTTTTTAGGTTCTACACAAACATTATTTAATTTCATTGAGTCAATCACTAATCCGAGTTCGCAAATCAGAGCCTTATTTCTTTCGTATGCGCTCGAGTGGTGATTAGCAACATCGGTAACGAGATATGGGGAGTAGATAATACTCCCAGCAATACCGTAAACCTCATTCCAAAAAGTTGCATCTTTATTTTTTGCGTTTGCCTCTGGATTTCCGTTTACAAAACCATGTTTATGTAATGCATGGTGAATCATCTCATAAACAAACCTACGCCATTCATCAAGTCCATTGTAATGAGTTTCCTTACTATGCTTTTCTCTCGAAAAAACGAGGTTCGCGTAAAACAACACAAAATCATCCTTACACGTTTGCGATATACCATCAGCAGCAGCAATTATTTGCCGCGTTGCGTAAAACATCTTTGGGGTTTCGGGTTTCTTTTTCATGATGCAAAGATAAACAATTATAATGACGTGAAATAATCTTTAACTGTATTTTACAACTTTTCCTTATTTTTCCGCATTATCCTATTTCGCTCTTTATCTAAAGATAACCGAAATCCTTGTCGCCTTAGAATAAAATTAAAAAGCAAATAAAAGCAAAACAGAGTCATTACAACAACACCAACAAAAGATGTTGGCACGTGATTTTTAGCAATAAAATAAGAAACAAAATAAACCATTGCGCAATCCATTATGCACAGAAACGCAATTCCTGCATAATGCCAAGCTTTTGCAATTCGCAACTTGTCTTTGAGAGAGAATATTATTTTCATATTATTTTTTTTTGGGTTTAACAAATTTTACTCATTGACGGATACGGAATTGGTAAATATTTCCACGCAACAATATCAACTATTTTCTCATCCATAAGGCTGTACGATTGCTTAACCCACCACACAGGATTAGCTTTTGGTATAATATTCCCAATAACATCAATTCTTGCGTAAAAAGCAGTATAAACATCTCCGTAAATATCCGTGATAATGAACGGGTCTTCATGCCGCCAACAATCAGCGCTTAATTCAGGTGGTGTTTCCGGAGAAAACCATCCATTAGACAGTTTTATCAATTTTTGTTTTTTCATATCTTTTATAGGTTTTCACGAATCCAATTTTTCACCTCATTATAATTACTCCCAACCAAATCCTGATTACTAAACGGCGTATTCCTGTAATTCTGCATCAGGTTATAGAACTCCTCCGATTCGAGCGCTTTAGCTTTTTCCTCTTTTATCCAGCTTATCTTGCAATAGGTGTTCGTGTATTGAAAGCATTGCAGCTACGACAAAACTAACCCCAGAGACAAATCCGCAGGCTAGCATGACAATAATATCATTCTGTATGAGTGATACTGCAAAACCAAAAACGAAAGCAATTGCCATACCTGCGCAAAATCTTCCCCAAATCTGTGCATCCTTGATTTCTTTCTTAATCTTTTTCATATTTTTTTGTTTTTTTGGTTATTCCTCTGATTTGCGAATATTGCTTTTTTATTTTGGCTAATCCCTATTAGCATCATAATAAAATTCATTCGGGTTAATAGTTTTCATAGCTTCGTGTGTTTTTTTATCTTCTCCTTTTTTAGAAATAGATAGCATTATTATTTTTGCATACCATTGGCTACGAAAGTGTTCAAGGTTTTCAGCCTCTCTTGCTACCTCGCCCATGTTTGTACCTAAATAAACTCTTGTTGCGTTTTCTGTTAGTGCCATTTTGTTTTTTATTTTCGAATTAAAAAATTACATAATAAACGCCTCGTAAATTTCAACGAACTGCTTTCTACTGTATTCCGCCAGTTCGCTGGTTCTATAACAGAGGCGCGAACCCGCAGTCGTAGCCGTACTCCAGCGGCCGTAATGCGTACCAGCGAACCCGAACGGCGAGGCATTGAAGTATGGATACCACTTGCGCTGGTCTTTATTATCCCAATCCGGTGTCCAACCCTCATTAAAAGCCTTAATAAGAATAATGAGTTTCTGATACGCAATTGCATCGGGTGTCAATCCGAGTTTTGAATATTTTTTATCAAACTCCACCTCCGTTGTGCCACATTCAATACAGGCATCGGCGAATGTCTTAACCCTGTCGGTAATATCACCCTTAGAATTAAGAATTACCCGAAGCTCTTCGGCTTCTTTTTGAATTTTAGCGAGACGCTTTTGCGCCTGTTCCCTACTTGTTGTTTTCATGTTGTTATTTGTTGAATTCATAATCAGATTTAATTCCAACGAGACTATTTACTGCCGCAAGCAGTCTAATAACGTCACCCGTATTGAGTTTTGCGTATTTGGCAAGTTCTCCGGCAAAAACAGCCTCTTCCTCCGTGCGAAATGACCATGTAGGAGTCAGCTTATTTGAGTAAGTATCATACTTGTGGTCAACAGTAATTTCCGGACGAACATCTTTAGACCACACCAGTAGATTAGCCCTGACAGCAATTCGTTTACCAAAAGGAACACCGTACTCCTCCATTATCTTGAAAGCTTTTTTGTGCGCTTTCTGACCATCAGTTTCTACCTCGTTATTTTCAATTTTGTTTTCCATCGCGTTTTTTATTTTTGGGTTTTTAATTAGCAATTTTTACTTTGAGCGTACATCATGGCTTTATTCTTAGCCTCTGTTATAGCAATAAAGTTTTCTTGTTTACCTCCCTTGTCTGGATGATGAATCATACATAATTCACGGTATCTCGAATTTACTTCCTCTTTCGTAGCTGTAGGCTCAAGGTCAAGCAATGCAAAAGAACTGGTAGGGATTGCCATTCCAGCAAGCATTGACAAAAGTAAATCCCCATACCAATCATAAAAACTAAACTCCCGCTCCTCAAATCTACGGTATTCCTCCCGCCTTTCTTGCGCCCGTTGCCTCTTTTCTCTTTGTGCCTGCATTTCTTCAGGGAAAATATTTTCTCGCAGTTTCGCTATTACGGTTGCGTAGAAATAATTCCAAAGTTTTTCAGGAAGCTGCCCCATCGTTTTATTATTTACAGCATCCCATTTCATCCGGATTGCATTAATGGCATTATTATAACCCTTAAATGACTTAGTGGAATTCCCGACTTCAAGCAATGCTGTAAAATCCGCTGTCAGGTCAATCACAAATTCATTGTGGCTAAAATTTACACCCTTGTCAAGATTATATTTCTTAACGTATTCCGCAGTTTTCATTTTATCAGTTTTTAATCGTTAGTTGTACAAATTACAAATCCATTTTTAAGTAAGATAACACCATCCCGAATCTCATTCCAATACGTCTCAGCTGACGGGAGTTCGTCATTATGAGTATCCCAATAAGAATATGTGGGTTTGTTCGCCAGTATTGTATCAATATTAATGAGTGCAATTTCACAGGCAGCATCATAATTAACTGCCAGCGGGACAAACTGTGATACGAATTTTCTCGCTGATTCGACTTTTTCTTTTTCAGATTTCATCAGTTTTCAGATTTATCATTACTCATTTCCTCAAGCTCATCAAAATAAGATTTCATGGTAGACCACCAGTCACAACTTCCAAGATGCCAGTGACACCACCTCCCAACCAATTCGGAGTTAGATAGGCGGTTTATTTCCTCATCAAAAGAGGGGTCAAGACCGTTTTTCGCCCCAATTTCTTTTCTCACGGAACTAAGTATTCCGATTCCCTGCAACTTTTCAACATTATTCATAATTTTGAGTTTTTAGGTTATTGTTTTGAGAGAGCCAATTTAGCCTCAACAAGAGCAAGCCTCATAGCATCAAGCTCTCGGTAGAAATCAGAATACATTTCATAAGTGATAACCATATCACCCGTCTTGATATAAAAGCCAAGTTTGCCGGAATATTTCAATTTCATATCAAATTTTGTTTGCTGATTTTGAATAATAACACCGCCGCCAGAATCACGTTCATCACGCAAGACTAAGCCACCTATCAAATTAAATGTTTTTGTTGCCATGTTTTTAATTTTTGGTTTCGGAGACAAATGTACGAAGAAAAAACACTGGTTTGATATATTTAACTTCCTCGTAACACTTTTGTCAGTTTTAGGCTACCGAATTTATTCCAGATGCAAATATAAGGATTTTCCCAGACAAAAAGCGTTTCTATTTTACTTTTTGGCACTTTTTATCCTGATTTGTAAAATAGAATGCATTTTTCAGCATCTAAATCCGGCATAAAAAAAGACCCGCTATTTTACTTTTTGGCTCTTTTTACCCTGTTTTGTAAAATAGAATACATTTTCAATCCATCAGCAAGCTTTAAAATCATGTTTCTATTTTACTTTTTGGCACTTTTTACCCCGATTTGTAAAACAGGATGCATTTTCAGCATCTAAATCCGGCATGAAAAAGACCCGCTATTTTACTTTTTGGCACTTTTTACCCTAATTTGTAAAATAGAAATACTTTTTCCCTGTATCCAGATGTTTTTGTTCACCGAGATAGTGATTCATTCGGTTATAGTTGTATTTTGCGATAGGCGCGTCATCGTATTGCCAGTTCACTATAAAATAATGCCTATTATCGTAATCAATCTCAGCTTTAAGTAGCTTATACTCCTGCCTTTTACACGTGTATTGATACTCGTCTATCAACTCCCTACATCTACTCTCGTATTCAGGAAGCACAAAGAAGCAGTCGGTAAGATAATACAGAAATCCATCTCCCAGCTCACGCGCGATAGACAGCGCAATATTATATACCGTATCAACCACATCAAGTCTCACTACAGATGTGTCCGAATGCTTTGTTTCACATACATCTTTTTCACCGTCGAAAATAGTAATATTTCCACGCTTACTCAGACAGCCGATAGCGGCGTTTCGCGCATCCTTATATTCAGACTGTTTTTTAAATCCGGCATTATACACTTTTTCATCTATTGCACCCAGATTGTATAGTGTATTGAAATAACAGGCATTAATATCCAGCCCAACTATATCAACTGGATTGCCTTTTTTCATCAAATCGACTAATGCATCCTCGTTGTAAAAAACTGTTTTGGAATTCATTCTCGCATTGTCTGTATTCATTGGAACATACAAACCGCGCTCCACTCGTTTACGCACACACTTATCAACCAGATATATTATATGCACACCGTCAAGACGGCTTTCAATATTGGTTAAAATTGTCTGCGTTTTATATGCACCGGATAAAAGAGGCTCGATTACAACACTTGATGTGTATTCAGTTGCTTTATATGGAATTTTAAGGCGGTGGTACATATCCACCAGCCGCTTATATTTTTCAATCTGTACCTCTGAATAAGTTTTCTCGGACATGTTAGATATTAACCTCTTGCATGTATTTATTCAAAACATCAACAAATGGCTTTGCTTCCTCTGGAGAATATTTATCATTCTTATCCGGATTGTCTAAATTCTGAGATGCTATATAAGCCTGAGCCTCATCCATGAACACCGTCTCATGGTATTTCTTTTCATCTAGAAAATCCATAAGCCCATTCCACGACTCGCCGCTCTGCCCCCTCAACAGCTCATCCATATCACAACGATACTCTTTATCAGTACAATACAGACCATGAGCTATTTCATGTTTCATTGATTCGGCATCACCTTTCAAACAGGCTATAAGGTAGCAGCTATCAGCAAGACTTCCGCATTCCAACATTTCAACTATTCCCCTGTAAATAGAATGTAATTCTCGGTCATATTTATTGCTAATAATAAATTTTGATTCATCATCACGCATAAGATTCCAATATGTATTCAAAGGGAAGTTGTATCCAATAAAATCGTCCGGATACGAGAATTTATTTCCATGTTGCTTTGCGTACCATTCAATGTAATCGAGAATATCAAAACTCTTTCTGTAAAAATCCAGATTATCGCTTTCGTAATATTCCTGACACCGCAGACAAGTCATTGCCATATCGTAAGCATCTTCGAATTCCACCAAAAATATTTTAGGTGTTAAGCGCCGGATATTCCATTCCATGATTTTTAGTTTTTGGTTTCTTTCAATAAAGACTTAATATTTTTCAGCTCCCTGTATGTGAGAGAGCCGACCCGCTTAAATATTTCCTCACCGGACTTCACTACATCCGACTGATTAACACAGCCCATGTTTTTGGCAATTATCCCAATAAATATTGTTTCAAGACTCGTTACCCGCTGTTTATCAATAGGGGATAACTGACTCCTTTTGCTTTCACTACTCAATTTACCACGCATATTAATGGGTTTTATTTATTCAGGTTTTTCAATGCTGCGAAATATTCTTTTTTCGTTATCAACTTTTTTTCGAATTGTTTTTCCAAAGACCGGATACTGGCCTTTTTTATAGCGAGCCGCTCCCGTGACTTAGCTTTTTCTTTTTCAGAGGAAACCTTTAGCTTTGCTGTTGATTTTATCTTTTGTTGCTTTGTTTTTTCTTTTTCGAGTTTTACCTCCTCTTTCAGCTTTTTTGTTTTTTCCCTATCGGCTTTTAATTGCAGTTCGAGTTTTTTCAATTCGTCCTGCTGTTGCTCACGGGACTCTTTAAGTTCAGCCAACAAATCTTCCTCTGATACGATTTCCGCTACCGGAATATTTTCACGCTCCGGAATAATGTCTTCAGGCAAACCAGAAATAGACGAATACGTTTCTTTATCCATCAGCAACCGGAAAACAACCGTAATAGAATTACCCTTGCTTAATTTTTCGGTTTCAATGTCATCAAGAATAACGCGGACTCCGGAATACTGCGACTTCTTGTTTTTCTTGACATTGAATTTATCTTTCAACCCTTTCCAGATAGAGGAAACAGCCATTGCGCTCTCTCCGGAAAAAACGGAGTTTATACCATTGTAACCGCCGACCACTCCGGCTCCATCGAAATCAACTTTATCACCCCACTCTGGGTGAAAGAATTTAGATGTGAGTAAATCATTCATTATGCCGTCGAATTCCCACCAAGAAAAGTCACCGTATGCATAAACGATATTTTTTAAATCGTTATCACGGTCACGGCTTACACCAATCTCTGTTTCATCGGATGGTTTTCTGTTGGCATCACGGTAAATATTATCAATATTCACCGCAAGGATGCGGGGGTTGCTCTGAATTTCCTGCGGAATTGTTTTCCAGACCTTTGCAGCAAGCGCCGCAAAATTCTTTTTCTTTGATGTTTTTTTCCAGTCGATACCCTCCTCGCGGAAATACGCGGATAATTCATGCTGAAAAACGTTGTACGAATTTTTACGCTTAGGTTTATCCGCAGACTGATTTTTATAGCTTTTATCTCGCTTTTCCGGAGACACCTTCGTTTTTACCCGTTTTTCCGGTTTTATACCCGAAAATCCGCTGCCCTTTTTAGCGGGAGCGGTGGTCTCTTTTGATGTATTCTTTTTTTGTTTCTTTTGCATGGGTTATTTCAGGCTGCAAATATAGTCTTTTTTGGGAGTGTTTCAATTAAATTCAAATAAACCAAAAGGCTTAATTTTAAAATCAAGCCTTTTGATAAATATAGGAGTGTAATTTATTAATTTTCATTAACACGTTTAGCAGAACTCCATTTTGTAGATTTGTGTGTCTTTTTCAATTGAGAAACAACATCCTTGTATTTTGCAGGAAATTTGTCGAGCTTGTAACTCCTTGAGGTACTCTTGTCTTTTGAGTCAAGTATATAATTCGAACCAGTGTAAATTTCAACACCGCTATCTTTTTTACCCTTATTTACAAGGGTGTAATAAACGACATCTCTTTTTGTTCCGGCATCATCAAAAATTGTCGATATTGCCTTGTAATCCCAATCCGAGTCCGGATAACGTCGATGAATCTTTTTTGTAATCATTTTTTGTTTTTTTTTAAACGTTTAATGCAAAATTGCAACTGCAAAGATAGTCTTTTTTTTAATAAAAATCAATATTTTTATCAATCTGAGTATATGTAACGGACAACGGTTTGATTTCTATCCTTTACCTTTTGAAGAAAAGAAAAATGTTCCTCAGTGTTTATTATGATATTACCACACCTCTTACACACTGTGGAAAATTCAGTATCACCATAAATATAACCACTCTCAAACTCGTGCCACTCGCAGTTTTTAATATCGTGACCAATGAAAAAACACCTTATTCTTTTCAATATTTTTTTCATGATTTTAATTTTATTTCCAAAGGTCTTTACATTTTTTGGCATAAGTATCTACTACATAATCATAGCCCTCTTTCTGACACAAGTCAAATGTTCTCTGTTTTAATTCAGAGAACCACCATCCGGCGTTATCTTTGCTTGCCGGA
>Ga0209417_1005704_pt1 | contig 13468 bp, 10 predicted proteins | sample RifGroF2_FD_184002 | JGI IMG/M metagenome (GOLD analysis project Ga0209417, IMG submission 184002) | Groundwater microbial communities from Rifle, Colorado, USA - Groundwater F2 (SPAdes) (version 2) | ecosystem: Environmental > Aquatic > Deep subsurface > Groundwater | place: Rifle, Colorado... | reverse complement strand
AAGCCACTACACCAAACCCAGCTAATGCGGCTACCGGTGTAAATATTTGGCCTATGTTTTCATGGACTGTCGGATTTAACTCGCAATCGCATGATGTATATTTTGGCACAACACAGACTAGCGTTAACAATGCTACGCGTACATCGACTGAATTTAAAGGAAATCAGGATGGTACGGTATTTAATTTGCCAATCAACCTGGTAAATGGATCATTTGAATTGCCTGTACGGGCAACACGTCAACAGTATGCGTTGCCGGACAATTGGAACCTCGAGCAGTTTGGCTATAGTGATGGAGATTATCAGCATGGCCCCGATACGTATAGCCAAATACCTGCAAAAGATGGTACCGAACTTGTCGCAATTCGACGTTACGGAATTTGGCAGAATACAGGTATCCAAATGCAGCAGGGTGTTAAGTATAATATTCAGGTCTACGCTGCTTGTGAAGCAAATGCCCAAGACAGTTTTGGTATATCTTTGTTTTCCGCAGGTATTCCAAATGCAACTGCAAAGGACAAGCTTTTGGCTGACTGTAAATTTACTCCACCAGTATTTACTGATGGATGGTTAACTGCACCATTTACATTAGAATATATTGCTAAAGCTGCTGATGCAGGCAAATTCATTCAGGTAATGTTTTATTCCAATCCTTCACAAAATAAGACAATTTGGCTTGATGCGGCCGGTTATCCTAAATTATTGGCTAATACAAATTATTATTGGCGTGTAGATGAAATTGGTAATGGCGGTACTACAAAAGGTTCTGTATGGAGTTTTACAACCGCACCTTCGCCAGGTCAGGCATCGGGTCCGAATCCTGCTAATTCAGCTACTGGCATCAGTATTGATCCAACGTTATCATGGTCTGCTGGTTCAAATGCGCAATCTCATGATGTTTATTTCGGAACGAGCCAGTCAGCAATTAATGCAGCAAGTCGTGTTTCTGCTGAATTTCAATGTAATCAGACCGATTTGTCTTTTAAAAGGCCTGTTGCTTTGATGGACGGATCGTTTGAGTATCCAGTTCTAGCAACACGTCAACCATATGCTTTACCTGACAATTGGAATTTGGATCAATTTGGTTATAGTGATGGTTTTTATGCATTGGGGCCAGATACTTACAATCAGATAGTCCCAAAAGACGGTGGTCAATTATTTGTGGTACGAAGATATGGAATATGGCAAAACACTGGTATTCTCATGCAGCAGGGTGTAAAATATAGCGTTTCAATTTATGCTGCAGCAGAGTATTCTATAGCTAACAGTTTGGGAATGTCTATGTATGCAGCAACTTCTGCCAATGCGGTTGCTTATGGAACATTTTTGACTGATGGAATATTTAGTCCACCAGTTTATACAAGTGGATGGTCAGATTTGCCATTTACTTTAGAATATGTTTGCACTTCCGAGCAAGCAGGTAAATATCTCCAAGTATTGCTTTATTCCAACCCTGCTGTGAATAATGCCGTTTGGGTTGATGCTGCTGGCTCACCTAATTTGTTGCCTAATACAGCTTATTACTGGCGAATTGATGAAGTTGGCAATGGGGGCACAACAGAGGGCACGGTTTGGAGTTTCACTACAGCCCCAGTGCCTGGAACAGCAACCAGTCCAACTCCTGCAACCAACGCGACAGGTGTATCTATGACTCCGCTTCTCAATTGGATAGTTGGCAGCGGTACTACTTCACATGATGTTTATTTCGGTATTAATGAAACCAGCGTTACAAATGCAACACGTGCTTCGGCGGAATTTAAAATTAATAAAGCTGATCCCAACTATTTGCCGGGAACACTTAACTTAAATACGACATATTATTGGCGTATTGATGAAGTTGGCAATGGCGGTACAACAAAAGGCACAACATGGAGTTTTACAACAAGTAACGGTCCACCAACATTTGTTAATTCAGGCGCTATAACATCTAATGCCGCAGCTATAACCCCAGCATTGCCGGCAAGTATTTCTTCTGGAGATATTTTACTGCTGTTCGTTGAAACCGCTAATCAAGGAGTCACAATCAGCAATCAAAACGGCGGAACATGGGCACAAGTTACTTATCAGGGCACAGGAACAGCCGGCAGCACTACAGCAACCAGACTTACAGTTTTCTGGTCAAGATATAACGGTAATCAAGGCGCACCAACAACATCAGACTCAGGCGATCATCAGATCGGCAGGATAGTAGCGGTTCGTCAAGGCGTTGCTGCCTATGGCATACCATGGAATGTTACGGGCGGTGGTGTTGAAACTACATCTGATACCAGTGGCTCAATTCCGGGAGCAACAACAACAGTTGCCAACACACTGATTGTGGCGGCTGATACAGGTAATCTTCCAGACGCTATTGGTACCTCAAATTTTGCAAGTTGGACAAACGCTAATTTAACAAGTCTGACTGAACGAGTCGATAATACTCGGGACTCTGGCAATGGCGGTGCTATAGGAGTAGTTACAGGTATAAAAGCGGCAGCAGGTGCTTATGGCAATACGACGGTTACACATGCCTCGGCAGCAATTAAAGGCATGATAAGTATTCCGATTAAACCTTGATTCAATAATCAGGCAGATACAGTAACTTTTCATCTTCTTGGTTATTGGCACTATAATTATAACAATGGTCAGGCATGGCTATTTTGTGCGTCATGCCTGACTATGTTGTAGTGCAAAGTAATTATGTTAGAACTTTTTAACGTTTATTTTATATTTCCATATTAATACAAAAAAACAAAAATGGAACGCAATCGAATGGGCAATTTGTATAACCAAAAATTAAATCAAGGAATCGGAAAATGCCTTTAATGTCAACATGTCTGGCAAGATTAGGAAGCCGTTTCAGCTTTATTTTTGACCCTGTTCGTATGAATGTACATTACGGAACATTGGGTTTGCTATATCAGTCAATAGGCGAAATGAATGTTAGCGTTGAAGACGATAGCGGAAATATTGCGTCGTTGCCATTTACTAAAAAAGAGAAATCATTTTTCATAGTTGATCAATATCAAAAAATGTGTTCTCTTACCTTTGAGGCATTTAGCCCTTTACACGGCATAAAATTAATTACTAAAATAGTAGCACCATTTTGGCCCCAAGACGAAAAAACAAGCATAATCCCTGCATATATTATAAACTTCAAAATACAAAAACTTCGAAGAGTGAGATGGACAAAGTCTTCTAATAAAGCAACGTTCAGAGGATTTCTTAAGTTTGGAATAATAGTTCCAAACGCTCAATATCAGTTTGAAGATAATTTGATAAGAATGACATATCCTGTAAGCGTTGCAGGCAACTATTCAACCGGAGAGGGCGGTGAACAATTTGAATTTTCACAGGAGAAACGAAAAAATAAATGCGCCGGAATAAGTAGTGATATGATCATGCCGCTAATTGGTGATTGGACAACAGCAGATGATTGTTTAAAAATACCGTTTGATCTGAATGCCCAAGAGGAACAAAACTTCAGCATAGGATTGTGCAGCTATTGTGATTCACCGTTGTTTGAACGTTTTGGTAAAGCAATGCAATTAAAGTACATATCATTATGGAAGAATGTTGATGAAGTCGGAGATTATTTGAAATCGCATTATGATGAATTGATAACAAAGACCGAGTTATTTGAATCAATATGGGTAAGTAGTTCACTTTCTGCATCTGCCAAAAATCTGTCAGCATTAAGTTTTCAAAGCTACCTAATGAATACAATGTGGTGTACAGATGATGTCAAGGACTGGTTTAGCGTTTGGGAGGGTTCCTGCGGATATAATTCTACTGTGGATGTTACATACAATGAAGCTCTTTTCTATTTTTCATGCTGGCCGCAATTACTAGAAATGATATTTGATGAATGGCCAGATCACGTTAAAACAAATAGTAACCAGGCCACAAAAGCTGCTGGAGCTATTCTTGAACATGATATGGGGTTCGGCTGGACAGCTAACGGGGTTAGCTGTCATCATCAAATGCCGGTAGAAGAGAATTCCAATTTCCTTTTGCTTTTGTATGCTTATGCAAAATGGTTCGGCAAAGAATCATTATTCAATAAATACAGCCATTCGATCAAGTTACTAACAGAATATCTTTTGTGCGCAGATACAAAGGGCAATGGTTTTCCAGACATAGGCACTGCCAATACTATTGATGATGCGAATCCCGCTGTACAATATGGGCGAGATAATGTCTATCTTGGTATTAAGCGTTTAGCGGCGCTTCATTCGGCGGGAAGGATATTTGAATATCTGAATGATTCATTATTATCCAATGAGTGTAAGAAGAATGTGGCTTTGGCAATTGACACTCTAAGCAAAAATTGGCTTGGGGATCATTGGGGCGTATGTCTGGACAAATCAGCAAAAGGACTTGTCGATTGCTGGGCAGGAAGTAATTTAAATTGTGATACATTGCCAGGATGGGATGCATATAGCATATACACGTCTAACGGATTGCTGTACCTAATGATGATAGATGATATGCCTCCGTTGAATATAGAAAAACTTCGTACAGATATTGTCAATTCGTTTTCAAAAACATTAAGCGAATATGGATGCGGACACAGCAGTTTAGATAAAAACAATGTTTGGGTATCAATGAATGTCTGGCGGGATTGTATAGCAGGATACTTAGGTGAAAATCTTCTATCGAATTGCGACCGATACTGGAATATGCAGGTATTTGCGAATTCATTAGGTTCTGAAAAGCCAAACTGCTTTTCGGAAACATATCTGAATAATAATCTTGTTTGGTATCCTAGAAATGCTGCTGTTTTTGGCATTCTCTTTGGAATGTTGAGACTCAAAATAAATGGACCAAATGCAATTATATGCCCCTTGAATGTTGGATGTTGGCCTATTATTCCGCTGACAGATTGGCAAAATATGAAAATACTTTTTGTACGTGTTGATAAAGCGGATCAAAACCAAACATTAAATATTCGGACGGATACTAATGACAACAAATCACCGTTTTTTATTTTAAATAGCTGTAATGATAAAAAAAATTGAGGTAACAAATATATGAAAAATAATAAAAACAACAATTGCTCACTTTCCTGCAAGTTATATGAATATGCGAAAAGCCGTATCCCAGGCGGGACACAGCTTTTGAGCAAACGACCGGAAATGTTTTTGCCGGGACTATGGCCTGCATATTTCAGCAAAGCTAAAGGGTGTGAATGCTGGGATTTGGATGACAGACACTATTATGATATGACAACCAATGGTATAGGCGCATGTCTGCTTGGTTTTGCAGATTCTGATGTGTCAGAAGCTGTTATAAAACGTGTACAGGATGGTTCGATGTGCACGCTGAATCCACCCGAAGAAGTTGAACTAACTGATATGCTATGTGAAATTCATCCATGGGCTTCGCAGGTAAGATTTACTCGCACAGGAGGGGAAACGGGCGCAGTTGCTGTTAGAATCGCACGTGCAACAACTAAAAGATCGATAGTTGCTGTATGCGGTTATCATGGTTGGCAGGATTGGTATATAGCTGCTAATCTTGGCGATAATGATAGTTTGGATGGTCATTTACTGCCGGGATTAAATCCTGCCGGTGTTCCTCGAGAACTGAAAGGCACAACGGTAACTTTCAAGTACAATGACAAACAGCAATTTGAGGAAATTGTCAGGAAATATGGTGATAATTTGGCCGCTGTCATAATGGAGCCTGCTCGCTACAAAGATCCTGAATCAGGATTTCTTGAATTTGTGAGAGATAAAGCACACCAATGCGGTGCGTTATTAATTTTTGACGAAATTACGATTGGCTGGCGTCTTGTGTTGGGAGGCAGTCATTTGAAATTCGGCGTGAATCCAGATATTGCGATTTTTGCCAAGGCTTTGGGAAATGGTCATCCGATAGGAGCCGTTATTGGGACGAAAGAAGCTATGCAGGGCGCTCACACTAGTTTTATTAGCAGTACATATTGGACAGAATCTGTTGGTCCGGCAGCGGCAATTGCAACTTTAAATAAAATGAAGAAGATTAGTGTTCCTGCTCATATTGGAAATGTTGGGCACAAACTTATGCAAGCCTGGCAAAAAACGGGAGAAAAATATAATTTGAAAATAGAGACAGGCAATTGTTATCCTGCGCTGGCTCATTTTAAATTTTGCCATAATCAAAGTAATGAACTTAAAACACTATTTACCCAATTGATGCTTGAAAAAGGTTTTCTTGCGGGAACAGTTGTTTATCCGACTATGGCACATAATGAAAAAATAATTTCGTTATATGAACAAGCATTGGATGACGTTTTTCATAAAACAGCAACTGTTGTATCCGAAAATAGAATATCGGAATCCCTTCTGGGACCTGCAGCACACACTGGCTTTGCAAGGCTTACAAATTAAAGAAAGGTTTTAGAATGAATAATAAATTAACGGGAATTATAACTGCATTGCCGACACCTTTGCTGGCTAATGAAGATGTTGATACTAAATCATTGAAGAAACTCATTGATCATGTAATCTCACAAGGTGCAAACGGAATATTTGTTCTTGGCAATATGGGTGAAGGGCCGGCGTTGCTTGATTCTCAAAAGCTTATCGCTGTTAAAACAGCTGTCGAGCATGTCAATAAACGAGTGCCCGTTCTTACCGGCATAGCGGAAGTGTCGCCGAGAAGAATGATTGAATTGGGGAAAAAGGTGAAAGAATATAATCCGGATTATATGGTACTAACCACTCCATTTTATTACCGCTTTCCTCACCCTGATAGTTTGTTTGGTGCAATTGAGAAAGTTGCTAAAGAACTTGACTATCCGGTTGTCTTCTATCATTGCCCGGGAGCGACGGGAAATAAAGTTAGTCTTGACACGCTGATAAAGATAATGCAGGTCCCGCAAATGAAAGCGATTAAGGATTCCAGTTGTGATATGTATCTGTTTGCTGAACTTTTACGTCGATATCCTGATAGAAATAACAGACCTTGTCAGATATTACAGGGCGATGAAAGTGTCTATGACATAAGTTTGTTGATGGGGGCCGATGGTGTAATAACCGGCGGCGGTACTGCGTTTGTAGACACTCTTGTTAAACTTTATAACGCGGCGATACTTGAAAAAGACCAGCTAAAGGCGTTTAAACTTCAGCAACAGTTCCGTAATGATATGGATGCAATGCTTGGCCCTGATCTTTTAACAGACTGGATGTATGCGATAAAGAGCAACCTTAAGGAAAAAGGTTTGATAGATAATAATGTTATTTTTCCGTTTATGAAACGAAAGAGATAACTGGATATGTCTGATAAGATAAAAGTTTTAGATTATAAGCAATCTGATAATGAATATCTGCACAAAGATTTTCACGGTGCGTTATGTTATGCCATAAAATACATTGATGAAAGATATGGTTTTGAGGCAACAAATAACTATCTTCAAATGGTTGGTAAGAATATTTATCCACCATTAATTGCACGAATAAAAAAAGATGGTTTAGTTGCATTAGTTTTACATTTTAAAAATATTTTTGAACTTGAAGGAGGAAAGGTCGAGATTGTTTATGGCGGCAACAGACTTACCATAAAAGTTCATGAGTGCCCTGCGATTAAACATCTTCGAAAAACAAAACAGCTTTATACCCATCGTTATTGCGAAACAACGGTACAGATCAATAAAGCTATTTGCCAAGCCGCTGACTATAATTGCACGTGCGCATATAAACCAGGCCAGGCACAATGCGTTCAACAATTCTGGGGTACGGAGTAATTTATGATTTCATGTATTGAATTTATTCCTGCTTATAGTGAATTATTTAAATTTCTTGAACAAAAAGGTGGCAAACAGGCTGTTATCACTTTTTGGGAGCATCTGTCTGACTCGTTCCTAAACAATCTTCGTGATCTGGCAGCTAAGAAGGGGCTTGCAGGCTGTTTTGAATATTGGAGCCATAGTCTTTCTGAAGAGGCTGCTGATTTTAAAATGACTTTGGACGAAGAAAATAATATTTTCACTATCGAAATGCGTAAATGTCCAAGCAAAGGCAGACTCATGGAAGCAAAGCATTTAAAACCATATCATGCCTACTGTGAACATTGCGATTTGCTTTATAGGCGTGTGCTTGAGCCGCTTGGATTTGAATACAACATTGATCTTAGTGATTGCGAGAATGCCGCGTGTAAACTTGTTATTAAAGCAAAGAAATAGGAATATAAAATGCATGTTAATAATTTATTGAGCTTAAAAGATAAAGTAATTTTGATCACCGGCGGAAGGGGTTTGTATGGAAGCAGTATGCTCGAAGCCCTGGCCGAAGCGGATGGTAAAGTAATTACCGCTTCACGTTCTCTCAATAATGCTCAAAAACTTGTTAATGAGATGAGAAGTAGAGGATTGGATGTTTATGCTAAATATGTTGATCAGGCAGACCATGATTCAATAGTAAAATTGAAGTCTGAAATACAATCAGAATTCGGCGGCCTTGATGTATTCATTAACAATGCTGTTGCAAGACCTATGAGGAAATATACGGACGAATTAGAAAAATTCGCCGAGTCAATGCGTATCAATGCGACCGGTATGTTTGATATAACTCGTGAAATGGCTGATTTAATTGCCAAAAAGGACGGTGGAACAATTATAAACATTGCTTCTATGCAGGGAATGTTCGGCGCTGATTTTAAGCTGTACGAAGGCACAGAAATGGACTCACCGCCTGATTATCATTTTCATAAAGGCGGTATGATAGCTTTAACGAAATATCTTGCAAGAAAACTTGCACCTCAAAAAATAAGAGTTAATTGTATAAGTCCCGGCGGCCTGTTTTCAAATCAGCCTGAACCTTTTTTATCACGATACAAAAACAAAGTCCCTCTTGGTCGAATGGCCGGCCCCGATGATATAAAAGGGCTAATTGTATTTCTTGCGTCTAACGCGAGTGCTTATATTAATGGCGAAAATATCCTGATGGATGGCGGTTTGCATTCATAATGCAGTGAGTGTGTTGGTTTTAATGATATCCGACCAACTTTATCGCAACTCTGCAGCGCCGAAAAATGAGCGCTGCACCAGGCGCTGCAGCATACAGCCGCGAGGGCTCGCAAGGCTTCGCAATTCAAATTCTAGAAGCCGGATTTAAGCCTTTATTTTGCGAAGGCTTGCGACGGGGTGCGATGATATGCGAGGCGGTGCGAAGTGATATCCAATGAGCGATACAAGACTCGGATTGAGGACTCGGATTAGGTTTACGTAACATCCGTTCTATTCGCAAGTTACAATTTTTCAAAAAAAGCCTTTTTTCCAATGGCAGGTGTATTATAATTTTTCTTTTTAGAAATAAAGGTTTTTATGAAACTTCGTCCCTGGACAATGATGTTAACTATGCTTGCAGGCTGGATAAATCAGCATCAGCAGGATGTGATTGAATATTTAAAGGCTGAAAATGCTATACTAAAAGAAAAGCTTGGCAAAAAGCGTTTAATTCTTTCTGACGAACATCGCAGAACATTAGCTGTATTAGCTAAGAAAATCAGTCGTAAAGCTTTAGATGAAATATGCGGCATATTTTCGCCCGAAACTTTGCTCAAATGGCATCGTGATCTTATTGCCCGTAAATATGATGGCAGCAAGTGCCGTAAATATGGTAGACCTCAAATATCAGATGAACTTCGAAAGCTTATAATTAAATTGGCCAGACAAAATCGCGGATGGGGTTATCCTCGCATTGCGGGTCAATTAGAATATCTTGGTTTCATAGTATGTCCAAGAACAATAGCAAGCATATTAGCAAAAGAAGGCTTAGAGCCGCAGCCGGATAGAGCAAAGAAAACAACGTGGGCGGAATTTGTAAAGATACATTGGAAATCACTTAGCGCAATCGATTTTTTTCATGGTGCGACCTGCAAAGTCGTTCTGAATGACTGTAAGGCATTTAAAAAGTTAATAATTGACTTTACCTGCTGTTCTGCCAGCAGTAGCCTACCCGAACGTGCGATTGGAGTAATCCGATGGTGCGAAGCTTCGGGGACAACGTAGCCCGACAAACCGATTGTGAAATCGGTTATATCTGCGAGTATAAATGCGGATGGGAGCAAGGCTTTAATGGTATGGCTAACAAATGTAAATTGCCAATATACGTCGTGAAAGTCAATGAGTGAAATATACTGAAACACTCTGCCAAAAGGCAAGGATTGGAAAAGGGACATGTGTGATTCCACTTTCGCAGACATACAATCCTCGGCGGTGTGGCAAAGCCTAACCCATTACGTCATTCTAAACGAAACAGGGTAAGCCCTTTCTATCTCCCGTATCGCACATGGGACAGCGAACCGCAAGGAACGCCCATGGATTGAAGGGTACAGGATGTCTGAAAAAGCTAATGCCCAGCTATAATCACTGGGACAGCGGTGTGTTACCGCAACGCGAAAGCGTGCTGACTTCAGACTGGTCTCTATTTACGATAACGTATGAAGAAGCCTGCATAAAGGAGGAAAGCGAACCATGAATGTTATATCAGAGAAATCGGATAACATGCGCGTCTCCGGGAATCTCGACTGGAATTCCATTGATTGGAATAAAGCCGAGGAATCGGTAAGGAAACTTCAGGAACGAATCGTGAAGGCACAACAGGAAAGAAAGTACGGCAGAGTTAAATCGCTGTCGCGCATTCTGACCCGCTCGTTTTACAGCAAAGCCCTGGCGGTAAAACGTGTCACACAAAATAAGGGCAAACGAACTTCTGGAGTAGATGGTGAAACTTGGAGAACACCAAGTATAAAGGCTCAGGCGGTGCTGGAACTTGATCCACAACGCTACAAAGCTAAGCCCCTACGCAGAATCTATATTCCGAAATCGAACGGCAAGAAACGTCCCTTGGGTATACCAACGATGAAAGATAGAGCTATGCAAGCTTTATATTTATTAGCGTTGGAACCTATTGCCGAAACCACAGCAGATAACGGCTCCTACGGTTTTCGTAGAAGTCGCTCTACTGCGGATGCAGTGGTACATTGTCATATTGTGTTAGGACGTGAATACGCCCCACAATGGATACTTGAAGGGGATATCAAAGGCTGTTTCGATAATATCAGCCATGAATGGTTACTCAATAATATCCCGACAGAGAAGCGAATTCTCTATCAATGGCTTAAAGCAGGATATATTGAAAACACCACTCTCTTTAATACTGATGAGGGTACACCTCAAGGCGGGATAATCTCACCGGTTCTAGCTAATATGACCTTGGATGGTCTGGAGCGTCTAATTAATGAGCGATATAAACGTTGCTGCATAAGAAGTGATGGACGAGCCAGTTGGCAAACCCGGAAAAGACCGTCTCCAAAGGTATATCTAATTCGATATGCTGATGATTTTGTTATAACAGGAACAACTCCTGAAATATTAGAACAAGAAATCAAACCGATGGTGCAGGCTTTTCTTGCTGAACGAGGTTTAAGTCTTTCAGAAGAAAAGACAGCCATCACGCATATCAAAGAGGGATTTGATTTTCTCGGATTCAACGTTCGGCGGTACGGTAAGACTCTATTGACAAAACCGTCAAAGAAGAGTGTTAAGCGACTGCTGAATAAAATCCGCGAAATTGTCAAATATGGTCATGGCAAGGGTGAAAATGCATACAAAATAATAGTATGCATAAATCCTATCTTGCGAGGCTGGGCGAATTACTACCGTCATGCAGCCAGCAAGAAAACTTTCGTACATATAGATCATGAAGTTTGGAAAAGTGTTTGGCGATGGGCACTTCGCAGACATAACAACAAGAGTAGGCAATGGATGAAAGACAGATACTTCATTCGGTTGAAGAATCGTGACTGGGTATTCTGTGATACTCACATCAATAGAGAATATCCAGTGTTCTGTATGAGCATGTTGCCAATAAAACGACATGTCAAAATAAGACAGGATGCTAACCCATTTGACCCTTGTTGGCGAGAATACTTTGAGCGGCGAAAAAGAATTAAATCTTTAAAGAAACCGTTCATAAAGAATGTCCATCATGTGATTGTACCGGGTGTTGCAAAAGCAATGCCTTAAATGAGGCTTGAGCCGTGTGAGCGGAAACCATCAAGCACGGTTCTTAGGGGAGTGGGAGACGGCGACGTCTCCTGCTTACCCGACCCGAGATTTATACTATAAAAGGTCTAACAAGATACATGGTTTTTGTTGCTATTGATTATTCAACCAGGAAAGTAGAGATAGCAGGTATTATTGAACAGGCACATGGTGATTGGTTAAAACAAATTGCTAAGAATTTGACAGATCCATTTGCAGGATTTCTGAAAAATAAAAAATATGTGGTTCGTGATAGAGACCCTCTTTACACAGATGCATTCATAGAGATTTTAAGAGCAGGGGGAGTTAAAGCTATCAAGTCAATGCCAATGGCTCCTAATTTTAGTCCCTTTGTTGAACGCTTCATTCGGAGCATAAAATCAGAATGTTTAGATAGAATGCTCATATTCGGTGAAGCACATCTGCGGCACGTTATTAAAAATTATGTAGACCATTATCACTTTGAGAGACCGCATCAATCTTTAGATAACAAGATAATTAAACCTCCACCGCAAGGCAAAGGTAAAATCGTCTGCCATGAACGTCTTGGCGGGCTGTTAAAGTTCTATAAAAGGGCCGCTTGATGAATGGATGACTTTTTTTAAGGTACTAGCGGAGTTGATTTCGACCGAGTTAGTAAAAAATGATCCAACAATAATCACCAGATTACATCAAAGTTCGGTGACACAGCCGATATGTTTTCTAATTCTAACTTTTGTTGTCCAGAAGTAATTACTCTTTCTGCGCGCGTAATTACCTGCAATAAATGCAAAGAATGCAATAAATGCAATGGTTTTTTGGGGTTTTTAGCGGTTGTTGGAAACAACTTGCTATTCATCGAGAATTGTTGCTCATTGTCACACAATGAGTTACGTAAAACTGCAAAAAAATGAGAGTTCGGTGTTCGTTTCACATGGCATGCAAGAGGTCGCAAGTTCGAATCTTGTTGGCTCCATTGTTCTAAGTTACGCTGAATCCGGCGTTTATGGATACCTGCCATGTGGCGGCGCGGTTGTAACTCTTATCAAAAAAGCAGTCAATTACTCTTTTGAAAGGGCTAACCGTGAAAAATGTAACAGAAAAATCAAAAAATTCAATCCCAAAATTACGTCTCCACAAAGCATCCGGCCGAGCATACGTTGTTCTTAATGACAGATCTTTCTTTGTTGGCGATTATGGCGATCCTGAAGCCGAGCAAAATTACAACAGAGTAATTGCTGAATGGCTTTCCAACGGGAGGCAATCTTCTGCATCAAACCAGATCACCATAAATGAAATAATTGCCAGGTTCTGGGTATATGCCCAGGGCTATTATCGCAATCCTGATGGCAGTCCAACAAGCGAGATCGAGAGCTTACGATATGCTATGCGGCCATTGGCTGATTTATATGGGAATACTGATGCGACAGATTTTGGCCCACGAAGCCTGCGAACCGTCCAGAATAAAATGGTGGATTTA
>Ga0209417_1005703_pt1 | contig 13470 bp, 11 predicted proteins | sample RifGroF2_FD_184002 | JGI IMG/M metagenome (GOLD analysis project Ga0209417, IMG submission 184002) | Groundwater microbial communities from Rifle, Colorado, USA - Groundwater F2 (SPAdes) (version 2) | ecosystem: Environmental > Aquatic > Deep subsurface > Groundwater | place: Rifle, Colorado... | reverse complement strand
CACGGAGACGGCATAATTACGATATTGTTCGAAAACCCCGCAGCTTCCGAAGAAAACAAATGGACGGAAGAGCAGATAAGCGAAGCTCTCGCCTGCCTGAAATGCGGGATAAGTTTCCCAAAGATGGAACCCCGTAATTTCTCATTCAACAGCCCTTACGGGGCATGTCAGACATGTCACGGACTGGGCACGCTTATGGTAATGGACCCTAAACTGGTGATACCCAACCCGTCTCTCACTATACGTCAAGGCGCAATCCCCGGCTGGAGGCGCGGGCCAAGACGCCTTATAATTTATTACAACCACATGCTCCGCAGGATATCGGAACATTACAATTGCCCGGAAATGCTCACTTCTCCGTTCGAAACACTGCCGAAACGGCTGCGCGACGTCATTCTCAACGGGAGCGGGGACGAAATAATAAACTTCGATTTCTGGATACGCGGCAAAAAACACAGTGTTTCAAAACCCTTTGAAGGAGTGATTGCAAATCTTCAGCGACGTTATCATGAAACGGACAGCGACGCCGTCAGGGAACGCCTCCGCTCCTACATGGGACGGCAGGAATGCCCCTCCTGCAAAGGCGCAAGGCTCAAACCCGAAAGCCTCGCCGTTACCGTAGGCAAAATGCCCATTCACAAATTCAATGCGCTTTCCATAGACAACGCCATCGAATTCATGAAAACCATTCCACTCAATAAAGAGGAAAAAGCAATCGCCGGGGAAATAATAAGGGAAATACAACTGCGCCTGAGTTTTCTGAAAGACGTGGGCCTCTCATACCTGACGCTTGACCGCGAAAGCGGCACTCTCTCCGGCGGAGAAGCACAAAGAATACGCCTGGCCACACAGCTCGGCTGCGGGCTCGTCGGGGTGCTTTACATACTGGACGAACCCAGCATCGGCCTCCATCAGAGAGATAATGACAAGCTTTTGAAAACCCTCATGAAACTCAGAGACATAGGGAACACTGTCATAGTCGTGGAGCATGACCTTGATACTATAAACAAGGCCGATTATCTCATAGATCTCGGCCCCGGCGCGGGCATCCACGGCGGAGAACTCGTTTTTTCCGGCACTCCCGCACAGATAAAAAAATGTGAAAAATCCCTGACCGGACAGTTCCTTAAAGGCAGTAGAAGCGTAATGCTCCCTGAAAAACGCCTGAAAGGAAACGGACAGAGCATAAAAATCGAAAAGGCTTCACACCACAACCTTAAAAATATAGACGTGGAAATCCCTCTCGGAACATTCTGCTGCGTTACCGGTGTTTCCGGTTCCGGCAAAAGCAGCCTCGTAAATGAAATACTGAAAAGGGCTCTTAACGCGCATTTCGGATTGGATGACGCCCCCCCCGGCGCATATAAACGCATAAAAGGACTGGAAAATATCGGCAAAGCAATCGTCATAGACCAGAGCCCCATCGGCAGAACGCCGCGTTCAAACCCGGTAACATATACTGAAGCATTTTCCACTATAAGAAATCTCTTTTCCGAACTTCAGGACTCTAAAGTAAGAGGTTTTAAGCCGGGACGCTTCAGTTTCAACGTTAAAGGCGGCAGATGCGAAGACTGCGAAGGCGACGGCATCAAAAAAATTGAAATGCAATTCCTGCCCGATGTCTATGTTAGCTGTTCGACCTGCAACGGAAGACGCTTCAATCAGGAAACCCTGAACATACACTATAAAAAGAAAAGCATAGCCGACGTTCTCGAAATGACAGTTGACGAAGGCTGCGCCTTTTTTTCGGCAATACCGGCAATATACCGTAAGCTGAAAACTCTCTCCGACGTAGGGCTTGGTTATATACATTTGGGACAGCCCGCGACAACGCTTTCCGGCGGCGAGGCCCAGAGGGTCAAGCTGGCGACGGAACTTGCCAGAGCGCCGCGCGGCCATACCCTTTATATACTCGACGAGCCGACTACAGGCCTTCACCTCGCAGACATAGAACAACTCCTTAAAGTTCTTTTGAGGCTCAGGGACATGGGCAACACCGTCCTCGTGATAGAACACAATATGGAAGTCATAAAAGTCGCCGACCATATCATTGACCTGGGGCCGGAAGGCGGCAGTGATGGCGGCTTCCTCGTCGCTCAGGGAACCCCTGAAGAAGTTGCCGCCAATAAAAAATCCTATACAGGGAAATATCTCTCTGAAATCCTTTCAAACAGTGTCTCCAAATGCTGATAAAAATAATCTATGCCATCGCTGTTGCTGATATCCTCTTCGCAATAGGCGCCATCGCCAGGCATCTGAAGTACATCGCCGAAGAGGATATCAGCAACTGGTCCCGCCTGATAATAGATTTTCTCTTCCCGCTTCTCATATTTTATTCAATCGTAAAAAACTTTCAGGTGGAAAGAGTATCGGAACTCTGGACATTACCGCTCATAGGCTTCGGCCTGATGCTTTTCGGGGCGCTTATCGGCTACCCTCTTCTTCGCGGAATAAAGAGCAGGGATAATGCGGTACGCGCCACATTTCACCATCTCTGCGCTGTAAACAACTACAGCTTTCTGCCAATCATAATACTGGCAAACCTCTGGGGCGAAAAACTCCTGCCCATACTCTTTATCCTGAACATAGGCTCGACAGTAGCCTACTGGACAATCGGCATAGCCACTCTCGGCGCCAAAGATATTAAGCAAACCCTCAGAAATATAGTTTCACCAAACCTCATCGCTGTCGTTTTGGCGCTGGCAATAACCCTCCTCGGACTTAAAGCGTACGTACCTGATATACTCATGAAAATATTCGGTTCCCTCGGCGCCTGCGCCGTCCCCGTGCTCTTCATAATAATAGGCGCCTCTCTCTACGGCTCGCCCAAACTCTTCCATAACAAAAGAGACATCACTTATCTGACAATAGTGCGTCTTGTACTTATACCGGTGTTAAGCATACTGATACTAAAAATGCTCCCCCTCCCGAAAGATGTTTATCACACAGCGTTCATAGTTTCGATAATGCCAGTTTCTGTCAGTTCCACTCTGATAACCAGGGTTTACGGAGGTTCGCCCGACTTCGCCGCGCAGGCCGCGCTGGTAACGACAATAGCATCCCTCGGCACAATTCCGCTTCTCCTTTATTTCCTCTGAGATTTGTTATTTGCGCTATGAGACGCTATCTTCTTTTTCAGCTGACAGGATACCTTAATGAGCATCTCAAAATCAAAAATACTGTTTTACCGTTCGATGGCCTCCATGATTGAAGCCGGGTTGCCGCTTTCAAAAGCACTGAAACAGCGTCATAGCGGAATATTCCGCAAGACCGCCCCGGAAATAGCCGCCGGCATCGAGGCAGGCAAAGGCAGTCTCAGCGATATTATGGCGGGCTATCCTCACCTTTTTTCTGAAACAGACTGCGCCCTTGTAAAAGCCGGAGAACAGAGCGGAAAACTCGACAAAGTCTTGAAATCCCTCGCCGAAAATCTGGAATTTCAGCAGAATATTAAAAGCACTGTCATATCAAATATGCTTTATCCTGCGTTTCTCTTTCATTTCGCCGCCATAGCCGTCCCCGCCATATCGGTGCTGACAGGCAAACTCTCTCCTGCAGGCGCGGTATTCAATGCTGTTTTCACACTGCTCCCTGTCTATGCCGTCGCGCTGGCATTAAGTTTTCCCGGCATTTTCAATTTCATGAGAAACACAAGCGTAATGATGTTCATAAGCGGCGCGTTGCTCCAGTTCCCGCTTCTGGGCAGCTTGATACGGAAACTCAATTACGCGCGCTTTTTCATGATATACGCCATGACGCTTGAGTCCGGCATTTCCACGATAAAAAGCGTCAGGATATCAGCCACCGCATGCATGAATAAATATCTCAGGGCGATATTCATGAAAACAGCGGACACAATGGAGGAGGAAGGCATCACTTTTGCCGAAGCTTACGGAAGGTATATTTTTCCATCCGACATAACCTCGGTATCATTGTCTCTGATGGAAAGCGGAGAACTTTCAGGAAAACCCGATGAAACAGCCGCCCATATAGCCCGCCTGTACAAGAATGAAGCAGAGGAGAGCATCAAACGCATCACCAGCATAGTTCCCAAGCTGATATATTTCATAATGGTAATTTATCTGGCATGGAATATCCTCAGTTTCTGGAGTTCCATATTCGCGCGGACTTCCGCCCTTTAGTTTCATCTTCCGCATGAATTGTTTTCACGTCGGCCCCGCCGCGAACGGAATTGCCCATGATTATTTTTTCAGCGGAGAAAAGATCTTCCGGGTACAGGATTTTTTCCACAGCATGAAGCTCGTCAATCATTTTCGCGCGCCATATACCGGGAAGAAGCCCGCAGGACTGGGGCGGGGTCTGCCAGATGCCGTCCTTCAAGATGAAAAGACTGCTTATGGAGCCCTCCGTAAGTTCCCCTTTTTCGTTACAAAAAAGCACTTCATCAAAACTTTCAGCGAGAGCTTTTCTGTAAGCATTGTCATAAAACTCCCTCTTTGTAGTTTTGTGCTGTAGAAAGATATCGGGTGACAATGTTTTTTCGTTTGAAAAAAGAACCCTGATTTTTTCTTCGCTCCATCCCGTCTTTTCCAGCGCGGCATATTCGCAATGCGGCATTCCGTTATTGTCAATGAGCAGTCTTATTCTGGCATATTTTATTCCAGTGAGTTTTTCACTTAATTCCATCAGGCATTCATCAAGCTTCTTCTGTCTCCACGGAAAACTGAAATATCGCTGTGCGGACTTCGCCCTATCAAGATGTTCCTTCAGATAAACGAAACCGTTTTTACGCGTCCAAAGCAGAGTTTCCAGCACTTTAAAATCCGCCGCGCAGCCGGAAAGAAAAGATGTTTTAGTAATGCTCTCATCCCACTCATCCGCCGCGTCTGAATCAGCCACTATGCCGCTGCCCGTGCCGAGTTCGGCTTCTCCGTCGCGACATATAAGCGTCCTTATCGCGACGTTAAGGCAAAAATCCATTTCCGGTGTAAAGCACCCCAGAGAACCGGTATATAGTTTTCTGGGGCTGGTCTCCTGTTCGTTTATAATCTGCGACGCCCTTATTTTGGGCGCTCCCGTAATGGACGCCGCCGGAAATGCGGCCTTTAATACATCCCAAATAGAGCTCTTGCTTTTAAGCTCCCCCGATACTACGCTTATCATCTGATGCAGTGTTCTGTATGTGTTCACTTTGAAAAGCGGTTTCGCCGAAATGGTTCCCGTCCTGCATATCTTTCCCAGATCGTTTCTGACCATGTCCGTTATCATTAAATTCTCGGCGCGGTTTTTGGGATCATTCCGGAGCCATCGCTTCTGCTCGGCGTCTTCCTCCGCGCCGGGTTTTCTAGGCGCCGTGCCCTTCATGGGCATGCTTATTATGATATTGTCTCTCTTTTCCAGAAAAAGCTCAGGCGACATGGAAATAATCTGAAAATCCCCGGTATTTATATATCCTGCATAAGGAACAGGATGCAAGGACATGAGAAAAAGAAAAGTTTCTCCCGGGCTTTGCGGTCCCTTGCCCTTTGCCCGGAACGTATAATTCGCCTGATATATGTCTCCTTCGTAAATGTATTCTCTTATCCTGTCTATTTTTTCAAGATACGCGTCACGGGCTATTTCCGGTTTGAGCCGCACTTTATCATAAGATGATGAAACCTGAAAAGAGGGTAATGGCAAAGGCGGAATATCATATATCGCGCACCAGAGCAGAGGAAAATCCTTTAATGTTTTCGCTGAAACAGCGTTGTCGAAAGAAGGTCCGGCCTCGTATGATATGAATCCCGCGGCATGACAGCCGTCTTTGAGAAATTCTTCTATCCTGTTTATCGCCGTTCTGACATCATCCAAGTCATGCGTTTCGATTATTTCGAGAGGGGATTGAAAGAGAAGCCATTTGTTCTTCGGCCCCGGTTTTCTACATACGGCGGAACCTTTCTTTTTCAGAATATCCGCTATGGACACCTTACCATTTTTCAAAATGGACCGCCGCATCCGAATACCTTGTTCTAGCCTCTTTCTTCTCCGCCGGATAACCCATTGAAATCACGGCAAGCGGTATGATGTTATCAGGTATGGAGAGGAGTTTTCTTATATGGACAATTCGTTCTTCCCGTGGATGTACGCCCAGCCAGCATGTGCCGATGCCAAGCATCCCCGCTGAAACAAGAATATTCTCAATTGCCGCACTGCAATCCTGAAGCATATATGACAACTCATTTGCATGGGCCTTCTGAATATCTCCACATACAACTATCCCGAGAGCGGCAGACACAAGCATTTTGCCGTTAGGGAGACCGGCGGCGATATCAGCAAGCATTTTTTTATCTTTAATAACAAGAAAATCCCAGGGATCTTTCGCGCAGGCGGAAGGCGCCGACATTGCGGCTTTAAGTATATTTTTCAGTATTCCTTCGGGTATTTCCTTTGCCTCGTAACTGCGGATACTGCGTCTGCTGAAAATAGCGTTGAGCTTTGTGTTCATATAAAAGGACCTCCACTTAGTCGGGGTAATATCCATCAAAAAATTTGAGCCGTGAAGGATCACGGAGCTTTTCAATGGTTTTGATTTCTATCTGCCGTATTCTTTCTCTTGTCAGTTTGAAATGCCTGCTTACTTCAACAAGAGTCTTGGGAGCATCTCCCTCCAAACCGAAACGCATGGTTATTATCTGCTGCTCTCTCTCGGTAAGCGTCGAGAGCGCTTCCGTGAGCTTTTCCTTTAACACTTTAAAAGCCAAATTCTTCACCGGGTCATCGTCATCGGAATCGCTGAGGAAGTTCTCAAGCACAGAGGTACTCTCATAACTTACCGCCGCCTGAAGTGATATTGACTGGCGCGCCATTTTCCTGATGGCGTTTATACGTTCCTTGGGTATTTCCAGAGAGGAAGCGAGTTCCGCTATTTTGGGTTCGCGCCCGTGTTCCTGGATAAAGCGCTGTTCCGCCTGGTTTATTCTGTTTATGGTAACGAGCATATGCACGGGTATTCTTATGACCCTTGACTGGTCGGCTATCGATCTTGAGACGGCCTGTTTTATCCACCATGTCGCGTATGTGCTGAATTTATGTCCCAGCTTATAATCGAATTTATTCAGGGCTTTCATCAAGCCCAGATTACCTTCCTGTATCAGATCAACAAACGGCAAGCCTCTTCCCTGATATTTTTTCGCGATGCTGACAACAAGACGCAGGTTTGCCACAAGCATTCTCTTTTTGGCATTATCCCCCATCGTGCGCTGATCTTCGATTTCCTTTATGAGTTCGAGAAATTCCTCTATGGTCATGAGAAATTTCTCTTCATATACCTTGCGATCTTCGTGTGATATCTTAAATTTCGTGTCCAGATGAAGCTCTTCACCCGTTACTTTAAGTATTTTCCTTGCGAATTCCTTAGCTACATCATACCATTCCTCGAAGTATTCGTTTGAAACCAAGTATTTAAAGAGGCATTTTTCGAGTTTTTTTCTGGCATCTTTAAGTTTAGGGCTTTTCGACTTGAACAATTTATGAAGATCTGAATGGTCTTTTATTATTTCCTTTTTCCATTCCGGGATTTTGAGAAGTATGCTGCCATGTGAAGTGCCGTTATTGCTTTTCAGGGTGGACGGCATGAATACGCTGTCTATGTTTTCGACGTTGCATTCTTCCAGGATTTTAAGATGTTCAATCGCTATAAACCCGAGCCTGCAAAGATTTTCCCTGAATAAACTTATGGATTTTTCTATCTGCTTTGAAAGCTGAAGTTCCTCTTGCGGAACAAGAAGGGAATTTTCGCTCATCTGCCTTAAATATATCTTAAGGGCATCGGTATCATCATATGAAGTTATTTTCTCGGGAATTATATCTTCGGGGTTTATTATTGTTTCTTCTTCGGCTTCCGGCTGCTCTGTCTGTTCAAGGTCATCCTGTCCCTGAGAGTCTTCAGGTAAAACGTATTCGTCATCTTTTTTATGTTTATATCTGAATTTCATTATTCCGCAATATTTTAAAGAATACAAATCGTATATACTTTAATTTTTGTTTCCTGCATTTACAAAATTTTAATTTATTATTTTGCAAATAACTTTCTGCAAATACTTGATTATGCGGCATTGAAATTTCCGTTTTTTAAATTAACTTACCTGTTTTCAAGACTTCGGGGCTGTAGCTCAGATGGCTAGAGCGATACGTTCGCAACGTATAGGCCAGGGGTTCAACTCCCCTCAGCTCCACCACCATTTTTTTCAAATCAAACTCATTAAGTTCAATTCAAAGTTTGTTATAGTGGAAAAGAAATAACAATGGCATCCCCAAGGGGATTCGAACCCCTGTTGTCGGGTTGAGAACCCGATGTCCTAGGCCTCTAGACGATGGGGACATATTATAAAGGCCGGTCATTAATTCTACAACGTTTTCAGCTGAAATTCAAATGGCTTTTCAATAATTTGAGACCGATAGAATTCATCTCAGCATTTTAGATATCGCACGGAAGGACGGATGAGAGGCGTCTCGCAGAAGCATGAAAATCAACGCTTCGGATGTTGTTACGTTGATTTTATTTTGTTTCATCAGAGAGAATGCCGCATCCCTGTCAATGTCGTTCCTTGAAGAGACAGCGTCAGACGCGATAAAAACATCACAGTCTCGTGAAAGAGCGTCAAGCGCCGTCTGCAGAACACAGACATGGGTTTCAACTCCCATCAAAACTATGGATTTCACAGGAAATTGAGCAATGACTTTTCTGAATTCGGGAGCACCAAAACAGGAGAAAGAGGTCTTCTCAATCAGAGGCCAGGACGGGGCCAGTAAATCCTTTAATTCAGATATCGTATTACCAAGGCCTTTGGGGTATTGTTCCGTTACGGCAACCCTGACACCTAATTCTCGGGCGGCATTCAAAAGAAGCTTCTGCCTCGGTATTATCGTTGCTATTGACGGAATTGCGGGAACAAATTTTTCCTGCATGTCTATAAGGACAAAAACAGTACTGCCGATATCCGGGAAATTCATATAATACGATGAAGACATTAAATCAGTTCTTTTAATATAGTGGTGAACTGCTCCAAATCGAAATCCCCCTTGTGGAGGACGGCATTGCAGGTGGCTTTCACTTTTTCAAATTCATCAAAAGAAGTAGCCAGACCGGTTATAGCTATTACCGGAATGTGCTTCAATTCTTCTTTGTTTTTCATATATTCGATCAATTCCCAGCCAGTCCTTACCGGCATCAGCAGATCAACTATCGCAAGCGCGACTTTATCGGGGTTTGCCTCCAGTATGGCTATCGCTTCATCCCCGTTCGTGGCAGACAATGTACAGAAACCCTGAGTTTTAAGAACGCGCGAATAGAATTCACGCAACAAATCATCATCATCGCAAATCAGAACAGTTTTAGTTTCTTTATCGGATATAGACATTAATTTCTCCTGATGAAAACAAACAGAATTTAACATTCATTTCAATACCAGTCAAATATTATAAGTTATTTATTCAAGACATTTTATCGGTATCTTTCCAGAAAAACGAATCATGAAAGGGAACTCATGGCATTTCGCCGTAATTGATTTTACTGATTTGTATTTCCGGTATCGGCAGGGGGTTATCTGCGAGAAAATCTTCAATCAGCTCGAAATATTTCTCTTTATTTCCCGGGGCTATCCAGTGAATTACGAGGCCTTCGCGTTCCATTTTCCTGAACCATACATCCTGTGATTTGGCAAACTGGCGGATGCGGATAAAAAGATTTTCCCTCATTTCCGCAAAGGATATTTTTTTCTGAAGATAACGGGCAAGATAACGGTATTCCAGACCGAAATAATCAAGGCGTTCCCATGAAAGGCCGTTATTGTGAAGGCATTCGACTTCCTCTATCATTCCGTTTTTCAGTCTTTCGTCAAGTCTGGCCTCAATCCGCCTGTGTATTTCTTTGCGAGTCCGGTAAACCCCAATTACCAGAGGAGAAAGTTTTTCGGCAAACGGCGCTATGGTATTATCCACGCCTCTGGCTTTTTCCATGGCCCTTATGATTCTGGTACGGTTGTTCTTCTCTCTGAAATTTTCAAAAAGTTCGGGAAATTCATTTTCCATTATATCCAGAAGCTCGGAACTGCTCTTGCCCTGAAATGAGTTTCGCAAATCCGTGTCAGGGGGACCGCCGGGAAGAGTGTAGCCTCGGAGAAAGGCGTTCAGGTAGAGCGCGGAGCCTCCGGCCAGAAAAGGAAGCCGCCCCCGGGAAACAATGTTTTTCAGAGCGTTTTCGGCGTCGATACAGAAAGACATGAGGTTATAGTCATCCGAGGGGTTGACTATATCAATGAGATGATAAGGTACCGGCACCGGGCCTGCCGAATATTCTGAGATATCCTTTCCCGAGCCGATGTCCAGCCCTCTGTAAACCTGTCTGGAATCAACGCTGATTATTTCGCCGTTGAAAAAAGCGGACAGCTCCACGGCGACAGATGTTTTTCCTGACGCCGTGGGACCTGTAATCACGATTGTTTTTATTTTTTTATTCATCCAAATAATATATAGGGATTAGAAATTACGGAAACACAATTTAGATTATCCTGAAATAATCTAAAGGGCGAAACAGATAATGGCAAAACAAAAAACTCTGAAGAACTCAGTATTTTTATCCGGCATAGCGCTTCATACCGGCGCAAGGGCTAAATTGAATCTTAGCCCCGCCCCTGAAAATACAGGCATCGTTTTCAAAAGAATTGACCTCCCGGGCAGCCCTGAAGTCAAAGCCTCCGCCGCCAATGTCGTGGACGTCAGGCGGGGCACAACAATCGCATCGGGAAACGCCCGGGTATATACGGTGGAACATGTCCTCGCCTCGCTCCATGCGGCGGAAGTTGACAACGCCATCGTTGAGATGGACGGCCTCGAACCCCCCATAGCCGACGGAAGCGCGGAACCATATACACAGATGATAATTGATGCTGGGACCGTCGAACAGAGCGCGGACGCGAAATACTGGACGGCATCCAGTCCTATAATAGTAGAGGAAGGCGACACTAAGATGGTCCTGCTGCCGTACGATAAATTCAAAATCACATGTATCGTCTCATACGGAGCGAGCCCGTTGGACACTCAATATTTTTCAGGAGAAATCACAACTGAGAGTTTTGCCGCCGAACTCGCTCCGTCACGGACATTCTGCCTTTACAAGGAACTGGAGCAGCTTCTCGCGCTGGGACTCGTAAAAGGCGGCAGCCTGGACAGTGCCGCAGTCATTCATAACGGGGCCATTATATGCAAGGAAGGGCTTCGCTATCAAAACGAGCTGGCCCGCCATAAAACGCTGGACATTGTCGGAGACATGTACCTTGTGGGACGCAGGGTCAAAGCGCATATTATCGCCGTCAAGCCGGGGCATCCCATAAATATAAGGCTTGCCAACGAAATGTTGAAACAATCTCTCTAATTTTGTTTTAAATAACGGAAAATGGGGGTATATTAGCGGATATTTGTCGTTGTTGCTTCTATTGCGCGGACAGATGAATTTACTTTATTTTTTTAAGAAAGGGTTTGAAAGATGGTAGGTCAAGTTTTAGGAATAAACAAGATTATGGAACTTATCCCATATCGTTATCCCATGCTTCTGGTTGACAGATTATATGTTGAGAGCGAAACAAAATATATCGGCTTGAAAAACCTCACTATCAACGAGCTTTTCTTTCAGGGACATTTCCCCGGACATCCCATAATGCCCGGCGTGCTTCAGGTGGAAGCGATGGAACAGGTCGCCGAAATCGCCGTCGGCAAAAAGCTGGACCCGTCCGGCAAAGGCGATATATACATAAAGTCCCTCAAAAGGGTCAAGTTCCGCAAGCCGAATAATCCGGGCGACAGAATCCTTATCGAAGTGGAAATCAAAAAAATCGAGAATAATGAAGCCGAAATCAGCGCCTCCATACGCAATAATTCAGGCGTTACCTGTCAGGCAAATATAGTACTTTCAGTAAGGGACAAGGTTTATCCGGACAAAATGCCGCAGCTTTTCACTGAATTCGACAAGACGGAAAATATAGCGATGGATGTGACCCAGATAATGTCCCTTCTGCCGCATCGTTATCCGTTCCTGCTCGTGGACAATATAATATCCGTTATAGGGACTCATGTCGTAGCCGTCAAAAACACAACTTACAATGAGCCTATTTTCCGAGGCTACACTCCGGATTACGCGGTGCTTTCCGGCGCGATACAGTCCGAAATAGTTGCCCAATGCGGTTGCGCGTCTGTCCTTATGCGCCCCGGAAACCAGGGCAAACTGGCCTATTACATGTCAATTGACGAAGCTGAATTTTATCACCCGGTGCATCCGGGCGACCAGTTGGTATGCGAAGTTGACCTGCCCGAAGGCAAATCACGCTTCGGACGCGGCGACGGCTTCATAAAGGTCGGCGATAAAGTCGTTTCAAGAACAGCTATGACATTCGCTCTTATTTCACCGGAAACCGCCCCCAAAGAAGCCACGGAATAATTTAATTGTATAGAAAATTGTTATCAGGGGAACGGATTTGACGAAGGGCGCGAAGCGCCATTATGAAATCCCGCTTCGCGGGCCTCCACGCCAAGTGTATATCAATGAAAAATCGTGGAGGGTTGCGCGTCGTCGCAACCGTCTTAAAGTCCCGGCGAAGCCGGTTAAGTTCAAGCTCCGGCGCTCCGCAATGAAGAATGCGGAATGGCGGATTAGTTTTCCGTAATGTAAAAGTCCTTTTGAAAGTCATGAAGTTTATGAAAAAGGCACTATTGGTAATTGATGTTCAAAATGAATATTTTACAGGCAAACTCCCGGTAACATATCCTGCAAACAGTTTTGAAAACATACTTAAAGCAATCGATTTTTCTATTGAAAACAAAATCCCCGTAATAGCCGTACAACACACTGCATCGACTCCTGAATCACCCGTTTTCAGGAAAGCATCCAAAGAATGGGAACTGCATGATGAAATCAGGAAAAGGCCTTTCGATAAACTGATAGAGAAAAAGCTGCCGGGAACTTTCAGCGGCACTGACTTGGAAAATTATCTCAAGAAAAATAATATTAAAGAACTGATAATCAGCGGTTATATGACCCAGATGTGTTGCGATACGACATCAAGACAGGCATTTCATATGGGGTATTCAGTAAAGTTTCTTTCCGATGCCACAGGCACACTGGCAATATCTAACGACGCCGGAACTGTTACGGCTGAAGAACTCCACAGAGCTATACTCGTAACCCAGGCAATGAGATTCGCAAAAGTAATGAAAACCGATGACTGGATAAATTCTCTGTAATATATTGTGCATAGGTAAAAAAATCACTTTTCTTATTGCCGATATATCAATTTTGATATATTATTAAAAGAGGTTTCAATGTTCAGTATTTTTTATTTCAGAGAGTGAAAGACGAAGTTGAAGATTTTCCTTCTGGAAATAAACTACCTCGGTGCAAGCACACGAGGTATTGTTACAGAACATCAAACTCAAACACCAGTTGTCCTTCGTGTAGCTTTCGATACTTCCCCTGCCCTG
>Ga0209417_1005701_pt1 | contig 13473 bp, 21 predicted proteins | sample RifGroF2_FD_184002 | JGI IMG/M metagenome (GOLD analysis project Ga0209417, IMG submission 184002) | Groundwater microbial communities from Rifle, Colorado, USA - Groundwater F2 (SPAdes) (version 2) | ecosystem: Environmental > Aquatic > Deep subsurface > Groundwater | place: Rifle, Colorado... | reverse complement strand
ATCCTCTGAGGCTGTTAACAAAGCAGGCCTGCCTGTGCGTAGCACGCAGACAGGCAATTCCCCGATAAACCTGTCCCCGAATGTTTTAATCGTGGGAACATTCGGGGACAAGTATTACCATAATATACTTGAGCAGCTTTTCTTTCAGGTCTTAAACACACCAACTGCTGAACGTAAGAGAATCTATCAAAAAGAACCCTGGTCTCAGATTCCCTTCTTAAACGGCGGTCTCTTTACTCCGCATCAACACGATTTCTACGTCCCGGGAGTGATGGATATATCCAGGCATATCAATACCCTTAAAGCGCCTGACAGATGGTTCAAAGAACTCTTTGAACTTTTTGAGACCTATAATTTCACAATAGATGAAAATACCTCGATGGATGTTGAACTGTCAATTGATCCTGAAATGCTCGGCCGTATCTTTGAAAATCTTCTTGCTGAGATAAATCCAGAGACTGGTGAGACGGCAAGAAAAGCCACTGGCAGTTACTATACCCCCCGTCCGGTTGTTGATTACATGGTGGACGAAAGTCTAAAACAGTGTTTACTTACAAAAACAAATCTGAATGAGGAGACAATCTCTCTTTTATTAGCTTATGAAATCGAAGATGTGCCTTTATCTGACAGGCAAAAAGAGGAAGTGATAAACGCCCTTGACACAATAAAAGTCCTTGACCCCGCATGCGGCAGCGGGGCATTTCCAATGGGGATTCTGCAGAAGATGCTCTTAATCCTGCAGAAGGTCGATCCGGATTCAAAGGTCTGGTTTACTAAACAGATTGCAAAGCTAGAGAATCCAATCCTGCGTAAAGAAATAGAGACTAAATTAAAATCAGCTAATGTGAACTACATCCATAAACTTGGCATAATACAGAGCGCGATTTATGGCGTTGATATTCAGTCTATTGCGGTTGATATCTCTAAATTAAGATTTTTCCTGTCGCTTATAGTTGATGAAAAGGTAAATGACGATAAGGGAAATAGAGGCATAGAGCCGCTACCAAATTTAGAGTTTAAATTTGTGTGTGCAAACAGCCTTATAGGTCTGCCCAAAAAAGAGGTGCAACAGACTATGTTTGAAGCCACCAGCGACATAGATTTGTTGAAAAACCTGCGCGACTCATATTTGAGAAGCTACGGCAAGGAAAAGGCGTCAATCGAAAAGATATTCAGGGAGACCCAAAGCCGGATGTTTGAACATAGTTTAAACTGGATAAATCATGGCGGCAAAGATACTCAGACTCTTAAACTATCCCAGTGGGATCCATTCTCATTTGAATCCTGTGGATGGTTTGACCCTGAGTGGATGTTTGGGATCTCTCACGATTCCCCCTTATCAAAGGGGGATAAAGGGGTTGGGGGTTGTGGTGGTTTTGATGTGGTGATCGGGAACCCTCCATATGTTCAGCTTCAAAAAGACAGAGGTAAACTCGCCAATCTCTATAAAAACTGCAACTATAAAACTTTTGAACGAACTGGAGATATTTATACCCTCTTTTACGAAAATGGTATTAATATTCTAAAATCAGACGGATATCTTTGTTTTATCACCAGCAACAAATGGATGCGGGCAGCCTATGGTAAAAGTCTGCGAAAGTTTTTCAATTCACAAAATCCGATTTTACTTATTGATTTAGGACCAGGTATTTTTGAAAATGCAACAGTTGATACCAATATCTTAATCATTCAAAGAGAAAACAACAAAGAGCAACTATATGGTATATCCCTTAATGTAACCGCTAAAGATGCAGTCTTGGCAGACTTTATTAATGAAAATAAAAGTATACTTCCAAAACTTGGTGAAGATGCATGGTTTATCGGCAGCAATGCTGAACAGAAATTAAAAGAAAAGATTGAGCGAATAGGCAAGCCACTGAAAGAGTGGGATGTAAATATTTATCGTGGTGTTTTAACAGGATTGAATGAAGCATTTATTATTGATAACGCAACAAAAGAAAGGATTTGCAAAGAAGACCCCAATAGCGCAGAAATATTAAAGCCTATCTTACGCGGACGGGACATAAAACGCTACGGCTATGAGTGGGCTGGGGTTTGGTTGATTGCAAGCGGTTATGATATTGATGTGCCCAAAAATTATCCGGCGATATTTAGTCATTTAAAACAATTTGAAATAAAAGCTAAGAAACGAGATGATCAAGGTGTAAATTGGTGGAACCTGCGTGCCTGTTCCTATTACTCTGAATTTGAAAAGGAAAAGTTGGTGTGGAAAAGAATAGGTTCAGTTTTGAGATTTGGATTTGATGATAAATACACATTTTGTCAGGACAGTACTTGTATAATGACTGGAAGGCATCTTAAATTTTTATGCGCATGTATGAATTCTAAATTATGTTATCAATTACTTTACGATAAAGCACCTAAAACAGGAACAGGCGATGTAATTGTGAGCGTACAGGCACTTGAACCACTTTTAGTTCCCCCTATCACCTCATCTAACAATAAAATAGTAAAGCAAATAGAAGATAAGGTAGAGGAAATATTAAAGGCCAAGCAACACTTCCCTGTATCCCCCATTGATAGAGGGGAAGGCGATGCCGACACATCGGCGCTGGAAAGGCAGATTGACCAGATGGTTTATGAATTGTACGGATTGACCCCTGAGGAGATTACAATTGTGGAGGGGAAAAGATGAAATCGGACACATACTTTTCAGTAAAAACGCCTCTTAATATTGAAGTCCGAACTACCGTTCAATATTGGGAATATCTTGTTACATTCAAACATTCCGTAATGAAAAACAAGGAGGATATTGTAAAGTCTGTTTTGCAGATGCCTGATGAAATAAGACAAAGCAAAGTAGATGAAGATATCTTTCTTTATTACAAACAGTATGATAGACTGTATGCGTGGTTGCCAGACATGCAGGAATGGAGGGTTTTTTAATAACTGCATATCCTACCGATAAGGTAAAGGAAGGAGATGTAATATGGACAAAGTAATGGTTTATTATCACAAGGATTCAGACACAATGGATATTTGGTTCGGTAATCCAGAAGATGAAGTTATATGCGAGGAGGCAGGAGAAGGTATTATCCTTAAAAAGGATAAGAATGGAAAGACCATTGGTATTGAAAAACTCTATGTCAGTAAAACTGTTGGTATAGGCAAACCACTGCCTATAGAGTTAGTGGTGGCTTGAAATTCCGGAAGCCCAGTAGCCCTTCATCACCCTTGTTGACCCCGTTAGAAAACAAGCTATGTCTAAATTTTCTAACGGGGTTGACCAAATCCTTGGTACGTTAGAAATGCAATTTCTAACGTACAGAGCCGCAAAGCAACAACCCCCTCAATCCCCCTTAACAAAGGGGGAATTAAAGGACGCCGACACCTCGGCGCTGGAGAGACAGATTGATGAAATGGTCTATAAACTCTACAACCTCACCTCCGAGGAGATTGCAATTGTGGAGGGAACGATTAAATGTTAAAATATTGCACAACAGGAGGTGGAAAAAATGATAGAAGTAAAAGTACCCATATCATCTGACGATATTATTGAAGCTGTAAAGAAGATGAAGAAACATGAAAGAGAGTCTTTTATTGAAGATTTACTCGCCATGACCTCTCCCGAATATCTTCAGAGCATCAAGGAGGCAAGAGCCGAGTATAAAGCAGGCAAGACAAAATCACACAAAGAGATTTTTTGAGAATGAGCTATAACCTTGTCTATACCAGCCGGGCAGGAAAGGATATTAAAAAACTCGATCCTTCCATAAAACGTCAGTTAAGTAAAGCCATCTTGAAATTACAGGACAATCCCTTAGAACACTCTGATAAACTGACAGACCCGAAAATGGGAACATACCGTTTCAGGATTGGTGATTATAGAGTTATTTTTGATATTGAAGGTAAAGACGTTGTTGTTCTACGTATCGGTCATAGGAAAGAAATTTACAAAAGACTCTAAAAGAGTTGTGAGGTAAGATGAGAATAAGTTACGATTCTGAAGTGGATGCCTTATATATCCGTTTAATAGAGACTACTGTTACGACAAAGCATGTTGCTGAAGGAATCGCGGTTGATTACGACTCGGACGGGCGAATCGCGGGTATCGAAATTCTTGATGCGGTAAAGCATTTTGGCAGTAAGGATGTATTTAGGAAAGTAACACTCGAAGGCCTTGCACGGTATGCAACATGATCGTCAATTCATCATCGCCTTCGTTGACCAAATCCTCGGTACGTTAGAAATGCAATTTCTAACGTACCTCACCGCAAAGCAACAACCCCCTGTATCCCCCTTGACAAAGGAGGAATTAAAGGACGCCGACACCTCCGCCCTTGAACGACAAATTGACCAGAGGGTCTATAAACTCTACAACCTCACCCCTGAGGAGATTGCAATTGTGGAGGGAAAATAGAGAGTGAATTTTTTGATGAGATGTGCTATAAATAAAAAATAAAAGGGTAAAAAATGAAATCGCTTAGCGAGATTAAGAAAATAATACAAAAGCATAAAGAAGATTTGGAAGAAAAGTATGCGGTAAAAGAAATTGGCATATTCGGCTCTTGTGCGAGAGGCGAACAGGATGAAACCAGCGATATAGACATTCTTATTGAATTAGAAAAACCTGTGGGAATTGTTAAATTCCTAAAATTAGAAAAGCATCTTTCTCTTTTACTTGAAGCAAAGGTTGAGATTGTTACCAAGAAGGCGTTGAAACCATATATTGGCAGACAAATTCTCCAAGAGGTTGATTATGTCTAAAGACAGACAGATACTGGATTATCTTAATGATATCATGGATTCAATAGCAGATATAAAAGAGTTTGTAATAGGAATGTCTTACGAAAATTTTACAGAGGATAAAAAGACCATTAAGGCTGTTATCAGAAGTTTAGAGGTTATCGGTGAGGCGGCAAATAAAATTCCTTTGGATGTTAGAGAAAGTTATCCAGAAATACAGTGGCAGGAAATAATTGATATGAGAAATAAACTTATTCATGAGTATTCTGGCATAGATAACGATATTGTTTGGCAAACAATAGAAGATGACCTAAACCCACTTGAAGAAACAGTAAGAAAAATACTTCATGATTTGTATTGCAAGTAAGAAACTTATAAATCTTTTACCATGAATTACCTGCCCTTCATCACCATTGTTGACCAAATTCTCGCCACAAAACAAAAAGACCCCGATGCCGACACCTCGGCAATGGAAAGACAGATTGACGAAAAAGGACAAAAAGGGTCACCCATCTTTCAAATTGACAAACCAATTGAGGGGGACAGAAACAGGGACAGACCCGCCATACAAAACGGCGGGCAGGCCCGCCAAAATAATAGTCGGGTAAACACTATACTTATTTCTTTGGCAAATAACTTGCAGCTTCAAGCCGTCCATGCCCTGCACCCTGGCGTATGCCTGAAAGCAGAAAGAGGAGATATAACTTTAGATGAAGCTGGTGAGTTAGTTTGAAGCAGTAAAAAATGCATAAATATTATTTCTTTTTGGATGAAACCGGTAATCATGGATTGACTTATGTCGATCCAAACTTTCCGCTATTTCTTCTTTGCGGATGTCTTTTCAATGAAAATGAATTGTTAAAAGCAAAAGAACCTTATATTTCTTTTGAAATGGTTAAAGAAAAAATTAAATGGAATATATCATTGTCGGATTTGCAGCCGTTATTGCCTCTGGCCTGACACTTTTTTCAGGATTTGGTTTAGGGACACTTTTGTTGCCGGTCTTCGCCATTTTTTTCCCTATTGAGGTTGCTATCGGGATGACGGCCGTTGTCCATTTTTTAAATAATATTTTCAAATTGTCCATCCTGGGCAAATATGCAAAAAAAGTTGTGGTTTTAAGATTCGGATTACCTGCTGTCATCTCAGCTTTCCTGGGAGCATTCGTATTAATATGGTTTTCAAATTTGGAACCTCTGTTAAGCTATCATCTGGGAGATAGTGAATTTGTTATTCAGCCTGTTCGGCTTATTATTGGAATTTTAATCTTACTTTTTGCTATGCTTGAATTAGCTCCGGGATTAAATAAGATCTCTTTTGATGAAAAATATTTGCCTCTTGGAGGAATTTTAAGTGGTTTTTTTGGAGGTTTGTCCGGCCACCAGGGAGCGTTGCGCAGCCTTTTTCTTTTAAGATGCGGTCTTTCAAAAGAAAGTTTTATCGCTACAGGTGTTATTGTCGCATGTCTTGTGGATATTAGTCGTCTAGTTATCTATAGTTCACGTTTTGCCGAAGTTTTTAAAGGAGGGAATATATCACTTCTGGTTGTAGCAGTCTTATCCGCATTCTTAGGAGTTTTTGTCGGTAAACGTTTTTTAAAGAAAGTGACAATGCGTGGAATCCAATTGTTGGTTTCAATTATGCTAATTTTTATTGCCCTGGGTTTAAGCTCCGGTGCAATCTAATCTTTGTTAACGCACGGTTGTTCTTGTGTGCATGAAGATACTACCAAAACAAACGGATTCCCTTTTGATATGTTTCAAGGAGAATTCAGTCATCAGGGTGATAACTGCACATTTGAAACTATGCTAAACCGTTTTAACATAAAAGACAAAATACTTAAGAATATCTCTGAAATAGTGCATGATATTGACTTAAAAGATGAAAAGTTTGGCAGAAAAGAGGCTAAAGGTATTGACTGCATCCTGCGTGGTTTAATGGAAAATTCTAAAAATGATAAAAAATTACTTGAAAGAGGGTTTGAGGTGTTTGAGGCTTTATATGCAGAACTTAATAAACATAAACGTTGACATCTAATGAAAGGAACAAAATCATGTATTTTGTGTATCTTGTGTGTTTTTATGTCCTTATTAATGTTTTATTTCCTACCTTTACCCTTGCCAATGAGGTGTCTGAAAAGAGACCAAATCTTACTCTTTCTAATTTCTTCTCAGAGGGTTGGAAGTTTACCGACTGGGAGGAGCCTGCACAAGAGCCTGACCAAGCCCCTCGTTTTAAACTTCTTAAGATTCCCGCTCCTGTCTTTGAGCGTGAGGTGCGCATGAATTATTCATTCACCAACAATGGTGACGATGGCAAGCTTGATGAGCATGAATGGGAAATTGAATTTGAGATGCCCCTCAATCGAAGATTTTTAATAGAAGTTGAACCAAAAGTCTTGTCGGTATCTCCTGATAAGGGTGACGACCATAGTGGCTTGGGAGATACTTCGTTTACGATCAGTGTAATGCTCCATGAGACACGCAACACCACCATGCTGTTTAGATTGGACACAAGATTTCCTACAGGGGACGATGACCGTGAACTGGGAAGCGGAAAGACTACCATCAGACCCGGCCTCGCCTTATGGAAAGACCTTGGCAAGCGTTTTGCCCTGCAGAGTTTTTTGGGGATTGATACCCCAGTAGGTGGCAAAACCGATGCAGATCCGGATACCACAGTTAATTATGGTGTTGCACTGAGTAAGACCATTACGCCAAAGGATAAGCCCCTCTTTGGAAATCTTACCTTATTTGTTGAACTCAACGGAAGCTCCGACATGGGTTCCAGCGATGACACTAATGTAGTAAGTATTCTTCCAGGTATCAGATGGAACCTTGGACATGATTTCTGGATAATGCCAGGAATAGAACTTCCTGTAATTGATAGACATGAGTTTGATAATCGAATATGGCTTAGTATATTAAAAGATTTCTAAATGAACATATTATTAATTCTATTAATAACATTCCTAACGGCAGGACTCACCCTCCTTACCGGCTTTGGCTTGGGCACTGTGATGACACCTGTCTTTACATTTTTTTATGACGTGAAGTTAGCGATTATTATGGTTGCCGTTATCCATTTCCTGAATAATCTCTTAAAGTTAGGACTATTCTGGAGAAATGTGAGTTTATCCGTCATACACCGTTTTGGAATCATTTCAATAGTCGGCGGCGCACTGATTGGCGCATATCTTCAGTTCTATGTTTATTCAGGCACCCTCAAGATTTTTCTTGGCGTTGTCCTAATTATACTAGTCGGTAGGGAACTCTTGCCTCAAAGGGGAAAATGGACAATACCAAAAAGGATAGCTGTATTGTTAAATTAAAAAAATCAAAAATTTTGCAAGGCTGAGTTATCTATTGCTGTTGTTAATTTTGTTCAGTTTAGTTAATTCTGGTTTCGTTTGTGTCCAATTTCTCAGTCCAAGAAAAAACGGCGGTATTCAAACCAGGAGGCGTGGCATGAAAAAATTTATTATATCAGTGCTTGTTTCATTTTTCTTCTTATTTGCTGTTGGGTGTGGAGAAGGATATGAGAATGCTGAAAGCAATAAAGATGAATATTATAGAGGGAAACAAATTGCATATAAAGGCGAAATTAAACTATGGAATTTTGACAGCGATGAAAATGGTAGAATGCCGAAGGATTTTTCAAATCAACTGACAGGTAAGGGAAGCTTGGGAGAATGGGAAGTAATCAAAGATGATACAGCACCAAGCATACCCAACGTCATTGCACAGACATCTCAGGAATATTTCGGTTATCATTTCAGTATGGCCGTTAATGAGAAAGAAATCTATGATGACTTTGAGTTGACAGTTAAATTCAAGGGAGTCAAAGGAAGGGAAGACCAGGGTGGAGGACCTGTATGGCGTTACCAGGATGCCGACAATTATTATATTGCAAGGGCTAACCCTCTGGAGAATAATTTCAGGGTTTACAAGGTGGTTAATGGGAACCGCCTTCAAATGGACTCTGCCCGTCTAAATGTAAACGGTAATGAGTGGCATACGATTAAGATTATAGCCCGAAAGGTTCAAATCCAATGTTTCTACGACGGACAGCCTTGTTTAGATGTAAGTGATGGTACCTTTCAAAAAGGTAAGATTGGCCTCTGGACAAAAGCTGATGCCGTGACCTATTTTGATGATCTTGAAGTCAGGCCAATAGAGTAAGGTAATTTTGCTTTAGCAAAATTACTAAGCAATACCGATCTTTGATCGGAATTGCCATAAATAGTCATGAAAAGTAGAATAATCTTTCATATTGCTCTTGTAGGCATTATATCTTTAGCTTTCATCGCTGGATGTAGTCAAAAAGATACTAATGAAGTTGTGGTCTATGTTTCTGAGGATCAAGTCTTTTCCGAACCGGTCTTGAGAGATTTCGAAAATGATACTGGTATAAAAGTAAAAGTTGTCTATGACACAGAAGAGACAAAGAGCACAGGGGTGATGAACCGCCTTATCGGAGAAATGCATAATCCTCAGGCAGATGTATATTGGGCTAATGAGCCTATTCGCGCCATTGTGCTAAAGCAGAAGGGAATATCTGAGCAATATTTCTCACCTAATGCAGAAGGAATCCCTGCTGATTTTAAAGACCCGCAGGGGTATTGGACGGGTTTTTCTGCACGGGCAAGGATATTAATTGTGAGTACGGAAGAAGACCCACCCTCTTCTATTTCTGCTTATACTGATGAGAAATGGAAAGATAAAGGCGTAGTGGCAAACCCCCTTTTTGGAACTACTACTTCCTGGGTTGCCACGCTCTTTACTGTCTGGGGTGATAATAAAGCAAGGGATTTTATGGAAGGAATGAAGGAAAATGGCACAAAGGTATCAACCAGTAATGGCGAATCAACTATGCTTGTTGCTAATAATGAATTTCTCTTTAGCGTTGTTGACAGTGATGATGCCACTAATGCTATGAGGAATGGAAAACCTGTTTGGCAGATTTATCCTGATCAGGAAGAAGGTGAATTGGGATGTCTTGTTTTGCCTAATGCAACAGTCTTGATAAAAGGATGTCCAAATCCAGAAAACGGCAGGAAATTAATAGATTATCTTTTATCTCCTCAAACAGAACGTAAATTAGCCTTTGCTGATTGCGCCCAGATTCCATTGCATAAGGGAGTTGAAACACCAAATGATGTTGTAACGATCGAGAAGCTTAAACTTATGAAAGTGGATTTTGAGGTCGTAGCAGAGAAACTTCAGGAGATACAACCATATCTTAAAGAATGGGTAGGGTACTAATTAAGGATTTACGATTGACGATTTAAGATTGATTATTTGATATTCAGAATTATGGTGCAAAAAAATGGCTAAAAGGTTCACGCTGTGGATTACGATATTTTTATTGATAGGAATAGGTCTTGCTCCTGTTATTTCCATGTTTATTAAATCTCTATTTGTTAGTGGCGAATTCTCACTACAGAATTATGGAACGTTGTTTCAGTCAGATAGAGAATGGAGACTATTATTTAATAGCCTTACACTGGCAGGCGCAACAACACTTATAACATTGTTATTGGGAGTACCCCTTGGAACGCTTTTGGGAAAGACTGACCTTCCACTTAAGAGGCTCTTTACAATACTTTTTGTAATTCCACTCATTATTCCATCATATATTCTGGCAATTGCATGGTTTTACTGTCTGGGCAGGTCTGGGATTGTGGCAATGATATTTAATGCAGATTCTGGTATTATTACTTCAAATCTTCTTTTCGGCTTCACAGGCACACTTTTTGTGATGGTATCAGCGCTTCTCCCAATTGTAATCATCCTGACCATGACTTATTTACGCATGGTTAATCCGAATCTGGAAGAGGCGGCAAGGCTTCATTGCTCGTGGCCTATGGTTTTGAGTAAGATAACCATTCCACTCATATCTCCCGGGATTACGCTTGCAGTCCTTATTGTCTTTATCCTTACACTTGGAGAATTTGGTGTGCCATCTTTCCTGCGTTTTGATGTCTATTCTGTTGAATCATTCACCCGGTTTTCGGCATTTTATGATTTTAATACCGCTATAAACGTGATTATGCCCCTGGGAATAATCACGTTTATCGTTTTAATTGTGGAAAGACTTTTTTTGCGTAAGAAGACATTTATATTCAGAACAATGGAATCAGAAAAAACAATGGTAATGGCGCCTCTTGGAAAGACGAAACCATTTTTCGTGGCCGCTGTAAGTGTACTTGTTTCCATTCTGGTTATAATTCCTATAGGTATGTTATTGTATAAATCCTTCTCTTTTAGCGCATATTTTCAGGGCTTCTCTCATTCAATTGATAGCATTATCAGGAGTTTGTTTTACGCATCAATTGGCGCTACATGTCTGGTCGTATTTGGGTTCTTTCTTGGCTATTTTCTCGAACGTAGGGCACTTAAACTTTTCTTTGCCGCTGACTCAATAGCCATATTCCTGTTTGCCTTACCAAGCACAGTGACTGGCATTGGACTAATTAGTTTATGGAATACGCCAGAGACAAATTTTATTTATGCATCAATGGGCATTATCATATTTGGTTACATTGCTCAATACACGGCGCTTGGGGAAAGGATCATGGCCGCAACTTTCTCACACGTACCACGTTCAATGGAAGAGGCTGGACAAATTGTTGGAGCAGGCTGGTTCCGCAGGCTATTGAGAATCATGATTCCACTGGCGAAAAGGGGGTTGATTGCCACATGGCTTATCTGCTTTATCTTCTGTTTAAGGGATATTGGTATTACCATGATGGTTTATCCTCCGGCTCACGATACACTCCCGGTGCGCATCTTCACCCTTATGGCAAACAGCCCTGATGATCTTATCTCAGCCTTGTGTGCAATTATGATTATGATAACACTTCTACCTCTTTTTGGACTGGGACTGGTAAATAAATATGTGAAGAAAGCGCCTACACCAGGATAACGTGATGATAGTTAAGATTGACAACGTCTATAAATCATACAATAAGAATTTAGTAATTAAGGGAATCTCGATTGATATTGAAAAAGGCGAGAGGGTAGTAATCCTGGGGCCATCCGGATGTGGGAAGTCCACGCTTTTGAGGATGATAGCTGGATTCATTCATCCAGATAAAGGTAGACTCATTATAGATGGCCGCATTGTGGCGGATAATGGAAAATGCGTTATTGGGCCAGAAAACAGACATGTAGGGATGGTATTTCAAGACCTCGCCCTCTGGCCGCATATGTCCAGTTATAAAAATCTTGAATTTGGATTGAAGGCAAAGAATATCCCAAAAATGGAAAGGAGAAAACACATTGATGAGATATTCGAAAAGGTACAAATGGACCGGTTTAAAAATGTACATCCCGGAGAACTCTCCGGTGGCCAACAACAGAGGATAGCCCTTGCCCGTGCCCTCGTCATGCGCCCAACGATACTTTTGATGGATGAACCGTTATCAAGTCTTGATACTGATCTCAGGCAGGTTCTGGAAATGGAGATATTAAGATTGCAGGAAGAATTTGCAATAACCATGATTTATGTAACACATAATAGAGAAGAGGCATTTTCTCTGGCTACGAGAATAGTGGTTATGGAAGGCGGCATGATTCAAAAGACAGGAACGGTTAAAGAAATATCAGAGTACATATATAATGCAAGTCATAAATAGTATGAGTTCCTTTAGGATTATAATTGTATATTTCTTGTTCCATATAATATGTATTAATAATGCATTTGCACTGCGTCCATTTGTAACAACTGATGCTGATGTTGCGGAAAAGGGCTTGTGCCAAATATCGCCACAGAAACAAGAGTGCTTTTTCCTACAGAAAAAGGTGGTGAAAGAATTGATTATGAGGGTGTAGGCATAATTTCGTGGGAATTGAAAAGTGTAGTATTTCATACCACTATAGGGGGTGCTACAGAGAGAAAAAGAAGACCAGAAAAACTCGGAGATGAAGAGTTTGAAGTTGAAGAAACGAGAGGGGTTTTTATTATATGGAAGTATAGTCGGTTATAAAGTAAGCAAGGCAAAGGGGCTTCATCTCGTATCAGAATACAGCCTGGAGAAGGTGGAGAAGCAAAACATTGAACATCAAGTATTAGGGGGAATTGTGTGGGAATGTCCATGGAATCTGGAGTTTGACGCTGCTACTTACTGGGGACTTAACAGTGATAGCATCGACTGGGGAATGACCACCGGTGTGACTATATTTATTGGGAAATGAAGACGCTTTATTATTTCCAAACAATTTTAACCGTTTTCCTGTTATTTATTCAACAAATCTTTTCTGGCTGTGCATTAACGCCTAATGCAACTTTAGATAATATAAGTAAGATGAACTTTAAGAGACATCCGAATGTTTTTATTTGACATGACAGACATTGTGATGTATTAATATTGTCAGGAGAGCGGTAATGTCAATAACCAGAGAGCTTGAAAATTTAAAGAAACTTGAATCAGTCGGCTTCAGTCATGAACAGGCAGAGACTCTGGCAGACGTTATTGAGAAATCACATGTCGACAGTCAGAAAAGCCTGAAAGAATTTATCCATAACGAACTACACAATGAAATAAACAATCTGCGTGTCGAAATAAGCAGAGAACTTAAAGACATGCTTATTAAAATCTTCGGCATTATTGTAGGAACCGTAGGTGTTGCGGTTACTATTCTAAAGCTGTTTCCATAAAATTGGATTTAGCTGTAGGGGGTGTACCCGCCTGCCCGCCCGGCAATGCCGTTCGCCAGCCCGACAATCATTCTGGCGGGGACGGGTACCTATTCGGGCAGGTTG
>Ga0209417_1005696_pt1 | contig 13480 bp, 7 predicted proteins | sample RifGroF2_FD_184002 | JGI IMG/M metagenome (GOLD analysis project Ga0209417, IMG submission 184002) | Groundwater microbial communities from Rifle, Colorado, USA - Groundwater F2 (SPAdes) (version 2) | ecosystem: Environmental > Aquatic > Deep subsurface > Groundwater | place: Rifle, Colorado... | reverse complement strand
TACGGCAGTTCCCATTCGAACGAGTTTATTGAAAGCAAGATCATATCCATAACACTTTCTACAAACACCTCGACGCAAGCGACATGTTGTAACACTTCGAACATGAGCTTCAGTTAAATTTTCACCGGCGGCTTCAAGTTCGCGAATGTGTTCTTCTGTAATTATCTCGCCAGCTTTGACTATGATTTTTCTGCCACCCGGTTTTTTAACATCAGATAACGCAGAGCGTCCAAGAATGCGAACAATGAGCGGTTCTCCGATCTCATCTGATTCTTCTTTTGTAAGATGAACTCCTTGGTCGTCTCCACAATCTTCTTCTCGCACGATCACGTCTTGCGCGACATCAACTAAACGTCGAGTAAGATATCCAGCGTTTGCAGTACGCAAAGCAGTGTCTGTCAAACCTTTTCGAACACCGTGAGAAGAAATAAAGAATTCAAGAACATCATATCCATCTTTAAAGGAAGACTTGACTGGAAGTTCAATAATTTCTCCGGCCGGGTTTGCGACCAATCCTTTCATACCAACCATCTGTGTCATCTGACCCCAAGTTCCGCGAGCTCCGGATTCAATCATTGTGTAAGCCGGATTATCTTTTGGTAAAGATTTCTTCGATTCATCCGCGATGCGATCTTTGATCTCACTCCAAATTTTGATGATAGATGAATGACGCTCGGAAGCCGTAAGAAGTCCTTGCGCAAAAAATTCTTCAGTTTCACGCAAACGGCTTTCTCCTTCCGCGATCAGCGCTGGTTTGTTTGCAATAATTGGAAGTGCTGACATTCCCCATGAGTAACCAGATTGAGTTGAGTATTCAAACCCAAGTTCTTTCAAACGATCAAGAAATTGCGCTGTTAGTTCAGAACCATTAAGTTCAAGATAGTATTTCACGATATTTGAAAGCTCTTTTTTGCCAAGCGTCTGGTTCATGAATGGAACTTCTGGCGGAAATTGTGAATTCACAATAACACGCCCAGGACTTGTAATAAGAATCTCTCCGTTTTTCAATCGAACAACACACCAATCTCTCCATTTAAGATGACCGATGCGGACAGCATAGAGCGCGTCTGTCTCATCTGAAAAAATTGGCAAACCAGTTTTCTCTTTTGGCATTGACGTTAGTTCCATTGTGAGATAGAAAATTCCCCAAGCAATATCTTTTCCAGGAGTTACAACTGGTCCGCCGTGCGCTGGTTTAAGCAAGTTTTTAGATGAGAGCATAATCTCGCGCGCCTCGGCTCGCGCTTCTTCAGTGAGCGGAACGTGAACTGCCATTTGGTCACCATCAAAGTCAGCGTTGTAAGCGTCACAAACAAGTGGGTGAATTTGAATGGCTTTCCCTTCAATAAGGGTTGGACGAAATGCCTGAATACCAAGACGATGCAATGTTGGAGCGCGGTTCAAGAGAACAAATGCGTCTTTGATTATCTCTTCCAAAATATCCCAAGTCTCTGGTCTGTCTGACTCGATAAAACGATTGGCGCTTCTTATGTTGTGAACGTATTCGCGCTCAATCAGTTTTGAAATAATAAATGGCTTGAAAAGTTCGAGCGCCATTTTCTTTGGAAGACCACATTGATCAAGTTTAAGATGAGGACCGACAACAATGACGCTTCGCCCAGAATAATCAATACGCTTTCCGAGCAAGTTCTGGCGGAAACGACCTTGCTTCCCTTTCAACTGGTCAGCGAGAGATTTGAGTTGACGCTTTTTTCCGGTTGCCGCGATAACAGTTTTGCTGTGACGCGCGCTATTATCAATAAGCGCGTCAACAGCTTCTTGTAACATGCGTTTTTCATTTCGAGAAATAACTTCTGGCGCGTTCAATTCATACAAACGTTTGAGACGATTGTTGCGGTTGATAACACGACGATAAAGATCATTCAAATCTGAAGTTGCAAATCTGCCACCATCAAGAGGAACCATTGGGCGAAGATCTGGTGGAATAATCGGAACGACTTCCAAAACCATCCATCCTGGTTTGATATTGTTTATGAAAAGCGATTTTAGTAATTTAAGACGTCGAAGCAAGCGATCGCGTTTTGTTTTTGTCGCGTCTTCAAGTTCCTCTTCAAGCGCTTTCATTGTTTCTTCGACATTCACGCGTCTTAACATTTCCTGAACAGCTCCTGCTCCAATTCCAGCTTCAAAAATATGACCGTACTTGAGCGACCAATCATGATATGTCTGTTCAGAAATAATAGACAAAACTTTCATGTCTTCAAGATCGTTAATCACTTGTTCATAATCTGAAGATAGCTCTTCTGTTTTTTGATCGCGAATTTCTTCCAAACGACGCATTTCTTGTTTGATTTTCTTTTCATCAGTTCCAAACTTTTCTTCAAGACGTCCAACATCGCGCTTAAATTCACCTTCAATCATTTTTTCTTTACTCTTTTTTTCTTGTTTAACTTGTTCAATTGTTTGTTCTTTTGCTTCTTCATTTATATTGGTAATAATGAAGCTCGCAAAGTAAATAACTTTCTCCAAATTCTGAATTGACATGTCAAGCACTGTTCCGATTTTGGAAGGCACTCCGCGCAAAAACCAAATGTGCGTAATCGGACACGCGAGCTCAACGTGACCCATGCGTTCGCGTCGGACGATTGAGTGTGTTACTTCAACTCCACATTTATCACAAACAATTCCTTTGTAACGGATTTTTTTGTACTTACCACAATAACACTCCCAATCTTTTGATGGTCCAAAAATCTCTTCAGCAAACAAACCGCTTTTTTCAGGTTTCTGTGTGCGGTAATTGATTGTTTCTGGTTTTAATACTTCTCCAAATGACCAAGAACGCATGACTTCGGGTGAAGCCAGACGTAGGCGGATGGAGTCAAAGTCTGTTGATTTGAGCGAGTCTTGTTTTTTGAACATATTTATTTTGCTTTTTTCTCTCCTGGCATGTCGACCTTTTTGCCATCTTTCAAAAGCTCAACATCCAGACATAATCCCTTAAGCTCTCGAATAAGCACATTAAATGACTCCGGGATATTCACTTTTCTTATTGGCTCACCTTTGATAATCGCTTCATACGCTTTTGATCGACCGGGAACATCGTCTGATTTGATTGTGAGAATTTCTTGAAGAGTGTGCGCGGCGCCGTATGCTTCCAAAGCCCACACTTCCATTTCTCCGAAACGCTGTCCTCCGAATTGCGCTTTTCCACCAAGTGGTTGCTGTGTGATAAGCGAGTAAGGACCGATTGAGCGTTGATGCATTTTGTCCTCAACCATGTGAGAAAGTTTGAGAATGTACATGTATCCGATTGTCACAGGGTTTTCAAATTTTTCACCATTTCTTCCGTCATAAAGATCAACCTGACCTGTTGTTGACATACCGGCTTTTTCTAGCTCTTCATGAATTTGTGCTTCTGTTACGCCGTCGAGAACATGAGTTGTAACGTTGTAACCAAGCGCGTTTGCGGCAAGACCCAAATGGACCTCAAGAATTTGTCCGAGGTTCATACGTGAAACAACTCCAAGTGGAGTAAGAATAACATCAAGCGGAGTTCCGTCTGCCAAAAACGGCAAGTCAGCCATTGGAACAACTCTTGAAATAACACCTTTATTTCCGTGACGTCCCGCGACCTTGTCACCAACTTGAATTTTTCTAAGGTCAGCGATTGTGACTTGAATAGATTTGATAACTCCAGGTGAAAGTTTGTCTCCTGCTTCTCGAGAGAAAATAGTTACATCAACAACTTTTCCATGTTCACCATGTTCAAGATACAAAGAAGAATCGCGAACATCGCGCGCTTTCTCTCCAAAAATTGCTCGAAGCAATTTTTCTTCTGCTGAAAGTTCTGTTTCACCTTTTGGAGTAATTTTTCCAACTAAGATGTCTCCTGATTTTACTTCGGCTCCAATACGAATAATTCCTTCGGCATCAAGGTGTTTTAATTTTTCTTCTGAAACGTTTGGAATGTCAGATGTCACAACTTCGGGACCAAGTTTTGTGTCGCGAACATCAATCGTATAGTTTTCAATGTGGACTGAAGTAAATCTGTCATCATGAACAAGTCGTTCAGAAATAATAACAGCATCTTCAAAGTTATATCCGTCCCACGCCATGAATCCAACCAAACAATTTTGTCCAAGCGCGAGTTCTCCGTGATCAACCGCTGACGAGTCAGCAACAACATCACCCTTTTTGATTTTCTGTCCTTTATCTACAACCGGTCGTTGGTTGATTGCTGTTGAATTGTTTGAACGCAAAAACTTTTTCAACTCATAATCAAATACATTGTCATGTTTGTCTGTAATTTGAATCCGACTTGAGTCAACTTTTGAAATCTCTCCTTCTTGTTCAGCAACAACAACGTGACCCGAATCTTTTGCTGAACGCTTTTCAACTCCAGTCCCAATAATTGGCGCGTCAGGTTTAATAGTTGGAACAGCTTGACGTTGCATGTTCGTTCCCATGAGCGCGCGAGTTGCGTCATCGTGTTCCAAAAACGGAATAAGTGCGGTTCCAATTGAAACAATTTGCTTAGAAGAAACGTCCATGTAATCAATTTCTGATTGTGAGACGATCTTTGGCTCGCCGTATTTTCTTCCGCCAATAAATTCTTCAATAAAATATCCATTTTTATCAATTGGGATCGTTGCTGGAACTGTAACTGACCGTTCTTCCTTGAACGCATTGATAAATTCAACTTCATCAGTTGCTCTGGCAATTTTTTTACCATTTTTTTCTTCTTTTACAACTTTGCGATATGGGGTTTCGATAAAACCATAATCGTTGATAATCGCATAAGACGCGAGGTGACCGATAAGTCCGATGTTTGGTCCTTCAGGTGTTGCAATAGGACAAATACGACCATAGTGAGTTGGATGAACGTCGCGAACTTCAAAACCTGCGCGCTCACGCGAAAGACCGCCAGGACCCATAGCAGAAAGACGACGTTTGTGTTCGAGTTCCGCAAGTGGGTTTGTTTGATCCATGAATTGTGAAAGCTGTGAGCTCATAAAAAACTCTCGCACAGCTCCAATAACAGGACGAGCGTTGATTAGCTTTCCCGGAGTAAGAGCACCTATGTCTTGAGTTGACATTCGATCTTTAATAATACGTTCCATTCGAGCAAGTCCAACTCGGAAACGACCTTGAATGAGTTCGCCAACAGCTCGAACGCGACGATTTCCCAAATGATCTACATCATCTGGATCGCCTTGAGTAATGTTTAGATTGATGATCTCTCGAACAATTTTAACTAGATCTTCTTTTCTGATAATGCGCTTTTTTTCGTCCGCAACCTCTTCTGGCGAAACATCATCATTGAAACGTAAATTAAATTTGTATCGTCCGACTTTTCCCAAATCGTATCGATCAAAATTGAAAAACATTGAATGAATCAAACCCTTTGCATTGTCAGCAGTTGCGCGATCTCCAGGACGAATACGTTTGTACACTTCAATCAAACCATCGTCTTCATTTTTTGAAATGTCTTTGTTGAGCGTTGCTTCAATGTAGTGATTGATTGGATGAGTATCAATGTCTTTAAAGAAAGACATAATCTCTTCGTCGGTTGAAATACCAAACGCACGCATAAGAGCCGTAACAGGAACTTTGCGCTTGCGATCAATTTTTACCCAGATCACGTTTTTTGGATCTGTTTCAAATTCAAGCCATGCTCCGCGATTTGGAATAATCTTTGCTCCATAATATCGACGTACTCCACGTGGAACTTCTGTAAAAAATGCTCCAGCGCTTCGTACAAGTTGTGACACAACAACACGTTCAACACCATTAATTACAAAAGTTCCACGTGGAGTCATGATTGGAAGATCACCCAAATAAATTTCCTGTTCTTTGACGTCTTTTGTGCGCAAATTCACAAGGCGAGTTTTAACTCGAAGTGGCGCCTCAAACGTCACGTTTTTCATGCGTGATGTTTTTTCATCAAACTTTGGCTCATCCAAATAATAATCATCAAAATAAAGTTCGAGGTCTCGACCAATAAAGTCGTGAATAGGGGTGACTTCAGAAAAAAGTTCCTTAATTCCCTCATCAAAAAACCAACGATACGAACGTCGTTGAACTTCAATCAAGTCAGGAAGCTCCAAAGCGTCCGTGGCTGTATTGAAGATTTTACGCTCTCGCGACTTAACAGGGGTGCGACGGTATATAGGCATAAATTTAAACAAAAAGGAGGCCCATTTTTAAGGACTTCCTTTATTTATTTTGTTTGTGGGTTGAGAGGGCCATCAAAGAGTGAGTGAGTTCTTTAGATGGAAACTGCCTAATGCACCTGGTTGACCGTTCAGCCACAAACGAGGTGAAATGTTTTGTCAAGTTTAGCTTAAATCAGCTAAAAAATGACGGAAGCAACGAGATAGTAACATGCGCCAGTACGATAGTCAAGTGCCATATGTGGACTTTCAGTGGATTGTCAAGAGTTGGTATTTTTTAGCTAAAAAAAGCAAAAAGACCGTTTTTAGGTCCTTTGTAAACTTGGATTTATCCACAACCTCCTTTTCCCAAGGCTGCGAAGTGAAGCCACGAAAGTATTACCGAGTCAAAACGTCAGAGCATGAGGAGAGAGATTTTGCCATATTCCGTTAGGAACACAGCGATGCTCACAGTTTTCATTCGGAAGTATCGTACCCCACACCGCAGCCTTGAAAAAATGAAGCGTAATAACACTTGACATTATAGTGACTTTTTAAAAAATTTCAAGTTAATCACCCAATCTTCTCACCACAATATCGACTAAGACGAATTGTGGAGAGAAGAAAAAGTGGGTCCAAGAGAGGGTGGACCCAGCCCAGTTACTGCACTATTGCTTCGAAACCATGTGTGATCTCGACAAGCTCCCCTGCGACGAGATCATCACTAAAAGGAACTTCGACCGCCTTCACAAGGCCAAGCTCATTCAAGCCAATCAGTTGCGATGAAATCTTCCCGCAAACTTCGAAAATGAGTGTGAAGCACGGGGTTTTGATCGGGAGATATCCGCACGTCAGTTGGCTCGGGTCTTTGAAACCACGCACGAACGATCCGATAAGCGGGACGTCCGAACAGTGTTTTCGGTCAGTTGCATATGGGTAATAAACCCAACAGCCCTCAACCATTTTCATGTAAGCAACTTGCCCAGCTCCCATGAGCTTTTCGGGCTTGCCCTCGATCTCACCTATAAATGAATGACGATCGTCCGGCAGTTCGAGCAAGGGACCAGCTCCGAACTGATCACCAGACCTGTACGTTATTCGCGCTTTTGGCGGATCGACCTGTTCTGACGAAGAAATATGTCGAAGAGGCTCCGGCAGAATTGTCGGTCGTTTCCCCTTGAGACGGATGACCTCAATATCACGATCAGAGCCTTTCAAATGAATCCATCCACAAACTTCCCTCGGAAACTCGCTCTTATGGAGCTTGTACCTACTCTGCGGGACAGTCACGGATCCGAGAAGCGGGTCCGGAACAACCGTGACCGAAGTGTAAACGATGAGCGGAAGTTTCTCGAGCTCAAGAGCATTCGTTCCAATAAGCAAGAGAATGTCGTTTCGCGAACGATGTTTTTCGTCGAACTGCATCGCCGCAAGAACGCACTTGTCGAATTCATCAATAGCTCGCTCAACATCGGTCGGAGACTTCTGCGCGCGTGCTCGAACGAGTATTTTCCTTGCACGTCCGATCACTCCAGCGAACTTTGCTTGATCAACTCTCTTTTGTCGGACTATTTCTGCCTTGAGCTGTACACCAACCACATCACCGATTGAAGCACGTAGAGCTGGCGTAGAACAATCCTCGCTCACTGGCTGTTCAGAACGTTGCATTGGCCTTGTGCCAGGCACAAACCCAGATGCACCTGTAACCGTAACTGGCGTTGTCCGAACTTTGATCAGCGCCGCAACCTGCGGCTTTGGTGTTGTCCTAATCTCCATTTACTCTCCTCCTTCATCCTCAATTATCTCATCAAGAAATTTGTGGCTCAAGTTTGTTCGAACACTCTGTTCGCAGACATCCGCAGATGGCCTGCACAACCGTTTGGTAATCATCGTCGATTCACGCCGTCGAGGAGTCGAAGAGTTGTGAGAAGCCAACCGCTTGGCTTCGAACCTCTGAGACGGGCTTTGTCCGATGTTCGACATAGTTGTCGAACAGGACAGCCCCGAAGCCGCCGACACGAACGCTGGTATTCATTAACGCCAGACGGCGGCGGTCAAGAACAGAGTGTTCGAACAAACTTTTAAGTGAATAAAAGGATTTTCCTAACAATAAAACCGCTCATGGAGGTCGAGAATGTCACATAGTGATCTAGGCATGGCCGTAGATGTGTGTAACGTGACGAATCCACAAGGTGCAAAGAAAGTTTTCACCTTATTTGCATCAGGGATCGCGTCAGGGTGGGTTCTCGTCCTCCATAAACGGTTTTAAAAGTTCACTTTGAAAACAAAATCCCATGTCTGGAGAGATTGATAGTAATATCGCCAAACACGGGATTTCCTTGATTTTTCGCGACTCTCTCCAGAAACGCGAAAAGTTTTTTATAATTGTTCAAGAACGAGAAAAGATATCACAAAATGCCGATTTTGTCAAGAACGGATTCAACTGATAAAATAGTCCCATGTCTCGAAGACGAAAACACTCGTACAAACGGGTTGAAGAAAAAAATAAAGGTTCTATCCTTGGAATTGAGCTCAATCAAGAAACAAAACGCGGCATTATTGTCGTGTTGCTTTTTGCAATTGCGGCGCTAATGTTCTTGTCTTTTTTTGAAATTGCCGGAAGTCTTGGAACAATTATAAATTCCGGCCTTTCTCAATTTTTCGGATTTGATCGATTTATTGTTCCACTGGTTTTAATAATGATAGGCGCGACTCTTGCATATCCAGAGCGTGGAACTTTTTCAACGTGGAATTTACTTGGGTTATTTTTCTTTTTCTTGTCATTCAATTCAATACTAAATCTTTTACTTGTTAATAAACCTGACCCATTTACTCAAAATCTTTCTTCTGCGGGTGGATATCTAGGTCAATTCTTAGGTTTGCTTTTGCCAGCTTTTGTAGGTTATTGGGGAGCAATCGTAATCGCGATCGCTTTGCTTTTTATTTCAATAATGCTTGCCTTCAATACATCTCTTCGAAATCTTGCTCCAGCACAGACTCATTTAACGGGTTGGATTGGAGGAATGTTTAAAAAAAATGTGGAAGAAAAGGAAGAAGGGGAAGAAAAGGAAGAAGAAGTTGGAGAAGCTGAAGAGGCTGGAGAAGTTGAAGATGTTGAAGGAGAAGAAGATCATGAATTTCATGCGAAACCTGTTGAGGCGACAAAACAACTTGAAACTCTTCTTGCGACAAAACAACGACGCCAAATCAACATTCCACTTTCTTTACTTGATCGTTCAACTTCAAAAGCTCAACCTGGTGATATTGAACGAAATAAAGAAATTATTGAAAAGACATTTCATGAATTTGGAATCGATGTTGAAATGGGAAACATTTCTGTTGGTCCAACAGTTACGCAATACACACTTCGTCCTGCCCAAGGAATTAAGCTCGCGCGAATTGTGAGTTTGCAAAATGATCTCGCTCTTGCTCTTGCCGCACATCCAATCCGTATGGAAGCTCCAATTCCTGGAAAATCCCTAGTTGGTATTGAAGTCCCAAATACAAAAGTCGCGACAGTTACACTTCGAGAGGTTATTGAATCAAAACCCTATCGTGAATGGAAAGGGGCTCTTGCAGTTCCACTTGGAAAAGATGTATCTGGTGGAACTTGCATGATCTCACTTGATAAAATGCCTCATCTTCTTGTTGCCGGAGCAACCGGCTCTGGAAAAAGTGTGTGTCTTAACACAATTATTTTATCGCTGATCTATCAATACGGTCCTGATGATTTGAAGTTCATTTTGGTTGATCCAAAACGCGTTGAACTTACTGCTTATGCTGGAACTCCTCATTTACTTGTTCCTCCGATTGTTGGAGTTGATGACACAGTAAACGCGCTTAAATGGACTGTGCGAGAAATGGAACGACGCCTAGACATGCTTTCAAAACACGGCGCAAGAAATATCGATGACTACAATGCAAAAGTCGAAGAACGCATGCCAAAAATTGTAATTTTGATTGATGAGTTGGCTGATCTAATGTCAGCAAGTGGTCGTGAAGTTGAAGCAACAATTGTTCGCATTGCTCAAATGGCGCGCGCTGTTGGAATTCATCTTGTACTTGCAACTCAACGTCCGAGTGTTGATGTTATAACAGGACTTATCAAGGCAAACATTCCAGGACGTATTGCATTTGCAGTTGCCTCTCAAACCGATTCACGCACAATTCTCGATCAATCTGGTGCAGAAAAACTTCTTGGTCGTGGTGATATGCTTTTCACATGCGCAGAAATATCAAAACCAAAACGAATTCAAGGCGCATTTGTTTCTTCTGACGAGATCGAACGGATTGTTTCGTTCCTTCGTAAAAAAGGAGAGCCTGATTACAATTTAGCAATCACAGAAATCACAAAAGCCGGAACAGTTTTTGACAATCCGGAAGACAGCGATCCAATGCTTGAGGAATGTGTTCGAGTTGTTTTACAATCTGGAAAAGCTTCAACGTCTTTACTGCAACGACGACTTCGTATTGGATATTCACGAGCCGCTCGAATAATGGATCTTCTCGAACAAGGTGGAGTTATAGGTCCGCCTGATGGTTCAAGACCTCGCGAAGTTTTGATAGATGAATGGCCACCCGGTGGAAATATAAAAGAAGGAATGCCAATTGCGCAGGATGATTATGAAGAAGCGTGGAAAGGAAAGGAGGAAGAGGAGGAAAAGGAAGAAGAAATTAACACCTATGTCATCCCGACCGACGATGTCATCCTGAACGACAGTGAAGGATCTCCTGACAAAATTTCAGATAATGAAGAAAAAGATTGGGAAGAAAAAATTGATGACGAGTGGATTAAGTAAGAAGCTAATAGTTATGCCATTTACTATTCGACAATTCAATAACCAAGAATGTCTTGGCGACAAACTCAAAGCACTTCGCAAAGAGGCGAATTTTACGCTTTCAAAAATGGCAGAAAAAACAAAAATCCGAAAACAATTTTTGAAACGCCTTGAAGCTGGCCAATACGACAAGTTACCAGATCCAATTTACACACGAAATTTCTTAAAAGTATATTTACGAACTCTCAATACAGAAGATTCTTATTTCTTGGATTTGTTTGAACAGGAACGTGGAACATGTGACTTCATCAAGCAAGCATGTCTGCCACGTCAACGCGCGCGTAGTCTTCGATTCTTGGTCGCGAGTAGATTTATAAAAATTGGGTTATTTAGTTTTGTGGCTTTAAGCGTTGTATTTTATTTTGGAATCCAAATCCGCACAATAATCATGCCACCAGAACTTTCAATTTTTGAACCACAAGACGGAATGACAACTCAAGACGCAACAATTTCTGTTTCTGGTCAAGCAGAAGATGGCGCTGGAGTTGAAATAAACGGAACAGAAGTTCTAATGACAAAAGATGGAACGTTTGAATTTGAAATAGCTCTTGAACGCGGAATCAACGTTATCAAAATTGAAAGCATGAAGCGTTATTCAAAATCAGCAATCGAATACAGGCGTGTCCTTCTAAACCAGGATAGGTCTGTCTCTGTTTTGCCATAGTGTGAAGTCTATGTGTGGATAAATAGTCAGATTTCAAACAATGTCAAAAAAAGATGACACGAAACCTCCGCTCACTTGAGCGGTTGTTTTGTATTTGTGTTTAAAAAACCAAACAAAACCCTTGATTTTATTGGAGAAAGTAGTAAAGTAGTATAGTAGCAAAGAAGCAAAGGAATTCTAAAAATCCTCCATTTTACAACCCTCTGCTACTCTGTTACTGTCTACTCTACTACTACTTTATATGTCCAAACAAATTTCAAAAGATGTTGAAACAGATGCCAAATCACGCGCGGCATTTGATGCAATCTCGCAAATCAAGCAAAGATTTGGAGAAGGATCAATCATGCGCCTAGGTGAGGCAAAAACCATGCAAGTTGATGCAATAACAACAGGATGTTTATCGCTTGACTTAGCGCTTGGAGTTATGGGAGTTCCACGCGGACGAATTATTGAAATTTACGGACCTGAATCATCTGGAAAAACAACTCTCGCTCAACATATTGTCGCCGAGGTTCAAAAAATCGGCGGACTCGCGGCGTATGTAGATGCAGAACACGCACTTGATCCAGAGTACGCACAAAAGATCGGCGTGAATATTGACGAACTTTTTATATCCCAACCAGATAATGGAGAACAAGCGCTTGAAATCGTCGAAACACTTGTTCGCTCAAATGCGGTTGATGTAGTTGTGATTGATTCTGTCGCGGCACTCACGCCAAAAGCAGAAATTGAAGGAGAAATGGGTGACTCCCATATGGGACTTCAAGCTCGTTTGATGAGCCAAGCGCTTCGTAAGCTTGCCGCGATTGTTAGTAAATCAAAAACAACAGTTATTTTCATTAACCAAATCAGAATGAAAATTGGAGTCGTGTTTGGAAACCCAGAAACAACTCCCGGTGGAAACGCGCTTAAGTTCTATTCTTCTATACGAATAGAGATTCGACGTAGCGCGCAAATAAAACAAGCGGAGGCAATTATCGGAAATAGAACAAAAGTTAAAATTGTAAAAAACAAAGTCGCGCCGCCTTTCCGTACATGCGAATTCGACATTATGTACAATGAAGGAATTTCAGTTTCCGGCGACCTTATCGATGTTGGAACCCAAATGGAAGTTATAAAAAAAAGTGGAAACAACTATTATTTCAATGAAGAAAAACTCGGTCTTGGCAGGGAAAACGCGAAACTCACTCTTCGACAAAGTCCTGAACTGATGAAAAATATCCGCGAAGAGATTTTGAAAGTTCTTGCATTAACACCAGCGGAATAAATTAAATCTTTTTGATCACCAAAATAAGAGCAGTTTGTACCATATCTTTGGGCCAGCGGACTCCTCGCCGCTGTTCCCTCCGACATGGTGCAAACTGCTCTTATTATTAATTTACCCTTTCCGTGTACTCTCCAGTGTCTGTGTTTATCAAAATATGATCGCCTTGAGTAATAAACGACGGAACTCTCACTTTCAAACCATTATCAAGTTCTGCTTCTTTCAATACGTTTCCTGATGCTGTATCACCTTTTACAGCAGGTTCAGTATATACCACAGAATATTCAACTTTTTGCGGAAGTGTGACGCTTAGTGCCAACCCTTCGTGCATAACCACATTGGCCTCCAAACCCTCTTTCAAATAAGGAATACTGTCTTCCATATCCGCTTTTGCGATTGAGACTTGCTCGTACGTCATGTTATCCATGAACGTGTATAAAATTCCATCATTAAATAAATATTGCATTTTTTTATATTGAACATCTTCAAATGTAAGAGACTCGGCAGATTTAAAATTTGTTTCCTGAACTTTTCCTGTCTTGATATTCTTCATTTTTGTTCTAACAAAAGAACTTCCCTTTCCAGGACTTACTCGGTGAAA
>Ga0209417_1005694_pt1 | contig 13480 bp, 8 predicted proteins | sample RifGroF2_FD_184002 | JGI IMG/M metagenome (GOLD analysis project Ga0209417, IMG submission 184002) | Groundwater microbial communities from Rifle, Colorado, USA - Groundwater F2 (SPAdes) (version 2) | ecosystem: Environmental > Aquatic > Deep subsurface > Groundwater | place: Rifle, Colorado... | reverse complement strand
TGAATATGTAGTTGTGCGGCCTCCCCCATACGACGACGGTTTTTTCAAACTCATTGTCCTCGAAAATCAATTCGCTGCCCGCACAGACGACCAAATCGCCCGCCTTGTTCCCCTTGAACTTGTTCTTTCTGAATACCACATCCTGCATTAACTCGCTGCCATCCTCAAAATCAACACCGAAAGCAGGAGCTGTTCCGCCGTTGCCTTCAAAGAGGTTTTCCTCGATGAGCCACTTTTGACCTCCGCAGTAGGCCATGCCAAGCCGCCTGTTGCCAGAGAGGACATTGTGGTGGAAATGGACCTCGCTTGGCGGTCTGAAGTTGTTGATCCTGGCAATCCAGCCGCCCTTGCTGGCACCCGCATGCGCAGGCTCTTCAGAGATTTCTGGCTGATTGAATTCCAGATTCATGAACTTTGCTTTCTCCGGAACTGCCACCTTTCTGTACTGGAGGCATCTTTTCTTCTCGATGAAATTCATATCGGCATCATAAAAATATGCCTGATATATCCTGCCCTTAATAAAAGGATAGCCCATATAGCCAGCCAGATAGCCAAACTCGAACTGACCTTCACACTTTGTCATGTCAAAGGGCTTGATGCTCCTAATCTTTTCCTTGCTCTCTATCTTTTCTCCCTTCTCTGAAATCGCGCCCTGTTCGAGTTCCTTCGGATAAATCGAATAGAATATCCTCGCCAGAAGTTCAGGGCGGGTACGCGTACCGCTGGTTCCTGAGGCCACTCCATCACCGGTCATGTTACATGAAGTGATATGGTCCACCTCAATGTTTTTGCCGCCGACAAAGCTGATGCCGCAGCCCCATTCATGTGTGCCCTTTTCGGTCTTGTAATCGTGAGTGTCCTTGTCTCCGCGAAGGGTGCCATTGGTGAGGCGGATATTCTCTGCGCCATCAATAATCTCAATGACGGCGTACTTCTGGAGTCCATTAGTGTTGACCTGAAGGGTTGCGCCATTGAGGTCTATGATTGTATTTTTCAGGTCTATGGCAATTGGGTCTTTTTCCCCTATAAGATAAGTTCCCTTTGGAAAGACTATTTTATTTGCGCCCTGGGCCTTTGCCTCTTGAAGCGCCTCGTTTATGCCCTTGGAAGTGTCAAACGGCATTGTGCCATCATTGCTTATCTTGAACTTTTCGAGATCCAGCACATACTCCTTGGTGAATTTCGAAGAGTCCGCCGTAGCCTTCGGGGTCTTTGTGATGGTGATTTCAGGGATGATTTGTTCGCCGCCGCCATCGTCCGACCTCGAAGTACTGCCGACCGACTCTTCCGGCATCCAGTCGAAGCGCTCTTCCGCCCCGAAACTTCTCGGCAGTGTTTCTGTAAAACAAAGAAAAAAGAAGATTGCGAGTGCAATTCCTCTCCATGGATTCCCCTCTGTGCTCAGAATGTTTGGATTAGCCATTACCTTTTTCCTTATAAAGAGTCAATCCCGTTTAAAAACTTTAGAAAGAACGTCCTGACATCAGATTCTATCATCTGAACTTAGTGCTGCAAAGGCAAATAATGCATTAAGAAGTATACTATATTAATGATTTGCGGGGGATTTTGAATCTTGACTATACAAACGAGGAAAAGATGAACCCATCTTTGACTCATCAATAATAAGGATTTTAGCTTGGTAGCACACTCAATATCTGTAAGATTTGAAGAGAAAATGACATTCCCCGGGCACAGAAGAGTCGTGATTTATGTAATCAAAAAAACTTTGGCAATTTTTTTCTTGGATTTCCATTTTCTCAATTTTAATAACATCCAATTGGGCTTTATCTTGTTAATACTTACAAAAAGTAGCAATAAGATTATAAAAATACTAATATCTAAATGTGATTTTATTTAAAGGCTTATTCAAAAAACATGCCAAAAGGTGAAAAATTGGAGATTCTAAGGACTTTTTAAGAGGAATTTTGGGCTAATGACTTGCATTTTGTCCGGTTTTTAGGTAAAATGATCATTGGAACAAGCCCGAATAATAAAGTATCGAGAGACTAGAACAGAGAATCCAAAGAAGGAGAAGGATCGAAATGAAAACCCGTAAAGGCAGTGTGTTCACACTGATCGAGCTCCTCGTCGTGATCGCGATTATCGCGATTTTGGCGGGCATGCTCCTGCCGGCGCTCAACTCCGCACGTGAGAAGGCCCGCAGAATCAGTTGTGCAAGCAACCTCAAGCAGATTGGCTTGGGACTGAAGCAGTATTCCATGGATGCCGGAGATAGGTTCCCGTATTATAACGGAGATACCTATGGCTCACTGGATCTGCTCCGCACAAACTCATATGTGACGGACACCAACATTTATCGTTGTCCGTCCACAACGACCCAGAAGGCCACTGGCGCCATTGATTCCACAACTTGCGATTACAAGTATGGTGCCCTTTATATGAGTGAAGGCGGAGACAATATGGCTGACAGTGCGCTTACTCGCGACAAGAAGACTTCCGCAACAGTGAACCATGACAAGTATGGTAACATCCTTTATTTGGATGGTCACGTAACTGGTTATCCCGGCGCTTCATGGGCAACTTCTACGAACCAGAATCAGAACAGCTTGCTCAATATCGCCACTGGTGACTGATCAAGCGTGAAGCAAATCTTAAATAGAGATTTGGCTTCTTAAGTTGACTTGAGGGAGATAAACATGTGCGGTGTTTATCTCCCTTTTTCATGCAGCCGGGGAGGGGTTCATGAAAAGCTTAAAACAGACATTCACCCTGATAGAGCTTTTGGTAGTGATAGCAATTATAGCAATCCTGAGTGGAATGCTTTTACCGGCGCTTAATTCCGCTCGGGAAAAAGCGCGTCGGACAAGTTGCATGTCCAATCTCAAACAGATAGGTTTGGCTGCCAAGCAATATGCGATGGATTACTATGGGGCTCCAAAGCCGAACTACTTCCCGGATAATGTTAACGCCTTAGGATTAGAACAATTGCGTGAGGGAGGATATCTGAGCAGCCCGGGGATGTTCATATGCCCATCCAGCACAAGTGCTATAAAGGCACAGTCTTCGGAGCCGATTGCCCTTTCATCCTCGGATTCTTCCCACGTATCTTACTATTACCGGGAAGGCCTCTTGGAGATAGATTCCCCTGACAGCGGACTTGCGCGCGATATTGAAAGTAATCATGAAACTTATGGGAATATCCTCTATCTCAGCGGCGCAGTAAGAGGCTTTGCCGAGCAGCGATGGGTAACTAATAGATTCAAATGAGTGCTAAGGCAGAAGAAAGACCCGCTAGTGTCCAGCTTTTTCCTGAGCTGCCGGAGACTGTTCCCTCTCTCAAGTGGTATAGGGTGCTTATCTTCCTGGCAGCCGCTTCATTGTTTTATCCATTGGATATTTTTCTTCCATTGGCTGAAATGCCGTTTAGCATGATTTTTCAGTTTTTTACCCCGGGCTCATTGTCCCTTTTGGCTATTATCTTTTGTCTTATGGATTTTGAAAGGCTTGTCATGCTTTTGTCAGGGCAGCGCCTTTTTTCGTGTTGCCTTCTTTTCTCATAGCGGCAACGCATTTTCTTTTGCAGACAGGATATTCCTTTGAAATTTTATGCCTTTTGCTTAGCTGGATAAGCATTCCTTTATTCTGCTGCCTGAACCGTGAGCTTTTTGTGCGCTGCCTTCCGTTCTGGCTGATTTTCCTGTGGTGCTTGAATCTTCTGCAAGGGCTTTTGCAGTTATGGGGGGGATGCGAGTTCTCTGGACTGCCTAGCAACCGGAATTGGCAGGCTGCCCTGCTTCTTGTCAGCACTCCATTGCTGATTTACTTTCTATTTTTTGTTTTGAGGATGCGGCTTCGTCTTGGGAAGATATTGACACTATCAATCTTAGCGCTGCCCTTGGGCCTTTCATTGTTTCTTTTTTGGCGCTGTGAATCGCGAGGGGGATGGCTTGCCCTCGGGGTTTGCGGGGTTCTTGCCGGATTCTTTTTTGCCGGGAAGTATATTAAACAGTTCTTTGGAATAATGGTTCTCATTGGGTTTATCTTTGCAGGCTGGATGCTTGTCCGGGGCAGCGACTCCCTTGCGCAAAAGATTGCAGAGGATGTTCGCGTCCCGCTATGGGAAGGGACTATTGGACTGATTGCGGATCATCCTTTGATTGGGGTTGGCCAGGCTTCCTTTGAAAGCGAGTTTGCGACATACCGTTCCGGAGAATATTTTATGAGGAGAGTGGCTGCCGCACGCACAAATAACCCTCATAACCATTTCCTTTACATCGCAGCCTCTTTTGGGCTGATAGGTTTCTTTGCCTGGGGGATTCTGCTTTTGTACCCTCTCTGTCTTTTTTGGCAGCGGAGGTCTGAATTCAGGAAAAAACCGCTCATGGTTCTTTTTTTCTTTGCCTTCCTGGCACTCCTTACGCACGGCATGTTTGATCTGGTGTTGGATGAATGGCCCACAAATATCGCAGCACTCCTCCTTCTTGGGTTCTTCTGGGGGGAAGCCTGGCCCATTCCAAACCAGGCAGGACTGGAGATCCATGAAAAACCTTTCTTTTTTAGGCCCAGATGGATCTTTCCTGCTTTTCTCTTGTTTGCTCTTTGTGGAATGCTTTTCTGCACCGCAGCAGGAAGCTATTACTACAGAAACGGGTTACTCTGCAGCGAGGTTTTGCGAGACAAAGCTGCCGCCGCCTGTTTTTTCGAAAAGTCAATAGGATTCTCGAAACAGGCGAGGCCGGTCTACAGCGCATTTACCAATGCCAGCCAGGGACTGGACAACCCTTTCCTTGCTTTGCGTTACGCAAGAATCCTAAGGGAAGAAACGCCCTGCCGCAATTTTGGACACAACAATGGTTTTACCGGTTACAACCTTGGAGGCTTAAACCGACATCGCGAGGCTTTGCCCTACCTTGCAAAGGAAGTCGCAAACTTCCCAATCGGCATTTGTGGTTGGTATAATCTATTCATAAATCAAATGGTCTTGGGAATGAGGGCTGATGCCGAAGAATCCCGCAAAGCAATGCTTGCCTGCCTAAAGATCAAGGGACTTACTGAAGAAGACCTTGCACTTGTCCTGAAAAACCCTGAATTCGATCTCCACCCTTGGGAAATACCTTCGGACTCGCGAAAAACACATGAATGAATGGATTCTTAGTCAACTGCACCCGCTGGCTGCGCTTTTTTCAAGCGCAGTAATCCTTTTAGGCGCCTTGGCAGCTGGATGCCTCATCACAAATCAGCTCCTGCAGGGCAGGCCCAGACACAAAGCTGATGTGCTGCTTGTCTCCCTTCCCATCGGGCTTGGGACAATGTCATTATTCTTTTTGGTCGCCGGAAGCATGGGAATCATTACGCCGTCAAGCGCTTGGGCCATAAACAGTATTGCCTCTCTTTCCGGACTCTTATATCTATGGAAAGTAGGAAAACTGCCAGGGATTCGCAGGGTCAAAAGGGATCTCATCTTTTTTATTCCTCTTTCCTTTGTGATGCTGCTTTCATTAGGCAGCGCCTTTTGTCCGCCAACAGGCTGGGACGAACTTACTTATCACATTGCATTGCCGTTGCGCTGGACGCAGGATCATGCTCCTCTGGTATATCCCGATAATCCCTATTCGGGTTTTCCCGGAGCTTCGGAGATACTTTTTTGGATCAGCTACATGATGGGAGGACTTAGTGCTCCGCGTCTTCTTAACTGGGTTCTTTTCGCGTGGACGGCGAATATGCTTTACCGCCTGTTTCGTCCGGGACTGGCACCTTTGAAGTCTTCAATACTTACGTGGGCGCTCCTGCTGGCGCCTGTATCCTTGATGGTCTTCAAGGAGGGATACTCGGAGCCTCTTCTCCTCCTCGGCTTTGTGACGGGTATCTTCATTTGCAAGCGAGCCTCTTGGAATTGCGTTCCCTGGCGCCTGGCAGTGCTCTGCGGCTGCCTTGCAGGCTTGCTCGTCTCCATAAAGCTGACCGGGCTCTTTGCCGCGGGAGCCCTTTTACTCCTGATGCCTGTCTGGAAACAGTCTTGGCGCAAGGCTTTTTTGCCTGTCTTTGTCTTTTGCGCGATACTTCTGCTTTTTGCTATTCCCTTCTATCTCAGGCCGTATCTTGCCACGGGGAATCCCTTCCATCCCTACTTCGCACAATATTTCAGTTCCGAGCCGGCTGCGCTGCAAAGCAGCCTCTTTCAACATGCAATTGGCGCTGCAAAATACGGACTTCAAACGATGCAGGGATTTTTGATGGATCCCATAATGCTGGCTTTCGAGGAGAGGACATTCGACGGTTCATTTGGCTTCCAGTATTTGCTGCTTCTCATACTCGGCATATTTTCACTGCGAACAGACAGGGAAAAAAGCGTGGGCCGCAAAATCCTGCCATTGCTTGCAGCAGCCCTGCTTCTCTATGTTTCCTGGTTCTTCACGGCGCAGCAGGCTCGTTTTCTCTTGCCGCTTCTTCCTGTTCTTGCCCTGCTTGCGGTTTTTGGGCTAAAAAGGATTTCAAACCCCAAGTTGCTGGCTCTTTGTTTCGCCGCACTTGCGACGCTTTCGATTATAAGCATGCCCGGAAAGGCCATCCTGCATCACTGGCAGGGCTGGCGGGTGCAGCTTGGTCTATCGCAACCCGCCGACTACGTTTATTCCGGCACAGGGGAGGGTTATCTCCAAGCTGCGGAGATGAGCAGGCGGCTCGTCCCAAAGGATGGAAGCCTCCTGCTTCTTTTAGAGGAGAGGATCCTCTATTTTCCACAGAATTCCTTCATAGGGACTCCTTTTGTGCAGAGCCGCTTTTTTACTCCTCCTCCAAAGTTTTCCGACGGCCCCCTGGCAATTTTGAAGACTCTGCATGATAATGGCATCACACACGTCCTGATTGCCCTGAATCCAGCCCATCCCGACCGGCTTCCAGACTACCTTGCCCAGCTTGAGGATTTTTCAAGGCTTCTTGGCTCACTCGTTGAATCCGGCGATCTCAAGGAGATATGGCAAGGCTCGAATTATGTGCTTTATTCGCTCAGATAAGCAATAAGCCCTGTTTTTTAATTTATTTTTGTTGCGCTTGCAGTGTTTTTATTTTCTGTAATTCAGCGTCGAGGTTCTTCTGCTGCGAATGCTCCGCCGGATATGCCTTTTTTATCTCGTCCAGCACCAAAATGGCTGCGGCGTATTGCTCCTCTGCGACAAGGACTCCCAGGAGTTTTTGGGCGGCAATGTTTTTGTTTGCGGCGTTGTTGGGCAGGGCGAAAGCCTTTTCAAAATATTCGCGGGCCTTTTGAGTGTTCTTCTGATCAAGTTCCAGATCGCCCAGGAGCAGGTAATTATCGAGCGATTTCACGCTGAGGAGTTTTTCCGCAGCCTTCACTGCCTCCTGCGGCTTTTTCTGCTGACGGTATATCTCGACAATCCTTCTTGTTGCGGCAAGGTCTTCCGCCTCGGAAATCTTCAGGCTTATTAATTCCTGATATATTTTGATGGCCTTCCCTGCGTTTTCCGGCGTTGGCGGCTCATCATAGCGGGTCGGGATTGCATATGTTTCCGCGATCCTGGCGAGAATTTTCGCCTTGTCCTTGGCTGCCAGCTCAGGGACTTCGCAAGAAATCTTATAAGTCTGCCTGGCGGCCTCAAACTCACGCAATTCGATTTGGCACTGCGCCGCCATTCCGTAGGCCTCAAGGCGGAGTTCGCTAGGGATGCCCGGCATTTTTGCGGCCTCAATGTATGCTTCAATGGCCGGACGATTTTCATCGCACTTGGCGTATATCATGCCAATGCTCTTGCGAGCCCTGAACTGCTGTTCGGGACTGCTCCCCTGCATCTGAAGCGCGGTCTGATATTCCTTCAATGCCTGACGCAGATTGGCGCTGCGATAAAGTACGGGCGATGCGTAGAAATCACCGATCATCATTTGGCCGTTGAAGCGTTCCGTTGCAGGAGTCTCCTTATTTTTTATCAACTCACTTAGCAAAGCCACGGTTTCTTCAAGGTATTGACCGTTGAGCTTCGCCTCTGCAAGACGCATTGTGAGACTTATTTTTTCCCCGGGGCTGCTGGCACTGTCACGCGCCTCGCTCACGATGCGGATCATTTCAGGATAGCGGATCTTTGCGGCGGTTTTCAGGATCATGTCTGCCAGCTTGAGTGAATAATCTTTTTTTAAGGCCGGGTTTTTGGCTGCGAATTCGACCGCAGTTGTATATGATTTTAAAGCATCGGGCAACTTGCGCTGTCTTTCAAGGGAATCCCCAATGAGGGCATGGATGCGGGCCTTCTGTGTGTCGTCTGCGGCTTGTTTGAGGAGTTCCTGCGATTGTTTTTCCGCGAGGTCGAACTTGCGCCCGGAGATCGCCTCCTCGATTTTTTTAGCGGCGTCATCGAAATCAGTTCCTTTCAGGAGAGGGACTGACGCCATTCCGAATATCAGAAAGGAAAGGCAGATAAATTTTTTCATGAATAAGGAGCTCCTTATTTTATTGTTTCTGTCGAAAAAAGCTTGTCTTCCAGGAAGCGGCGGCGTGCGTTCTCAAGATCGTAATTGAATTCGTAAAGCTTGTCAATCTGTGCGTAAAGGGCCGTTTTTTCCTCTTCTGAAAGATTTTTGAAATTGACGATGGATTTGCCGAGTTTGTCGCGTTCCTCGATCATTGGGCGCACAAATTTTTTGACAAATTCCTGGTCCATCACCGGCATTGCGGCAGCTTCCGAGCTCTGCTGCGCAAGTGCGGTTCCGTCCTCAAAGGAACGTTCGCTGTCGGGGATTTCGATGCGAAATGCTGCGGTTAGTTTCTTGTAGTTCTCATATGCGCTGTTCAGGAGGGATGATCGGATTGCATCGCGTTGCTGTTGCGTGAACTTGGGCCATGTCAGCTTGCCAAAGGAGCTGCGCTGATGAACGTTTCCACCCCAAGTTTGCCCGCCGCCGGGGGCCCAGCGTATGATGTTGAAGCCCCATTTCCCGTCAGTTCCACCGTCGAGGGGCAGGTGCTCGTACCATATCTGCCACGGGATGTAAAACCAGACAAGGTAGCCTTCACGGTTGTTCGTTACTCCGTAAGTGATATTGCCCTCAAGCCGCCTGTAGCTTCTGTTTTCGGGCCCCCATGGGTAGTCCTTCAGCTTTCCTTCCTTCTTGTCTGTGCTGAATTGGTGGTCCGTGATCTTGTTGCCGTTGTTGTGATAGACTTGCTTTTCCGTCTTGAGGTCAATAACGAACTGGTGAAACGGGTAACGCGGGTCATTGCCAGGGCCTATGAAGATTTCCAGAGAGTTGTTCGGGAGTTTTGCCGGATCAGCATTTTTCGCCAATTCGGGCTCAGCTGCGTAGATTGCGCAGTAGATGCCGCCATTGTTGCAGAGTACGATAAAGGCTGTTGTACGGGGATTTTCGGTGCTCATGGCGGATGCGGCGGTTTCCCTTTGAAGGACGGGATCGGTGTAGAGCTCGTCGGCCTCTTTTCGATTGTAGGGCATGAAACGGCGATCCCACAGCTTGTTTTCGTCCTTCCATAGTTTGTAAAGCTGCTCCGGGACAGACGGACGGGGGTTGCCGCGCCAGAGTGCTTCGACCGATTTCACTTCGTCCGCTGCCGCCCCGAAACCCCAAAGAAGCAGACAAAGAGGAATGAATTGATGGAACTTCATTGTTTTTCCCCCAGTAATTCGCGGAGATTGAGGATGCGGTCGATCAGCTCTGTGCGCAGACCGTCAAGGTCACTTCTTTCCCCGTCCAGCTGAATGAACCACGCCAGGTGTCTTTTTGCGGCCCGCTGGACTTCATAGTTATCCGAGCGCAGCGCGCGTTCGGCCAGCTGGCGGAACAACGTACAGTAGCGCAGGTCGTCAATCCCTTCACGGACACCCTCATAGGCGAGAGTGTCGACCGGGCCGTCCTGGGTCGGATAAACCAGGTTGAAGCCGCGATAGCTGCCGGTCGGCCAGCCGGTTTGGAACTCGTTCCAGACAAAGTAGCGCTTGTCGTAATGAGAAAGGATAAACATCCCGTCATAATCGGTCTTGTAGGTTTTCAGCCCGCAGCCGCGCCGGAATACCATTGGATTTTCAGGGCCCGCGAATGGATTTGCATAATTCAGGATGCGTCCGCCGACAGAGTGCCAGTATTCCGCCTGGGTGCGGTCAAGGCTGGAATAGCAGTGCATATCCTGGGTGTCGGGCACAAACTTGAAGTTGTCGGTCCAGCCGGCAGCCATCACTTTGCCGCCTGCGGCGTGAACCATTGCCCAGAATGGCGCCTGGTTTCCGATGAGTCCGAGATACCCGCCGGTTTCGTCGGTACCGTAAAAATACACGTCGTTATGGCCCAGCGTTTCCTTGACCGTGCTCATGAGATTATTGAGATAACGGCCAAAATTGGCCTTGCCCTGACGGAGCAACTCGTCGGAGCGATTTTCCATATCCTTTTCGTTTCGCGTAGCCCAGCCGTTGTCTCCCCAGGCACGTCCGCAATAACCTGCGAAAAGGGGTTTGCAGGGGAGTCCTGCTTCGCGGCGCAGTTCAAGGTCGCGCTTTGCAAGTTCAGTGTCTCCGCTTGTGAAGTCAGGGCCGTCGGGATGGTAGGCATTATGTTCAAATAAATTGCGATATTCAAGGAGAGAACGTTTTTCAGCAGTCTTGCGATCCTTGCAGAGGCTGATGGAACTGCCGACCCTGTGTATTTTTACAATGTAATCACGGGTCAAATCATAATTGGTTTTTGGAGCCGGGAGCTGGAATGGCAGCACGCGGAGCAGTATTTCGAGAGACTCTGCTTTTTTGCCGTCGGCAAGCAGGTCGAGCGTGCCGCGATAAAGCCCAGCCGCGGCTTTTTCCGGTACTTTCACCGTCATAAAAAACTGCTGTGCGCGTCCGGCCGTTTTCAGTGCCACGGGTTTCAGGCTTGCGGCATCATGCACAGGTTCGAGCATGTAATTGAAAACCGGGTCCTTGCTGACAAGGCGGCTGATATTCTGATATTTTACGCCATCAGGATAATCCATGCGCAGATAATTTGCCTGTTCCTTCTCATCCACTTTTATGAGTTCGTCATCGTTGAGCAGAAGTTCGGGCACAAGGACGTGCCTGCTGCGGTCGGCGTGATAGCTGTACCATGCGTTGCCGCTCTGATACCAGCACTTCACAAGCTTGCGGTCAATATTCTTGGCAGGTATGCGCTCTTTAGCATTTACGAGGTCCGAAACCTGCAGCTCAAGTTTTCCGATTGGCGCAAAAGACACCACGACTATCGAGGCAGGTTCGAATTCGCCCTGTGCCGCGACAATCTTTATCTCGCGCCCGATTGCGCCATCTTCGGGGAGCTTGGAAGGCAGGCGTGGCTCTGAACTCAATGGGGGGACTATGTAGGTGACAAAAAGCTGTTCGGGAGATGCCGACTTGTCGGCCCTCAAGTCGGAGGCAAGGCGTGCCAGCTTTTCTATCTCGTCCTTTAATTCGCTGAATTGCCCCAGCGGGGTGCGCGAGGCCGCATGTATTGCCTTGAGTGTTTTTTCGAGTGATTTTCCCCATTCCAGCAGGTGCTTGTTCTTGCTGTTCTTTTGCAGGTCGGCCAGGGATTTTTCCAGTTGGGCCATTTCTTCCTTGCTGATCGTGACCGATGAAAGGTCCTCGATGCTCACCGGACAGCCGTAGAGCCTGAATTCCCCGATTGCTCCGTCGAGTCCGCTACTGAAAGACGGCGTGTTTCCTCCCTCCAGCTCATTGAGGGCCATCCCTGCATTGTTAGCCTGGATTTTGCCGTCAAGCATCATGCAGACCTCTTGCCTGTCCACAGAATAGCTGAAGGCGAAATGGTAGAATTGCCCGGCCTTGATCCTTTCCTCGCTCATTATCCGGTAGTTTGGCGAACCGCCAGGGTTTTTGACCCTGAACCTGAGCACGAGACGCCCGTCGTCGCGGGCCTCAAGGCTGAAGATCCCGAAATCGGCGCTAGCTCCGAGCTTATTGAATTTGATTCTGAAGCTTGCGGCGATGGCGCGCTTGGGGCACTTCTCTTTCCATTTCTGCAAGGACTCCTTGGAGGCCTCAAGTTTCGCCCCGCTTTCAGGGATGCCGTCCGAGGCGAGAAACGCTCCGGAACTGTCCTTTTCAAGTCTGGCTTTTTCCTCGACCTTCAAATCCATTCCGCTGCCTGAGCTGTCAGCAAGTGTTGAGTTTTGAACCTTTGCGAAATCGTAGTCAAGGATCGGAGTTGGAACAGCCGCCGCCGATACAATGCAGCCCGTTAAGAGCAGCGCAAACAGTGAGTCCCTCATCAATGTTCCTCCTTAGTAGAAGTAAAGGTTGTCGTCGGATTTATAAACTGCGCTGTCGTATCTCAAACCCGTTGAATAATTGGGAACGGTATAATAGGTGTGAGTGTCGATAAAGATGATGTTTGTTCCGTATTTGTGCCTGATGGAAAGCGTGCGGTTCACGTTGATTGGATTTGACTGTGTCACCTGATAGATAGAGCCGTAGCCATCGCAAAGAAAGAGAACTCTCGAAGGTTCCCTGATCTTGGAAAGAGGCGTGCCCAGAACCAGCTGTCCATTTACATAATTCCATTTGCCGGCCACCCCGGTGTTATTGGAGTATGTGGTCCCTCCATCTCCATTTGTTATGTCTTTAGGGTCGGTCCCTTTCTTCCACAAGGGGCAGTACAATATTTTTTTAGCTTGGGTGGCACCGATAGAATTCTGCACATATGTCTGCCAGTAGTTATTGCTTGCCTCATCTCTGATTTGTGAAGGAGGCAGAAAATCCCTGTAGTCCGAGGCATAGCCTATTGACGCGGAGGCAAGCTGTCGCAACTGGCTTTGGCAGCTTATCCTGTAAGCGGTTTCACGCGCCTTGCCAAGGCTTGGCAGAAGGATTGCCGACAGAATGGCGATAATTGCTATCACCAAAAGCAGTTCAATGAGTGTGAATGAGAAATTCCACCCCTTGCAATTCTTTTCATATGATGAAAATACCATAGGAGTTCCATTCTCCTTACTCTATAAGATATTTTATAATGATGTAGCTGGCATGGCAATCCACTAGCTATGTACACTTGTAGCTAATATATGCACTTTTGTAGCTAAATATCCCTCTAATAAATGAGTACTTCTCCTGTAATAGAATCTTCAAAAGAATAAAATGAAACACAAAGCATTGAAAAGAAGTGCCTTAGCTTTGTGGCGGGAATGACTTGGAAGCAAATCACGGGATCCTTTTGCAGGAGTCACACTCTTGCTTCAATCGGCCCAGGAGAGGGGGCCGATGTAGAGGCGGATTTTCTTGTTGCAGGTTTCGTTTTTGCTGTTTTTGACATGCCCGTCTGCAAAGACCGTGTTGCGGCTGTTCAGATGCAGGCTGTAGGGGTAATCCTTCCCATCTGAATACGGAAACATGTTGAGATTTGGCGCATCCCATGATATGAAATCTCCCCCAAACGGCTGGAGGGATGGGGTTCCGACAAGACCGGTTTTCCCATGGTGAGTACTGCTGCGCCCTAGAAACTTGAGGTTCGGACAGGGGACAAATGTTGTTATGGCGGG
>Ga0209417_1005691_pt1 | contig 13490 bp, 10 predicted proteins | sample RifGroF2_FD_184002 | JGI IMG/M metagenome (GOLD analysis project Ga0209417, IMG submission 184002) | Groundwater microbial communities from Rifle, Colorado, USA - Groundwater F2 (SPAdes) (version 2) | ecosystem: Environmental > Aquatic > Deep subsurface > Groundwater | place: Rifle, Colorado... | reverse complement strand
ATAGAGGTGTCTGCAATTTTCATCTTCATAAATACATACCCGCTTTATCAGATTTTAACAAAACTATTGAATTAGGCCAGAAGGATGCATATATTTACAATGCTCGTTCAAAAACGTACTTAATGCTCAATCGTTTTTATGAATCATTGACTGATGTAAACAATGCTATCGAACTAGATTCTGGAGATACAGAACTTATCTGGGATAAAAACTATTTAACAAAAGAAATAAATTCTTTAGAAAAACTAAAAAGTAAGATCAGAGAATATTCGTTTAAGATCAACTCTGGTGAATCCGATCCTGAGTTATATTACCAGCGAGGTACGACTTATTTGGGGATGCTCGATTACATTCCTGAGCCAAAAGATGAAACTTGGAATAATATAGAAAATGATTTGATAAAATATATAGAACTAGCACCTACAGGTAAAAATTCGAAATTCGCTAATAATATCTTATCTGCCAAAAGATTTAAAAAAAATAAATAACTCTGTACCTACTCTCCTCTCTTCATCCCCTCAAGTTTGATCAGAAAAGATATTTCCTGATTTTCGGGAGTGATGTTCAAAGCTTCGTAAAGCTTGGCGATATAGCCCTGCGGGTTTCCGCTCATAGACTGAATTAGTGCTTGCAGAACTAACCTTGTTGTTGCTCTGAACCTTTCGAGCATTTGTGGATCGTCAACATTGTAGAACACGTCAGTGTTTTTCATATTTTTTAGGATACTTTCAGCGTTATATGCCCAGTTCTCAGGCAGAAAACTGTTCATTGCGAAAAAATCCAGATACGATCTGTCGTCCGAGCAGATCTCTGAACCGCCGGTTATTCTGCTGAGAGAATTCTTATCGAATACCAGAAATGATGCGAGGCTGTATGGATTATTGTACAGATACTGATCTTGAACCAGTGCCGCTTTTGCTTTGAAATCAGCAAAATCAATTTTAAGCGGTTTTTTTGTTCCCACGAGAAGCGTATGGGTGTGACCGAGCCATACAGTGGTATTCTCAAATACTGAATTGAATGTTTTGATTATCCCTTCATAATCCTTTGGTAGAAGCTTATGAAGCGGAAGATACTGGGTGACCATTCCGTCATCTGAAAGATGGTCATAGCACAACTGAAAATACTCCTTTGAATATAATCCGCCGGAACCTAGAACCGGATGCGTGGGATCGCTTGAAATAAGGTCGTATTTTTTATCCGTCATTTGAAGATAATGCCTGCCGTCGTCACCTATGATCAAAAGTCGCGGGTCATTTACGACATCGTTGTTAAGCTCTTTATAAAATCCTGCCGCTTCCTTAAGCTCTTCTGCAAGCTCCACGCATTCTACCGACCTCACTTCCCGATGCTGAAGAACGGTTGATGTGGTAACGCCTATTCCGAATCCTACGATCAGAACATTTTCGGGTGCTTTTCCGGTTATAAACGGTATATGCCCGAGAAGTTTTACGGCTTTGATGGCATCGTAAGAACTTCCTATCACTGAATTATTGTTGAAATAAGTATAATTAAGCCCTGTTTTTTTATCCTTACCGACTACAAGTGTAGCTTCGACAGCTTCCCTATAGAAAAGTATTTCCCGCTCATCCTGTGAGAATGACGGCGGCATGATCTTTACCGGCTTTGTGAAAAGCATCGCAAATACAATTACAGCACAGGCTGACCCGAAGATCAGAACAGCTTTATTCGCACTTTGCTTTGATCTGAACATTATTGTTAAAGAGAAAAGCATAGCTGTAAGAGATATCAGCATCAGCGAGCGAACCGCACCGATATTCGGTATCAGAACGAACGCTGCTATGAATGGCCCTGCGAATGCTCCTGCCGTATTTATAAAATATATTCTGCTGAATCCGGTTGATAAAGTATCGTTTTTGTCATCGTACAGCTTTATCGCATTTGAAAAGATAAAACCGGACAGAATTGCCTGAGGCAGGACTGTCAGTAGTGAAAGAATTACAGGCGGTAAAAGGATCCTTGTTGCGGGAGTTTTTAAAGATTCATGCAGCGGTAGAATTATCCATTCTGGCGCATTTATGAATATTATTACGCCTGATAAAATTATCAGTCCCGAGAGAAACAGCGAGTTTAAAAGAATTTTCTGATGATCTCTTTCTGTTTTGAAAACATATTTAAATATTATCGTGCCTATAAAATATCCGAAGATAGTTACGGACACTATCAGAGAAAAAGTATAGCTAGTGTTCGTTAAATACACCCTGAAAATTCTCATCCACACAATCTGGGCTATAAGCCCCGTGAGTCCTGAAATGAATGCAACTGCTAGTGCCGTATTTGGAGAGCTTGGGAATTTTATCTGAGCATGTTTCTTAGATTTTATCTTTTCTTCCTTAATATCCGCCTGAGGTTTAGCCTTGGGCATAAATAATACCGCTGCAGCCAGAAGCAGATTCAGTCCGGTCATCATCCATATTGAATTTCTCATGCCAAATGAGCCTAGAAGAACAAATCCCGCCAGGATTCCCCCAAGCGAGCTTCCGATAGTATCTGCGCCGAATGTGTTGCCTATTGACTGCGAAGTATTATTCCCCGATTCTATGAACATTCTGCTTACAACAGGCATTACACCGCCGATGAAAAAAGCGGACATGAACACAATTCCGAGAGAATAAGGATAAATTAATGCCTGAATTTTTATATCCGGAATTATAAGCAGCAAATAATAAACTGCAAGGTTAACAACCGCTATCATGATCAATATTACCGATAATAACCTGACAGGATCTTTTGATCTCTGCGCTCTTTTACCGATAAAAAATGACCCCGCCGCAAGCCCCGCCATATATGCGGAAACTACTATCGTCGAGGCATGTACTGTAATGCCTAAATAAAGGGACAGCATCCTGTCCCATATAACTTCGTAAACAAGAAAAGAAACGCTGGCCATGAACAGCGCCAGCGTTATGAAAATTCTGTTATTTTTCAATTTTCGTCGCGTTTTTTGCGATTATATAGTAGAACTTTCTGGATGAAGTATATGCAACTATATATTGATTGGTTGTTACATTGGTTACGAATGTGAAAGTTCCGTAAGGCGTATCTGACGAATAAACATCGTAGCTTGTCGCGTTTGCTGATACCGCCCAGTCAACGACAAGATTTGAACCGGATATACTGGTTACAACATTTGAGGGCGTGCCGGGAATTACTGTGTTTGACACACTGAACTTGACAGGCAGAGTTAAGGACGGTTCATCGGGATCATTTGAAGCTATGATCAGATTAGCGAAATAATTTCCAAGTTCAAGCCCCGTTGAATTTGCAGTTGCAGTAATTACATTTGAACCGTTCTGATCTATTGAACCGGACAAAGGAGATACTGTCAGCCACTCCGGTAATAAATTCGGATCGAATTCGACAGCAAGGCTGTTCTTTACATACGCCGCGTTGTATTTTACCAACGAGCCAACGGATCCGAGTTCATTCTCTATACCCACTGTACATGAAGTAAGGGTGCCGTTCATAGCACTGTATTGGAATCTGATCTTTCCGTCTGCGTAAAGCATGATCTGGAAAGTATTTCTGTTCGATGTTCCGTAAGTCACGATCTGATAATATTCGATTATAAATCTTGAATTAGCACTGTCGTAATAATAATAAACATCTCCGCTCTGTGTAACGCCGCAGTCAAGATCGTCCCAGAATGGAGCGATCAGCGCGTTGGGTGAAGATGAATTCGGCATACTTGAATTAGTGGAAGGCACGCTTGTACCTGTGAAGGTTACAGCTCCGTTGTCCCCTATCCTGAGAGCGGTATATTCTGTTCCGTAAAAGTTGAACGGGAATCCGATACTTATGCTTCCTGATATTGCATCATCGGTCAAAGGTACTTTTGTACCCAAAGCTGAAATTTCAAACCAGCTGTAAACAGGACCTCCGGCTTCATCGGAATCTTTCCATGTGTATCCGAAAGCATCCGGGCCGCCTGATGTTTTTGAATTTACATAAGAAGTGCTTATCGTATAATTCAGCGTTTCAGTATCAATATTCCCTATCGTGAAAGTATTCTGACCAGTGCCTGTAGGTATCGCGCTGATCCTTAAAGTATCGGTCTGGGATAAAGTAATATCGGGTCTCGGAGCTTTGACGAGCTGAACATTGACCTGCGTAGCTGTTCTGAGCATTCCTGAAGTGTCAGTCACTGAGATATTATTTATTGTTTGTGAAACATATCCGGGAGCTGAGACCGTCATTGAGTAAGTTCCCGCTTTAAGGATCCTATAATAATCTCCTAAGTCCGGATCCGTACCGTACTGCTTGTCTATACCTGCGATCTCAATCGTGGCGTCAAGCGGCAATCCTGAATCGGTGTCTGTCACAACTCCGTAAATCCCTTTATGAGCAGCTGAAAGAAGCCAGAACATACCTGATCTGTTATCAACCCAGAATCCCGGGATCTCAGTATATGCAGGCCATTTGGTCATAGAAACCTCAAGCGTGATATCGAGATCGTTATAATACCTGTAGTTCCAGTCCTGCATTCCGCCCAGTACCTGATACCATTCGTTCCCGTTTGTTATGCCGTCGGTAAATTCATAGCTGTTGAACATGGGCGTGTTCCTCTGAGAATAATTATACGAAAGCCATGTTACATGCACATCGTCAGGGCAGGCTGCATAGGCATAATTCGCAACTCCGAAATCCGCATCGTATTCATAATTTGCGACTAATGCGCCTCCGTGATAATTCGTTGAAAGTATAAAATTATGTTCGTTGCTCCAGTTTATCATAGCCGCAATTTCCGGCTCTTCACCAATTGGAGTGTTAGGCTCGTACAGAGTGCCTTCGGGAAAATTTCGGTTAAGATCGACACCGTTGGCATTTCCTCTTTGAACAAGGGTATTGCCGTCAGGGTTAAAAAGCGGCATTACATAAAGTTCTGTATTGTTCACGATAAACAGCATCGAATCATTATTGGCCTTATAACCTCTTAAAATGTTCTCGATCATGAACATTTCCATCTCCATTCCGGTTACTTCGTCACCATGCATAGTGGATACGAATTTAACTTCAGGTTCGGCTTCTTCTACATTTACATTGTCGGATATCTTCAGTACCCAGATCGGTAATCCGCCTGCCGAAGATCCTATCTGTATTCTTTTACATATATTCGGCCATCTGTTCTGCCAGATCAGCATGGAATCGGCTATAGATGTGTTGTTCCTGTAAGACGCCTTGTCCATGACTTCGAGAGGGGTCCATTTGAGTGAATATCCTTTGTTTTCGATCAGCTTAAACTCGTCATCTGTAACATAAACGGTAACTTTACCGTCGATCGGTTTTCCGCCACGACCTAAACTCGTCCTGTCAATGTCAATATTATTAGCCTGTAGAAATTTAATGTCTCCGGGGCTGGATATTTTAACTTCCGCGTACTGATATTTACTTGCCGCGAAAAGATAAAATACTGCTGTTAAAATTATGATGATCATTTTTTTCATTTAGTGTCCCCTGCCGTTACATAGTAGAAATATTTATTGGCTGCAGATACAGTCGTATCTGTATAGCTGTCTGTGCCGGATGTATTTAAAAATACGAACCCTGAGTATGGATCGGCGGATCTGTAAATCCTGTAAACGGATGCGCCCGCAACCGGGTCCCAGTCAAGAAGTGCAGAATTAAGCGAAGATGTAACTGTCAGATTTAAAGGAGCTTCTAGACCTCCCGTAAGTGTAAACCGGTGAGGATCAGCCTGTCCGATAAAAGGATGGTTTTCAACCCTTCCTGAATTATCTTCAGCATGAATATAATATGATATCTGGCTTCCTGATGCCTGATGCGGAATAACAGCAGTGTAATTGTCTTTTGACAAAGTCATGGGGAGAGTTATCCAGTCGCCTTCGTTCACTTTATAGATAAGCTGGGCTGAAGTTATTGTATGACTTCCGTATGATACTATTTTTGCGTTAATGCCGTAATCGCCTGAAGAATCCTTATTGAGCACTTGAGCCACATGATAAATGTTAAGCATCTCTTTGTCAATAGTACCTCTCGTACGGCAATGCAGCGCGTCAGTTGACTCCCAAGGGGTTGCTGTATTGTTCAATACGCCGGTTATAGTATAACCCGGCATTGCGGCCTCATAAACGGCCAGCGCCGCCGCGTCGTATGCGGTTCCCATTATCGGTACGAATACATGATCGTTCAGGATCAGAGAGTTCGTATATGGTTCGTTATTCGGAGTATTCACCCTGAAAAGCTGATAATTATTGCCGTAAGAGGATATTTGAGAAGCGAAGTATGCCGCGGTCGCCTCAATTTCATCGTACTGGGGGTGGGATGATGGAACCTCTCGGATTAAAATTTTATCCACATCAAGAAATTTTCCCCAGCAGTCAATATGATCAATGTAAGTATCGTTCGGGTCTTGTACAACATGATATGTATGAATGCCAAGGTAATCATTCATTTTCTGGTCAACCTCTTCAGCCGATACGCCAAGTTGAGAAAGGCTTTCTTCATAAACGATCTGTGTAGAAGCGCTTATTCCCATTCCGTCAGTCATATAGTTTCCGCCTGTGTGGGAAACACGCATTCCATAAAGCGGTTCGTTAAGAAACGGCGCCATCTGTACAGGAATATCATCGTCGTTCGGTCTTGGTCTGTTATATATAAAATCGCATATTCCGACGGTATTGTTGCCGTCAACCACATACCACGGTCCGTAATCTCTTGTCCAGTATGAATCTGATGGGGCTAAAAGGAAATCGCATTTTGAAGTATCTATTCCTGCAGATAGATAAGTGTTTATCACTGTCCTGCGAATGTTCGTTGTTGCTACAATTGTAACGACATCCGTCACAAGGGAAAGCTGTTTGATAAAATCAACCGGAATGCCGAACGGATTTCTGATCAGAACGCTCTGCATCCTTTCGAATTCGGCAGTTTGCCTGACAGGTCCGACTGGAGGCTGAGTTTCAATAAAACCTTTACCTATCTCATTGATCCTTTCAAGCTCGTCCGGTGTCATCCAGTGCGGCATTGAATTAGGATTGTTTTTAAACCACTCTTCGGTTCTCTTTACAAGATCGGGATCTGCCGCTTTGTTCTGCGCAAAAACGCAGATAACCGGAAGCAGAACGGCGAGCAATATTAATTTTTTCATAACGCCTCTTTTATAAACAAGTTCATTTTAATGTATCTTTCACTCTAATCCAATGACAATTATCTTAATTTTTTTATTTCCAGATAAATCTTGACGGCTTTATTGACAAATTCGACCTTATCGAGTGCATCGTTAAGATCTTTTCCAACGCTGATACAGCCGTGTTTTTCGATCAGCGCGATCTCTCTCTTTTTAAGTTCGTTCAGTATCGCCGAAGCTAATTCATAGGATCCGGGCTTCTTCAATCCTACAAATCCCGCACCGTCAGGAATGATCAGCTGAGCTTCGGTATGTATCGAGAACAGCATCTTATTTATCGCTTCCTTTGTTTTAAATGTAGTCAGATGCAGAAGAGTAATGATCTGATCGGGGTGACAATGCAGCACGGCTTTTATCTCCGGATTTTTCTTCTCATATTCATTATGAAGCATTAAGTGAGCTATGGTCTCCGAACTCGGGTCTTTTTCAAAATTATTGACTTTGAAATATCCCGTCCCGTTATCGTTCATGGTTATTATTGAACAATATTCTTCAGTGTTCTTTGAGGCTATCTGCCTCATTCTGCTGCCTGATGATGTAATAATCAGTGTCTTTCCTGCAAGGTTTTCATATCTGTCGGAAAGTTCTGAGAATTTAGATTTATCGAAAGCAATTTTTCCTTGAAGCCTTACGCTGAGGTTGCCGGCTGTTGCCTCACCCCATCCGTGACCGTGTATCAATTCCGCCGTCTCTTTTATGTCTTCAAGAGCTCTTTCAAGTTCATTGCTCATAGTTGCCTCCGGATTAAATGTAATACCGTTGAACTGTTTTATCCATAAAAATATTAAAAAAAATTACTTTCATTTTATTCAGGATTATCTTAGATTAAGCACCTGCAAAAATTAAATGGAGAAGATTTTACTATGTATTTTTCAAATGTTTCAGCTAAAAGCAATGAATTTTCAACTCAGATCGCACAGGTTGTGACCGCAACATTTTTGATCGCTGTTCTCTCTCAGATCGCAATTCCGCTTTATCCGGTACCTCTCACGGGACAGACCCTCGGTATTTTACTGACGGCAGGATTGCTCGGAAGAAAAAAGGGAATTCTTGCAGTAAGTACATATATCCTTCTTGGAACTTTGGGACTGCCTTTTTTTGCCGGAGGTGATTTCGGCCTTGCAAGATTGGCAGGGCCTACTGGCGGGTACCTGATCGGTTTCGTCGCCGCGGCTTACCTTGTAGGAATGGCTAGCGACAAGGGAATGTTCAGATCTTTCAAAACTTCAATTTTTGCATTGATAGCCGGTAATATTGTCATATATATCTTTGGTGTTTTATGGCTAACTAATTTTACGGGATGGGATAATGTGCTGGGCGCGGGAGTTTATCCTTTCATACCCGGAGATATGATCAAAATACTTATAGCGGGATCTTTGGTGCCGATAGGCTCAAAATATATTAAATAGAAAAGGCGGGATAACCCGCCTTTTTCTTTAACTCCATTCCACATCTTCCTTGATGATCTTGGCCGGGACACCCGCAACAAAACATTTTGCCGGAACATCTCTGGTAACTACAGCGCCGGCAGCTATTATCGCACCGTTCCCTATATTTACACCGGTCAGTATCATCGCCCTCATACCGATCCCAACATGTTCTCCTATTATCACGGGTTTCAGACCCGGTTCTTCCATACCTTTTATCGTATGCTCGTTCGAATCGCTGATGGCCACGCCTTTTGATATTGCGACATAATTGCCTATCCTGATATTATGAAAACAGGAAATATCAACATCGTTAGCCGCATAACCGTTCCCGACTTCGAGTTTTCCGCCGTCCGCGATATTGATCTCGCACCCGGTATGAAAACTGAAAATCCCGTTCACGACCAGTTCTCCGCCTTCATCTATTTTCAATCCCGTGCTGTTATACTTGCCCCTTTCGAAAGCCGTACCTAGATGCAGCCTCGCTTTTGCACCATTGATGGTTATCTTTCCTTTCTTGGATTTACCGATCTTAGTTTTTGGGTAAACTAGAATTTTCATCGAAGGGAAATAGCCCTGAATAATATTGATATATAATGTTTTGATAATATCAAGCCTCTTATAACCGAAAAACATACCGATCATATTCTCATAAAAATGCCTGAACTTATTTTTTTGACTGTCCATGATATACTCCTTATGGCTTACCCGTCTGATCAAATATAAAATTTATATTTGAAAGATACAATAAAAAAGGGGAGTTTTTTGAACTCCCCTGAAAGTTAAACTTCAACAACCCAGCCGTCAGGCGCTTTTATGTCGCCATACTGGATCCCGGTAAGCGTATCGTATAGTTTTCTCGTAACTGGTCCGACTTCCTTTTCCGAATAGAAAACATGATATTTTCCTTTGTGCATTATACCGCCGATCGGAGAAATTACTGCGGCTGTTCCGCATGCGCCCGCTTCTTTGAATTCATCGAGTTTATCGACAAAAACATCCCTTTCCTCTGTTTTCATGCCGAGATATTTTTCTGCTACATGCAGAAGCGAGTATTTAGTTATTGAAGGTAGTATAGACGGTGATTTCGGGGTAACAAATACATTGTCATGAGTTATACCGAAAAAATTTGCCGCGCCAACTTCTTCAATTTTTGTATGGGTTTTCGGATCTAGATAAATACAGTCCGCGTATCCTGCTTTCACAGCCAGTTCATGAGGCAGCAGACTTCCGGTGTAGTTACCGCCCACTTTTGCCGAACCTGTTCCGTTAGGTGCAGCTCTGTCGTATTCGGAAGTTATAAAATTGACTGGAGCCAGACCGCCTTTAAAATACGGTCCGACAGGTGAACAGAAAATTGAAAAAATGTATTCTTTTGCCGGCCTGACCCCCAGGTTGTCTCCGACTCCGATTTCAAAAGGTCTTAAGTACAAGCTTGCGCCCATTCCGTAAGGAGGTACAAACTTCAGATTAGCTTTCACAACCTGTTTGCAGGCGTCAATAAACCTTTCTACCGGAAACTCGGTCATAAGAACTCTCTGGCAGCTTTTAACCATTCTTTTTGCATTTTCGTCAGGCCTGAATAATAGAACTCTGCTGTCTTTTGCCGTATAGGCTTTCATTCCTTCAAAACAGCATTGTCCGTAGTGAAATACATTCGATGATTCGCTGATCGTGATCTGGTTATCCCCAACAAGTTTTCCTTCGTCCCATTTACCTTCTTTCCAGTGGCAAATGAATCTTTTGTCTGTTTTCAGATACGCAAATCCCAATTTTCCCCATTCAATATTCGCTTTTTCCATATTGCGCTCCTTGTTTACGACTTGAATTTACAATTTTACATCCTGCTTATTTTTTTATCCATCATATCTTTTATCGCTTTTCCGAGCCTTTTCACTCCTTCAACGATCTCTTCATGAGTTGCGAAAGAAAAATTGATCCTCATAGTATTTTTTCCGCTTTCATCACAATGGAACACCTTCCCTATAACAAAAGCAACATTATTTTCGATAGCGGTCATAAAGAGTTCTTCCGAATCCATCCACTCGGGAAGAGTTACGAATAGAAAAAGACCGCCTTCAGGATTTGTCCAGGTAACGCCTTCAGGAAGGTATTTTTCAAATGCGTCCATCATTACATCTTTCTTAGCTTTGTACATCGTAATAATGTTGACCAGATTTTTTTCGAAATACCCTTTTTCTATATATTTAGCCGCGATCATCTGTACAAATGACGATGTGCACAGGTCAGTTGACTGTTTCGCAGTGACTATTTTGTCGAGGATCGCTTCATGTCCTATTATCCATCCGATCCTGAAACCCGGTACGAACAGTTTTGAGAATGTTCCTAGCAGGATCACTCTTCCATCGTCTGCGAGCTGGTAAAAAGTTTTCTGAGATTCTCCTTCGAATCTAAGCTCCCTGTACGGACTGTCCTCTACGATCAGAACATCGTATTCCTGAGCTATCTTTATTATTTCGAGCCTTCTCCATTCAGGCATTGTAATTCCTGCCGGATTTTGGAAATCGGGAATTATGTATATGAATTTGGGTTTCTCGCCGACCTTCTTTAGTATGCTCAATTCTTCTTCAAGCATGTCAGATCTCATTCCGTATTTGTCATGCTTTACTCCGATCATATTCGCGCCGTAGTTCTGGAATGACTGAATCCCGCCGAGATAAGAGGGAAGTTCAACGAGGACTTTGTCTCCGGGATTTATAAGAACTTTCGGTATAAGATCAAGTGCCTGCTGAGATGAAGTGACTATAATAATATTGTTGGAAGTAATGCTCAGACCCTGTTTGGCGTAACGCTCGGCAAGGATCTTCCTAAGACCGGGGTTTCCTTCTGTCGTAGAATACTGAAGAGCGGCCGGACCTTCTTTATCAAGAACTTCACAGGATATTTCTTTCAGTTCTTTTATCGGAAATGTCAGCGGGGACGGCAATCCTCCTGCAAAAGAGATCAGGCCCGGTTTGTTCGTAAGCTTTAATAGCTCGCGGATAGCGGATTTTTTCATTCTTTTTGAATTGTCCGATAGGATCGTGTCGAAATCTTTTACCATAGTTATACTCCCTGGTTTTTTTACTTTTAACAAGAAAGGAAGTAACTTGGTCAAAGTCAAATTAATTTTTTACTTTAAAAATATTTCGTTTGATAAATTTATAAAATCATCCACGCTTAAATTTTCCGGCCGTTTTGTGATCTCGACGGATTTAACAAGTTCCGGTTCGATAAAGGGTTTTAATGTGTTTCTGAGCATTTTTCTTCTGTTTAGAAAAGTTGTTTTAACGACCTTTCTGAAAAAACTCATATCTTCTACTTTCTGAAGGTTCCCGTTACCGACTGAAAAATTAAATCTGATTATTGATGAAACAATTTTAGGCTTCGGGAAAAATGCTTCCGGCGGTATGTCGAAAAGAATCTCAGGTTCGCAGAAAAAGCGGGTGAATACGCTTATAACTCCATAAGCTTTTGTATTTACTTTAGCTACGATCCTTTCAGCAACTTCTTTCTGGATCATGATCGTGAGAGACTGAATTTTCAGTTTATCCTTATTAACTTCTGACGCAAGCTCCATCACTTTGAAAATGATAGGACTTGTTACATGATAAGGCAGATTTCCCACTATTTTAATGTTATCTTCAGCGATATTAGCTACAAGATCAAATTTTAAGAAATCCTCATTTATTAGTACGAAATCATCATCTGTAATTTTGTTTTCCAGATTTTCGATCAGCCTCTGATCTATCTCTACAGCGTAGAGCTTTTTTACTTTTCCGCTAATTCTCTTAGTCAGAGCACCTCCGCCCGGCCCGATCTCAAGCACGGTGTCGGTTTCTTTCAGGTTGAATGATTCAACGATCTTTGAAACATAGAATTCATCTTTTAGAAAATTCTGTCCTAGTGATTTTTTCAGCTTTGGAAATGTCATTTTATTCCTAATAATGTTTGTAAAATAATGATATTATAATAATAACTACGATAGTATAGAAGAACGGCTTTATGAACTTCACGCCTTTTCTGATCACAAGTCCTGATCCAAGCTTTGCGCCGATTACTTCGCCTGCACCCATAACAAGCCCGGGTACTATCATGATCTTTCCGCCGATAAGAAAGAACAGAAGCGCAGTTATGTTGCTTGTAAAATTCATGATCTTTGTATATGCGGTAGCCATTACCATTTCCTGCCCCAGAAAGAATACGATCAGGATAACCCAGAAAGCTCCTGTTCCCGGTCCGAAATAACCGTCATAGAACCCGATAGACAGTCCGAAGATAATGTAGAACCATTTCTCGCTCATCCGCTTTTCCCGTTCTATCTCCCCCGCTTTCGGAGAGAATAGAAGATAAACCAGCACTCCCATTAAAAGGAAAGGTATCAGCTTTTTCAGAAATTCATTACTCGTAATTTGAACCGCAACCGTGCCGAGAGCCGCGCCGATGAAAGTATAGATAATTCCAGTCTTAGCAGTCTTAAGATCTGCTTTACCGTGCTTGATATAATAATATGATGCCGTGCTGCTTCCGAATGTTGACTGAAGTTTATTTGTACCGAGAGCCATCTGAGGAGGCAGTCCTGCAAGCAGAAGCGCGGGCAGAGTTATCAAACCGCCGCCGCCGGCAATTGAATCAATAAATCCCGCAGCAGTGCCTGCTATGAACAGTAAAAAATATGTCAGAATTGATAGTTCCATATCATCTCATTAAAAGTCGCGTAAATATAACATAAAAATACAGAATTGGGAAAGGAATAAATTACTAGGTGTTCCCGTTTATCATTATATTGAAATTAGTTTTCAGGTATAGAAAAGGATAAAACATATCGTTGCTGAAACCTTCATAAGTCTCAAAGCCCCATATCGTCATTCCGGGATTGAATTCAATGCCGAGGC
>Ga0209417_1005689_pt1 | contig 13496 bp, 10 predicted proteins | sample RifGroF2_FD_184002 | JGI IMG/M metagenome (GOLD analysis project Ga0209417, IMG submission 184002) | Groundwater microbial communities from Rifle, Colorado, USA - Groundwater F2 (SPAdes) (version 2) | ecosystem: Environmental > Aquatic > Deep subsurface > Groundwater | place: Rifle, Colorado... | reverse complement strand
GGTGTCTTCGAGGTAGTTTAGAGGGTTTTCAGCATAAAGTTTGGGGAAAATGACACAGTCGATGCTTTTAGTGTCGTCTTCGATGGAGATGAAGGCCATTTTAGAGTTGTTTTTTTTGGTGTTTACCAACCTGACTCTGGAAATAACTCCGGCAATGGTGACAATTTGATTGAGATGAAGAGTGGGGTCCAACTGGTTAATTTTGTGAGTAATCTGATTGGCAACAATACGCATTATTTTTTTCACCGGGTGATCGGTGAGATAAAAACCAAGAAGTTCCTTTTCGAGTTTCAGTTTTTCGTCAAGAGGCATTTCAGGGATTTCAGGAAGGTGATCGGTGGCATCCTCCGCATGGTCAACGGTAGCGAACAGACCTACCTGGTTCGAGTCCTTGCCTTTTTGTAGCTTGACGGTGTTGTCCCGGATGATGGGTAAAGCAGCTAAGAGCTGAGCACGGTTTCCCCAACGATCAAGAGCGCCTGCTTTGATGAGTGACTCAACTACTTTTTTATTTACTTTGGAGAGATCGACGCGTCGTAGAAAGTCGGTAAAGGATTTAAAATCATTATCGGCTCTGGCTGAGAGTATTGCTTTAATGGCCGATTCACCCACATTTTTAATGGCGGAAAGACCAAAGCGAATTGCTTTACCGGTACTTCTGGCTCTGCCTTCGTCCAACCATTGATCTTCAGCCAAGTCAATGACGGTGAAGTCGGTTAGGGATTCATTGATGTCCGGCGACAAAACTCTTATTCCCAAGATTTCACACTCCCCGATGGCGGTGACAATTTTGTCGGTGTCGGCTGCTTCAACAGACATGAGGGCGGTCATGTACTCGACCGGATAGTGTGCTTTGACGTAGGCTGTCCAGTAGGAAACAATACCGTAAGAAGCGGCATGGGCTTTGTTAAAACCGTAGGCGGCGAAGGTTTCGATCTGTTTAAAAAGTTCTTCGGCTTTATCTCTTGGAATATGACTAAATTCAACACAACCATCAACAAATTTGGAGTGTTGTTTTTCCATCTCTTCAGGAATTTTTTTGCCAATAGCTTTTCTAAACTTATCAGCTTCCTCCCAGTTATAACCGGCTAAATCAATGGCCATAAACAAAACGTCGTCCTGGTAAGTAATGATGCCGTAAGACATGTCCAGTATTTTTTCGAGTCCAGGAACAAAGTATTTTATTTTACTGGGATCTCTTTTTCTTTCGATATACTCGGGTATCGAGCCCATAGGTCCAGGGCGGTACAGAGCCACCATGGCCATTAAGTCTTCAATACGTTCCGGATGGAGATCCATCAGATACTTTGTCATACCCCCGCCAGCCATCTGAAAAACTCCGAAGGTTTCTCCCCTAGCAAGCATTTCGTAAGTTTCTTTGTCGTCCAAGGGAAGATTTTTAATATCTATTTTGACGTGGTAAAGTGCTTCGACAATTTTGACGGCGTTGGCCAGTATCGTGAGGTTGGAGATACCTAAGATATCAAGTTTTATTAGGCCAATATCTTCACTGGCATGCATTTCATACTGGGTAATCACGCGGTTACCCCCTCCTGTTTCCATCTGTAGGGGGGTGAATTTGACCAAGTCGTCCGGACCGACGATGACAGCAGCAGCGTGAACCGAGATATGACGGGCATTTCCTTCAACTTTTTGAGCCATAGCAAGGAGAGTGGCAACTTCCGGATCACTATCCTTCATTTTTTGGAGTTCTGGGGTAATGTCTAAGGCCTTTTTGAGGGTCATAGGGAAGCCCTGGCTGCCTTCCGGAATACTTTTGCTAATGAGATCAACTTTGGAGTAAGGCATACCCATTACGCGGCCGATGTCTCTTACGGCGGCTCTGGCTTTCATAGTGCCGAAGGTACAGATCTGACCTACTTTTTCTTTACCGTAAGTGTCGCCAAGATACTTGATGAGATCATCACGATGAATATCGGCGACATCAAGATCGATATCCGGAGGTGACGGACGAAAAGGATTTAAAAAACGTTCGAACGGAAGACGGAATCTTAAAGGGTCAACGGTCGTAATTCCACAGCAGTAAGAAACTAAAGAACCAGCAGCTGAACCTCTAGTGTTGGTATAGAAACCTGATTCATCCGCAAAGTTTACGATTCCTGATTCCAGTAAAAAATATGGAGAGTAGCCTTTGTTCTCGATAATTTCAAGTTCGTAATCAAGACGCTTGGTAATTTCCTCAGTGATTTCCGGAAATCTTTCTTTGGCACCTTCATAAGCCCTGTCTCTTAGAGTTTCTCCGGCAGTTTTTCCTTTCGGAAGTTTTATTTTAGGAAAGTACCATTTACCAATGGTAATTTCCAGATTGCAGCGGTCGGCGAGTTTTTGAGTATTCTCGATGGCTTCGGGAAGATCTTCAAACTCAGCAGCCATTTCGTCGGGTGACTTGAGATAAAAATCCGGAGTATCGATATAGCGCATACGATTGGTGTCCGTAAGCACTTTTCCGGACTGAATACATACCAGAGCGTCTTGAGCAGCGGCATCGTCCTTGTTGATATAGTGTGAGTCGTTGGTGGCAACCAAAGGGATCCCCAGTTCTCGGCTGAGTTTTATGAGTCCTTTTTCACCCTTCTGCTGATTTTCGTGAAGTTCCAAAAGTTTAGGTTTTATTTCCGCCGGAACAGTGGAGGAAAGAGCAAAACGATCGAAATGGTGTCTTTGAAGTTCAATGAAGACATTTTGGGAACCGAAAATTTGTTCGTATTCCTTAAGCTCTTTTTTGGCTTCCTCGTAATTGTCTTCAACAAGTAGTTTTTGGACTCTACCGGCCGGACAAGCCGTAGTACAGATAATGCCCTTGGAGTACTTGGCGAGAATCTCTTTATCAATGCGAGGTTTGTAGTAAAAACCTTCCATGAAGCCGGCAGTAACAATCTTCATGAGGTTTTGATAACCTTCGTAGTTTTCGGAAAGAAGGATTAAATGGTTGGCATCTTGTTTCTCTCTGTCTAAGCGAGAGTTCTTTGCTAGATAAACTTCGCAACCGATGATAGGTTTGATATCTTCTTTGGTGGTTTTTTTGTAAAACTCGATGGCTCCGTACATGGTGCCATGATCGGTAATAGCAAGATGGGTTTGACCGAACTCCTTTGTTTTGGCGACAAGCTTACTGATCTTGGAAAGACCATCCAGTAAGGAAAATTCCGTATGAACATGGAGATGGGTAAACTTTGGCATCTGTTTAATGTTACTACTTACCTATCTTCAGGGGTGGTGTCTGGATTTTCAAGTGGTGAGAACAGACCGAGAGCCAAGTCGTGAAAAGTTTTTGTTTTAGAAAAATAAGCAATATAACGTAAACAGCTGTCAGGATAATCACGTTTTAGGACTTTGGTCGTAACTTCGAATATTCTTTCAGAACTCATTTCTTTTAGTTTTAGACCAACTATTTCCTTTTCGATAAGTTGCATTATTTTTTCAGAGATATCCCCTGCTGTTCCCCGATCAATTTTTTTGGTCGCTGCTACTGCTTGATATATTCCGGAATATAGTTTGGCTCGATTATATTTAACTCGTTTTCCACTTCTTTTGACAATAGTGATATACGACAAATCGATTTTTTCATGAGTTGTGAGCAAACCTCCACAATGCAAACATTTTCTTCTGCGCCATATCTCCATTTCATTTTTTGTGGGCCTTGAATTGGTTACTATCAGTTGATCGCTATCGCAAAATGGACATTTCATAATTTAGATTATACAAATATATGTCAAGATATTGATGTTTTTGGATAAAATTTTAAATTTATTGACTTTATGCTGTCATATCAAATTTGTCACTACCTTTTTAAGATTTGTTAGTTAGCAATTAAATACTAAATGGCTTGTATAGAAAAGATTTACAGTGTGAGTGCCCTTCTTGGTAGTAGTGCTTGTAACGGAAACTGTGCGTTTTGTGCGGCAAAAGAGTTAAAAAAAGTAGCCCCAGCGGATAACATGATGCCGAGTACGTTCAAGTCTGCCCTTAGATTGTCAGCTCGTTACGGCGGCTGGTCTTTGTCTCTTACAAGCAGTGGCGAACCCACCTGTTCTCCTCTAGCGGTCACCAACGCACTGAAAGATTATCAAGAAGTGGCCAGGGAGGGGGCATATTTTCCCAATGTGAATTTATTTACAAACGGAATATTGTTGGGTAGTAAAAAGTTTTGTGATAAATATTTGCCTCTTTGGAAACGATTAGGTCTTACAGCTGTGGCAGTTTCAATTCACGAAATATCCGAAGACAGACAGGCAAAAGTATACGGAATTGTGCGATATCCAAAATATAGCGAGATATTCAGCAATATTCGGAGGCATGGTTTGCAGTGCAGAGCCACAGTCCTCCTTCGTAAGGGAGGAATCGATACTCCTGAAAGTTATAAAACGGTTATTGAAAAATTAAAAAGGAGTGGTTGTGAAAATATTTCTTCTTGGCCAATTGGTAACCCAGACAGTACAAGGAATGAGTCTACGCCTTCACGGTTGAATCTATTTAAAATTAGACTTTGGTTGAAAAATAATGCGCTGCTTTGTCATGGCCACGTTTGGGGAGGCGGAGTTTATGACTATAAAGGAACTTTGGTACGAATTACGGACTATGTGACTAAACATGACCCCAAAAAAGATTACGTACGTCAATTAGTGGTATTTCAAGACGGAACCGTAGCCTACAGTTGGATTAGGGAAGGAGCAATTTGTTTTAAAACCTGATTGTTTATCGATAAGGTCTGAAACATCAATGTTAAGTTTTTGAAAGGCGATATAATGTTCTTTTATACCTATGAATAAAGAAAATAATGTTTGCGTGGTTGTTGATTCGGGTAGTTCTATGAGAGAGTCATCCCCTGAGGTTAAGGAGAGAGAAATCTCCATACTTCCTTTGGAGGTTAAGTTTTTGGAAAATGGCACCTGGGTACCATATCTTGATTCGGAGCTTTCAGCTGATGAGTTTTATAACAAAATGGCTGAGTCAAAGATTCTACCGCAGACATCCGGAGCAGTTACGGGGAGGGCGAGTAAACTTTATGAGTCTTTAGCAAAAGAAAGTGATTCGATTATTTCAATACACATTACGGCCAAACACTCAGTCGCCCATGAGTCCGCGTTGCTCGCAGCCAATCTAGTAATGGAGGCTAATCCGGAAGTGCTTATAGAAGTGATCGACTCGAAAATTGTTTCTATTGGTACCTGGTTCTTGGCCGAGAAAGCAGCTCTGCTATCGGCAGAAGGTTATCCACTCGAGGATATAAAAAGGTTGTTACTGGAAACAGTTCCTAAAATTGATTTAATTACATTTCTTCCCTCTTTGAACAACTTAATTAAGGGTGGTCGGGTTCCAGCCTTAAAAGGCATGATTGGAAATTTACTAAATATTAAACCGATTATTGGTTTTATCGATGGTCAGATTAGAGAACTTTCGAAAACCAGAACAATCAGTAAGGCAAAACAAGAGTTGGTTAGTCGTTTTACCGGAATTAAGGAGGAAGTTGTGAAATTGGCCATCTTGCATACAAACAATGAGGAAGGGGCGAGAGAACTGCAAATGGATCTCGCCAGCTATTACCCGGGAACAATACCGGTTTATGAAGCAGGCCCTGTTCTGGGCGTTCATGCGGGTTCAGGAGCGGTAGGAATTGCGTTGCTTAAGAAATAACTATTTTAAGAGGTCGAGGACAATTTTACTTAGTGTTTGTGGATCAGCTTGACCTTTAGTTTCTTTCATTGCTTGACCAACAAAGAAACCCGCGACGTTGGTTTTGCCCTTTTTGTAATCGGCAACGATGTCCGGATTGTCGGCAATGATTTTTTCGACAACAACTTTAAGTTCATCGGCATTGCTATTTCCTACCCGAGTAGCTTTTTGGTACTCCCCTTTTATGTCCCCTGTAATCTCAATTTTTTTGTTGGCTATGAGGTTTGCTAGTTTGGAGATGTCGATTTCTTGGTCATCTTTATATTTATCAATTACCTCCAGCGCGTCAGCGTTACCATAGATAATTTTGGCATATTTAAGTTCTATTCCCAGATTAGTTAAACCAGAAATTACTTGGTCAGGAAGTTGAGGGAGTTCTCCTTTTAGTTTTTCAATGAGTTCGTTTTCGATGATGAAAGGAGGAATATCGGGTTCGGGGAAGTAACGGTAGTCTTTAGCCTCCTCTTTTGTTCTCTGGAGAAAGGTAATTTTTTTGACCGCGTCGTAGCCCCGAGTAGTTTTATTTGTCACTGTTTTTTCGATGCCTGTTTTTTCAAATTCGGTTATTTGACGAGTGATTTCAAAATCAATGGCCTGCGTCGCAAAGTTGAAAGAGTTGATGTTTTTTATTTCCGAAAGAGGAGTGTAATGAGTGCCGGATTCATCTTCGATACAAACATTGACAGTCGGTTCCAAACGCATCTGACCTTTTTCCATGTCAGCACTGGACACAGCGATAGCTCTGATTATTTCGTGGATTTTTTTAAGATATTCTTTGGCTTCGACTGAAGAAGATAGATCAGGACGGGAAACAATTTCCACTAAAGGCACACCAGAACGGTTGAAATCGACAAGGGATACTTTTTTACCTTCCAGTTCGACATGCTGAAGTTTACCGGTGTCTTCTTCCATGTGGACACGTTCAATACCGATTCTTTTGCCAGAGTCGAGCATCACAAATCCATCGGAACAGAAAGGTTGATCGTACTGGCTAATCTGATAACCCTTGGCGAGGTCAGGATAAAAGTATTGTTTGCGGTCGAATTTGCTTAGAGTGTTAATGCGACAGTTTAAAGCTAGGCCGATTTTCAGACAAGACTCGATGGCTTTTTCGTTGGGAACCGGGAGAGCGCCAGGAAGACCTAGACAAACAGGACAGGTTTGGGTGTTTGGATCCTTACCAAAATGATCGGCGGGGCAACCGCAAAACATCTTGGAGTTGGTTTCGAGTTCGACGTGGACTTCTAAGCCGATTAGGGGTGTGGCTTTCATATGGTTTTGTCTAAATCAGGAAATAACTGAAACTGCGTGTGGCGCTGAAAACAATCGGCGATCTTAATGGCCGTTGATTCCTTGAGTTGGTTTGAAGTTACTTGAAGCCCGATGGGGAGGTTATCGATGAAACCACACGGCACTCCGACACTGGTTAAACCGGCAATTGAAGATGGTTCGAGTAACACGTCCTCCATTTCCCCAAACATGGGTTGATTTTTGGTGGCACCTAAAGAATGAGCGGGGCCGGGAGAAACGGCGCCAATGACGGCGTCGTAAGTTTTAAATATTTCATTAAATTCATCAACAATTTTTGTACGGACAGCCTGAGCTTTTTTGTAAAAGGCATCATAGTACCCGGCCGATAAAGTATAGGTACCGAGCATTATGCGTCGTTTAGTTTCTTCACAAAGAGTATCTCTTTCGTATCCAAAACGAACTCCATCAAAGCGCGCTAGATTTGAACTAACTTCGGAACGCTGGATAACGGTATAGACACCAATTGAGTAGTGAGGGTCCATGAGAGAAACCTCTTCGACAGTTGCTCCCAAAGATCGAAGTTTATCGGCAGCATTAAGAATTAGATTTTTAACGTCTTCGCGCATTTCGGTCAGAAGATATTCTTTAACGATACCAATACGAACACCACGCAAATCGGCGGCATAAAGACTTTCGGTGTATTTTTCGACAGGAGAGGGCGAGGTTGTGGCGTCTTGGAAATCTTTACCGGAGATAACTTCGGTAACGATGGCACAGTCTTCGACGGATCTGCCAATCGGACCAGGCGAGTCCGTAGAACTAGCCATAGCGATGATACCGTAACGACTAGCTCTACCGTAGGTAGGCTTAAGACCGGTTACTCCACACCAAGCGGCTGGCTGACGAATTGACCCTGCAGTTTCCGAACCAAGAGCAACGGTAGCAAGTTGGGCAGCGATGGCAGCAGCAGAGCCGCCAGAAGAACCACCAGGAAGTTTATCGGAGTTCCAGGGATTGAGGGTGGGGCCAAAATCGGAGGTTTCGGTACTGGAGCCATGAGCAAAAGAGTCCATGTTGGTTTTCCCTAAGATAAGGGCACCGGCAGCTTTAATTTTTTCGATAACGGTAGAGTCGTATTGAGGATGATAGTCTCTTATGATGTTGGAGCTAGCCGTGGTAACGATACCTTTAGTAAGAAAGTTATCTTTGACGGCAAAAGGAATGCCAAGTAAAGGCCGAGTAATTCCTTTTTCGGCAATTTCTTTATCGATCGCTTCGGCTTCCGTTAGTGCGTTGTCATTTAGAGCAAGATAGATGTTTAGTTTTGGATTGTACTTTTCGATACGATTTTGAAAATGTCTGACCAGTTCTACACAGGTAAAATCTTGGTTGAGGTAACCGTCATGGACTTCTTTGATGGTTAGTTCGTGGAGTTGTTTCATATGAGTTCTTCGGCATCTGAGTCAATTAACCTTTCCACGACAAAAAATCCATGGTGAGTTTTTTTAGCTTCTCTTAGAGCCGATGATTGGGGTAAAACACGTGTCATATCAACTTCATCTGCACGAGTAACATTGGACAAACCATTGACCTGGTAAGTAGCGTTGACATTATTAGTGTCGATTTCATTAAGATGATTAACGACTTCTATGGTCTTAGTGAACTGTTCGGCAAAAAGGTTTACTTCGTTGTCCTGAAGTTTGAGATTGGCTAGTTTGCCGATTTTCTTAACTTCATCTGGTGTAACCGTGACCGTATGCATGCGTCTATTGTATCAATTTATAGATTGTCCGTCTTGAGACTTATTTTCTTGTTTTTGACTTCGTAGAAGACATCGCAAACATTGTTTAGCAGATCATGGTCGTGAGAAATGAGCAGAATGGTACCGGGAAAATCGACCAGAAATTCTTCGAGAGCGGTAACAGATTTTAGATCCAAATGGTTTGTAGGTTCGTCAAGAATTAAAATATCAGGGTTAGTATAGAGAAAAAGAGCTAGTTGCAAACGAGCTTTTTGCCCTCCGGATAAAGTCCAAACTTTGGATTTCATGGTTTGTTTGGTGAAATAGAATTTGCGTAAAACAGCAGCTGCTTCGTAATCGGCGATGGGAAAGCGACTACAAAAACAATCAATGGGGGTCGACTCAGACGGAAGTGTTTCCAGATGTTCTTGAGAGTAGTAACCAACCTTCAAATTATCCCCTGTTTTAGCAACACCTTCTTGAGGTTCGAGCATTCCAAGGATCAATCTTATAGCTGTGGTTTTACCGGTGCCGTTTGGAGAAACCAAGGCAACTTTTTCTCCAACCTCAATATACATTTCGGCATTATTAAATATTTGATTTTCGGGGTAGGCAAAGGAGACACTCTTAACCATAATGGCGAGCTTGTTTTTAATTTGTTTACCTGAAAGTGAAGTTTTTAGCTCAATATGAACATCTCTGCCTTTAGGATCTTTGACCATTTCAGACTCAAATCGAGCTAGACGTTTTTCTAAAGCATGATAATATCGCGCCACTTTGGGTCCGCTTGCCGCTTTAGCTCTAAATCTTTCCACAAGTTCTTTCAGTCTTTTGTGTTCCTTGTCCTGAACATGGAACAGATGTTCAAGAGCGTCCTGTTCCTTGTCATACTCGGCGGTAAATTTTCCAAACCCAAAAGGATAAGTGCGGATTTCGCGATCTTCAACCAACCAGGTATGAGTAGTAACTTTCTTGAGTAAGTGACGATCGTGGCTAATTAAAATTATCAAACCATTAAAAGACAGCATGGCATTGGCAAGCCATTCTTTATTGTCGATATCTAGATGGTTATCCGGCTCATCTAAGAGCAAAACGTCATAAAGATTGGAATATATTAGGTCAGCCAGTAAGGCTATTTTTTTCTGACCCCCGGAGAGGGTGGGCAAAGAGTCGATTTCTTGCTGTAAATAGCCAATTCTAGGATTGTTTGACCATTCAATTTTGCCACTATCTTGTTCTTCTATTCCGGACAAGATTTTAAGTAAGGTCGATTTTCCACATCCGTTGTCACCAATAAGTGCAACAATACCATTCCCCGTGTGATTAAGAGTGATATTATCCAACAAAGGCTGGTTATAGTGCTTCTCGAGTTTGGTGATCTTTAAATTCACAACCTCCTATTATCCCTTATTTTGATCTTCCGGTACAAATTCCTTTGATTTAAACTATGATCTTAGAGCTTTAATTCTTTCGGCAATTGGCGGATGGGTATTGAAAAGATTGGCAAACCAACCAATCGAGTCGTGATGATTTTTTAGTGGATTAACGATGTAGAGATGAGAAGTGGCTTTGTTGGCAGCTTCAAGAGGCTCTTTGTCACCGGAAAGTTTTTCCAGAGCACTAGCGAGGCCCTCAGGATATTTGGTTATTTGAGCCCCCGTAGCATCAGCGAGAAATTCTCTTCTTCTGGAGATTGCCAACTGAATCAGCTTTGCAATTATCGGTGAGAGAAGAGCTAATACAAAACCGGCAATCATGAGAAAAGCACTAATATTACCGTTGTCCTTGTCCGATTTGCCACGAATATTAGTTCTTAACAGAATGTCCGCGAGAAGAGTGATAAGACCAACTAAAATAGTGACGATACTCATGAGTCGAGTGTCGTAATTTCGGATATGACTCATCTCGTGGGCAACGACTCCTTCAAGCTCAGTACGGGTTAGTTTTGCGAGTAACCCAGTAGTAGCGCAAACAACGGCATGTTTCGGATCTCTACCGGTTGCAAAAGCGTTCATGGCTGAGTCGTTTTGTACATATAACTTGGGCATGGGAATACCGGCCGGACGTGCAATGTTTTCGGCAACGGTGTAAAAGTCAAAGTGGTCCCTTTTGTTTGCAGGAACTGCACCGGAAATACTAAGAATGATTTTGTCGGAAAAATAGTAACTTACGAAACTGAGTGTTCCCGACAGGACGAGAGCAATACCTACGGCTGAAAGATCAAAACCTAAAGCATAACTAAGAAGGTAGGTAGCTGCCGTGATAAAAACGATAAAGATGGCAATAACCATGCCACTTCTCGCCTTGTTGGCATCGACTAACTGGTAGTAACTGGTCATATCGATATTTTGGGATCGGACATTTCACCCTTACCTACTTCAAGATGTTCTCCTTCAGTGGGTGTAGCAATCCCCTTTTGTGCTTTGAATCCAAACATGCTGGCAATAATATTTGAGGGAAGAGTGACGATTTTGATATTGTATTCAGCGGATAGATCGATGACCACCCTTCTGGCATACATAAGTTTGTCGGAAGTGTCACGAAGCTCGTCCATAAGTCTGGTAACTACTTCAGCACCTTTAAGTTCCGGATTGCTTTCGACTAGTACTTGAAGTTTAGGAACTAGGTTGCTAATGGCGTCAGATGCGGCTTCAATTTTAGACATGTCTTTACTACCGGTGGCTTTTTCAACTGATTTTCTAGCCGAGACGATCTCTTCATAGATTCCTTTTTCGTGTTTTAAATATCCCTTTGCCGAGTTTTCAAGATTTGGTATAAGGCTGGATTGACGTTTAAGCTGATTGCCAATGTCCTGAATGGCCGCAGTAATACGTGTTTTAGTTGTTTGAAACCAGTTGTACTGGGAAACAACATAGAAAGCCAAGATAAGTAAAACTCCGAAAATTACATAACTAATCATTTTTATTGTTTTGTGTAAATGATAACTCTTATAATTCTAGCACTAGGCGCAAATCTTTGAAGGGAAGGGTGTTAATAATATCGGATTTTTGAGCATAACCGCGCCTAGCCTGCCAGACTCCATATTTCATGTTTTCCATTTGACTAACTTCGTGACTATCAGTATTAATGATCAGTTTAACTTTTTTAGTTAGTGCCTGTTTAATAAGGTCATCCGGTAGATCTAGCCTATTGGGAGACGCGTTTATTTCGATGATTTTTTTGTTTTGGGCACAGTAAGTAAAGATTTTTTCCCAGTTGGCGGAAATTGGTTCCCGACCGTTTATGGTTCGATTAGTGGGATGCCCAAGTATTTTTACCTTAGGGTGAGATAAAGCCTTTTGAATTCTTCTGGTATTGGCTTCTTCGGTGAGATCAAAACTTCCGTGAATTGAGGCGATGACATAGTCCAGTGATTCCATGGCTTTGTCGGAAAGTGCCAGACTTCCATCCGGCCTGATATCTACCTCCATACCAATGAGTAATTTTGGTACTCTACTTTTCACATCTTTTTCATAAGTACGATATTGTGACAAAAGATATTTTTTTCTATTTAAAATGATGGCTATTTTTTGTTTTTCGGTCAGTCCTTGGAACTTGGGATTGTGATCGCTAATGCCGATATATTCATAATCGTTCTTGGTTGCCGTATTTAGAAGTTGTGACAGGGGACTGATTCCAATGTCATGAGAGCTTTGAAAACTAAAATCGCTGTGAGTATGTAGATCTCCTTTAATGTCTTTAATTTCCAAAAGTGTTGGAATTTGGTGTTTGATTGCCAGTTCTATCTCACCTGTGTTTTCCCGTATTTCGGGAGGAATGTATTCCAGCCCAATGAATTGGTAAAATTTGGCTTCCGAGGTAAATCGATTTAGTTTACCGTTTTGGGTAATCCCATATTCGGAAAGGGACAAACCCTTTTCTTTGGCTAAACTTCTGAGGTGAATATTATGTAGTTTACCGCCGGTATAGTGCTGAAGAATACTTCCCCAGGAGTTTGGAAGTGAGATTTTTAAGTCTACTTCCAGCCCATTGGTCATCTTTACGTGGCTGACTTTATCTCCCGTAGTGACTACCGAACTAATTTGCGGATATGAAAGAGCATGGTTCATGGCTTCTTTTGGTTTGCTCGAGCAAATAGCGATATCAATATCACCAACCGTGGCCAGTTTTCTCCTTAGACTACCTAGGGGTTCGGCTTTGGAGACAGCTTTTGATTTTAAGAGATAGTTAATAAAATCTTCGGCAACAGGTAAGGCTTCGTATAAAGGTAATCTGCCTTTGCCAAAAGACTGAATATCAAGGGCCTTTTTTATTTTGGAAATGGTTTTTTCTTTGAAACCTTGAATTTTAGTCAACTTTTCGGAAATTAATATTTCTTTTAACTCAGTAAGAGTTTTCTCCGGGTCGTTTAGGTGAAATTTTTTGGAAATTTTGTAAGCGGTAATAGGACCTATCCCCCGAATGGTCATGAGAGGGAACATACCCGAAGGTACCTTTTTGAAGAGTGACTCAAAATGACGGACACGTCCGGTAGAAAAATATTCATTCAGATATCTTGATAAACTCTCTCCAAGCCCAGGAACGGTATCCAGCTCTCCCCTTTTCCAAACCTCAAAAATAGAATCCGAAAGGTTATCTATGGCAACAGCAGCATTAACGTAGGCTTTGTAACGAAAAGTGTCTCCCTCTTTAACCCTTAAAACCGCCGCAACTCTTTTAAGGAGTTGGGCGGTTTCTTGGTTAATGGTCATTTTAATTGACCTAAAAGGCAATTTTAGCGGCCTCCAAAACTACGAGCAGGTCGATCCTCTTTGGGACGAGCTTCGTTGACGATGATGTTGCGACCGTC
>Ga0209417_1005685_pt1 | contig 13504 bp, 10 predicted proteins | sample RifGroF2_FD_184002 | JGI IMG/M metagenome (GOLD analysis project Ga0209417, IMG submission 184002) | Groundwater microbial communities from Rifle, Colorado, USA - Groundwater F2 (SPAdes) (version 2) | ecosystem: Environmental > Aquatic > Deep subsurface > Groundwater | place: Rifle, Colorado... | reverse complement strand
GGAGTGATGTCTACCGTTTCGGACATACGCCGCGAAATTGCCGCCGCAATCCAGCGAAAGTCCGGCACCGGCAGGAAAACGATTCTTTTTATAGACGAGATACATCGTTTTAACAAGGCGCAACAAGACGTGCTTCTGCCGGACGTCGAAAGCGGGAAAATAAGACTTGTAGGAGCGACAACTCACAACCCGGTTTTTTATGTTATTGGCCCCCTTCTTTCAAGATCACTCGTTTTTCAGCTTGAAGCACTCTCGCCCGACGATATAAAGCAGCTTTTAGGTAGAGCGGCTTTCGACGAACGCGGTTTTCCCGGGAAAAAAGTAGAAATGTCTCCCGATGCCGTAGATTTTCTCGCTTCTATCTGTGAAGGCGACGCGAGAAAGGCCCTGAACGCACTTGAGATTGCCGTCTTGACGACCCCGGGAACGGACAACAAAGATCATATATATATAGATTTGGAAGCGGCCGAAGCCTCAATACAGAGAAAATCCCTTAACTATGGAGAAGACGGTCATTACGATACCGCGAGCGCATTTATAAAAAGCATGCGCGGCAGCGATCCAGATGCCGCAGTATACTGGCTCGCAAAAATGCTTTCGGCAGGAGAAGACATAAGATTTATCGCAAGAAGGATAGTTATTTTCGCATCCGAAGATGTGGGAAATGCCGATCCGCGCGCCCTTTCCGTGGCAGTAAACGCGATGGAAGCTTCCGAAATGATAGGAATGCCCGAAGCAAGAATAATCCTTTCGCAGGCAGTGACATATTGTGCCACTGCGCCCAAGAGCAACGCATCCTACATGGCGGTGAACAGCGCGATGGGCGATGTTGAAAATGAACGAGTGATTCCCATTCCGCGTGCTCTTCGTGATCCTCATTCTTCGACCGGAGCCTTCACCCCCAAAGAGGGCGATTATAAATATCCTCACGACTTCAAAGGAAATTTTGTGACCCAGGACTATCTTGGCGTGGATAAAAAATATTATTTGCCGTCAACTCACGGGTATGAGGCCAAGATAAAGGAAAGAATGGACTACTGGGAAAAGTGCAGAGCCACCCAAGCCGAAGAGGCCCACTCATGACGGATAAAGCAATAATGAGAAAAATATATATTGAGAAAAGAAAAGCTATTTCAGCCGGAGAACGGAAAGAAGCGGATTTAAAGATCTGTGCCTTCCTCTCTCATGTGGAGGAGGCTTCTTCCTGCGGAATATGCGCCTATGTGAGCGATGGCAAGGAGCCTGACCTCAGCAGTTTCCTTGATAAAAAAAGAGGGATAGGGCAGCATGTGTATCTGCCAAGAGCCCTTAAAGGTTCAACGCCGCTTTCTTATGAAATGGCGGAAATGAACGTTCCTTCCGGATCTCTCGCGAAAGGTGCTTTCAATATTCCCGAACCGGGAGAAAAAAGTCCCTTGCTCCAGCAAAGGGATTATGAAAATATGGTATGGCTGGTGCCGGGCGTGGCATTCGATAAAACGGGTTCTCGGCTTGGAAGAGGAAAAGCTGTTTACGACCGTCTTCTCGGAATAAAACCACGGCTGACCATCGGTGTTTTATATGAATGTCAACTATGCGAATCTGTGCCTTGTGAGGAACACGACGTGAAAATGGACATGCTCGTGACCGAAAAAGGCGTTGTCAGATGCGCTTTAAAAACAGGAGAATAATATGATTCCTTATATTATCACGGGATTCGGCTCTTTCGTGTTCGGATATCTTATTTACTGGCTTGCTTCAAGAATAAAAAAAGAACAGGCCAGCAGTACTGCCCAGAGAATAAAGGGCGAGGCTGAAAAAGAAGCCGAACATATTATGAGAGAGGCCAAAGTTACCGCTAAAAGCGAAATCCTTAAAATGAAGGAGGATTTCGAGAATGAACTCAAAGAACGCAGGAAAGAAGAGCTCGCCATAGAAAAACGCCTCACCCAGCGCGAGGAAAACCTTGAGAAAAAGGCCGATGTACTCGAGTCCAGAATGAAAGGCGTGGAAAGACGCGAAAAGGAATTGGATTCCGACAAGGAAAGAATAACGGCCAAGGAAGAAGAACTCAGGAAAGCCATCACCCAGCAGATAGAAGCCCTTGAGCGTGTTACACAACTCGACCGCGAGACCGCCAAGCAGATGCTCCTCGAAAAACTCAAAGGCGAAATTCAGAACGAAACAGGCATTATGATAAGAAATATGCTTGACGAAGCCAAGGAAAGAGCCGAAAAAGAGGCAAGAAACGTACTGACGTGCGCCATTCAGCGCTATGCTTCCGAGTGTACCTATGAAAGGACAACTGCCACCATTCCACTTCCCAATGATGAAATGAAGGGACGCATAATAGGACGCGAAGGACGCAATATAAGGACACTTGAAGCCGCAACCGGCGTGAGCATCCTCATCGACGACACCCCCGAAGCTGTCGTCATCTCCTGCTTCGACCCGATAAGAAAAGAAGTTGCAAGACGCCTTCTCGAAAAACTCATTGAAGACGGCAGAATACACCCGACCCGCATAGAAGAACTAATGAAGAAAGTTACCAAGGAAGTCGAGGATGAAGCATTCTCAGCCGGTGAAGCAGCCGTTCTTGAAACCGGAATACAGGGAGTTCAGCCGCAACTCATAAAACTGATAGGCCGCCTCAAATTCCGCTTCAGCTTCTCGCAGAACGTACTCAAGCACTCAATAGAGACAGCCTACTTTATGGGCATTATCGCCGCCGAACTCGGACTTGACGAACAGCGTGCCCGCAGAATAGGGCTTTTCCATGACATCGGCAAGGCCGTTGACCATGAGGTTGAAGGCTCGCACGCCGCTATCGGTGCCGATATTCTTAGAAAACATGGTGAAGCAAAAGATGTTATAAACGCCGTAGCGGCACATCATGGAGAGGTCGATTCAGAATCCGTTTATGCTGTACTCGCCAACGCCTGCGATACATTGAGTGCGTCAAGGCCCGGAGCAAGAAGCGAAACGACCGAGCTTTATCTCAAGCGTCTCGAACAACTTGAGAGTATTGCCAAAGACTTCCCAGGCGTGGAATCATGCTATGCCCTCCAGGCAGGACGTGAGGTCCGCGTGGTTATCGAACCCGGAAAGATTGATGAAGGCAAAGCTCAGTGCCTGGCTAGAGATATCTGTCAGAGAATCGAAAACGAAATGAATTATCCAGGACAGATCAAAGTAACAATCATAAGGGAAACACGCTCAGTCGATTACGCTAAGTAATTGACGCTTTTGATAATTTATGAGAGGTTTAGAATAAATGAAAAAGCAGGGACTTTCGACAATATCGCTTCACGCAGGACATACGCCTGACTCGGAAACAAAGTCAAGAGCAGTGCCGATATATCAGACTACAAGCTACGTCTTTGATTCGACAGAGCACGCTTCGGCTCTCTTCGATCTCAGGCAGCCGGGAAACATTTATACGAGGATGATGAATCCTACAAATGATGTCCTTGAAAAGCGAATGGCTGCGTTAGAAGGCGGAACTGGCGCATTAGCGTGTTCCAGCGGAAGTGCTGCCATTTTCCTTGCTGTGACTACCGCGGCAAAGGCGGGAGACCATATTATTAGTTCGTCGAGTCTTTATGGCGGAACGCAGACCCTTTTCAAATTCATACTTCCGCGTTTCGGAATAGACGTTTCGTTTCTTGAAGATTTTTCTCCCGAAAAAATCAAAAAGGCCATAAAGAAGAATACGAAGCTGGTTTACTGTGAAACCATTGGTAATCCAAAGGGGGATATCCCTGATTTCAAAGCAGTCGCCGAAGTGGCTCATAAAAATAAAGTTCCGCTTTTCGTTGATAATACTTTTGCCCCGTCACTTTGCCGTCCTTTTGATTTTGGGGCGGATATTGTGATACATTCCTGCACAAAATGGATTGGAGGGCATGGGACGTCAATTGGCGGAATGATAATTGACGGCGGCTCATTTGACTGGTCGTCTGGTAAATTCCCGGAATTTACAGAACCTGATGAAAGCTATCACGGGCTCGAGTTTTGGAAAAGCTTTGGAAAAACACCCGACGGCAACATCGCATTTGTCGTAAGAGCGCGTGTTCAGGGCATGAGAAATATAGGTCCGTGCATAAGCCCATTCAATTCATTCCTAATCCTGCAGGGGCTTGAAACACTTACAATCAGGATGGAAAAGCACTGCGAAAACGCCACGAAGCTGGCAATGTTCCTAAAAAAACATCCGCTGGTGGACTGGGTGAACTATACTGGTTTGAAAGAGCATCCATGGCATAAAATGGCTCAGAAATATCTGAAAGGCGGCTTTGGTTCGGTCTTCGGCTTCGGCATAAAAGGCGGCTTCGATTCGGCCGTCAAATTTATCGATTCCGTCAAATTGGCAAGCCATCTGGCGAATGTGGGAGATGCTAAGACTCTCGTCATTCATCCGTCATCTACAACGCATCAGCAACTTGATGAGAAGTCAAAAGCGGCATCCGGGATTACCCCTGGCTTTATAAGAGTATCCGTGGGAATCGAGGATTTTGAAGACATCAAGGCGGATTTTGAACAGGCCCTCAGAAGTTCGTCAAAAAATAAAAAATGACGGATGACGACCGTTAAATTGATGAGATTCTTGAAAAAGTCTTTATTCCAGTCGCGGCCCGTCCGTTGCTTCCATAAGATATGACGACACCGTCAACTCTTATTCCTGTCTCCACGACGGGAAGCCGTTCGGGCATTCCGCTTATAAATTTTCTGAGAACGGAGTCAACCGTCCTACCCAATATAGAGTACTCGGCTCCCGCCATTCCGGCATCTGAAATAAAAGCCGTGCCTTTGGGGAGAATTTTACAATCATTGGTTTGTACATGTGTGTGTGTCCCTATTACAGCCGTTACCCTGCCGTCAAGAAAATGGGCCATTGCCGCTTTTTCACTGGTGGCCTCAGCATGAAAGTCCACTATTACGCAGTTGATGTTTGAAGGTATTTCGTTAAGTATCTTGTCCGCAGTCTCGAAGGGACATGAGGCTCCGTCACGCATAAATACTCTACCCAAGAGGTTTATGACGGCTATTTCACCGCAGGCTGGATTTCTGAAGGTCCCGAAGCACTTTCCGGGTTGAACCTTGCTCACATTCCCCGGACGCAGTACGTTTGTGAACTGTTTTATTTCGGACACGAAGTTTTTCTGATCCCATACGTGGTCACCGGAAGTGAAAACATCTATTTCCTTTGTCATTTCCTGAATACATTTGGCGGAAAGCCCGGCGCCGGAGGCAACATTTTCGGCATTAGCCACTACGAACTGGCAGTTGAATTCCTTTTTTAGCAGAGGCGCCATCTCCAACACGGCCTGCCTGCCGCCCTTGCCCACTATATCGCCTAGGAAAAGAATGTTCATTTCTCAATTTCTTTCTGGGCAAGAATGAGTTCAGTTCTTTCTCCTATGAGGTGAAAAATTTCATCTTTATTAAGGGAAGCATTTCCTGACTTATAAGAATGTACGGACGCAAAAATCGAGCCCAGGTATATGCTCTGGACTTCGTTTGCCCCAGATACACGGGCCAAGGTAATGCCGGCGGTAAAAGCTTCCCCACGGCCCATTTTATCCTCATTTCTAAGTGAGAGGGTTGGAATATGGGCACTTTCCATATTGTTGTACTCTCCTTTTTTATTATGCGGCCTTTTGAAGTAAAGGGCGCTGCCATCGGCAAGGGAGAGGTAGAGCTCTTTAACATTGGTCTGGGAATAAAAATTATTCACGAGTACGGAAAGCCCGTTTTCATAGTCATGCACGCATGATCTGAGTTCCATCTCGCTTACGGTGAAAATGTCCGAGTCTTTAAATTTATCAAGCTGTGTCCTCAGCGTCATTGAGATATCTGAAACCATCGAAATATTTTTTCCGGACGCAGCCTCAACCATCTCAGACACAAGGTCAGGGGAAAGTAGTCCATAACCGTAATCAGAAAGTATTACGGCATCCGGCGCGTTCTTTATCTCTTTTTTGAACTGGCGTATCATCTTGCCGCTGAGAGAAGAGTCTATTGGTCTGTAAGGCCCCTCCTCAAACTCCAGAACCTGATTTTTTTCGACAAAGTAATGGGATTTGACCACGGCCTTCCGTTGCTTGTCCTCTATTATTGAAAGCGATACATTGAAATTGTTAAGGCATTCGCTGAAAAATGCGAATTTTTCACAGCTGAGATCGACAGATGTAAGCAGCGTAACGTCCGCACCGAGTGTCGCGAGGTGAAGAGCCAGCGCACCCGCCCCGCCAACGTAACTTGTTTTGTGTTTGAGTGAGATTGAAAGGACAGGAGTCTCCTGGGCAATTCCGAGTCCTTCACAGTATTTATACTCATCAATCAATATTTCTCCAATAATCAGAAATTTGCGGTGCTGTGCGGAATGTAAAATCTCACTCAGGACCGCCCTTCTTATGTCATAGCGCTTGCAGATATACGCGAGTTTCACTGACTCGGCAGTATTGAGGTCATGACTTCTTATAAATTCAGAACTGGAGAAAACAACGTCCCCTGATGAGAATACTACCTTGCCACCAAGGCTTTCCAGAAGCTTTTTCTCCTTTATGAACCGTGGATCGCGCGAAAGCGCATATTCGTGGCCCTTGACATAAATATCCGGATTTACGGCTTTTATTACTTCAAACCCTGTATCCGACGGGGCTATGGTCACCGCATTCACAAATTCCAGTGCAGCAAGATTTTCGGCACGGAGGTCCTGTGGAACATAGGGGCGGCCGGAGCCCTTCTGAATGCACACATCAGGGGTGATGGAGACGATAAGTAAACTTCCCTGCTCCTTCGCAAACTTGAGGTGCCTTATATGTCCGGGGTGAACGATGTCAAAACAGCCATGACAAAGAACAAGGTTCTTTTTACGGCCGCTTTCCCGCATTTTTGAAACGTATTCCGTAATTTTTTCGAAAGGTATTATCTTCTTTTCCATAAAGGATCCCCGCTAAATTTATGAAAATATATAGTATTATAGCTGTATCTACAAATGAACTGTGCTAACTTATTTGCCCTGTCGATAGAAGAGGCATAAGAAATGATTTTTAAAAAAGATAAAAATGATGAAAAACCGGGAAGTAAAGTAGTTCAGGGATTCCTATTCTCTCTGAAAATACTGTTCGCGGCCGGCGTAATCTGGTGGCTGATCAGCAGAAACTACCGCGACTTTACGAAAGCCCTCGAAAATTTTAACTTCTTCTGGATAATCCCGGTCGCCGCTCTTTATTTTCTGCATATGTTTATCGGAGCGTGGAGATGGAACATTCTCCTCCGTGTGCAGGGGATTAGAATATCTCTTTACGAAGCGTTTTCCTTGACAATGCAGGCGTTTTTCTACTCACTTGTGATTCCGGGCGGAGCAATTGGCGGAGACCTTGCAAAAGTTGCGCTGATAGCGGCGCGCTCACCGGAGGGGAAAAAGTTCGAAGGTTCATTTACTGTTCTGATGGACAGATTTGTCGGGATGATGGGGCTTTTTTCCATTGCGATTGTGGTGCTTTGTTTCTCTGCTTCGATTTATATGAAGCTACAAGGAATTATGGGACTTGTGGTCGTTTCGCTCGTGATACTCTGCTTTACAGGTCTTTCCGCAGGAATATTCATGTTTTTCCACAGCACGCTCGAGAAGATAAAACTGATAGCATTCATGATATCAATAGCCGATAAATTTTCGAAAGGCCTTTATTCGCGCCTTGCCGATGCCTTCGAACGTTACAAGGACTGCCTTGGTACGGTAGTATTTTGTATCGGAATAAGCATAATTTTCATACATTTTAACATCGTACTTATTTTGTATTTTATTGCTCGCGGGGTAGGGGTAAGCGGGGTTTCGGCTCTTACATATCTTAATGCCTCAACAATAGGGAATACCGCGGGGCTTCTTCCTATAACGGTATCTGGGGTAGGCGTGCGCGACGTTGTTATCGAGACGTTGCTAAAGGCTGGCGGCTGTCTGCCGGGGCCCGCCATAGCCATTCCTATAATTTTTTCTGCCGTAGTTATCCTCTTCAACATATCGGGCGGATTCTTCTTTATCTTCGGCGGGCGACGGAAGTCCCCACAGTTCGGCAATAACGAAAAGACCTCTTAAATCTAACTTTCGCGGATCAAGTTTTCTGAGGGGTGAAGGTATCCCTGATTATGAGTTTCTGTGGTATTCTTACGGAGATTTTGCCATAATGAGAGTTTATCCACGAATTTCCACATATCATTTGACCAAAAACTTTCCCTATTTCCTTTGTCTGAGGGGCCATTGTCGTTAGATTATACGAACGAAAAAGAGGATTGTCATCGAAGGATATGACCCTGCATTCCTCCGGAATCCTAAGGCCTTTTTTTGAAGCACTGTCAATGAACCACGCAGCATATTCGTTATTTACAGGCACCACGACGGTATCTTGCCCCAACTGTTTGGCCATGTCTACACATTTTTCAACACCGTATTTTGTTCCAATTATATTTTCCAACCTGAAGCTTCCATTAGGATTGTTTTTTTTCATTCCCATCTTGAGACCCTCATACCTCTTCAATCCCCAATAAGCCCTTTCGCTGTGTTCATTAAGCATTATAACATTGCGGCAGTTATTATTGGAGAGCAGAGAGCCTACGAAAATCCCATCACCGAAAGGATCCATCGACACATATGAGACCATGTCGGAATGCAAATCCCCGCCGGTTCTGTTGAGCATGAAGATTGGCGCCATGAAGTTGAGAAGCAAGATGCTGTTGTCTTCCAGAAATTCCGTGTCAGTTACATCTGGGAATATAACCAGTGCCGAAGCACCTCTGTCTGAGGCTTCGTCCAATATAGCGTGAAGGTCATTGCTTGTCTCTCCATTGGGTATATTTCTATATATGACGGTATAGTTTTCTCGTGCGACTTCTTCTTCTAGTCCCCTGAATGAAGCTTCATTCCAATGTATTCCGCATGGTTTTGCAGAGCATAAAAGATAAATAATTCGTTTGAACTTATTGAAAAGCATGTGCAACTTTTTCTTGTCGATATGCTCCTTCAAAAAAGAACCGGCCTTTTTTCGTCGGACGAGAAAGCCGTTTTTTTCAAGTTCTTTCATTGCGCGGTAGGCGTTCATTCTATTCGTCTCAAATTTTTCGGCGAGTTCAGTTTCCTTAGGGAAAGTCTGTCCGGGAACGATTTTACCCTGAGCTATATCACTCAGAAGAACTTTATATATTTCAGTTATTTTATTGTTCATAATGTTCTATTATATTGCGCATAATAATAGATTTCAAGCTTATTTGTTGAAAAATATTTATTTTATTGGCGATTTTCTTGACAAAAGGCAGGATTTAGCTATACTTATGTTCATGGAGAATAAACTTAATAGTGCTTTTTGGATAAATGGGGAAGAATGTGAATGTCGCGTTGAAGCCCTAACCGATATAAAAGACGAAGAGCAAAAAACAGGAGAGATATCTTGATAAATAAAGCTGTCGGCTTCGCAAAGGCAAAGGGCACGAGTCCGCGATTTGCGGGGTTTACCCTTATTGAACTCCTCGTGGTAATTTCGATTATCGCCATACTGGCGTCTCTACTGTTGCCATCTCTGGCAAAAGCTAAGAATAAAGTTAAAGATGTGTTTTGTTTATCGAATCTGAAAGAGGCCGGGGTCGTTCTTGTGTCCTATGCTACTGACAATAACGGGGATATTCCGAATTGGTACAATACTGCGACTAGTACGCCATGGAGCAAAAAACTATTTGACGAGAAATATATACAAAAATACGACACGCTGGTTTGCCCTGGGGTATATCCTTATAAGTTTGACCCAATGAATAGTCTGGCAATTTATGGGATGCGCACCGCTGGAGATGTAACCAGTAACAATAGGTGTCTTAACATATTCAGAAGCCCGATAATGGTGTGGAGGGAGGGTGGAGGCATTGGAGCGAAATACAGTTCTCCGTCGTATTCGCTGTTACTCTGCGATTCCATAAGAGAGAAAGGTGTGAACCCGCGGGGACAATTTTATTATGTCACACCTAACGCCTCAAGTATATACAACGACCAAGGGGCCGCCTACGCGGGGCATGTCAAGGGGCGCGTGAACGCGGTGTTTGCCGATGGGCATTCCGAAGGCGCTAACAGTGAGTCGCTTATAAAGGCAAAGATGATGTATTATTGTGAAAACAAAACTGATGTGATGATTTATCTCGGAGAGCTGGTCAATTAATTCTGAAATAATTATAAAAAAAGGAGATTGCATATGAGGTGGCTAGGAATGAAGGCTGTTGCCGGAGCATTGTGTCTGGCTGTAGGGCTTTTGTCACTTGGCGAGGAAAAAGGAAATGACGGGCTAGTGTTCCATTTCGATTTCAAGGACAGTGCAGGGAAAAAAGAGTTGACAGATAAGACCGGAAACGTAAAGTGTATATCAAAGAACCGGGATTTCGTGATTCAGCAGGATGCGCTGAGACTTGCTTCCTGCGCAGAAATATATATTCCCTCCGAGAACCTTCCGGAAATAAAGGATGAACTCACCATTAGTGCATGGATACTTAAAAAAAGCACTCCTGAATATGCGCCTATATTATTCAAAGGAACCCATCCTGGCCCGATACAGTTTCTTTTCACCCTAAGCTGGCGTTACCCTGGTTTCTGCTACAAACTGCCCAACCAGTATTATCGCTGGAATGGTATTTCCATCAATGGCCTTGGCGGTAGTTCCTCTAGGTATGACGATGAGAAGTTGATGATCCCTGGCGCACAATATGTGGAATCTTCCGGCTATTGGAAGAATTTGACCGCGGTATTCAACAGAGGGAAAGTTGAGCTTTATATAGATGGAAAACTTGTTGCAAAACGCATCTCTGAAAAATCCGAGAGCCTCCAACCCGATAAATCCCCCATATGGATTGGGGCGGAAAAAGTGGCGGATGAAAAAGAAAATTACATGAGTGCCGACATGCTTCTCAATGATTTGCGGATGTACAAAAGAGCCTTGAGTCCCGGAGAAGTGAAATCCCTGTACGAGACAGAGGAAGGAAGGTATCCCAAAGGAAGCCAAATACCGAAGGGAGAGACACATATAAACGCCCTTCCTGTCTGCCGTGATTATATAAAAGCAGTAATGAAAGGATATGACCCGGAATTTAATGAAAAACTCAAGATGACAGAGGAATATGAAAAACATCTGCCTTCTAATACTTATGGGGGCAGGAACATTGAAACTTCTGTGAAGTTAGCCAATGGAAGAACTTATCTTGCCGTAGATGGGAAAATAAAGTATCCGGTGTTATTTCTTCCCTCTACTTATGATTTTACAACCAATAAATATATTTTTAGGGAAATGGCGCTTGGGATAAAAGATTTTTCTGCCGCGGGGATTGAGCTTTTCAGTATGTCTGTCTTCCCGGATTATTATTGTATTGATGAAAATAAATATGACTGGCAGAAACTGGATGACCTTTTCAAGAAAGCACTGGAAGCAAATCCGGCTGCCTTAATACTTGTAGAATATTTCCTGATTACGCCACCCTGGTTTGAAAAGAAATATCCGGATGAAATGGAGAAATGCTATTTTGGGAAAAGTCTGCGGGTAATTCCACGTGTCGGACCGCTTGGCTCTGAAAAATGGCTTGAAATTTCAAAAAAAATACTCAGGGATGTTGTCTCTCACATAGAGGCTAGTGATTACGCAGGGCATGTTATCGGATATAATCCTTGCGGCGGACAATCCGGGGAATGGTATTGGCCGGGCAGCGTTTATGGTGGATTTACTGGATATTCCAAGGGAACCCGCGAAAGTTTCAGAAAATGGTTGAGGGGGAAATACAATAATAACAATGAACTCCTGAAGAAAGCATGGAATGACTCAAGCGTCACTTTCAACAGTGCAGAAGTGCCGCCGCCTGAAGCCAGGATGGCCAATGACAATGGAATGCTTTTTCTGGACCCTGTTAAATATTGCCGTATTTTTGATATCCAGGAATTCAAGAATGACATGACTGTCCTGAATATGGAAGAGGCAGCGAAGACCATAAAAGAGTCTTGTTCTGGCAAAAAGTTGGTTTTCGAGTTCAGCGGCTATGTTATGTCTATGAATTCGCATAAAATGTATAACGCCGGCTTGAGAAAAATAGATAAATTGTTCTCAAGCTCCTATATCGACAGTATTGCCTGCCTGCTTGAGTACGGACAGAGAAGAGGCGGCGAGAGCGGATTGAATGTAAATCCGTTTAATGGAACCGCCGCATTGCGCGGAAAAATGATATGGCAGGAGGATGACCTGAGAACACACTTCCACACAAAAATGGAAAGCGGACGCACTTCAAGCCTCGAGGAAACCATAACAGTAATCAAGAGAGGGTTTGGGTATTCCATAACTCGCAATATTGGTTTCTGGTGGAGGCTTTTCGATAATACATGGTTTCATCAAGAGGACATAATGGAGACGGTGGCTGAAATTAAGAAAGCTGCAGATAAATCTATGTCAACCGATGAATCATCGGTTAGCGAAGTCGCGTTTATATTTGATGAAAAGTCACCATTCTATCTGACATATGCACCAAATTCGACCTTTTTGACCGGACAGTGCTGGGGTGCGTATCAGGAAGCCGCCAGAATGGGTGCGCCATTTGACGTATACCTTATGAGCGACATCAAGGATAAGAACATGCCGGACTATAAACTGTATGTATTCCTTAACGCTTATTATGTCGATGAAGCGACAAGAAAAGCAATAGATGAAAAAGTAAAAAAGAATAGTGCCGTGAGCGTGTGGTGTTATGCTCCAGGTTACATCTCTGAAAAGGGTTTTGATATCGATGGCATGGAGAAACTTACCGGAATGAAGTTCGATATTGAGAAAGTGGAAAAGACACTGACCCTTCAGATTACCGATACATCTTCGGCAATAAGTAAATACGTCTCAAGTGCTAACGCATATAAGTTCGGACCAATCTTCTATTGCAGAGGGGATGAAATGAAGGTGATTGGAACAGCAAATGGCAAAACCGCCCTTACGGTGAAGGAATTTAAGGACTGGCGTTCGGTTTATTCTCTCATGCCGCTAACGAAAGGGCTGCTTATGGGACTTTGCGACTATGCGGGAGTTCATGTGTATTCCCGTTCCTTTGATGTGCTGAGTGCGAACAGGTCGCATATAATGCTTCATACATCAACGGCCGGGGAAAAAACCATCTTACTCCCGAAGCCTTCCAATGTTAGTGAAATAATCACTGGCGAACGACTTGGAGATAAGATTGATAAGATAGTTGAAAAACTCCCAGCCCAAGCAACAAGGATTTATGAGATAAAAGAGTAAAAATACTCTTAAATTTAGAGAAGTTTCCAGCGACACTACAGGGACATGTCTGCCAAAAGGCATTAATTTACCCAAAAGAATAGAGGTTTCTCAAATTCCGGTACCGGCTCTGTTTATAATTTTGTGTAAATGGTAAATTCATATCGCTACCTTGTTATATTAGCATTTGTCTTTCTGAAGCGCCAGCTTCATTCTTAAAAATGCGCCATAAAAATCTCCGGAGGAGAGGC
>Ga0209417_1005682_pt1 | contig 13509 bp, 9 predicted proteins | sample RifGroF2_FD_184002 | JGI IMG/M metagenome (GOLD analysis project Ga0209417, IMG submission 184002) | Groundwater microbial communities from Rifle, Colorado, USA - Groundwater F2 (SPAdes) (version 2) | ecosystem: Environmental > Aquatic > Deep subsurface > Groundwater | place: Rifle, Colorado... | reverse complement strand
CCTTGAAAAAGCGCGTAAGAACATCACCGGGGATATCTCCGGCGAGCTGGTGATGTATTCGCTGCAGAAGGACTTCTATTACCCCTATTTCGGTTCGCGCGACATCTCCAAGGACATGCTGATGCGCGCCACTATGCTCAACAAGCGCGCGCTGCTCACCACCATCAAGGGCGAAAGCGTGAAGGTCAACAAGGATATCGAGAGCCTCAAGCGCAAAAGCGTGGACCTGCGGGCGCGCCAGGACCTGCTGCGCAAGCAGAGCTCCGCCCACCTGAGCGAGCTCAGGGTAAAGCGCGGCGAGCTGGAGCGCACCAAGGGCCAGCAGGCGCGGCTCTCGGCCGAGCTCGAGAACCTGCAGAACGCGGCCCTGGGGCTTACCCGCCTGGTGAAGAAGCTGCAGAAGCAGGCGCCTTACCGCGGCAAGGAGGGGTCCCTGCAGCTGCCTATCGCTCCCCGCTCCCTGCCTTGGCCGGCTGACGGGAACATCATCAGCCGCTTCGGCCGCGAGGAAGTCCCGGCGCTCAAGACCTGGATCGTGCGCGAAGGCGTGCGCATAGCTACGGCAAAGGAAGCCCCGGTGCGGGCGGTGCTGGCCGGCAAGGTCATCTACGCGGGGCCGTTCCGGACCTACGGCAACGTGGTGATAGTGGACCATGAAAAAGGCTTTTTTACCATCTACGGCCTCCTGAGCCGTATCGACGCCTCCAAAGGACAGGCTGTAGAAACCCTGTCCCCGCTCGGGCTTGCGGGCGAGGATACCCAGAACGTGGGGACCATAATAAGGTCCGGCGGAAGCTCCGTGTATTTCGAGATACGCAAAGGCGACCGGGCCCTGGACCCCATGCAGTGGCTGGCAAATTAGATATAATTAACATATAGATGTACCCGGGCCGCCCGCAGGGGTCCGGGCTGGCGCATGATTGTGCCGTAACGCGCGTCATGACCGTGAGCGGCAGCGCGGCTTTCAAGGAGTTTCTTCAATGAAGAAAATGAGAAAGATAGTCCTGGTAACCCTTTCGGCGCTGGCTATCGGCGCCGTTTTTCCTTACGTGAATTTCGCGGTGGACCAGACCTACCAGCACCTCAAGATCATAGTGGACGTGCTGGAGCTGATAAAAGACAGCTATGTGGACCCCATCGAACCGCAGAAGCTGGTGTACGGCGCCGCCAAGGGCATGGTCGCCGAGCTCGACGATTATTCCCAGTTCATGGAGCCCGACGTTTACGAGCGGGTCAAAAGCGATACCGAGGGCGAGTTCGGCGGCATCGGCATACGCGTGGACATGCGCGACGGCTGGCTTACCGTGGTGACGCCCCTGCCCAACACCCCGGCCTTCCGGGCGCAGATGCTCCCCGGCGACAAGATAATAAAGATAGAAGGCGAATCCACCAAGGACATGGTCATCGACGTAGCTATAAAGAAGCTGCGCGGCACGCCCGGCACGCAGGTCAAGATCACCACCGCCCGCGACCCGGAGGACAAGAACGCCGACTGGATAACCCGGGACATCACCATCATCCGCGAACTGATCAAGACCGAGAACCTCCGGCACAGGATGCTGGACGGCAAGATAGGCTATATCAAGCTGATAGAGTTCACCGGCCACGCTACGGAGAATTTCGTCAAGTCCATGGAGGACCTGAAGGGCAAAGGCATGGAGGCCCTGGTGATAGACCTGCGCTACAATCCCGGCGGGCTGCTCGCCTCGGCCGTGGATATTTCCAAGCTCTTCCTGGGTTCCAGCCAGATGATAGTCTATACCAAGGGCCGGAAAGCCGAGAATTACCAGGAGTTCAAATCCAACGGTTCCGCTCCTTTCGAAAGCCTCCCGCTGGTGATCCTGGTCAACCGCTATTCGGCCTCCGCCAGCGAGATCGTAGCGGGCGCGATGCAGGACAACAAGCGGGCCGTCGTCATCGGCGAGCGCACGTTCGGCAAGGCCAGCGTGCAGTCCATGATCCCGCTCTCCGACAAGTCCGCGCTGCGGCTCACCATAGCCAAGTATTACACGCCCAGCGGCAAGTCCATACAGCATGACGCCAAGAACGAGACCGGCGGCATCACGCCCGATATCACCGTGAAGGTGCAGGTGGAGACAGAGAAGAAACTGCTGCAGCAGGCCGAAGAGATCTATTACCCCGGCAAGGAAGAGAAGCCGGAGGCCGGCAAGAAACCCGCCGACGGCAAGAAACCCGCCGACGACAAGAAGCCGGCGGCCGACAAGAAGAAGGACGAGGCCAAGGACGAGGTGCTCGACAGGGCCGTGGAACTGCTCCACGCCCGCGAAGTGCTGGGCAATTTAAGACCGGGGAAATAACGGGTGAACGAAGACAGGAGCCGCCCATCCATGGCCCTTCGAGACTTGATCATTGATGAAAATACTGGCTTTTGAAACTACCTGCGACGAGACTTCCGCCGCGGTGCTGGAGGACGGCGTGCTGCGCTCCAACGCCGTTTTCTCGCAGATAGCCCTGCACCGCAGGTACAGCGGGGTGGTGCCGGAGCTGGCGAGCCGCGCGCACCTGGAAAAAATGCCTTTCGTGCTTTCCGGTGCCGCCGGCGCCGCCGGGCTGAAGCTCCCGCTGAAGCGGTCCGCCGTGGACGCGGTGGCTTTCTCGCGCGGGCCGGGGCTGCCGGGCGCGCTGATGGTGGGCCGCGTCGCGGCCGAGGCCGCGGCGGAGCTGGCCGGCGTCCCGCTGATAGGGGTCAATCATCTTGAAGGCCACCTGCTGGCCTGCGAATTCGAAGGCGGGCGCGCCGCGCGGCCGCTCAAGTTCCCGCTGGCCGTGCTGATAGTTTCCGGCGGGCATACCGAGCTCTGGCACGCCCGGGGCTACGGTGATTACAAGGTGCTGGGCCGCACGCGCGACGACGCCGCGGGCGAGGCTTTCGATAAAGTGGCCAAGCTGCTCGGGCTGCCCTATCCCGGCGGCCCGGAGATAGAGAAGCTGGCCGCGCGGGCGCGCGGCAAAGGGCCTGATTTCCCGAGGCCGTTCATGCCCGGGACCAGGGATTTCTCTTTCAGCGGCCTCAAGACGGCCGTCAGCTATTACCTGGCCAAAAGGCTGGGCCAGGATTTTTACCGCGGCGGGCGCCGGCTGCCCGCCGGCGAGACGGCCCAGGTCTGCAGGTCGTTCCAGGACGCCGTGGTGGAAACGCTGGTGAAGAAGACCGCGGACACGGCCCGCTCCCTGGGGCTGGCGCGCATAGCGGTGGGCGGCGGGGTTTCGGCCAACGGGGCGCTGCGCGCCGCTTTCGGCGCCCTGGAAGGTTTCGAGACGCGCTTCTCGGAGAAGCGCTACTGCTCCGACAATGCCGCCATGATAGCCCTCTGCGCCATGCGCAGGCTCGAGGCGGGCAGGTATGCCAACAGCCTTAAAGTGGCCCCGGAGCTGGCCGTTCCCGGCTGGAAGGCGCGGCGCTAGGCGGTCTCCGCGCGCCGGAGCCGAGGCGCTTTTTCCGCGGGTTCAGGGGTAAAAGATCTTACGATGAACATCTGGCTTCTTTCCGATTACGACCCGCGCAAGCACCTGGCTTTCAAGAGCCTGCTGTCCAGGTTTTCCGCCGCCTTCCCGGACACGGAAACCGAGTTCCAGGTGAAGAGCCGCAAGAGCATGTGGGAGAGCCTTTTCGCCCACCTGCGCGACCCCAAGCGCAATCCGCTGGCCGATATCATAGAGATCCCGCAGAACTGGACCGAGCTGTTCTCCAGGCTGGGCCTCCTCTTCGATCTTTCACGCCGGGTGGAGCCGCTGGAAAGCAAGCGCTATCCCGGCTTCATCCTCAAGGAGCTGTGCCGGCACGACGAGGCGCGCGCCTTTTCCGCGCCGTGGTGGATAGAGGCCCCGGCGCTCTTCTATCGGACCCAGGCGCTGAAGGGGATCTGCCAGGACCCGGAAAAGGAGCTGGCCTCGTGGGAAGGTTTCCGCGCCACGCTCGACAAGCTGACGTCCGGGGGGAAACGCCGCAATTTCCGCGCCCTGTCGTCGCCGGGCTCTTCCGGTTCGGTTTCCGTGTCGGACGTGCTGCCCCGCGTGTGGGGCCGCCGCGGCGGCCTTTTTTCCGACGACTTCAACCGCGCTACCTTCACCCGAGACGAGACCGCCGGGGGCATAGAGGACTGGCTGGAGCTGGCCGTAAGCGGCAGGATAGAGCTGTTCAGCCCGGACCGGTTCGAGAACGGGCCGCGTCCCCCGGAGGAATGCGCTTTCATAATTTCCTCGCGCAAGCTGGCCGTCCGGGCCGGCCTCAAGATGCTGCCCTATCCCGGCTCCGCCGGCAGCGGCTTCGCGCTCGTTTACAACCTGGCGGTGTCCGCTTCGTCCAACGACCAGGACGGCGCGGCCTCTTTCGTGTCCTGGGCCATGGAGCCGCAGAACATGGCCGCTTTCACGGAAAGTTTCGGCGTCTTCCCCTGCCTGAAGTCCGTTTTCGAGCAGCGCCTGCAGGAAGAGCGGGAGGTGGACGTTTACAGGCGGATCTTCTCCGCCCCGGAACTGATGCCGAACATCATGGTCTATCCCACCGCGGAGCTGCTGCTGGAGCGCTCCCTCTGGAACCTGTCGCTGAAAATAGCCAGGAAAGAATACACGCGCGAAGACCTCAACAGGGAGCTGATAATGGCGCAGGGGGAGGCGGATTACCTGCTGTCGCTGTACTGACGCCGGGCTTCAACGGAACCATGAAAAAGAGCGGAAAGAACATTTACGGGCAGGGGGAGCGGGCCGCTTACGACGGGCGCTACGCTTTCATACAAGGGGCCCTGGCGGCCGTTTCGGAGCAGTTCGCCCTGGACGGGGCTTCCTATTACGAGTATGACGAAAAGAACGAGCTGCTGCGCCTGAGGCTGCGGCGCGCCTTCGGCGCGGCGTTCGAGCACGAAGAGAACCTGCGCCCCACGCCCGCCTCCGCCGCGGCCAGGGCGGTGGCCGGCATGCAGCCGTGCACCGCGTCGTCCCCGGCGGGGCGCTTCTTCTATTTCCCTTTCAAACTCGACAGCTTCGACCCCTCGGGCGGCAGGAACGCCGTGCCGCGCACGGGGCTGGTCCGGCTGGAGCGCTCGCCGCGCAAGCGCCGTTTTTCCGCCGCGGAAGCGGCCAGGGCCGACGCCTGGCTGCGCGCCTATTTCAAGGATTACTACAAGGCCGAGTTCTTCTCGCTGGCGCGCCGCCAGGAAAAGACCATCTCGGCCATCACCGAGCTGACGGAGGTCTTCGCCACCGCGCTGCGCGTGCGCGACAGCTTCCGCCATATCCTGGCGGGCATCCAGACCTATTTCGGTTTCGACCGCGTCCGCCTTTACCTGATAGACGAAGGCAACCGCAAGCTCAAAGGCGAGCTCTCCGCCGACATCCGCGGGCAGATCAAAAGCATCTCTTACGAGGAGATCCCGCTCGAGCAGGGGGCCCACCGCTTCGCCGACATCGTGCTGGGCAAGAGCTCCGGCGCGTTCATGGAGCGCTACAAGGACTGCGTGCTTTATATGCCGCTTTCCGTGCAGGGCGTCACCATCGGCCTGCTCATCGTCGACAACCTGCTCAGCCAGCAGCGCATCGAGCCGGCCGAACTGGCCATGCTCAAATCTTTCGGCGGGCAGATAGCGCTGGCGGTGGACAACTCCCGCCTCTTCGACAAGGTCGAAGAGCTCTCCCTTTACGACGAGCTTACCAAGCTCCCGCTGCGCCGCTATTTCAACCAGCGCTTCCAGGAGGAATTCTACCGCGCGGAGCGCTTCAAGCAGCCGCTGGCCCTGGTCTGGGCCGACGTGGACTATTTCAAGGAGATCAACGACACCTACGGCCACCAGATAGGCGACGTGGCGCTCAAGGAGATAGGGCGCGTGATCCTTTCCAACCTGCGCAAGATAGACTTCCCGTGCCGCTACGGCGGCGACGAGATCGTCATCCTGCTGCCGCAGGCCACCGGGGCGGAAGCGGCCCGGCTCGCGCAGCTCAAGATAACGCTCAGCATCGGCATCTCGACCTTCCCGCAGGACGCCTCCGGGCTGGAAGCGATGCTGGAGCGTGCCGACGACGCCCTGTACTGGGTCAAGTCGCACGGCCGCGGGCGGATAGCGCTTTATTCGGATACGGCGGCGGAAAAACAGAAGGCCGCGGCGGCCGGAGGGAACACAAATGGCAAGAGCTGACAAGAGGCAGGGCGGCCGGGAGGCCGGGCGGCCGGGCGGAGATGTTTTATCCTCCGCTGTCTTTTTGAGCCTTCTGCTCTTCTCTTTTGCCGCCCCTGCATCGGCGGTTTTCGAGGACGCCCCGGCGGGCGCCAGGCAGCTGGGTTTCGGCGGACAGGCCGCCGCGCTGGAAGACCCGCTTTCTTTCCAGTCCAACCCCGCCCTGGCGGGCGGGGCGGCCAGGTTCGAGACCGGCGCGTATTTCCTGGCTTCGGACAGGACCCCCCTGGGCCAGGCGGGCTTCTCCTCCTACGGCGCGTGGGCCCTGGTGCCGCGCAGGGGTTACGGCAAGATGGGAACTTTTTCGGCCGGCGGGCTTTACCGCGACGACGGCGGCGGCGCGGTGCAGAAGACCCTGTCTTTCGGCTGGGGCACCTGGCAGCTGCTGCGCGCCGGGAGCGGCTCCCTGGACTTCGGCGCTAATTTCAAGATACTGCAGTTCGACGCCGCGGACGGCGAGGGGATGCAGTCGGGCGCCGCCGTGGACCTGGGCGCGGCCTTCCGCCCCGACGGCAGGCATGTCTTCGGGTTTTCCGCGCTCAATATAAACCGCCCTTCTTTCGGCGCGGGCATCCTTAAAGACAAGGCGCCCCTGGTCCTGCGCCTGGGCGTGTCCGAAAGCCGCGAGGATTTCACGCTTTCTCTGGACGTCGCGCAGCGCTCGGCCTCCGGCGGCCGCAGGGGGAATTTCAGCCTGAACCCCGGTATGGAATATGTCTGGCGCACCGGCGGTTCCGGGGTCTTGTTCTCGCGCACCGGCCTGGTCCTTGCGGACCGCGCCTCCGCCCTCGGCGCCGGGCTGGGCTGGAAAAGGCAGTCTTCCGAGCTCGCTTACAGCGCGGCCGTCCCGCTCACCGGCGCCATCGTGCCGGCCCATGCCGTCACGCTTTCGCTGCGCTTCGGAGACCGCGACACCGAGTCCGAATATGAGCGGCTTATCAGGCAGGAGATGAAGTACCGCAAGGACCTCGTGGAGGCGCTGGACGGGTCGGCCAAGCGCGAAGAGGCCCTGAAAAAAGAACTGGTCTCGCTTAAAGACGACGTGGACGCCCTCAACGAGCGCCTGAAGTCCTCCGAGGAGACGAAAGCGCGGGAGCGGGGGGAGAAGGAGCGGCTGGAGGGTGTTATGCGACGCCAGGCCGCCGCCGAAGCGGAGCTGAGGGACCTGGCCCGCAAGCGCAGCCAGGACAGGCTGGCCGCCCTGGGGCACGAGTTTACCCAGGACTGGCAGAACTACCTGCGGCTCAAGAACGGGGGGGCGCCGAAAGAGGCGCTGAAGGCCGCCCTGGAGCGGCTGGTCGGCCAGTACCAGGACGCGGGCATAGATATTTCGCAGGCCACGGTGGAGCTCAGGGAGATAATAAACTCGAAGTGACGAAATCTTTCGGCAATACTTATTTTGTAGAATGTTCAGGAATATGTTCAAGGTGATATCCCGCCTTAGGGCACCTTTCCGCCTGAAGATTGCGGCGGTACTGGTGCTTTACTTCTGCCCGGCCCTGTCGGCGCAGTCCCTTTACGTCTCCAACATGCAGGTGCGCTACAAGAATTCCGGCACGGGCACCGGCTACTGCGACGACATCGATTTCAGGGTGGACGGCACGCTGACCTGCGCGGCGTTCAATACCACGTTCTCAAGCAATGCCGTCGCAGGCACGGTAAAATACTTCACCGGCTATTCCACCCGCACGCTCTCCACTAATATATACGCCGACCGGACCATCACGCAGAATATTTCCGGGACCTATAACGGCTCCTATATCGCCTATGTGACAGGTTTTGACGACTGGGCCAACGGCACGGCGAGCGGCACGTTCACGGCCGCCTCCATAGGCGGCTCCGCCACCGTTCCCGCCGGCTGGTCCTACTGGGACGACACCGTGGACGGCAACATGTATTATTATTCCAACGCCATAACCATCCCCTCCACCTGTACCGTGCCGGTTATCCACCTCAACGGGTTCGACGTAGCCGGTGCCGTGAACAGCGCCGGCACCACCATTTCGGGTACGGTGGCTTCCACCGCGGTAACCTCTCCGGGCCTGACCTGCTCCGGCGGGCCTCAGGGCGCCTGCCCCGGGCCCGGCTGCCAGATGGGCAAGTACAAATGGACCGGCAGCGGCACCAAGAGGGTCGACGGTACCATGGCCGCCAGAACCGTCTCCGGCCCGGCCAACTACTACGATTTCAACGCGAGTTTCTACCATAACCTTACCGGCGAGGTCTGGGGCGATTCCGCGCTTATCCAGTTCGAGCGGCAGCGTACCACCTACCCGGGCAACTGCCTGGGCTTGTGCGCCAGCCTCGTCTGCATCAGCACGGTCGGATCTTTCGGCATAAATTCGCTTACGTTCGAGATCTTCAAATACGGGCCTGGGACCAACGAGCTCGACCCGTCCTCCTCCCCGCCGATAAAGACCATTTCGCTGTATAACATCGGCATGTGCTACAGCGAGAACAACGTCCCGTACAAAATAGGCAGCTATTGCGCGGCCTGGGACGCTTCCTACAATCTTAACGGCCAGTTCGGCAAGACCAACGGCCAGTTCGGTTTCCGGGCGCAGGTGACCACCAGGGAAACCACCCCGCAGGGCACCAGCATAGATATAGAGCAGACGGCCGCCTACCCCGGCCAGAACCAGATCCCGATGCAGGTGGACGTCACTGATATTCACATGGTGAAGTCCAGCCCCACGCCGGTAGGCAGCCTTACCAAGGTGGCCGCGCAGCCCTACAATGTCCAGTACCGGCTTTCCAAGGACGCCACCGCCACTATCTCCATCTGGGACGCCGACACTTCCCACCAGAGCACCCCCGGTATCATGCCCGGCGTACGCAATATCGTCTACATGCAGCCGCGCTCCGGCGAGGGCGTCCCCGACGGCGTTCTTACCAACGGCGACTTCTGGGACGGCCGCAACGAGGACGGGGCGATGATGCCGCCTGGTTCCTACCTGGTGCGCATCGAGGCCGCTTCCAACGATATGTGGGGCACCGACCTGGCCTGGCCGACCACCATCTCGATGACGCTGGATCCTTTGCAGGTCACGGACGTGGCGGTGAACCCGCTGGGCACCTCGTCCACGGACCAGGCCACCATAAGCTACATGCTGACCGAGACGGCGACGGTCTACGTCGAGATCTATACGCCCGGCACCTCTTTTGTGACCACGAACGTTTCCGGCGCGCCGACCGTGAGCGGTACCAGCGGCACGCTTCTCAGGCGGTTCGTAAAAGAGGTCCCGTCGCGTACCAGGACCACCTCGGTGTGGGACGGCCGGGACGAGACCGGCTACCCCGTCTGCGACGGGGATTACGTGTTCGCCATCTACGCCGAACTGTCGTCCAACGGCACTATCGGGAGCCACACCTGGACGGAAGTGGAGACCAGGAGCGTGAAAACGGGCATTCTGCCCGTCGCGCGCGGCAGGGTGCTGGCGTTCATCTCGCCGTCGTCCACTATCATAGGCTCCTCGCCTTCGGCCGCCGGCCTCGAGCCTTTCTATTTCCGTTACACCCCGGCGCGCGAAACTACCGTGGACCTGAATATAACCACCATGGACGGCAGCGCCGTGGTGCGCCACCTGGTCAGCGGCGAAGTGCGCTACGCCAACGTGCTCAACCGGGACATCTGGGACGGCAAGGACAACGCCGGCAACTACGTCTCGAGCGGCACGTACCTGGCCGAGCTCGTTACCGAAGACCCCTTCCAGTGCGCCGCCGTCAAGAAGTCCACGACTACCGCGCTCATCCCGGTGGATATGTTCCGCGCCGTGGACCTGCGCACCGCGCCGCTCTTGAGCGCGTCGAGCGCCACGGCTTATATCGCGTTCCAGCTTTCTGAGCCGATGTATATCGAGCTGAAGGTCTATCCCAAGGACACCGTCATCAACCCGTCCGTCTGGCCCCCCGCGCTCTCCACCACGCCGGTGTACAGCGTCGGCGGCATGAGGCCGGGGCGCATGACGATAACGGAGCCGTGGGACGGGCGCAACACCAGCGGCATCATGTCCGACGACGGCCGCTACCCGTTCACGCTGGTCGCGCGTTCGTCGGGATCGCACCAGGTGATGTACGCCACGGACAAGCTGTACGGCTACGTGGACATCTCCCGCGGGCAGATAGGCTTCACGTCCTTCGACGTGTATCCCACTATCCCCATCATGTACAATTCCTCCGATACGATAAACCTGCCCCCGTTCGGCGTGGAATATTCCGTTACCCGGCAGTCCTCGGTGTCGGTGCAGGCGGTATCGCTGGACGTGCTGCCGCAGGTGTTCGCCGACGTCGTCAGCGGGATAATGCGCGACGGCGATACGCTTTACAAGGACGTCTGGGACGGCCGGTGCACCGATACCACGGCCTGCCCCGGCTACGGTTACGTGCCCAACGGTTATTACAACCTGCGCGTGGTCGCGCAGGACATCTCTTCCTCGCAGCTGGCCTCCAAGGCCACCGTGCAGCAGACGGTGGAGGTGTACCCGTTTAGGATCTACGACCTGTCGATCATGCCGCTTACCGTGGACAACCCGGCGGTGGTCAGCTACCAGGTGTCGGAGCCGATGAAGGTGGTCACCAAGATCTACAAGCCCGGCACCAACCCCAGCGGCCCGGTGGACCCGGTCAACAGCCTGATCAAGCGCATCGTCGGCATACGGCCGGCGCGCGCGCAGATCTCCGAGTACTGGGACGGCACCGACTTCACCCTTTCGAAAGTGCCGGACGGCAACTATGTTTTCAAGGTTTACGGTTCAACGGTCAGCGAGGCGATTGACACGCTGTACGGCAATTATGACCTCTCCAACCCGCCGCCGCTGGCGACCGGCCCCGACGGCGCGGATATCATCATCAACAACATCCCGGTCACGAAGGGCGGCACGTACGACCTGTGCGGCGATTTCTCGCGCGAGACCTATTTCGCCCCGAACCCGTACAACGGCACCGCCGGGTGGTTCAAGATCCCCTCGCTGCTCAACGGGCGGACGGACCTGAAGATCTATAACCTGGCCGGGGACCTGGTCTACAAGAAGGACTACGGTCTCAGGGGGACCGGCAACGACGTGGACGGGCTGGGCCGGTGCTCGGTGACGCATACCCACGAGGCCTGCTGGCCCAGGGTGAACAGTTCCGGCCGCACGGTGGCGCCGGGCGTGTATTTCGCGGTGGTGCGCTTCGAGGCCAGCGAGGGGACGCGCGACGTCTGCCAGGTGGTCAAGAAGATACTTATTCCCTAAGAGCGGGGACGGGCACGAGCTTCTTTTAAGAGGGTAGATTTATGAAGAACATAAAACGCTGGGCGCAAAAGCTTCTTTTGCCAACCGTTGTTTCGGCCTGCCTGCTGGCTTCCGTATTGAGCGCTCCCGCCGACGCGGCCAACGCCTCCCTGGGCACCGACGGCGCGGTCTTCATGAAGATCCCCACCGGCAGCGCGCGCGCGCAGGCGCTGGGCAACTGCGGCGTGTCCCTGCTCGAGGGCGGCGAGGCCATGGGGATCAACCCGGCCGGCATAGCTTCCGCGCAGATGCGCGAGATCTCGTTCTCCCACCTGGGCTGGCTCCAGGATTATTCCGGCCAGTACCTGTCCTATGTGCACCCCGTGGGGCAGTCGGTCATAGGCGTGAACGCCGCGTACTACACGATAACCGATTTCGACGTGCGCGATTCGGCCGGCGTCCCGCTTTACGGCTCCGACGTAAAGGTCCGCAACGGCTACTTCTCCCTCACGCTGGCGAAGGGCTTTTTCCTGGAAAGGTTCATGGTGGGCGTCAGCCTCAAGAACGTGTACGAGGACAACTACAGCGAGAACTACCGCAACCTCGTTTACGACGGCGGCGCTATCCTGCGCCTGGGTCGCAAGATCTCCCTGGGCTGGTCCGGGTCTAATTTCTCCGGCAAGTCCAAGCAGGTGGTAAGGGTGCAGCGCCTGGGCGGCGCGGTCATGTTCAACCCCTTCCTGACGGTCGCCGTCGAGCAGAAGACCTATTCCGACAGGGGCTCCGTGCTGGGCGGCGGCGTGGAGATCAGCCTGCCGGAGGAACTGCTCCAGGTGGGCCGCGTTTCCGTGCGCGCGGGCTATTCTCCCGGCGACAATATGGGCAAGAACATGTCGGACAAGACCCTGGACAGCCTCGGGATGAACGACGTTTCCGGCTGGGCTTTCGGTATCGGGATCTACTCCTCCCAGGCTTTCGGCCTCGGCATGGGGCTGGACTATACGATGGTCCCGTACGGCTCGCTCGGCAAGAGCAGCCAGATGGCGCTGAAGTTCCAGTTCTAGGAGCTATGCGGACCTGGTTACCGGGCGTAAAGGCGGGACGGCGCGGGCAGACCGCCATAGAATACCTGCTCGTTACGGTTTCGCTGCTGTTCGTTTTTGTGATGATGTACAAGGCGCTGCAGTACGCGGTCTCGAACCAGTTCAAGCGCGGCGGCATGGTGATAATGAAAGTGTACCAGGAATCCCCGTTTTGAAATTGTTTATGGAGGAACGCAAAATGAATAAGCTGTTCAAGAACAGGAAAGGCCAGAATACCGTCGAATATCTGCTGATGTTGGCCGTGGTCGTGGGCGTGGTGCTTGTCGCCGGCGTGGCGCTGAAGAAATATATGCCTACGCTCTTCCAGAGCATCCAGGGTATGATAAACGGCGCTGCGGGCCAGCTCGGCAGCGGCGGCGGCAACTAGATACTTAAGTCCGGCGCTTCCCGTCCCGCGGATCTTCCGCGGGGGCGGGCGTCGGGGGGGAGCCGCAACGGCGGGCCCCCGGTCCGTTAAACGCCTTTCCACGGCCCGGCGCCGGAGAAAGTGCGCGGTTTTATGCGCATAGAACGCTTACTGCTGCCTCCGGCCCCGGCCGGCCAGGTACCGCACCCCGGGCGACCGGGGAGCGGGTCCGGCGGTGTGCCCCGCCGTGCCGGAGGCCTTCGGGCCCTGATCCGGGCGGGACAGGTCACGATAGAGCTCCTGCTCGTGCTGCCCGTTTTCATGCTGCTTCTGTTCTTTATAATGGAGATGGGGAACATGGGTTTTCAGACCATCCTCGCCCATCACTGCGCCTACGAGCTCGCGCGCATAGGGTCTCTGACCGCCGGCCCTCACGGCGGCAACGCCCGGGCCGCCGCCAGTTCCGGCACGGCCAATATGAAGATGAAGAACGCGCTCATGAAGATGTTCCCGAATTCCCCCGGGGTGCGCGTGGAGGGCAGGCTGGTGGATACGGTCTATGATACGCAGGCCTATACCTCGGGGCAGGACCTCCTGGTGACCCTGCATTATCCGGCCAGGCTGATCTTCCCGGGGGCTAATTATTTCCTGGCCGATTC
>Ga0209417_1005681_pt1 | contig 13509 bp, 10 predicted proteins | sample RifGroF2_FD_184002 | JGI IMG/M metagenome (GOLD analysis project Ga0209417, IMG submission 184002) | Groundwater microbial communities from Rifle, Colorado, USA - Groundwater F2 (SPAdes) (version 2) | ecosystem: Environmental > Aquatic > Deep subsurface > Groundwater | place: Rifle, Colorado... | reverse complement strand
CCATACCGGCTGGGACCATCCGTGGATCAGCACCCATCCGGAGTGGTATACGCAGGATGACGAAGGCAACATCACGATCCCGTCCGGCACGAACTGGAACGACGTCGCCGACCTGAACTATCTGAATTTCGAGATGCGGGCGGAGATGCTCGACGCGCTTACCTACTGGGTCACCGAATTCGACATCGACGGCTATCGCTGCGACTATGCCGGCGGCGTTCCCCGCACTTTCTGGGAAACCGCGCGGACGGAACTCGATCAGATCAAGCCGCTCTTCTGGCTCGCCGAGGACGACAGCCAGTTCACCCTCCTGGAGAACGCTTTTGAGGCGAATTACGCCTTCGCGATGATGAATACGATCAACGGCGTCGGCCTCGGATCGCACGACGCCGAGGACATCCGCGCGATGCTCGATCTGAACGAAGGCCGCTATCCTTCGGGCCGTTTCCCGCTCTATTATGCGACCAACCACGACGTGAACGCCTGGGAGGGCAGCATCCCCGACCTGCTCGGCGACGGCGAGTTTGCGCTCGCCACGCTCGTCTTCACGATTCCGGGGATGCCGCTCATCTACTCCGGACAGGAGGTCGGGCTTGACCGCGAGCTCCGCTTCTTCGACAAGGACGAAATCGACTGGACCGGGTGGGAGACGAACGCCACCTTCCGTTTCTATCAGAAACTCGCCGCGCTCAAAAAGCAGAACCCGGCGCTCTGGCACGGCCTTTCTGCCACACTCGACTTTCTTGGAAACGACGATCCCGACGTGCTCGTGTACGTTCGTACAAGCGGCGCGAGCCGCGTCATCGTGATCCTGAACCTGTCCGATACGTCCCGTTTCCTGGAAGTGTCGCTGGGCGGCGCGGAAGGAACCTACCGCGACTACTTCACCGATGAAACCATCACCATCGGAGAAACGATGTCGATCCGACTCGAGGCCTGGGACTATCGCGTCTACATCCTATCCTAATCCCATTCTGATCAGACAAGCGCCCCGCCGACACCGGCGTGGCGCTTTCGGTTGCCCCGGTTCGCGGGACCGGGTTTGTCGAAATCCGTTGTCTTTGCCTGGTGATTGTTATACAATAATACTGTTGCTTTGCGAGGTGATCGGGATGTTATTTGGGAAACACTTAAACAGACTGTATCTCAAATACGGTCTGCTCTATCTTGTCGGTATCGCGGCGTTGGTCGCGGTCGACTTTTATCAATTGGAAATCCCGACCCTCATCGGCGGCATCATCGGCGATCTCGAGCATATGACGCTTACCGAACAGGGTCTACTCGTATATGTTCTGCGCATCGCGATGATTTCGGCCGTGCTCGTCATCGGTCGCGTGGTCTGGCGCATCTGCATCATGGGCACGTCATGGCGGGTCGGCTACGATCTGCGCAACGAGATGTTCGATCATGCGGAAAAACTGAGCCGCAATTTCTACCAGCAGAACAAGTCCGGGGCGCTCATGGCGCTTTTCACGAACGATCTCGACGCCGTCCGGATGGCGTTCGGTCCCGGCATCCTGATGACGTTCGACGTCCTCTTCCTCGGTGCGTTCGCGCTCTATAAGATGTTCGCGCTGCAACCGGTCCTCACCCTCATCACGATCGTCCCGCTCGCCCTCGTTTCGGTCATGGCGGCGTTCGTGAGCCGGATCACCGGCGCCAAGTTCAAAGCCCGTCAGAAAGCCCTCGAAAACATGTTCGATTTCACGCAGGAAAACTTCTATGGCATCTCCGTCATCAAGGCGTTCGTCAACGAACTGCGGGAAATCCGGCAGTTCGCGAAGATCAACAAGGACAACTACGAAAAGAACATGTCGTTCGTCAAGGTCTCGACGCTTTTACACACCGGCATCGAGATGTTCATCACGCTGATCCGCATCATCATGCTGGCGGTCGGCGGCTACATCGCCTGGCTCACATTCGGGCTGGCGACGGGCGATCCGGCCAAACTCGACGCTTCCGGACTCGCCATGTTCGCCGGGTATTTCGGCACGGTCATCTGGCCGATGATGGCGATCGGACGACTCATCAACATGCGGGCTCAAGCGCGCGCCAGCATGCAGCGCATCAGCGGCATGCTCGATGCGCCGATCGACATCAAGGACGCCGAAAACGCCGTGACGGACATCGATATCAAAGGACACATCGTTTTCAACAACCTGACGTTCCGCTATCCCGGCTCGAAGGCCGAAGTCCTGAAAAACGTCGATTTTGAAATCAACGCCGGTGAAACGGTCGGGATCATCGGCCGGACCGGCTCGGGCAAGACGACGCTCGTCGACGTCCTGCTCCGGCTGTACAACCTGAAGTCGAACGAAGTCATCGTCGATGGCGTCGATCTGATGCGGATCCCGCTTCGGACGATCCGCGCCGCGATCGGCTACGTCCCTCAGGACAATTTCATCTTCTCCGATACGGTCCGAAACAACATCGGTTTCGGTGTCGACGACGCCTCGCTCGAGGAAATCATCGAGATGGCGATCGCCGCCGACGTCCACGAGAACATCGACGAGTTCCCCAACAAGTACGATACGATCGTCGGTGAGCGCGGCGTCACGCTGTCCGGCGGACAGAAGCAGCGCATCTCGATCGCCCGCGCCCTGATGAAGGATCCGCCGATTCTGATCATGGACGATTCCTTCAGCGCCGTCGACACGAAGACCGAAGAAGCGGTCCTCGCGCGGCTCCAGGAACTCCGCAGCGGAAAAACGACGATTTTGATCGCGCACCGCATCTCGACGATCAAGCACGCCGACAAAATCGTCGTCATCGACGACGGCAAAGTCGTCGCCGTGGGCACCCACGACGCGCTTTTGTCAACGTCGGCCCTCTATTCGGAAATGGTCATCCGCCAGCAACTCGAAGCGGCGATCGAAGGAGGGAATGCCAATGGCTAGACAAAGCAGCATCATTGACATCGACACCATCCGCAGCCGCAAGTATTCCGACTGGACGATCATCAAACGCCTGCTCGCCTATCTCGGCCCCCATCTGATCAAGTTCATCCCGATTGCGATCTTTCTCGTCCTGCTTGTCGGCCTTGACCTGATCGGACCGCTTTTGCTGGCGCGCGTCCTTGACCTGCTCGGCAAGGACCCGATCGACATCGCGGGCATTCTCTGGATTTCGCTCGGATACGTCGGCATCATGGCGGTCAACGCGTTTCTTTCCTATCAGCAGACGATGCTCCTTCAGGGAATGGGACAGAAAGTCATCTACAGCATCCGCAAGGACGTCTTCGAACACATCGAAACGCTTTCGATCTCGCAGTTCAACAAGGTTCCCGTCGGCAAGCTCGTGACCCGCGTCACCTCCGATACCTCGACCTTGAACACGATGTATACCGACGTGCTCGTGAACCTGTTCCGCAATTCGCTGACGATCGTCGGCGCGTTCATCACGATGTTCATCATGCAGTCGATGCTGTCGCTGTATATTTCGGCGGTCGTGCCGTTCGTCGTGATCGCCTCGATCATTTTCCGCAAGTTCACGCGCCGCGCCTACCGCAATGTCCGCACCCAGGTGTCGATCATCAACGCCTTTTTATCCGAACACCTGTCGGGCATGAAATTGATCCAGATCTTCAACCGCGAACCGAAGAAGTTGGATGAATTCAAAGAACGCAGCGGGAAACTCCGCAGGTATCAGCTGACGCAGATGAATACTTTTGCGATCTATCGTCCCTTCATGTATCTTCTGTATGTCATCGCGACTCTCATCGCGCTCTGGTTCGGCGGGAAGATGGCGATCCAGGGCATCATCACCTTCGGCATCCTCTACGCTTTCACCGATTACATCCACAAGTTCTTCGATCCGATCCAGGAACTCGCCGAACAGTTCGATACGATGCAGGCGGCCTTCACTTCCGGCGAACGCATCTTCGAAATCCTCGATACGAAACCGGAAGTCCTCGACGAACCCGGCGCGCAGCCGATCGTCTTCCAGGGCAAAATCGAATTCAAAAACGTCTGGTTCGCGTACATCGAAGACGACTGGATCCTGAAGGACGTCTCGTTCACGGTCAATCCGCGCGATACCGTCGCCTTCGTCGGCGCCACCGGCTCGGGCAAGACGACGATCCTCTCGTTGATCGTGCGCAACTACGACATCCAGCAGGGGCAGATCCTGATCGACGGCGTCGATATCAAGTCGATCGAAATCGGCTCGCTTCGAAAACAGGTCGGGCAGATGCTTCAGGACGTCTTCCTGTTCGCCGGTACGATCGAGTCGAACATCCGGCTCGGCGACGAAACGATCACCGACGCCGACATCATCGAAGCCGCGAAGTACGTGAACGCCGATCGTTTCATCGACCGGCTTCCCGAGAAGTACAGCGAACCGGTCCGCGAGCGCGGGAACAACTTCTCGTCCGGGCAGCGGCAACTGCTTTCCTTTGCCCGCACGATCGTGCACCGTCCGTCCATCATGATCCTCGACGAGGCGACCGCCAACATCGATACCGAGACCGAGGTCCTGATCCAGGAATCGCTCGCCAAGATGATGAACATCGGCACGATGATCATCGTCGCCCACCGGCTTTCGACGATCCAGCACGTCGACAAAATCATCGTGATGCAGAAAGGCCGCATCATCGAAATGGGCAATCATCAGGAATTACTGCGTCGAAAAGGGCATTATTATATGCTCTATCAACTTCAATACGACCACAAATACGAAAATATGTAATAATTTGCATATAACATCTACTACTTTCCCCTATATGGGTTATAATAGGGTGTGAGGTGATCAACGATGTGTTTTGCAAAATGGTTTAGAAAACGTGACAAGAATGGATCGAAGCCCGCTCCGCAACCCGTGAAAGCGACATCACCCGATGTCTTTACGATGCCCCGAACGACTCCCGTCGTCATTCAACCGGTTTGGGAACCGAGATTCCAAATGCAACCGGAAATGAAATCCGAAGTGCAACCGGAACCGAATCCCATCCCGCAGCCCGAACCGAATCCCATCCCGCAACCGGAACCGAAACCCGAAGTGCAGCCGGAACCGATGCCTGTTGCGGAACCGGAACCGAAGCCCGAAGTGAAACCGGTCGAACAGCCCGCTGCCCCGGAAAAACCTGTGCCCGTAATAGCGGAAGCCCCGAAATCATCGGCGTCCGGCAGGTATTCCGGCAAGTATGAAGTGTTCCCGGAAGCCGGACTCTTCAAATACCGCCTGAAGGCGTCAAACGGAGAAATCCTCGTCGTCAGCCAGGGATATTCGACCCGCAACGGCGCCACCGCCGGCATCGACACGTTCAAGAAGAACGTCGAGGGCGGTCTCTTTGATGTCTATACCGACAAGAGCGGGTTCTCCCAGTTTATGCTTTTCAACGCGAACAAGTCACGGTTGATGGCAACCGGCGAATTCTATGAAACCGACGCACGCGTGCAGTCCGCCATCGAGTCCGTGAAAAAGTTCGTTTCAAACGACAAAATCATCCAGCTCGACGAGATTCCGGCGGACGAAATCCGGGAAGAACTCGTCAAACTCAGTCCTGTCGATCTGAACGACAACGGCAAGATCGAAATTGCCGTCGACGAAAAGAAGGAGTGGACCTTCACGCTCAAGGCGTCCAACGGCGAAGTCCTGTTCGAATCGAACGGCTATGCCTCCAAACCCGGCGCGATGATGGGATTAGAATCCGTCAAGAAGGCCGTCGAAGCCGGCAACTTCCGCGTCTCGCAAGACAAGCAGAATCGGTTCCAATTCAGCCTCTATGCGCCGAACAACACGATGGTCCTGACGGGCGAAACGTATCCGAATCTCGAGAATTGCCTGTCCGCCGTCGATTCCGTCCGGCGTTTCCTGCCGAGCGCCAAGATCATTGACAAACCGGCCGAGTAGATGACATCGCTTTGTGGAAAAGCCGGATTCCCCGTGAATCCGGTTTTTCTTTTTTTTCCATCCCGAAAACGACACGAAAATCACACCGTCTTGTGGTATCATTAAAGTGATCGATTCGGCGTAACGGAGGTCTCGATGAAACGGATTTTCCTTGTCATCATGCTGCTCGTGCTCGTGATGTTCATCTATTCGGCCGCAGCGGTCCAATACATCACGTTCAATTCCCTCAACAATATCATGCCCAGCTGGATCGTCGTCCTCGCCATTGAAATCTTGCTCGGCCTCGCCGCGATCGGCGTGACGATCCGGATCGTCCTGAAGCAGACGTATGCCTATCATAAGTCGCATTGGATTCTGATCATGTTGCTAAGCCCGGTGGTCGGCATCATCCTTTATGCCGTCTTCGCCCGCGACTTTCGGACCGGCTCGCTGACCCGGACCCGTCCGTTGATCGCCAGCAAGGCGTTCCTCAAACTTGAGGAGACGACTTCGCCCGATTACGCAGCACATCCATCCGGCGAGATCTTCCGCTACATCCATGCCATCACCGGCCGTGCGGTCTACGACGGCGATACGTCCGTCGGGATTCTTTCCAACGGCGACGTCTTCTTTCCCCGCCTCATCGCAGAACTCGAAAAAGCCAAGGAATACATCCTCATGGAGTTCTACATCATCAAGACCGACCGGATCGGGCACCAAGTGCTCGACATCCTGGCCAGAAAAGCCCGCGAAGGCATCGATGTCCGGTTGCTTTATGACCATTTTGGGTCGAACAAGCATCTGAATGCGAGATACATGAAAGACCTGAAGGCGGCCGGCGTGCATGTCGCCGTCTTCGATCCACAGCAGATTTCCTTTGTCGACACGAACGTCAACTTCCGGAACCACCGCAAGGCGACGATCATCGACGGCAAGGTCGGATTCCTCGGCGGGCTCAATCTCGGCGACGAATACAACCACGATTCGAAGCGGTTCGGCTTCTGGCGAGACACGCACGTGATGCTCGAAGGCAACGGCGTGACCTCGATCCAGAACGTCTTCATCAAGGACTGGTACTATGTCACCGGCGCCGTGCTGGAAAAGCCGCTCGACAAAACCGTCGTGTCGTTCCCGGGCCTGCTCGCGATCATCGAATCCGGACCCGATTTCGAAAACGGATTGATCAAGGAAGTCTATCTTAAGATGATCAACTCCGCGAAACGGTCGATCAAGATCGCCACGCCTTACCTGATCCTCGAACCGGAAATGATGATTTCGCTCAAGATCGCCGCGCAGAGCGGCGTCGCGATCGACATCCTCGTCCCCGGCAAAAGCGACTACGCGATGGTCGGATTCGCTACCCGCTCCTATTACGAGACGCTGCTTTCATACGGGATCCGGGTCCATGAGTTCGTCGATACCTTCGTCCACTCGAAGATCCTCATCGTCGACGACGATCTCGCCTCCGTCGGTTCGGTCAACTTCGACCCGCGGAGCTTTCATCTCAATTTCGAAGCGACGGCAGTGTTCGAGAACGCCGCGGTGAACGATCTTGTGGCCGCGTTTGCGGCGGATCTCGAGAAGGCGCCGTCCATCGATTTGGAACAATGGAAACAACGCGGTATGCTCAAACGGCTCCTGCAGGGTCTCTTCAACCTGTTCAGCCCGCTATTCTGATCGGAGGGATCATCATGTCATTCGCCATTACCGGACTCGTCATGGTCGCGATCGCCATCGCGACCCTCGTCGGCATCGTCGTCACCCTCGTCCGCCGCGGCAAGAACCGCAAGGACGAGGAATAGGGAGCCTGCCCATGGGATTCGTGGAAATCGCCCTCATCGTCCTCCTCGTTCTCGCCATCCTCCTCGTCGCCGCGGCGGCTTATTTTCTGTTTCGTCCGAAACGCCTTGACGGCGCGAAGGATGAAATCGCCCGTCTGGCGAAGGATACCCAGGACGGCATCGCCGGACTCCGGCAAGCCGTCACCGAATCGATCTATCATTCGATCATCACCTTCAACGAGAAGGTCAATCTGAAACTCTCCGACAACGCCGACAAGTCCGCCGGCAACATCGCCGATTTCCGCGTCAACGTGAACAAGGAACTCGCCGAGTTCCAGGAAAAAATCGGGACGAAGCTGAACGCCGAATTCAAAGCGATGGCGGATACGGTCGAAAAGCAGATGGGCGCCATCAACACCAAGGTCGAAGACCGGCTGTCCCAGGGGTTCCGAAGCACGAACGAGACCTTCCTGCAGATCGCCGAGCGCGTCAAGGTCATCGACGAGGCGCAGAAGAAGATCGAAAGCCTGTCGACCGACATGATGAGCCTCCAGCAGATTCTCACCAACAACCAGACCCGCGGATCGTTCGGCGAATTCCAGCTGAACCAGATCCTCTCGAACGTGTTCGGGGCGGACAATCGAACGTTGTTTGACACGCAGGTCACGCTTAAGGAAGCCAAAGGAAAATCGGAGGGCGTCCGCGTCGACGCCGTCGTTTTCATGCCGGGATCCAACGGCGGCAGCGCGATGCTGCCGATCGACTCGAAATTTCCCTTCTCCGAATACTCCAAACTTTTCGACAACAAGACACTGTCTCGCGAAGAAGAGGAAAAAACGATCCAATTGTTCGGCGCGAACGTCAAGAAGCACATCACCGCGATCGCTTCGAAATACATCATTCCCGGCATCACGACCGATTACGCCCTGATGTTCGTCGCCTCCGACGGGATTCTCGCCTTGATCCATTCCCATATGCAGAACGTCGTCGAATACGCCCGCGAGAAACGCATCACGATCGTTTCGCCCACCACGCTGATTCCGCTTCTGGCGTCCTATCGCGCGGTCAAGATCGATTTCGAACGCACCAAGTACAGCACGCAGATCCAAAAAGAACTCAATCTTCTCGAGAAGGAATTCGCCCGTTTCGACGAAGATTGGAACAAATTGTCCGAAAATATCCAGAAACTTTCCAAACAAAGCGGCGAAGTGAATTCCCATGTGCAGAAGATTTCCAACAAGTTCAGTCAAATCAAGAATGTCGATATTCCTGAAGAACGGGCGCCGGAAGCGCCTCGGATCGAAGAGCGGACCGAACAATCCGACTGAGCAATCGATCCCTACGGACGATTCCATGTTACTTCCAGTTCTAAACGCAATTGATTTACCTATATAAAGATAAAATCACAAAAAAAGGAAGAAAGTGGAGAAAATTGCGGCGCTCCACTTTCTTTTTTTTGGATTTGGGGATAGTATATTGGTAGAAATGGTCAAATATATCGGGTTCCGAGCACAACGAAAAGCGTGCGGGGTCTGCTTCTTTGCGGACTTGACGCAACGCGGACGATATTGTGTTCTAGCCGATGGATCTTACGGGTGTTCGAGACCCGTTGAAATCAGCGTTTCAGTGTTATGTCTTCCAAAGGGACCTTCCTCAGTGAGAGAAGTTCAAGGATGTCTCTTGGAAAGTATTGCTTGAAGACATCGATCGGTGTTTTCCATGACAAGGATTCCCTGGGGTAGGAGTTGATCATGGAAAACATAAAATCGATGTCTTTTTGCATTAATTCGGATAATCCGTGGCCTTTCGGAACGAAATAGCGGAAGAACTCGTGATTGCGTTCGCAGCCGCCCTTGTCGCCGCAACGGTACGGCCGCGTATAGAAGACATGGGAGAGGATCTCACCAGTATCCGGATCGACGGAAGCCGGGATCAGCTCGTCGAACTCGATACCGTTGTCGGCCAAGATCACGTCGAAGAGCGATGAATACAGATCACCCAATGTCTTTTGGAAGGTTCTGATGACGCGGGCGACCGACGAAGGACGCAAATCAGGAATCAGGACGGCGAATTGCAGATGGCTCTGGCGGTGATAGAAGGTCAGAAGCTTCTCATCCTCGGAAGCCAGTCCGTGGACCGTGTCCATTTCGATCACGGAGGCTTCCGGATGGGCCTTGACATAGTCGAGGAAGTGCTGGTAAGTATGGCCGTACTTAAGCAGCGGATCGGCGTTGCTTGGCCTTCGCAACGCGTAGGCTTTCTTCGCTTTGAACGTGACGGCGCGCAATAGATCGATCCTTCTGATGGTCATATGCCCTCGGTCGATCCACCGTCTCACCGTCGAAGGCGAGACGGGAAACGCCTCGGGAAACCGGGAGCGGAGCACCTCGATCGAACAATTCCGCTTGATGAAGGGGCTCAGCCAATTGTTGAAGGCGTCGATTTTCGCTTTGGACAAGGAAAGATGACTCCTGGTGTTTTTCAACCGCTCGAGGCGGTTCTGATAGACCAGGACCGGATTCCAGGTGTGCCGCTCCTTTCCGCACATGGAACGGGATTCGCAGAAGTCGCAGATGAACGGAAACCGGTGTAACTTGTCGCACAGGTACTTTTCGAATCGTTCGCACTCCATCGGACAGCGTTCAATCGTCTTCCGGCATTCAGCCATGAATTTGCATTCATGGTATCGATAACCAAGGGAGAACTTGACTTGTTTCTTGATCTCGACGTTCGTCATGATCATACGATAGAGCGTCGAGGGAGAAATGTGCATCTTTAGGGCAATCTGCGATGCGGTGAAGTTCAGGGAGATGTACTTGTAAATCGTGAGTATCTCGTCATAGCCGAGCATGGATATGGACACCTCGCTTTCTTCGGCTAGAACACAGTCCCATTATAGAAAACATTATCTTCGATGTAAACGCAACTTCCCATTCTGATTGTTGCGTTTACTCTGCAAAGGAACATTATTTTTCCCGGGGCGGTCCGTGGTGGAAAAAACGGCGCCGATGTAGTATAATCTTTATCGAATCAAGCGAGGTGAGACCATGAACCTGTTTGCCAAAAAACAACCCGCCGCGATCCCCGCCCATGTCGCCATCATCCTTGACGGCAACGGCCGCTGGGCGAAACGGCGCGGCATGCCCCGCACGTTCGGCCACCAGGCCGGCGTCGAGAATATCCGCAAGGTCGCTTTGCTTTGTTCCGAATTCGGCGTCAAGGCGCTTTCCGTGTTCGCTTTTTCGACGGAGAACTGGAAACGTCCGCAGCCGGAAGTCGATTTTCTGATGAAACTTCCCGGCGAATTCGAGAAGAAATTCGCCGACGATTTCAAGAAGCACGACATCAAGGTCATGTTCAGCGGCCGTCGGACGCGCCTGTCCCCCGAAAATCTCGAGATCCTCGACCGCATCACATCCCGGACCGCCGATCGCGCCGGTCTCGTCCTCAACATCTGTTTCGACTACGGTTCCATCGTGGAACTGACCGAAGCCGTGCAGGCGATCGCCGAAGACGTCAAGCAAGGCGACCTTCTTCCCGCCGACATCACCTCCGATGTGATCGCTTCGCATCTGTATACGAAAGATCTACCGCCGCTCGACCTCTTCATCCGCACGTCGGGCGAACAGCGGCTCTCCAACTTCCTGCTCTGGCAGGCGGCATATGCCGAACTCTGGTTCACCGACGCCTACTGGCCCGACTTCGGCCGCGCCGAGCTGATCAAGGCTTTCGATTCCTTCGGCAAGCGGGACCGCCGGTTCGGCGGCCTCAAGAAAGGATGATTCCATGAAGCGCATCCTCACGGCCATCGCCATGGCCGTCATCCTGATCCCGATTCTCATCTGGGGCGATCATTTCCATATTTTCGACATGTTCTGCCTGCTTGCCGCGGCGGGCGCCGCCTGGGAACTCCGGGTGATGACCGGCAAGACGCGTCCCCAACCGCGCTGGGTCGATCTGCTGGCGATCATCCTGTCGGCGGGCGTCTACGCCGCGCTTCGCTTTTCGACCGAAACCGCCGGCGTCTCGCTTTACGCCGCGGTCCTGGCGCTTTTCCTCGTCTGCGGCTTTCTGCTCGTCTTCGTCGAAGGCTTCAAGTCCGATGATTTCGGCAACTTCCTGTCCGCCGCCGTTTACGGCAGCGTCGGATTCGCGGCGATCGCCGTGCTCAGAAACGCCGACATCCACTGGGTGATCTACATTTTACTCGGGGCGATGCTCACGGACACGGCCGCCTATTTCTTCGGGATCCGTTTCGGAAAACATCGTCTCTGTCCGACCATCAGTCCGAAAAAATCGGTGGAAGGCGCGATCGCCGGCACCGTCTTCGGCGCCGCGGCGACGATTTCCTATGCCTTCTTCGTTCCTTTTTTTCCGGAGGGATTCCATCCCGTTGTGATCATCCTCGTTTCCATCGCGATTCCGATCGTCGCGCAGGTCGGCGACCTCGTCGCCTCGAAACTCAAACGAAGCTACGGAATCAAGGATTATTCGAACCTCTTCCCCGGACACGGCGGGATTCTCGACCGTTTCGATTCGACGATGTTCGCCGCCGCGTTTCTGGTCCTCGTGCTATTGATCGCGATGGCCGTATTCGTCCCCGCGACGCTATGAAGAACCTCTATCTGCTCGGCGCCACCGGTTCGATCGGACGCCAGACCCTGGAAATCGCCGAAGCCGCCCCGGAACGCTTTCGGATCCTCGCCCTCGGCGCCGACCGCGACGTCGAAGGCATGACCGAACTGATCCGCCGCCACGATCCGCGGTTCGTCGCGATGAACGACCCGGCCGCCGCCGCAACCATCGCCGTCCGGTTCCCGGACATCGAAGTCGGTTCCGGCAAAACCGGCATGATCCGGCTCGCCGCGCTCGATCCGGAGGACCGCGAGGGACTCTTCGTGAACGCCGTCGTCGGCGTCGCCGGCCTTGAACCGACCGTCGCCGCCTTGAAGATCGGGCGCGACGTCGCGCTCGCAAACAAGGAGACGCTCGTCGTCGGCGGGCAGATCGTGATGGCGCTTGCCCGCGAGAAACACGTTCGCATCCTGCCGATCGATTCCGAACATTCCGCCCTCTGGCAGTGTCTCGAAGGGGAAAACCCGGATAGCATCCTCCGCCTCGTCATCACCGCGAGCGGCGGCGCCTTCCGCGACAAGTCCCGTGCCGAGCTCGAACACGTCGGTGTCGCCGATGCGCTCGCTCACCCGAATTGGAAAATGGGAAAGAAAATCACGATCGATTCAGCGACGATGATGAACAAAGGGTTCGAGGTCATCGAGGCGATGCATCTCTTCGGCATTCCGCTCGGCAAGATCGACACCGTCCTCCACCGCGAAAGCTACCTGCATGCGCTCGTCGAATTCATCGACGGCTCGATGATCGCGCAGATTTCGAGCCATGACATGCGGTTGCCGATATCGTATGCCCTCCATCACCCGGACCGGGTTCCGAATCCGACCGAACGCCTCGATCTTGCGAAGATCGGCAAATTCACGTTCGCCCCGATCGATTTCGAACGCTATCCCTGCCTCGGTCTCGCCTATGCGGCGGCCCGTCGCGGCGGCAACGCCCCGGCGGCCTTGAACGCGGCGAACGAAGTCGCGGTCGCCCTGTTCCTGGAGGGAAGCATTCCCTTCCTCATGATCGAGTCGATCGTCACGGCGGCGCTCGAACAACTCGCCTTCATCGCGCAGCCGACGCTTGCGGAATTGCTTTCGACCGACGCGGTCGTCCGCGAAGCCGTCCGCGCCCGCTACGCACGTCAATTATTATAAAGATAGATAGGAGCAATATCCCATGTGGAACACCATCGGCAACATCCTCTTGTTCATCCTCGTCCTGAGCGTCGTCATCTGCATCCATGAACTCGGACATTTCTACTTCGCGAAGAAAGCGGATG
>Ga0209417_1005680_pt1 | contig 13509 bp, 6 predicted proteins | sample RifGroF2_FD_184002 | JGI IMG/M metagenome (GOLD analysis project Ga0209417, IMG submission 184002) | Groundwater microbial communities from Rifle, Colorado, USA - Groundwater F2 (SPAdes) (version 2) | ecosystem: Environmental > Aquatic > Deep subsurface > Groundwater | place: Rifle, Colorado... | reverse complement strand
TGCCGGCATAAAGTGGAAACTGAATGATAATCCCGGCGGTGCTGCCTACGGCATCTCCGGCCGTCTTCGAGATTTTTTCAGCCGTTGGCATGGCGATCAGTACCAGCGAGAATAGAATAAGGTTGATTTCATTAAGGCCGATGGAATGCCCTTTTGCTGAGAAGAACGTCGAAATGATGAATCCTGCCAGAAGTAAAAATCCGGCAACCGAAAGGACGGTGGGGCGCCATCTGGCAGATGGGGAATCCTCGGTACGATTGATCGCTAAAGTCTCAAACGAAGGGATCGCCAGTTTTCCTTTACGTGCCATGATCCATGTGGCCAAAGGAAGAAGCACAAGCAACGCTGCATTGGCTGCGATGTTGAGAGGGGAGAAGACGGTTAGGTTTAATGGGATGATGCCTGTCTTAGCAACAAGAAAGTGCCCGTCGCTGGCTACCGAGAGCGGGGCAGAACCCGAAAGTCCGCCATGCCAGATCATCATACAGATGTAGGCCGAGGCGCCCATTAACGGGTAGTTGATGGCATGACCCGATCGTTCAGCCTGCATGGCGATTTTTTTAACGAAAACTGCTCCAAATACCAACGCCAACCCCCAGTTGATCAATCCGAACACAACGGCTATTATTGTAACGGCAACTGCGCCCTGTACAGGGTTCCGGCTTAAACGGGTGAATAGGCGACAGGGCCAGCATATAGCCGAGCAACAGAATCAATACCATCTGCATCGAAAAAGTAAGCAGATCCCAGAAACCCTTCACCCAATATGAAAGCACATCGGCCACCCCGGCAATGCCTGCTCCGGGATTTGTTCCAAGGGCCAATGCCAGTATCATCGTGAGAAAGGTAAGTAACAGGGCCAGCACCAATGGATCCGGCACACCAGAACGAAAGTTTTTCTTCAAACCCATGATTGTTTTCTTGATGCTGCTAAGGTACGGATTGATATATAATGGGGGAAACAAAAAATATGGCATTGGCTCCTGATAGCTATCCGGGGAGGCATTGATATTGATATAAACCTTCACTTTAATTGTTGTTGTTAATTTAGCTTATAATCAGTGTAATCTTATGACTTACCTGGAATCAAAATTCCTCTCAAACAGGGAACTGAAGGCATAATTCCATGAATGATTTTCAATGATGCTTTGTCGACAGTCATTACAAAAGAAGGTGCATTTGTCAGGCTTTGAGTAACTGGCATAGTGAGGAATTGTCTATCGGTGATTGAGTCATCGTTATGAAATTCCGGAATGGAAATAGCGGGCCATGGGATGAAAACTCAGGATCATGACAGACAGGTACAGTATAAAAATTTGATTGCTGTTGCAAACAGAGGGTTTTAAAAGAATTGTTTTTATATTTGTGCTGTCATGTCTCATTTGAAACAAAACCGGTCACCAGAGTTTAATTAATGGATTCCGGGATATTACCAATGACTAAGGCGCATTCAAGAATTGCTTAACAACGACCATAAAAACTTCGACTATGAGAAGCCTGTACAAGCCATTTACTCTTTTAATTGCCATTATAGTATCTTCAGGGCTGGAAGCCGGGAATCCTGAGATGAACTTCGGAAAAGTAAGCAAAGAAGAGCTGAATATGACCATCTATACGGCTGACTCTTCAGCTAATGCCGTAATTCTTTATGATTTCGGTTCGTCGGAATTTCGTTATGATGTTAATGGTGATAATGGATGGCAGTTGATTTTCAACCGCAAAGTACGCATCAAGGTATTCAGTAAAGAAGGTACCTCGGCCGGTGATTTTCATTTCACCCTTTACCACGACGGTACAGCCTTAAAGGAAAAGCTGGAAGACCTTGAGGGGATAACCTTTAACCTTGAGAATGGTAAGATAGTAAAGACGAATTTCGAACGTGAAAACTTGTTGGAAAAAGAAGAAGACAGGTATCATACGGGTTATTCGTTTGCCATGCCCAATGTGCGGGCTGGTTCAGTGATTGATGTAAGTTATCGCATCAAATCTGACTTTTTAATAAACCTTCAACCCTGGGTTTTTCAATATAAGATTCCTGTTCAATGGTCGGAGTATAACGTTTCAATACCAGAATACTTCATCTATAAGCACACGCTTTCGGGTTACAATCCATTAGCTGTCAATGAGGTTACCGATGGACGAAACAGCATAGTGTTCACCAATAAGATAAGAAGCGTTGGGCAGGTGACACAAACGAATTTTGAGAGAGAGACATTTCACTACATCGAGAAGCGTTTCAGGTTGGCGATGAAAGAAGTGCCGGCCTTCAGGGAGGAAGATTACCTTACCACCGCCCGGAATTATACCAGCATCTATTCTTTTGAGCTGGCTTCAACCAAGACACAAGATAACATCTATAAAGATTACACCACATCCTGGGAGAAGATTAACGATATCTTGCTCAGTCATGAAGACTTCGGGAAAGCGATCTCCTCTCATGGCTACATGAAAGAAGCCCTTCGTGAGGCGATAGCTGGTCTTTCAACCGATCAGGAGAAGGTGCAGGCAGTGTACGAATTGATCAAAAAGCGGATTCGTTGGGATGGCCACAATGCCCTGCTTGCGAACGATCTGAAAAAAGCATGGAATGAATCCAGGGGGAATGCTGCTGATATCAACTTATCAATGGTCAGCGTATTACGTATGACAGGATTACAAGCCCACCCCATTGCACTGAGTACCCGTTCAAATGGCTTCCTGAATCTGGCACACCCCACTATCAGTGACTTTAATTATGTAATTGCCTGTGTAGTTACGAACACGGATACTATCCTGCTCGATGCCACTGAACTATCAGCACCTGCCGGATTGCTGCCGGTAAGATGTATTAATGGCAGAGGAAGGCTTATCCTGGATGAAGATGGGGGATGGGTTGCCCTGAAACCTTGTCTCAACAGTAAACAGGCCGCCAGCTATACACTTTTAATAGCAGATGACGGAACAATCGAAGGATCTGCCAATCAGACATTCGAAGGATATAACGCGCTTGATATCAGAAAAGAGTTGACCGGATTGGGGAACATCGACGTGTATTTCGAAACGCGGGAAAAGAATATCGCAGGGTTAAAATACATCTCCCATACCATTGAAAAATTTGATACCCTCACCTTGCCTTTGAAGATCAAGTCGGTGTTTACACTCTCCGATGCCATAGATTTGAACAGTGGGCTGGTTATCATCAACCCGTTCTTGTTTGAAGCCACTTCAACAAATCCTTTTAAGCTCCGTGAACGGGTTTACCCGGTCGAATTCTCCAATCCTTTTAATGAAACTTTGATGATTAACTGGACTGTGCCAAATGGATTTACTGTTGATCACCTTCCCAAACCTGCGGTAGTAGTGCTGCCCGAAAAAGGAGGCAGGTTCACCTACAATATTCTTCAGAATGGCAATACCATTACCGTCATCAGCCTTATTAACCTTAACCAGACTGTTTTTTTACCACAGGAATATGATAATATCAAAGCTTTCTTCAACCAAATCATTACCAAGCAAGCTGAAAGTATCATACTGAAAAGAATATAGCAGATGCAGCATTTTCATTTTCTCTACTCCTGTCTCTTTCTGCTGATAATAAATCCGGTGATGGGGCAAGAACTTGCGGCAGACCTTATCCCCGACTCGCTCACCCTGAAAGCAAATGCAGTAATAAGGTATTCCGATAAAACAATTGTGGCAGGGTCAGAGTCTTCCTTGAAAATGGAGGTGCATCAGGCAGTGACCATTCTAAACAAAAATGGTGAGGATGCCGGCCTGTTCGGTCTTGGATATAACGACCATTCCGTTCCATCCGGAATTGTAATCATGCTTTATGACGCCAACGGCAAATTGTTAAAAAAAGTAAAGTCAGACGAAGTCAACGACTATTCAGTTAATGACGGGATGTCGCTTTACACCGATAGCCGTGCAAAATTCTACAAACCTGTAGTTCTGACCTATCCATATACTGTAGAAATTTCCTACGCACTCGCTTTTAAGGGATATGTCGGAATACCTGGCTGGACCCCTATGACTGATTTTAACCGGAGTATCGAACATGCTACCTTCAGGGTAAAATACAGCGATCCTGTTAAACTGAGATATAAAACACTGCCTGAGGGGTTTAATCCCCATAAAGAGGAATCTAAGAATAAGCACAGCCTTACATGGGAACTTCACTCAGTGAAGGCCATTGAACCAGAATATTACACTCCTTCATATCCGGAAATTTTTCCCCGGGTGTTTTTGTCATGTGCCAACTTTGAATATGACGGTTCGAAAGGAGACTTCTCAGACTGGAACAGTTACGGACGATGGATTGCCTCCCTGCTAGAGGGCAGACAAGCATTACCGGAGACAACAGTTTCAAAAGTTGTAGCCCTTACCAATAGTTTACCTGATGATCGTTCAAAGGCAGCCGCCCTCTATGGCTATCTTCAGGATCGTATGCGATATGTAAGCATTCAGTATGGCGTAGGAGGTTTTCAGCCATTTCCTGCACTGGATGTTGATAAGTGGAACTATGGTGATTGCAAGGCTTTGTCGAACTACTATGTTGCACTGCTCAAGGCAGCCGGAATCAGATGCCTCTATGCCGTTACCGTCAGCGATGAAAGCGCCCCGGGGTTTTATGAAGATTTCCCGGCCAATATATACTTCAATCATGTAGTAGCCGCTGCACTTATAAATAACGATACAGTTTGGGTGGAATGCACGAACAGGTATTATCCGTTTGGATACATGGGGCCATCAACTGCCGGTAATCCGGCCCTGGTGGTTACACCTGAAGGAGGAAAAATTGTGAGGATACCCGGAATGAGTGCTGCTGAAAGCAATAAAATCAGAACACTAACGGTGGATGTCTCGGACGATGGATCATCGAAGATGATACTGTGTGATCGTTTTACCGGAAGTCAACTTAGTACCGGGTTGAATCAGTGGATTGAGAAACCGGATGATCAGATGAAAAATCTATACGAAGACCTTGACTACAACGGTATTGAAATTGAAAAACTGTCATGGGATTATCAGCGCGCGGGAAAGCCAATGGTTGTGATGACAGCCGTCGTATCCTGCAAACGATTTGCTTCCATTGCTGGTGACAGACTTTTTGTTCCGACTCTCACTCCCGGGAGTACCCCTAAGATTCCGGATGCCGACGATAAACGGATCAACCCGATTCAACTGACAGCAGCTTTTACTGATTTTGACACCATAAGGATCAATTATCCATCTGGATTTCTGATCGAACAATTGCCCGACAACATGAGCAAACATTCTGGATTTGGCGATTACGAATTAAAATTTAAAGCCGGAAGCAACAATATCACCGTAACTCGTTATCTGAAGCAAGAAAAGGGCCTTTTTCCGGCAGAAAGCTATAATGCCTTCAGGGAGTTTAATTTGGCGATAAACAAAGCCGAAAGACAAAAACTCATCCTTAAACGTCAACAATAAAGAAAAATATGACTTAATCGTCAACAGATACTCACAGCTATATTCAGAATTTGATTAATGAGCCTTACTACTCATCTTTGGTTCCATTATATTCATACAGCCCTTACGTATACCCACCCCTCGGCCATTGTTTGCTGACATGATGACCCGGACTATGAAAAATCAGCATTTCGCGGTGATCCATAAACAACCATACAGCGTGATTTTTATCATTTTATGCACTATTTCATTAGGTCTTCGATGGCAGCACCGTAATTACTCAAACAATTTCTTACACTTCGTTACATCCTGCATAACCAGAATTCCTACATTTGATCTAAATACCGATTGATATGAAACGTTTTCATTTTTGGCTTATAGCAATAGCCTTCGTCCTCGGAGGTTGTTTTGGAATTGGGGAATCGACTGTTACTGTAACCGTCGGCGATGCCATCGATCCTTCTGTTCCTATAATCGTGTTCGGATTTGCCGATGAGATGTGTATTGACAGTGTAACAGGAACTGTCGATACCAATAAGCTTGTCACCTTTGAGCCTGAACTCAAAGGAAAGTATATATGGCTCACCACACGTTCACTGGCCTTCTATGCCGATGAACCCCTGCCTCCGGGAACCACTTTTAAAGCCACATTTTCAAAATCAATCGCATCGTCCGGATTTGGTGTTCAACGGCCGGGGACAGTTAGTTTTAGTACCCCTGACCTCGCCATAACAGGAGTCATGTCCTGGTATATTGCAAGTAGTTCAGGGGTGGGGCGGCAACCGGTAGCTGAACTTCAGTTCAATTATCCCGTTTCCCGGCAGACCATCCGGGAGTTCATCGGACTGACCTCATCAGGAATCGGTATTCCCTTTAGTCTGACTGGTAATGAAACCACAAAAAAAGCAAGGCTCATTCTTCAACCGTCGACAACAACCGATGACATCGTCTGTGAATTGAAAATGGGAGCCTCCAGCACACTGGGGGGGGCAGCCCTCGCTTCATCGCAAATCATCAATATCGATTTTCCTGCAAGGGAAAGGTTCGATATACTTGATGTCGCCACCGCTTTTCAGGGAGGAGAAGGACTGATAACCGTCATTACCACAGAACCACCCGACGGGGCTACACTGTCGGGTAATGTGAAGGTAGAACCTTTCGCGCTGTTTAGAGCCGAAGCCACCGAAAACGGGTTCACCCTCAGGGGGAATTTCACAGAAGGCTCCAATTACCTGATCACAGTATCAACCAATGTACGAAGTGTATTTGGAAACCATGCCTCCAATGATCTGGAAGCTGCCGCGAATTTCGGGTCACCTCTTCCGACCATTGCCTTCAGCGAGAAAAAGGGCTTCTACGTGGGGAGTGAAGGGAACCGTAATATGGGACTTTTCATTCGCAATACCGAAATGGTTAACCTTAAAATATTCCGCATATTTGATAACAATATTCTTCACTATCTGCGTCAGGGTCAGAAATGGGAATGGGGTGAGGAAGACGGCACATGGTACGAAAACTATGGCTATAGCCTGAATGAGGATTACGGAGCCCTTATCTTCAATAAAAAAATACCCGTCAATGCCATGGCTGCCAGTGGACAGATGCGCTTATTGAATCTTGATCCTTCGCTGTTTCACAAAGAAGGAGAGGCATCAGGGCTCTACCTGATTAGGGTTGAGTCGGCTAAGAAGCCATGGGTAAATGATGTCCGGCTGATTTCTTTTAGTAACATCGGGTTGTTGGCCATGATGGATAAAGATGAGTTGCTGGTGCAGGCATTTTCGATCAGGACAGCCGAGCCTGTTGAAGGGGTTTCAATGAGTTTGATAAGTCGTAACAATCAGGAGATTATTAAAGGGAGTACAGGAACCGGAGGATTGTGGGTTGTGCAGGATTTTGCAGCTAAAAAGGGAAACTTCGAGCCTGCAATGATCACCGCCCGTTTTGAGAATGATTTCAATTGTATGGTATTGGCCGACAATATGGTTGAGACCTCAAGGTTCGATGCCGGAGGCCGATACCTTGCCGAAGGATCCTACGATGCTTACATTTATGGTGAACGGGATCTCTACAGACCGGGCGATTCGATCCATTATGTTGTGATAGTGCGCGATCTTCAATGGAAAGCTCCCGATGGTCTTCCCGTCATTCTGACAGTAAACGATGCCTCGGGGCGTGAATTCTTCTCACGTCAGAAGAAAACAGGGAAAAACGGAGAACTGGCTATTTCATTTAAAGTCCCGGCATCAGCAATGACAGGCTCATGGGCATTGAAGGTATCAGGTGCCGAGGGAAATGTTATAAATCAGAAAAGCTTCCTAGTTGAGGAGTTCCAACCTGACAGGTTATCGGTACAGCTGACCTCAAAGAAAAACAGATATACACTTGCCGAAAAGGCTGAAGTAACGGTTGCTGCAGCCAGTCTGATGGGGCCTCCTGCTTCCGGCAGCCGTTATGAAATGGAGTACAGACTTCAACAGACCACTCCACGATCAAAAGAATTTGAAAATTACAACTTTAACCTGTCATCAGAGAACCTGCCTCCGCTACAGGTCGTTACAATTGAAGGGAAAACGGGTGCCGATGGCAGGGGTGTTCAGAAAATTGACTTTCCTTCGATTCAAGGTACGGGACTTTGGCGTGCAAGTGTCATCGGGACTGTTTTCGACGAGAACGAAAGACCTGTTATCAGAGAAACAGGATTCCTCGTCTCGACACAGGATGCCTTTGTGGGGGTTGATAACTCTTCTGCCTGGATATCAATCAGACAACCACACAACATCAGGGTTACTACCATTGATGTTGAAGGTGTTTTTAAACCGCATGTCAATGTAGAAATTGAATTGACCAGAGTAAGATGGGAAACTGTTATTGAGCAGGAAAACGGACGTTCGTATTACAGATCCCAAAGAAGCGAGATACCTGTATTGATAGACCGGATGGTTATCAGAAAGCAAAATGAACAATGGTCATTTACGCCGAATACATCAGGCGAATACAATGTAAGGTTTCGGGTGGCCGGAACGCAACAATGGGTTAATGAGCGTTTATATGCCTATGGACAGTCGGGAACTGTAAGCTCTTCATTTGAGGTAGACCGTGAAGGGGAGATCAGGATTAGTGCCGATAAAGCCTCATACAAGCCTGGTGAAAAAGCAAGAATTCTTGTGCAAACGCCGTTTGATGGTGTGGTAAGTATCATTACAGGGCAGGGAAACGGAAGTTTTAAACATAACCTTATTACCACCGAAAAGAGGGGTGCATCATTCGACCTGACTATCGGCGAAGAGATGAAACCCAATGTCTATGTTACCGCTACCCTCATCCGTAAATCAGATAACAGTGATCTTCCGCTTACCGTAGCTCACGGTATGGTAAATCTGAATATTGAAGACGACCATACCCGATTGCCAATCACCATAACCGCTGTAGAAAGATCGAAAGCACGTACTAAACAGACAGTGGTGGTAAAGACCAAACCAGGAGCATCGGTTACCCTTGCCTCAGTTGATGAGGGAATACTCCAGCTTACTAACTACAGTACACCCGATCCGTGGACGTGGTTTTACGGACGCAGAGCCTTTACGGCGAAATGGTTTGACCTGTATGCCAAATTATTTCCAGAGCTCTCAGCCCGGTTCTCAAGTTCGGGGGGTGATGGTTCAGGCAACATGTCACGCAGAACAAATCCCTTTGGAAACAAATCGGCAAAAGCGGCTGTCTGGTGGAGTGGACTTCAGAAAGCCAACAGCGAAGGTGTATGTATATTTAAGGTTCCATTGCCTGCCTTCTCAGGTAAAGTGAGGCTGATGGCTGTTGCCTTTAACGGTGCGGCTATGGCCTCTGCCGAAAAGTTCATGGTAGTTGCTGATCCGGTTGTCATTACAGCAGGAGTGCCTGCTTTCCTCAGCCCGGGCGATAAGCTCATGTTCCCGGTTAACCTGACAAACACCACTCCGAAAGCCCTACAGATAAAACTGGATATCACCACCAATGGCAAGGTAAATCTTCTGACAGGCGCCAGCAATACCATCACCCTGCAACCTGGCATCAGGCAGCAGGTGATGGCTTCGCTGAGTGCCGCTAACGGGATGGGCGATGCTTCTGTGGTTGTGAAGGCAACTGGGAATGGAACAGAATACATAGAAACTTTCACGCTATCTGTACGCCCGGCAGCAGGGCCGGTACGGCAGTCAGGATCAGGCGTTATCGAAGGTGGGAGCAAGGTTTCAATCGAAACCTCGCTAACGATGCTCCCCGGTTCGGCAACCTCACAAATCTGGATTACCCGTAATCCAATCGGGGAATTTGCCCCACTGTTGAATGATCTGATTCAGTATCCCTACGGCTGCCTCGAACAGACTACTTCTGCAGCCTTCCCGCAATTATGGCTGTCAAAAGGAACTGATGAAACACCATTCGTTGGCTCAGAGGCCGACTATAATGTCAGGGATGCCATCAGGAAGTTAACAGCCATGCTACGTTGGGATGGTTCATTCTCCTATTGGCAGGGCGGTACCGATCCGAGTTGGTGGGGCTCTGCCTATGCGCTCCACTTTCTTATTGAAGCACGAAAGGCAGGATATGATGTGAATACAGCCGTTCTTGAAAAAGGACTTGAATACCTGTATCAGCAATCCACCCGCAATGAAACGGTAAGCTACAGCTACCTCGATGCCGGCAACAACGTGTTCAGGGAATTAAAAGCCAGACGTGAAACAGCTTATTCGCTGTTTGTACTCTCCCTTGCAGGGCGGCCCAATCTGCCTGGCCTGAACTACTACAAGGAACATAAAGAACTACTTACCACCGATAGCCGGGTTGTCCTGGCTGCTGCGTGTAAACTGGCAGGAGACAATTCGGGATTTGGTTCCCTGATGCCCGGCGATGTAAAGATGCCAAACCCTGTAAGACTTGACGGAGAATCGTTTTATTCGCATGTCTCCTCGGTGGGATGGGCCATGAATGCATTGTTAACAGCCTCGCCCAACGATCCTTCTGTGGCGTCGTACCTTAACGTACTTCTTACCGCGCTCAGACCAAATTTCTGGATGTCAACTTTCGACAAATCGCAGGCTATGTGTGCCCTTGCACGTGTATATACCCAGGCACTGGCATCTTCAGCCACCGCCATTGTAAAACCTGCAGAAGGAAAGAGCTTCGAATTTGATGGCACCGAACTGCTCCTGAACAAGCATGCACAACTTTTCCCGGCTGTTATATCTGTAAAGGGGAAAGGAAAACTTTTTTATTCATGGACATCTGAAGGTGTTGGAGCCGGTGCTGTTGATCCAAAGGATCAGGTATTGATGGTACGTCGTACTTTACTTGACCGGAATGGCCGGCAGATCAACGGAAATGTGAAGCCAGGCGACCTGGTCGTTGTAAAAATCAGCTTAAAGACCTTACTCCCAATCTCCATTGAAAATGTAGCGGTGAGTGATCTGTTGCCGGCTTGTTTTGAAATTGAAAATCCACGATTGGCTCCGGGCCGTAATTATGAGTGGATGACCGACCGTTCTGAGCCTGATGACATAGATGTGCGTCACGACCGCATCAACTTTTTCACCACTGCCAGCGATATGCCCCGATATTTTTATTACCTCGCGCGGGTTGTTGCTGCCGGTGAATTTGCAAGCGGCGCCACTTCGGCAGAAGCCATGTACAACGGGCAGTATTATTCTATTTCTGCCGGCGAAAGAATTATAAGCGCGGTAAAATAAAGGATGTTTTTTTGATTTCATGTATCCTGATTCAATGATTAATTTTAAATCATTGAATCAGGATACATGAATCAGAAGCTTCATGATCCTTTCTTCATATCCTTGATAACCCTGAATGCCTTATCTACCTGATCTTCCAGAAGAATTAAGGTAAACTCATTGGCGGTGCTGATAACCTCCACGATGTTAATTCCATACCAGGCCAGACTTCTGAATATCTGGTAATAGAGACCGATGACCGCCATGTTCTGACTAGGCAAACGGACCGTAAGCGACGACAACGGACTCACGTGATGAAGCAACTCCTCTCCATTAAACACTTCCTCTACTACCTCACGGATGGACGTAGAGGCAATCACTGTCGATTCATTGACCCCCTGTGCAAAGGTGATAAACAAATCATGACGGGCTGAAACCTCCTGTAGCAACCTCGCCTGATTCTGCGCGAGTGTATACGAATTGCGGAAGGTGAAATCGTCAAGATTTGATCGTACGGTGATGTCGCCCAGGCTCCTGAGAAACTGATTAAGCCTTGACTGCATCATCGCGGGCGATTGGACACTTAACCTGCGAATAGCCATCATCACAGCAGCTTCCTTCACGGGACGCCCCATCTCCCTTTCAACTGCCGGCATCATCATTCTGGCTAAGGCTGAAGTGTTTACCAACCCGTCGCTCAGGTTCTCCCACAAGAACGGGTATTGCATCAGCACGTTCTCTATAATATTTGCAATGGTTTGCATGTTAAAATTTTAACAGAATGTTATAAATTTGTGCAAATATCAAAAAAATTTCTTGATCTGCGTGCTGTTATTGTACATTTGTAATGCAAAGTTTTCCTGATTATCACATTTCTGAGATTGAACCAGCGGTTATTTGGTGTGGCCGCATTGTGAAGAAGGAATCTTGTTCTTTTGCTGATTAACTGAAGTTCGCCGCTTCAGGTTTTGAGGGTCGGTTTTTGGTGATTTCCGACCCTCTTTTTTTTTCTCAATTTTTATATTTCTGATTCAACTATCCGAATCTCTTATAGCCTTATCAAGAGGACTATGAAGGTTGGCTATTGCATAAAGCCTGAATCCTGACCAATCCTCATCCCCAAAACATCTGCGATCTCCTCTTTAAGGATGTTTTTGACTTCCTGAATGTCAACGGCTCTTCCCAATTCTTTTTCAACACTGGTAACCCCTTTGTCAAGAAAACCGCAAGGATTGATCCAACGGTAGTAGTCGAGTTGGGTGTTGATGTTAAACGCGAAGCCGTGCATGGAAATTCCATGAGAAACCCTGATTCCGATAGCACAGATCTTTCGTGCGCCGGATTTGCCGGCATCGAGCCATACACCGGTAGCTTTCTCCAGTCTGGCGGCTTCTATATCATAGTGCCGAAGCGTCCTGATAACCGATTCCTCCAGCTTGAATACATAATCCTTTACTCCTGCAGCAAACCGCCGGATGTCGATAACCGGGTAACCTACAATTTGTCCGGGACCATGATAAGTGATATCGCCTCCACGATTAACCTTGTAATAGGTAGCATTGATGCGGGCCAGAAAGTCGGGATCGACCAGCAGATTGTTCTGGTTTCCATGCAACCCGAGCGTGTACACGTGCGGATGCTCCAGAAAGAGCAGGTAACCTGAAGGCAATCGCGTTTCATCATCCTTTGAACAGAGTGAGGCATGATACTCCTCCTGTAATGCCCAGGCTTCCTGATAATCAATCAGTCCCAGATCTTTGTACACCACTTCACGGCTCATCATTTCTTCAGTTGCTGCATTACCTCCCCGGCATGATACGATGAACGTACCAGCGGTCCGCATTCTGCTGCCATAAATCCTTTGGCCAACGCCTCTTTCCTGAAATACCCGAAAGTATCGGGATGCATATACCCGCTTACAGGAAGGTGATCGAAAGAGGGACGCAGATACTGTCCCATGGTGAAGATGCGGCAACCTGCTGCCAGCAGGTCATCCATTGTTTCAAGTATCTCTTCGGTTGTTTCACCCAGTCCTGCCATGATGCCCGACTTGGTCACCATTCCTGCATCCGACGCCCTTTTCAGTAATTCCAGACTGCGGTCATAGCCTGCCTTACTGCGAACACCGGGGGTAAGCCTGCGAACAGTTTCAAGATTGTGTCCCAGAATATCAGGCTTGGCTGAAATTACAAGTTCAAGACTCGGGTGATCTCCTTTAAAGTCAGGAATAAGTACTTCGATTGTAGTCATTGGGTTAGCCGTCCTGACGGCCTCTATGGTTGCCTTCCAGATGGCAGCTCCGCCATCAGGCAGATCATCGCGGTCAACACTGGTAAGCACGCAGTGGCGAAGTTTCATCTCACGCACGGCATCGGCTACTTTCATTGACTCA
>Ga0209417_1005678_pt1 | contig 13512 bp, 17 predicted proteins | sample RifGroF2_FD_184002 | JGI IMG/M metagenome (GOLD analysis project Ga0209417, IMG submission 184002) | Groundwater microbial communities from Rifle, Colorado, USA - Groundwater F2 (SPAdes) (version 2) | ecosystem: Environmental > Aquatic > Deep subsurface > Groundwater | place: Rifle, Colorado... | reverse complement strand
TCAAGCACGGTTCTGTGAGAGGCTGAGGGGGCAGTTCCCTCGGCCTACTCGACCCAGCATTGTTATGGGCAAGTTTAAAGAGAGTGACAGCAGAAAGAAAGATCACATTAGAATTGGTGACTGAAAAATATACTGGAGACCAGAAACCACATTAAAAAGGGGCAGTAATGAAAAGTCTTATTAGTAGGATTTATTAAATTGTATCTATTATTATGGAAACAAAAATTTATAAAGCATCCAGAGTTGCAGAAGGAAATAGATTATTTCCTGCAGAAATTCATATTGAAGAAACTGAAATTATGATAAAATTCCCTAGTTTTTTCAGTGGTAAATCAAGGCATCTAGTTTATCAACAAATTGAAGGTGTAAATATTGATACTCCAATGATTGGATATTCAACAATAACATTTGTTGTTGGGGGAGAAAAAATTGCGGGACATGGATTTACAAAAAGTGAAGTAAAAGAAATTAAGCAAATTTGTTCAAAAAAAATGTTGGCAAATAGCCCTAGAAGTCAAACACAATTAATTGCTTATGCAATTTCTGCAGCAGCAGGTAACTCTAATAATAGTAGGCAAATTAGTATTGCAGATGAAATAAAAAAATTAAAAGAATTATTTGATGGTAAAATAATTACACAACTAGAATTTGATGAACAAAAAGCAAAGCTTTTAAATAGCTAATTTTCCTTAATCATCTTTATTTAATAGAAGTAAAACCAACCCATAATAAGCGGTCATACGTCATAGGGGTTTTAGTGGTATATCAAGAGTTTCAGCTCGCATCAAGGTCTGTAACGGGTGATAGAAAGCAGCTCCGAAATCCCCTACGGCGCATACCGCCGTCCGTCAGACTGCGCAAAAACATCTAAAAATAATCTCGGTCCCTATTCATCTTTAAGCATTAATTTTTATTGGTAATCATTTGCAAATGTGGTGTATATTGCTTATATTCAATATATAATAAATATTAAGAGCTATGCACCATGCTTTAGGGACCGAGAGAAATCAAATACAAATGTTCTGCCCGGAACAGTATATAGAACAGGATAACTTTGTAAGAGTAATAGATGCATTTGTCGATGCCATCGACCTAAACAGTTTTGGTTTTAGGCATGTTATTACCCGAGAGGAAGGTCGCCCACCATATCACCCTGCCATACTGCTCAAACTTTATATTTATGGTTACCGTTATGGAATCCGCTCGTCACGGAAACTAGAACGTCAGGCAGAAATCAATCTTGAAGTAAGATGGCTTTTGTGTGAACAGGTTCCTTCCAATCGCACAATTGCATACTTCAGAAAAGAGTATTCAGAAGCATTCCGGAATGTATTCAGAAAATTTGTATTTCTCCTCAAGCAAGCACAGCTTATTGATGGAGAAACGATTGCAATAGATTCGTTTAAGGTCAGACCCGGACTCCAGAGCTGTAATACTACACCGGAATATTGTACAGGTAGGTTATAATATACAGGCATCGGTAGATGCAAAAAAACAAGCTCATTACAAATTTTGATACGGGTGACGTAAATGATACCAGGGCATTAGCTCCTATTGCAATCGACACTAAATCTGTACTTGGCCTTGATAGTATGAACGTTCTGGCCGACAAAGGATATCATACCGGAGATCAGTTGCAGCAATGCGCACTTGCCGATATTATCACGTATGTATCGCCAAAAGCACCCTCAACCAAAGATATAGGGCTGTATCCTATTAGTGCATTTTATTATAATCCGGGATCAGATACATACACATGCCCGGCAGGAGAGGTGCTGACAACAAATAATGTCTGGTACAGGCACAGCTCTGAGGGAAAGACACCTGCTTTTCGTTTTAAACGTTATTTGTCCTCAAAATGCAGTTCTTGTTCACAGCATAATCTCTGTACAAACAGCGGCCACAATAGTCATGCTATTGACAGAAGCCAGTTTGCAGACATAATTGCTCAAAAAGCAACAGAGTAAATGAATCCCCGAACTATTACCGTTTAAGGCAGCAAATCGCCGAACACCCTTGGGGAACACTGAAAAGACAATGGGCTTTCGACAATGTTTTGATGAGAGGAAAAAGGCAAGTATTGGGTGAGGTAAGTCTTGCTTTTATTGGTTACAATCTTATGAGAAGTGTGCAGATAATGACTCCAAAGAAATTATTAGAAATATTATTAATCAGATCTTTATTGCCACAAACTACCCAAAATCAATCATTCTATCCTCTATTTTACCCCTTTTCTATTGAAAAATACAAAATTGCCTCATAAAAAGCAGATAATAATTAGTTTACTGAAAAAAAGATTTTTTACCTTTAAACTAATTTTAAAACAGAGTTTTTGCGCAGACTCCCGTTGTAGGCAATGGCAGGACAGTGGAGTGCAAAACCGACAGAAATGAAAGACAGAAAAATGCTACAAATGAAAAAGGCAATAAAAGAAAAAATTTTCACATAAAAAATATTATTATATGAAGAAAATAAGTTGTGAATTATGCGGCAGCAATCAAATTATCAAACAAGAAGGCGTTTTTGTTTGCCAACACTGTGGAACAAAGTATTCAGCCGAAGAAGCAAAGAAAATGATGGTTGATGGTATTGTTGAAGTAACAGGTAGCGTAAAAGTTGACAGTTCTGACAAATTAAGCAACTTATATCAAATTGCAAGGCGTGCAAAAAATGACAAAAATGCGGAAAGTGCCGAGAAGTATTATGATATGATACTCGTTGAAGACCCAGCAAGTTGGGAAGCAGCATTTTTTGTTGTCTATTTCAAAGCATTAAAGTGCAAAATTATTGAAATTCAATCCACAGGAATTGCTGTCAATAATTCCCTTGACACTGTATTTGAACTTATAAAAAGTAATGTAAGTGATGAAGTAGAACAGGAAGCCGCAGTCACAGAAGTGACAACTCGTGTAATAGATATTTGTGATATGCTATTCAATGGAGCCAAAAACCATTTTGACGGTATTGATTTACAAATACGACACAACTATAACCAAGAATATATAAACAATGCTTTCGCTTCTTTCAATACTCTGTACTATTTAGGTGATATTTTAGAAATTTATTTTGGAGATAAGAAATATGTTTCTGACTTATCAGTTCTTTCTTGGAAATCGGGTATTTCATTTCATAACCAAATTATCAATTTATTGGCAGATAAAGAAAGTAATAAAAAAACAATAATACTTTACCAAGACAAAATAAAAAAATATGACACTTCATATCAAGTGCCCGCAGCGCCGACAATCGGTGGCTGTTATGTTGCGACCGCAGTTTACGGCTCTTATAATTGTCCACAAGTTATGGTTCTTCGTTGTTATCGCGACAATGTTTTAGCTGTAACTTGGTATGGCAGAGCATTTATTCAATCTTATTACGCTGTCAGTCCAACCATAGTAAAATGGTTTGGTAAAACAGAATGGTTTAATAATATTTTCAGAGACTTACTTGATAATTTTGTTTCAAAGTTAATAAACAATCAATAATTATGTCTATTTGGAAAAACGAAAACGAGTCAGCCTATGTTGGTGGCAAAAAAAATTGGGCTGATGTCATTAAAAATAGTGGAGACGGAAATCTTCTAATTTGGAGACAACCAGAGGAAGATTTTAATATTAATTCCACGCTTATTGTTATGCCCGGCGAAGAGGCAATTTTTATCAGAGGTGGTGCAATTGAGCAAACATTTGAGAATGGCATTTATAAACTTTCAACAGAAAATTATCCATTTATCAGTCGTTTGCGAAACGCTTTTACAGGAGGCATAAGCACTTTTAACTGCGTGGTTTACTTTGTGCGAAAAGCACACAGCATGGAAATTCTTTGGGGTACCGATTCGCCAATTCAAGTGCGAGACAATTTTTTGGGAATTGCCACAAAGTTAAAAGCAAGAGGGGCGTATAAAGTTCAAGTCTGTAATGCTATAATTTTTCTTGAAAAGTTGGTAGGGAATAATGTAACTTACAAGACACAAGACGAAATAACGCTATTTTTCAGAAATGAATTTCAAAGTAAAATTAAATCTTGCATTGCAAGAGCCGCTAATGAATCAACCAAAGAGCTTTTAGGAATTGATGCTCGTTTAGACGAATTTTCAGACTCTATAAATCCATTCATTGAGGAAATGCTTGTCAATTATGGAGTAAAACTTATAAAATTTACCGTTGCAGCAGTTGATATAGAAGATGATGAATTAAGGAGACGATATGAAAAAATGAGAATTGCACAAGCCGATAAATCTGTAATGGGTGCTTTGGGCGTAGATTGGGGACGACAACAAGCCGTCACGATTTTAAAAGATTTGGCAAATAATCAATCTGAAAGTGTTGCAGCCGCAGGTGCAGGATTAGGTATGGGAATAGGAGCAGGTAGTATTTTTGGCGGTATGGCCCAACAAGTTTTCAATCCTATGAATCCGCAGGTAAAGCAACAAAATCCTGTTGAGAAAATAAAACAATTAAAGGAAATGCTTGACTTGGGTGCAATTTCCCAAGAAGAATTTGACACAGTAAAACAAGAAATATTAGACAAATTGAAAGAATAATATGAAACGAATTTATTTTTTATGGACTTTATTAAACTCGTTATTTTTAATTGTGTTCAACCTTTTGTTTTTTGTGTTAGCTGATATTGAAAGTTTTAAATCTTCTGTTTGGATTTCATTCGGTTTTATTCATTTTGCCTATTTCGTTTTGTTGCTTACGCCAGTATTAGTGCGCAAAAGTAAAGTCGAAACAGATTATCGTAAACCACTTTATCTAATTACAGGAGCATACTTTTTGATAGCCTTTCTCGTGGGTATCACCTTCATATTAACTTCACCAGAAACGATTAAAGTAACTTTAACTGTACAAACAATTTTAGCAACTTTGTTTTTGGGTTGGCTGTTGGTACATTTACTTGCTAATGAACATACAGCAAATAGTATTGCGGAAAGAGAAAATTAACGAATAAAACTAAAAACAATTGAAGAGAGAGTGTAATAGACTCTAATCGGTAAATAAGGATGCGCCATTAATCATAAAATTTCAGTATGACAAGTCTGCTTTTGTTATTGCAATTTTATCTCTAATTATTTCAATCATTTCACTTATTAAAAAGTAAGAAAACAATGGTATCACCATAATTCATTGACAATCCGTGCCCAATTTACTGTTATGTGCCTTCAATACTCCTCAAACAAACTATATTTTCCCTCTATTTTATATATAACCAAATATAAAAACAAATATTTAAATAAAATTATACTTAATTACATATAATTTTATATATTTGTAAATAATTATATTTAAAAGCATATAATGAAACAATTGGCAGAGTTTGTTAAAGAACGTAGAAAAGAGGTGAATCTTACTCAGGAAGAGTTCGCTGAACGTGCTGGTGTCGCATTAACTGTGGTTCGTAAAATTGAACAGGGTAAAACGAACATGAATATGGATAAGGTGAACTTGATCCTGAACATGTTCGGTCATGTATTGGCTCCTGTGAATAGTAAAAAGTTGAGTGATGAGACAGGGGAAAGTATTTTATAAAAACTATTTGGCCGGTATCATAAACGAGACCAATGAAGGTGAATATGTTTTTCAGTATGATGAACAATATGTGAAAGATCATCCTAAAGAATTCATCACATTCACAATGCCCGTAACTAATAATCCATATACAGAGAACCGACTCTTCCCATTCTTCGAAGGTTTAATTCCGGAGGGATGGTTATTAAACATCGCTTCAAAAAACTGGAAAATCAATAAGAATGATCGAATGGGATTATTGCTGGCATGTTGTCAAAATTGCATAGGTGCCGTAAGTGTTCAACCAATATTAGAATCAGATGGAGAATAGATGCTTGTATTGTTACGAACCTGTAGAGGTAGGTCATGATTTTCATGAAAAATGTTCTTTAGAATTCTTTGGCACCCCGTCGCCTCCTGTAATTGAATATTCATTGGATCAAATGGATGAACTTGCGAAACAAGTGGTGGAAAGGAGTGTGGCGGTACCAGGTGTTCAGGCGAAACTGTCGATGTCATTAGTGAAAGAAGCAAAGGGGAAATCGGGTACGCGACTTACAGTTGCGGGCTCTTTAGGTAGGCAGTACATTTTTAAACCCCCTTCTGATAGCTTTCCCGAAATGCCTCAAAACGAACATCTGACCATGCGAATGGCTGAAGCTTTCGGAATTCGGGTGGTGCCATCTTCTTTGATCAGACTGGCTTCCGGAGAACTGTCATACATAACCAAACGTGTTGATAGGAATGAAACTGGTGAGAAGATTCATATGATAGATATGTTTCAGATTACTGAAGCATTTGATAAGTATAAAAGCTCTATGGAGAGGGTTGGAAAGGCGTTAAATAAATATTCCGACAACACATTACTCGATAAGATCTTTTATTTCGAATTGGCTCTATTCTCCTTTCTTACAGGTAATAACGATATGCACTTGAAGAATTTCTCTATGATTGAGAGTCCTTCCGGTTGGGTGCTATCTCCGGTTTATGATTTGTTGAATGTCTCAATTCTAAATCCTGACGATGAGGAAGAGCTTGCTCTTACTTTGTCTGGTAAGAAAAAGAAGTTGAAAAGGGAGCATTTTGTACAACTAGGAGAGGGATTAAGCTTAACGGACAAGCAGATAAAAGGAGTCTTTAACCGAATTGAAAGGGATACTCCTAAAGCGATAGAATGGATAGACCGGTCATTTCTATCTGCCGACATGATGAATACTTACAAAGAAGTTCTAGAAAAAAGATATCAGCAATTAGGTATCAAAAAATAATTGCTACAAAATATAATTTTCATTTATTAGTGAATAATATTTTTATTTATATTTGAATGCCAAAAGATTACGGGTGGAAATTGGGTTGTTTTGAATAGATTTGATTGCTGCTGGAGCAAAGCAGAATATGAGACCAGCTTAAGATTCTAAAAGATAAACACGACTGAAAACATAAATTTATAGCAAATAGATATAGATAATGGATAATCGTTTTACAGACATAATTCATCTAATAAAGCAATCTCGGGAAAACGCTATAAGGGTAGTAAACGCAGAACTGATAAACCTCTATTGGAATATTGGTGAATATATCTGCAAGAAAATTGAGCAATCGGAATGGGGCGACTCAGTTGTGACAGAATTAGCCAAATTCATTCAGACCAACGAACCCGATATTAAAGGCTTCTCAGACAAGAATATTTGGAGAATGAAACAATTTTATGAGAGTTACAAGGACTTTCCAAAACTCTCACCACTGGTGAGAGAAATTAGTTGGACAAATAATCTTCTTGTATTCTCAAGATGTAAATCAATTGAAGAAAAGGAGTTTTATCTTAAACTTGTTAAGCAAGAAAATTACAGTAAAAGGGAACTCGACCGACAAATATCTGCAAGCCTTTTTGAGCGAACAATGATTGGTAATTCTAAACTCTCACTGGTGGTGAGAGAAAGTAAAAACGACTTAATAGACGCCTTCAAGGACAGTTATGTATTTGAGTTTCTAAACCTACCTGAACCATATAACGAAAGAGATTTACAACATGGACTTGTCAGGCAGATGAAGAATTTCATACTAGAACTTGGCAAAGACTTCTTGTTCATAGGAGAAGAATATAAATTGCAAGTTGGCAACAGCGACTTTTTTATAGACCTGCTTTTTTATCACCGTGGACTGCAATGCTTGGTGGCGTTAGAACTCAAAGCCGACAAGTTTAAGCCCGACCATTTAGGACAACTGAATTTTTATTTAGAAGCATTAGACAGGGATGTTAAGAAACCAAATGAAAATCCCAGTATAGGAGTTTTGCTCTGTAAGGACAAAGACAGCGAAGTTGTTGAATATGCTTTAAGTAGAAGTCTTTCACCAACAATGGTTTCAGAATATAAAACGCAACTGCCCGACAAGAAACTTTTACAACAAAAATTACACACAATGTTTAACAATGAAATCTATGAAAATAGGTTGGGGTGAAATGCAAACTTGGAGCTTCGTGTTCCATAACCCGCCCGAACGCAAATCCCGGTACCGTTGTGCGACATGCAGAAAGAGATTAAGCAAATAAACAATAAGCGAAATGAATGATTTTTTAATAGTAATAACAATTGGATTAGTAGCAGGATTAATAGATGTTACACCAATGATAATTATGAAACTTGAAAAGGAGGCTAATATCTCAGCATTTGTGCATTATTTTGTGCTTGGATTGATAATTCCTTTTGTGAGTTGGGATATCGCACCGTGGATAAAAGGAATTATAATATCATTTTTATCTGCATTACCTGTGATGATTATTGTTTACCCCAAAGACAAGAAAGCAATAATCCCTATGATAGTTTTCTCATTGATACTAGGCGCAGGCATTGGAATAGCAGGAGCAAAGCTCATCGGATAGCTAAATTTGGATTTATAACTCAAAGACAAATAGAAATGAAATTAAACAATATTAGACTTTTGGTTGCGAATTTTGATGATTGTTTCAGGTTCTACACCGAGAAAGTTGGATTAAAAGTTACTTGGGGAAAAATTGGCGGAGATTATGCCAGTTTCGACATTGGGATTTCATCTAATAAAATGGGATTTTCGATTTTCAAATCCGATTTAATGGCAAAACAAGTCGGCAACTTTGATAAAACATTACCTTCGGATTATAGAGAAAAAACAGTGATAGTTCTTCAAGTGGATAATGTAGATGAAACATATAAAAGATTACTTAATAATGGAGTAGAATTTATAAATGAGCCCATGGATATTGCCGGCTGGGGCTCAAGGGTTGCCCATTTCAGAGACCCTGAAAACAATTTGATTGAGTTATATTGTGAGTTACCCAAAGAAAAATGGAGTGAAGATTTATTGGAAGAAATAGAAGATTAAAATGCACGACCGCACAACACGCAATATAGCCAATAATGGTTTCATTGGTATACAAAGGGTTGTGGCCCGCTTCAACTTTTCTTGTGCCTCAACAGGAAATCACTCTCAATCCGCACCTAATCATATACTCGGACCGTTAGGCAAAATATTTAGAAACAAAAACTTCCAGCGATATGGCAAGAATAAATGTAAAAGACACAGAAGTCTCAATACTAAAAATAAACGATTCTGATTATATATCGATTACGGATATTGCAAAGTACAAAACGGATGATACAAGTGCCGTCATTGCAAACTGGATGAGAAACAGGAATACTATTGAATTCCTAGGAATATGGGAAACATTGTATAATCCCGATTTTAAACCCCTCGAATTCGTGGGGTTTAGAAAGGAGGCAGGATTAAACGCATTTACATTGTCGCCACTCAAATGGGTTTCAGCCACAAATGCAATGGGCATTATTGTGAAATCGGGCCGTTATGGTGGCGCAAACTTTTCAGCTCTGAATAAATTTTAATCTTAGCTTGAAAGATGGTGCTTCAAAAGCGCCGCCTAATTTTAAAGAACATATAATTATGAAAGCAGCAACTGTTATAACATCTATTCTACTCATCCTGACTATACAATGTTATGGACAAGACCAATGGGAAACTTGGGACAAAAGATATAGAGAAATAAACTATAAAGAATTAATTGACAGTGAAAAACAATATGCTGACAAAACAGAGAAAAATAAAGAAATAGCTCAGTATTATTCTCGACTTGACAACTATAAAATTACGGCAAAATTTATTGGCAAAACTCGCCCTATAGACAATAATGTTTTAATGTCGATGAAACGGGTTTTTAAATTGTTTATTGGAAAACCTGATCAATTGGACGATGCAGTGAAAAATGAATTTCTTTTTGAAATCGGAGGCTCAGAAGTCTGGATGCCAATTCAGACACAATTAGAGAAACCTTTAAAAAAAGAAATTAAAAAGGGTACTGAAACCATTCTGTATTGCTTATTCTTAAACGAACATTTGCAAGAAGGGAAAATATATAACACTTTGCTTATCTCAGAATTTAGAAAAGAATAACTGCCACTAACAACACCTGGCCTGCGGCTAGCTGCGAAACCGTTAGCCGCAAGCGATCAAGCGACAGTGCGATGGACAATGAAATAGAAAATTGAATTAAAACATAACAATAAAAGAGGGAAATCCCATGCTGAAAAAGTCTTTAGTGGTAATTGACATTCAAAATGACATTACCAAAAACTACAAAGAAATCATTGACAATATTAATCGGTCTATAGATTGGGCAGTGGAAAATGAAATTCATGTCGTTTACATAAGACATTATAACTTATCTGACGGCACAAGGACTTTCAAACCTAATACTCGTGGGTCTGAATTAGTTTCGGACATGAAATTGGTTTCCAAAAACATTTTTGAAAAATCCAAAGGCAACGCATTGACCAGCGAAGATTTTGCTGACTTTATCAAGAAAAATGAAATAAGCGAATTTTACATTACAGGAGCAGACGCCATTGCCTGCGTTAAATCAACCGTATTTAATATGTGCAAGGAAAATTACAAAGTAACAGTCTTATCAGATTGTATTACGAGTTATGATAAAAGGAAAATTGACGAAATGCTGAATTATTACGAAAAAAATGGCAGTTCTGACTTACAATCTCCATTCATATTCAGGCGAAATGCTCTGGAAAGAGAATTGCACAGAAGTGTATAGGTTGGAAGCAAATAACAAGTGGAAAATAATTCACAGCCATTGGTCGCTGACAAAACCCGTCACACCCAGATAGAAAGGATTATAGACAGACTTAATAGGAATCTGAAGCAAATGTGATGTAAGTAATTTATATGACGAAATTGAAAAATGAAAAATGAATAATAATGTTCGTTTCCCTTTGCGTTTTTTCTTAATGACATTTATTTGGTCATGGATCCTTTGGACTCCACTGGTCCTATGCAGCTACAAAATCATTACTGTTTCAGATAGGCTATTATCATTCCTGACATTTCCTGTAATAATGCTAGGAGCTTTTGGGCCACTCGCAGGTGCACTTTTTGTTTTACATCAGGAAAAAGGAAAAGGCTTTATAAAAAAATACCTGCAAAGTTTTCTTGATTTCAATTTAGGTTGGAAAGCTTATACTATTCCAATAATAATTTTTGGCGGCAGTACATTTATTGCCTGGTTTTTCCCCGAATTATTTGGCGAAAAACGATTATCAATGTTATTACCGTCTATCTGGATTTATATTCCTTGTTTAATATTTATGATCTTTCTTGGTGGCGGTCAAGAAGAATTTGGCTGGCGAGGATATGCTTTACCAATTCTTGAAAATAAATACGGAATATGGTTAGCAAATATAATTTTAGGGATCATTTGGGCTTTCTGGCATATCCCAGTATGGTTCATAACAGGTACAAGTCAAACTTATATGAATTTCGGAGGCTTTATTCTCCTTATGGTTGGATATTCTTTCATTCTTTCCTGGATTCGAAAAATCTCAGGTAACAGACCATTTTCAGGACTATATGCTCATGGCCTTGCGAATTCTTTCATTTCAATCTTGCCAACATTGACAATGCAAAAAGATGTAACACAGCCACGTTTCTGGATCTGGGTAACATTGACATTTTTATTCGGCATATTAATTACCGTTTTACGTGAAAAAAAGTCCCTGTGGTTCGTAAAATTGACAAGGTAAAACGAATATGAATTTGGATAAGGTGAACTTGATCCTGAACATGTTCGGACATGTATTAGCTCCTGTGAACAGTAAAGAGTTGGGTGAATGAGACAGGGGAAAGTATACTATAAAAATTATCTGGCTGGTATTATAACTGAGACAGATGAAGGTGAATATGTTTTTCAGTACGATGAGCAATATGTGAAAGATCATCCCAAAGATTTCATCACATTCACAATGCCTGTAACCAATAATCCATATACAGACAACCGACTCTTCCCATTCTTTGAGGGTTTAATTCCGGAGGGATGGTTATTAAACATCGCTTCAAAAAACTGGAAAATCAACAAGAGTGATCGGATGGGATTATTACTGGCATGTTGCCAAAATTGTATCGGCGCTGTAAGTGTTCAACCAATATTAGAGACAGATGGAGAATAGATGCTTGTATTGTTATGAACCTGTAGAGGTGGGTCATGATTTTCATAAAAAATGTTCTTTAGAATTCTTTGGCACCCCGTCGCCTCCTGAAATTGAATATTCGTTGGATCAGATGGATGAACTTGCGAAACATGTGGTGGAACGGAGTATTGCGGTACCAGGTGTTCAGGCGAAGTTGTCGATGTCATTAGTGAAAGAAGCAAAGGGGAAATCGGGAACGCGACTTACGGTTGTAGGGTCTTTAGGTAGGCAGTACATTTTTAAACCCCCTTCTGATAGCTTTCCAGAAATGCCTCAAAACGAACATGTGACCATGCGAATGGCTGAAGCTTTCGGAATTCGGGTGGTGCCATCTTCTTTGATCAGACTGGCTTCCGGAGAACTGTCATACATAACCAAACGTGTTGACAGGAAAGAAACTGGTGAGAAGATTCATATGATAGATATGTTTCAGATTACAGAGGCATTTGATAAGTATAAAAGCTCTATGGAGAAGGTTGGAAAGGCGTTAAATAAATATTCCGACAACACATTACTCGATAAGATCTTTTATTTCGAATTGTCTCTATTCTCTTTTCTTACAGGAAATAACGATATGCACTTGAAGAACTTCTCTATGATCGAGAGTCCTTCCGGTTGGGTGTTATCTCCGGTATATGATTTGTTGAATGTCTCAATTCTAAATCCTGATGATGAGAAAGAGCTTGCTCTTACTTTGTCTGGTAAGAAAAAGAAGTTGAAAAGGGAGCATTTTGTACAATTAGGAGAGGGATTAGGCTTAACCGATAAGCAGATAAACGGAGTCTTTAAGCGAATTGAAAGGGATACTCCTAAAGCGACAGCATGGATAGACCGGTCTTTTCTATCTGCCGATATGATGAAAGCTTACAAAGAAGTACTCGAAAAAAGATATCAGCAATTAGGGATCAAGAAATAATTGCTGCAAAATATTATTTTCATTTATTAGTGAATAATATTTTATTTATATTTGAAAGCCAAAAGATTACGAGAGGAAATTCCGTCGATTTGAATTGAATTCGAGACCAGCTTTAGATTTCAAACCATATTTCGCATACGATTTATTAAAGGAATTATATATAAAAGCACCATAAAGCCTCGGGTTACAGAGGGCTTGATGTATATTTTATACACGTATAAGAAAGTTAGCAAACATTGTAGATTAATAACTCAATTATAAATTTTCAAAAAAACATTAATAATTAACCAATGAAAGATGAAATCATAATCTATCAGGCTGATGAAGGAACAACAAGACTTGAAGTTAAGATTGACGAAGGTTCTGTTTGGTTAAATAGACAACAGATTTCGACATTATTTGAAAGAGATATTAAAACAATTGGAAAACATATCGCCAATGTCTTGACTGAGGAATTGAAAGGAATTGCAGTTGTCGCAAAATTTGCGACAACTGCAACTGATGGGAAGACATATCAAGTAGAGTATTATAATTTAGATGTCATTATTTCGGTTGGCTA
>Ga0209417_1005674_pt1 | contig 13525 bp, 7 predicted proteins | sample RifGroF2_FD_184002 | JGI IMG/M metagenome (GOLD analysis project Ga0209417, IMG submission 184002) | Groundwater microbial communities from Rifle, Colorado, USA - Groundwater F2 (SPAdes) (version 2) | ecosystem: Environmental > Aquatic > Deep subsurface > Groundwater | place: Rifle, Colorado... | reverse complement strand
TGCTGGGTTTAGAACCAACAATAAAAGCAAGTCAAATTGTTGGTGTTGCTGTCCGAAACCTTAGTCCAACAAGTGATTCTGTTCGCATTGGAATTAGTAGTGGCGCTTTAAGCAATGGTTATAAAGGATTTAAATTTTACAGCAATGGAAGATTACAACCGGGAAATGATTTCGGTTGGTGGTCACGGAACTTTACATTTGATTTCGCTTTAGAAGTTTTCTTAAGTGACTATCCTTGTGTGCCATTCATTAATTTCACAAAATTAACTACAACAATTTGTACTGATCCAAGAGAGGTTTCAGTTACCATTCAGCATTGTGACTTGAATGACATAGGAAATAGTAAAGTTGAATTGGTTTATACATTTGATAAAGGAGTTACTTACTCAAGAATAGAATTAACAACAACAGATTCAGCCGGGTCAATACAGAATTTTAGAGGAACAATTCCAACGATACAGACCGGGGGTGAGGTTAGTTATTATATCTCATATACCAATGCAGTTGGTAATCAATTTACGAGCACAACCGTTTCTTATAAAGTTTTTAAACCTGAATATCCTACGCTTTTAGTTTTTAACGGCTTTGCTAAAGTTACCGGTTATCCGCCTTCATATTATTTTGGATTTAACGGTGCAACTTCAAACGCAGCAGAAATTATCAAATTCCCAAAAGATGCTTGGGCGTATGGTCCTTTAACCAAAGAGTTAGTTGATCACTACACCAATATTTTTGAGATAACTACCACAGGACCAAAAGTCAACAACAACGTAGTTATTAAAGAATGGTTAGCTGCTTCACCTACTCATAACTACCTTTTAGCCGGTGATGAATATCTCGGGGCGATTACAAATTGGAATGACACAACTTTTACTGCGGGCGATTTTCAATATGATATTTTAGGAATCTCAAGAGATTATAACGATATAAATTATAAAGAGAGTGGAGATGAAAAGAAAGCTTCATTAGCTTTCGGTAAAGCAGGAACACTACTTGGCGATTCCCTTCACCTAAAAGTAATTGCATTAAATGAAGACTCCTTGAAGATCGATCCAACGTATGAATTAGGTTCTACCTACTCAAATTGGTTGGATGGATTTGAAACCGTTGACGGAACTGTAGTTGACGTGACTGCCAAAGGGATTAATGGAAACACTTATAATGTTGGCTCACACAGAACTTTACCTGCGGGAAATAAAATTGTTTTTCTGGCATTTGATCCATTATCATTAGATAGTCCGGAATCAAATTATTTCTGGTACGGATTTGATAGAGTCTCTCCGTTGGTGCAAGCAATGCGCTGGTTTGGCGCTGATGTTGTTGATGTTGAAAACGAAATTTCTAGTCCCGCTAATTTTCAGTTAAATCAAAACTATCCGAATCCGTTTAATCCAAGTACAGTGATCGGTTGGCGGTTGGCAGTGAACAGTAAAGTTAGTTTAAAAGTTTATGATGTGCTTGGGAATGAACTTGCTACATTAGTGAACGAAGAAAAACCGGCAGGTAATTACAAGATTGATTTCAAGGAAAATAATCTTGCTAGCGGCGTATACTTTTACACATTACGTGCCGGTAGCTTTGTCCAAAGCCGCAAAATGATTTTATTGAAGTAAGGATACAATATGAAAACGAACATCATTCTTTGGTTACTCCTTAGCTGTGCAATTAGTTCATTCGCACAAAACAGAGTTGTGCTTAAACCAAGCGGAGAAATAATAACCACGGCTGAAACGACAACTTCCCTCAATCTTAAAAATGAAAAGACGGATAAGAAGAGAAAAAACACTAACACTTTTACTCAATCTCTCCAAACAAAAAGTGCCGGTGCCTGGCTGGACACATTAACCTATTTCAGAGATTATACACCAAATACTAACTTTGGAATTTTTGGACAAGACTGGCTTTTGCAGTGGTTTGTCGCCCCATCAGATATGATTATACACAAAGCCGGAATTTCTGTCTTTGATGTTCCAAATTCAACCGTACAGCTCGAAATTAAATTGGTGAGATTGGTTTGGAACAAGAACGAACTAAAAAACATGGGGACAAAACGTTTAGGTTTTTATCGGGCTGATAGCAATGGATATAACAACATTACCGCGTTTCAAGATAATCCGGATAGAACCGGCGGTTGGGTTGATTCATCCGGTTCAGGCTTAGCAAGTCCCTTTGCAGAAGATATTTGGAGCGAGAATGGAGTTGGAGTTTATATTTCTCCAATAGCCACAGGCTTAGGACGAAATTATCACTGGGTTGATTTAGATATTTTAGGTAAAGAGGTGATTGTAAACACCGGTGAAGTTATTGGGGTAGCTGTCCGCAATCTTAATTCTGTAATGGATTCTGTTCGCATTGGAATTAATTCAGGTACCATAGCTGGTTACGGTGGCTTTAAATTTTATAGCAGCGGAAGAAATATGCCGGGGATTGATTACGGTTGGTGGTCACGAGAATTTACATTTGATTTCGCAATGGAAATAGAACTAATAACAGGAGGATGCTGGCCTTTCCACTATAATGCTGTTTCATATGTTCCGACAACTTTTAGCGCTGTACCGAGAGAAGTATCTGCAATTGTACACCATTGTGGACTTGAAGATATCGGTAAGAGTAAAGTTAAGTTAAATTATTCTTTTGACAAAGGGATCACTTTTGCAAAAACAGAAATGACAACTACAGATACTGACTCTCTTGTGCAAACATTCAAAGGATGGATACCGGATGCTGGATGCGGGATTACAGTTATCTATTATGCCTCCTATATCAATGCAACTGGAGTGTCGTTTGAAAGTGAGTCACTCTCTTATTATACACGTCCGTGTAATGGTGGAACAAATCCTTCGTTAATAGTATTTAACGGTTTTAATAAAACGACAGGTTTCCCTCCATCATATTATTTCGGATTTAATGGCACAACAACAGACGCTTCTGAAATTATAGTATTTCCGAGAGACAAATGGGCTTATGGTAAATTATCAAAGGAATTTATTGAAAACTATCAAAACATTTTTGAAATAACCACCACCGGACCAGAAGATAACAACAATGCTGTTATCAAAGAATGGTTAGCTGCTTCACCTACTCATAACTACCTGTTAGCCGGTGATGAATATCTTGGGGCGATTACAAATTGGAATGACACAACTTTTACTGCGGGCGATTTTCAATATGATATTTTGGGAATCTCAAGAGATTATAATGATATAAATTATAAAGAGAGTGGAGATGAAAAGAAAGCTTCATTAGCTTTCGGTAAAGCAGGAACGCTACTTGGCGATTCCCTTCACCTAAAAGTAATTGCGCTAAACGAAGACTCCTTGAAGATTGATCCAACGTATGAATTAGGTTCTACCTACTCAAATTGGTTGGATGGATTTGAAACCGTTGAAGGAACTGTTACTGATGTTAGAGCACAAGGAATAGATGGAAAGACTTACAATGTAGCAGCGCATAGAACCTTACCGGCTGGAAACAAAATTGCCTTCTTAGCATTCGATCCGTTATCGCTCCGTGGCGCAGCACCAAATTATTTCTGGTATGGATTTGATAGAGTCTCTCCGCTGGTGCAAGCAATGCGCTGGTTTGGCGCTGATGTTGTGGAAGTTGAAAACGAAGGTTCAAGTCCTTTAAAATTTCAGTTAAACCAAAACTATCCAAATCCGTTTAATCCGAGTACCGTAATCAGTTGGCAGTTAGCAGTCCGCAGTTTTGTAACTTTGAAAGTTTATGATGTACTGGGAAATGATGTCGCGGTGTTAGTGAATGAAGAAAAACCGGCAGGCAATTACAAAACTGATTTTAAGGGAAATAATCTTGCTAGCGGCGTATATTTTTACACATTACGTGCTGGTAGTTTTGTTCAAAGCCGCAAAATGATTTTGCTGAAGTAAATATCAGACATCAACTAACGAAAAAGAAATAGTATGAAAAAACTTTATGTTTTTATCTGTCTGCTAAGTATTGTGCAACTAATACACGCTCAGACACTTATTCAAAGTTTTGACAATGCTGTTGGACCGGTTTTTCCGGATCCCCCTGTATTAAATGAAACCTTTTTCGCTATTAGTCCCGGTTCCTATTGTAAATTATCAAATGATACCGCACATATTGAGGGAACCGGTTCAATGAAGATCGATTACAAAATTCAAGCTGCCGATGGATGGGGTGGTTATGTAGCCAGAACAACTTATAAACCCGGTCGTACTGACTCAATACCTTATCTAGATCTTTCCGGCGGGACACATCTAATTCTCCGTTATAAAGTTTTAAACCCTGCTTTGATGACTGCTGATGGAACAACAACAATGGAATTTAAAATGGCTGAAATTGATGCTGCCGGTTTACGAGACCTTTGGCTGCACAAAATCGCCATCAACTTGAAAGAAACTTCAAGTGATTGGTTGGAAGTCGACATTCCTCTTGAAAGGAATAACGACAATACAAAAGGTTTTTCACTTCAAATCGGAGACGGTGATGGGGAATTGCAACTTGAACATATAAAGGGTTTTGAAGTTATGTTGATATATGCCCCTACGGCAGGCGGTGGCGATACAACCATCAATTCAACGGGATCTTTATTATTTGATAATTTAACTATCAATGGAAAAAGATCTATTCCTGTTATTTTTTTTAACGGCAAATACTTACCACCCGCTCTTGGAACCGGATGGACTTGGGGGCAATCAACTCTTGAACTTGTACAAGCGGCAGGACGTCTTCCCGAACTGAGTGCGCTAAAATGGGTTCAAGGGAATGAATTGAATAACGGTTCGACAGGAATAGGTTTTAATCTCACTCCAACTTTCGATATGTCATGGTCGTGGTCATTTGACTCACTAAAATTCTGGATGAAAGCTGAATCCGGAGTCGGTCCGATCCGCGTACAATTTGAAGGCGGCAGTGGTAAAGTCGGTAAAGTTTTTCAGCCGTCTGATGATAACCAATGGCATCAATATATTTTGCCGCTAAAAGATTTTGTGCCGCAAGATGGTTCAACCGGTTTTGATTCTACCCAGGTGAATGTTTTTAAAATTATGGCGGAAGCTTCCGGTATTGCGGGAAAAGTTATTTATCTGAGTGAAATTTGGACTGGAAATCCTAGGTGCGAATGCCCCCATCCCGATCCAGTAAACGGTTTAGCTGTCTTTACCGACAAATATAAAAACATTATAACATGGACTGATGTTCCAAACGAAACGGGCGAAAAGTATGACCTTTATTATTCCGATCAACCGATTACGGATATTACCAAAGCCGAAGTTCTTAAATTGAATATTCCGGAGAACACACAACTATGGGAACAAATGCTTCGTTCTGCACTTACAGACCAAGACCTTACATACTACTATGCGATAGTTTGTAAAGATGCATTCTTGCTTTCTTCTCCACCGGCTTACTTCAATTCACCCACCACAAATAAAGGAAAAGGTGTTCCTACTATTGCAAAAACTGCTCCGGTTAATTTTAAAGCGGATGGAGATTTAGAAGAATGGATAGGTTTCCCACAAATCAATATTATCAAATCATTGGGAACCGGTTTTCTTGCTGAAGGAGGAAAGTTTGACGGAGACCTGGACATAAGTGTATTGGCTTATTTAGCGGTCGATAAAGATTATCTTTACTTTGCCGCTGATGTTACCGATGATATTTATAGTTATAAGAAAACTAACGAACGATGGATGAACGATGCCGTCAATTTATATCTCGGATTGTTCGATTCTCATAACACCTATTTCTACAATTATACCTCTGGAGCAACTCCTCACTACTCATTTCTGTTTGATGAAGAAAAGGTTAGCTGCTACAACAGCGATAGTTTGTTGTTCCCAGGCGTTAATTATTACTTCGGACAGAAGTCTTCGCATGGATATATCATTGAAGCTAAAATTCCATTTGTTGATATTGCTCAAAAAAGGAATTACAATTATTTCGGTGCTGATAGCGTTTTCCATCCGTTGGAAGGAATGAAAATTCCTATCGATTTCTCAATTAATGATGCTGATGCAACTGGTTCAAGGGAATTGGTTTTCTGCTATTCACCTTATAATGAAGACGATTCATGGCTACACCCGTGGAGATGGCTATGGACCTGGGTTGGCGACAAAATGACAGTCGGCGTTGATGATGAGGCAAACGTTGTTATTGGTAATTATAACTTAGCTCAGAATTTTCCAAATCCGTTTAATCCAAATACAGTAATAAGTTGGCAATTAGCGGTCCGCGATTTTGTTACATTAAAAGTTTATGATGTACTTGGGAATGAAGTAGCTACATTAGTGAATGAAGAAAAACCGGCTGGAAATTACAAGATAGATTTTAAAGGAAATAATCTTGCAAGCGGAATCTACTTTTACACTTTGCGTGCCGGTAGTTTTGTCCAAAGCCGGAAGATGCTTTTGTTGAAGTAACCCCATCTCTTTATATAATCAGCACAAGTATTCTGCACAAAACGGCAAGAAAATAATTAGATTTTAAGTAGAGACGGGGCCTGCCCCGTCTCTACAGAATAATTCTCTTCCTTTTCAATTACATTCCCGAAAGTTTCTTTTTAAGAAAATCTAATTTCTCATGAACCTCTTTAGTTTGCGGATCATTTAACGGTAAGTTTTGTATTTGGGAATATTCGGTCAACGCTTCATCAAAAAGAGAGAGCTGCATCATCTGTTCTGCAAAGTAAATGCGTGTTAAAATATTTTTCTGTGTATCCGGATATTTCCGATAGGTTTCTTTAGCTGTAAGGATCGCGGTTTCTTTAAATCCATTTTCCGCAAGTTGCCGGGCGCCGTTCAATTTCAAATCGCCGAGTAAGTTTGTTGGAACCGCCGCGGTTTTTGTTCCGCTTTCGTTCGTTCCGTAAATAGCGGTGTTTATGCTTTTATCATCTTTTTTCTTTGCGGGAGTTGAAAGTATTTCTTCCATCGCAAGTGCAAGCAATAGTTCATCGATCGTCATTCGCTTTAGACTGTTAACCGACAAAGCCGCAGACGGTTTTAACGTAAATTTTATTCCTCTGCCGGAAAGAACGATCAAGGCATTTTTATCCGTCATTAAAACAGTGGATGAAGAAACCATCGTTCCCTCTTTTACATCAACCCATTGCTCGCTGTTTCCGATCAACGCTTTTACTGTGCCTTGAACTTTTTCAATTTTATACGATTGCGCAAAAAGAGAGCAAGCTAAAATTGCGGTCATTATCATTATCTTTTTCATAAGTATCTCTAATTCGTTAATCAATTTTAATAAATTTCTATTATCTGAACAGTCCCTTTAATAAGCCCCAATTGATCGAGCGCTTCGCTAGAAAACTTTTCAACACCTTTTTCCCATGCGTTTGCAAAGTTGGAACGTTCCGTAGTTTCAAGCGGGATCCAAATTTTTTCTTCTCCAAGAGAATTTTTCCTTATATAATATTTCTTATCATTCTGCGTAATTAAACCGGCTTCAGCGGGCGATAGATTTGTATTGAAAAGAAGATGCACATGCCTGCTGAAATCATTTCCCCGGTAATCTACAAAGGCGGTTTCAATGCCGATGCTTTCATATAAAGAAGCGAGACAAACGGAAAGATCATCGCAATCGCCCCCTTTAACATCAATCGTTTCGTGCGGGAATTGCACGCGATCGTTTGAAGCAAGTGGATCAGCGATGTAAAGCATTCCGGTAATAATTTCTGTAAAAAGAATTTTTGCCTGGAGAAAATTTGAAAGTGCGGAATTCGTTGTGTCCAATTCACTTTTATGTGAAGCTAACAATCGCTTTGCCATTGCGGAAGAAAAGTTGAAATCTCTTTTTACGAAATAGCGGAGATTACTCACTTCACCATCCCACGCATTTGAGGAATTAATGAGCAGCGGTTTTTGCATCTCATCGTCAGCATCACGATTTTCTGTGGTCACGTAAAAATTGACGAATGAAATTTCATGCTTCGGAGAAAAATAATCTTCTGAAACAACAGTGTAGAAGGGAATAGTTGCTGAGTCTTTTGGCTGAACTAAAACGTTTGGCGAATAGATCAGTTCGGAATTAATTTTATCGATCTTGCTGCTTGGTTTCACAGAAACCGGTTTGTCGGACAAATTAACAACTCGTGCAACTGCAAACGGTTCGTTAGCAAAATGCTCTGTGAATGTTGGAAAAATAGAATTTGAAATTGTCACATCTACAAATTGCACCAATCTTTCAGTTTCAGTATTTAGTCGATAAGAAACATTCAACAGCGCTTTGTTACTGCTGAATTTATTGTGCATCAAGTTTGAAATTCCGTTTGCGGTTAAGTCGGCAAACGAGGCTGTCTTTTGAATATCTGAAAAATAGACCACTCCTGAAACCGCAGCGCAAATATTTCCATACTGAAAGGATAATGAAGGTTGAATTCCGCTAAGTAAAAAATCTGAAAAATAATTGCACCCTATATTCGCCGACATTTTATCGAAAATGAAAGTCTTCCCTATCGAAACTTGCAATGCGTTAGCTGTTTCATAAAGTACATTTGCTTCTACAGTTTGGAACGGTTGATAATAGAGGGCGAAACGAACATTTTTAGGGGTTCGGAGTTCATACGGTTTATTTGTTTCACTCAGCGAGCCGTTTTTCATATTAATAAAATTTGAAGCGGAAAGTGATAGACGAAGTGAAGGAGTAAAAAGATAATCAGCGCCAAACTGAATATTCCACAACTTCATCGTTTCGGTTTCGGTTTCTCTAATAAAGGAAATAGAAGTATCGGAAAATACAGCGCCCACAGCGTCCTGACTGAACTCTTCGTTAAAATATTTTAATGTAAATCCGCCGCTTAATTTTTCATTTAATTTATAAGAATATCCCGCAGAAAAATATTCATAATATTTCAAATCTGTTTTAAGAGAGATATCGGAAGAATCTTCACCAACGATCGATTGATTTTTCAGCAATGAAAATTCCTTAAAGAATCCGGGAGAATAGCGCAAAAAGATATTTGATCCGCCAAAAGTTTTTGTAATACCAAGTGCATACAAATTTGAAGCGGCTGGAGACGCAAACTCAGTTCCGAACAAGACATCAATCGCCAAATCTTTCACCGAAGAAAAATTTGTCGGGTTAGATTCCGTAGAAAAGATAAAATCTTTATTCATATGACTTTTAAATCCATTTAAAGAAAAAGATTCTTGCGCGAATCCTTCTCCTAAAATAATATATAAAAAAAGTATAAAGTAGCTTGCCGTTTTTATCAAGGATAATCTATAATAATGCTGTGAGTGTTCTGAATGATTGTAAAAAATTCGAGTGATGACTTCATTTGGCGCGATACCGCTTTTCGTACAAATGAAAACACTAATCTGTCAAAGCGGTCTCTTGGTATAGCTGCCATAACTCCACGAGGAATTATGACTTGGCCGTTATCTTTTACGTGAAATTTAAAAAATGCAGTTGCCGTTTTTTCATTCTTCAATTTGCCGCCTACAATAATTTCGACCGAATCTTTCGACGCTTTATTCCAGGTAAGCAACAATACTTTTTCTCCTTTTCCATTTTGAGAAACACTTACGTTCCCAATAATTTGCTCCGGCATAGCAATATCAAACTCAATTTTGTTGGGACCCATCATTTTTTCCCGGTACTCAAACTTTACGGAAGAATTATAGAGTAACGAAAGAGAATCACCCAAAACTCCGATTCGACTCAAAACATATTTTGAACCAAGAACCGTATCCTTAACGGAAGCCGGCATTCCATAATCAATTACATAATCAACTTCTCTGGTTAGAATGGAATTAATTCTGGGGGGGATAACCTTCTTTCCGTGAAAACCGTATCTTTTTCCGTCCGGCAAGTGAAAAGGTTTCCCTTTATCAAAAAAGAAAACTTGAGCAACATCATAAGTGATCGAGAGAGATTGCTGCGACACTATATTCTTGCTGATAAACAAAAATACATCTGTCGGAGGCGGCGGAGTTACCAACCCGGTTGAATCATACCCGTTTTTATAAAGGGCGTCATCCGGATTTTTAGCAAGAACTTCATACTGAAGCGGAGTTTCTTCGCTTGGTCTGTCGTCTATTAATTCCGTTGGTCCAGGTTTTCCGCATCCGAAAAAGAAAGCGGTAAAGAGAAGAAGGATAATATGTTGAAAGTATTTTTTCATTGAATAATTTATTTATTACACGTTCTGCATCTTAAAAATAAGAGAATAATTAATCATACAAAAGTCGAATGTTTTACACTCTTTAAAACAAGTTACTGCAGGTAGAGGTAAAACCTGCAGTAACTCTTATCCACAACATTACATGAAAGAACTATTTAACTATGTACGGAAATCCCCAGGCGCTTGATTCTACCGGAGCCGTATCATCTTTAACAACTTGCACCGGCATCGCATCGATAACGGTATGGGAGTGCCCCCTTACCGGATGTGAATGGAATTTCTGCGAATAAACCTTATTACCTAAACCGTCATCGGAGACAAGTGCGAATCTCCCTTTTACACGTTTGTGCATTGGTCCTTGACCTCCGCCATAAGTTAAAGCGACAAAATCTTCCGCGGCATAAGCGCTGTAAATCTCAACTACAAGAGTAACTTCCTGATTCATTGCCACTGAAGGCATTTCTTTCATTCTTCCCAACCCGTGTGAGAAATAATAGTTTAACGGATCAGCAATTATAACTGAATCGCCCGAAGGAAGATATGCTTTAATGCTTTTGATATAAATGTTCGGGCTGTTCGTTCCACCTTTTGTTACAGAAGAAGAAGCGATTCTCCAATTCAATTTCGGATTGTCGGTATTTGCAACTTTTACAAATTTAACATTTCGCTCAACAGTTGTTACAAATGGTTTTGTAATTACCGTATCGATCACTCTTGTAGAAGTATCTTTTGTAACGCCAATCAGCAAATTACCTGTAAACACAATTACCAAATTTCCTTCGGCGGTTGTATCACTAATTTCATTAATTGTAAAAGTTCGCGTTACCGATGTAATTTTTCTTCCGACTTTAACCGGAAAAATTTCCGAAGTTGTTTTTGCTAATCCCATCGGTCCGGACATCTCCATCATTTCTTCTTCGTCATAATTAGCTTCGAAGGAAGAAATCGCGGGATCATCTATCACCATTTTTTCGAGCGCGGCTTTTTCCGTTGTCTGACTATTATCAGTCGGATCGGTTGGTGAGTTCTTGCATCCGATGAAAGCTGCAAAAAATAAAATCAGAACTACCGGTGCTAAACTCAGCAATTGATTTTTGAGATGTTTCATTTTGTTTTCCTTTGTATTGTTTATATTAAAATTTTTTAGAAAAGCCTCTTCAACAATTAAGAAGAAGAGGCTCTTGGTTTACTCATTTATTTCATTAGGATCATTTTTTTCGTTGCGGAGAAATTTCCGGCTTTAATAGTGTAGAAGTATACACCGGAGGTTAATCCGTTTGCATTGAATTCTTTAGAATAATTTCCGCTCTGTTGATATTCATTTACCAACGTTGCAATTTCTTTACCGATTACATTGTAAACTTTTATCGTTACAAATCCGTTTGTAGGAAGCTGATAACTTATCAATGTGCTTGGGTTGAAGGGGTTAGGATAGTTCTGGCTTAACGCATAAGTTGTAACAATGCTATTACTTTCCGATTTTACTGAAGTTAAACCGTCTTCTGTTAAAACAACATTCACGTTTAAGTAATTATTTGAAGATTCAAGAGTAACGTTACTAACAGAAGCGCTGCTGTAATCAACGGTAGATGAAACTAATTGATAACTGCCGGATGAAAGTCCTTCAAGCATAAATGAACCATCAACATCTGAAATAGTAGAATTAAAAACTCTGCCGTTTTCATCTATTAATGAAGCAACAGCTCCTTCAACACTATTCCCTTCATTATCAATAATATTTCCGAAAACTATTGAACTACCGGTGGTATCAATTCGGCTGAGAGCAAAATTAATATCGTTCACAATTCCTGTTTCCGTTACAACGATAGAATCGGCATTTCTCCAATTATGAGTTTTTGTTCCATCATATTTAAAGAATGTCGGACGATATCCTCTTGCACCGGCTAAAAGATAATAGGTTCCCGGTTCTAAATTGGAGAGAGAATAGGTTCCTGTAAGACTATCGGTAAGTACAAAATTACGTGAACCGCGGTGCGCATTTGATCTTTTCTGATAAGCATAAACTTTCGCTTTGAGCGGTAATGTGGTTGCTGAATCAGTAACAACTCCCGATATACCGTTTGCATAAACTACTTTTGAAGCAAGAGTTACATCAATTCCTGTAATATCTTGAGTTACAACTAATTTTTCAGCGGTTTCAAAAGTTGATTGATTGTTGTAATATTGTTTCAGCAGCGTACGGTCTAACGGATTAATGAAAAGCGCAACCGTGTCATTCTCTCTTGCAAAAACTTTGAAATTTCCAAGTTCGTCCGTTCTATAAGAAAAACAATGTCCACCCGGTTCAGGGGCATGAGTAAAATTTCTATTATTAACGATTACCGTTATGTTTGCTTTTTCAGGATTTCCAGCTGCATCTTTAACTGTACCGGAGATTGAGAAAAGATTCGGTTTTACAAATTGTTTCAATCCAAGATCAAACAATAACGAATCACCGCTTTTAAGAGTTACTTTTGTCGCTTGCTGCATAGATTGAGCATTATCAAAAAATTCAGGTACGTATCCTTCAGCTCCCGCAAAAATGATATATTCACCCGGTTTTAATTTTAGTTTATATGATCCGGAAGAATCTGTTATTGCATATGATGGAGGACCAGACATGAACGATGCAGGTAAAAATTCGACTCTTGCTCTTTTCAGTGGAGTTAACGTCGCTTCATCAAAAATTTTACCGCTTATTTTTGCAATAACGTCATTTGCTTCAGTAACCAAAACTTCTACCGTATCAGAAAAAACATCGGGCAGATTTTTGTAATCCGCCGAAATATAATAAGAGTATTTTTGTCCTGGCGCTACATTGTGATCCATAAATTTGCCTTCACGGGTCATCCATACGGTCGCAAATTTTCCCGTATCGGCAATCGCTCCGTTTTTCTTATAAATAATATAATGATCGGGTAAAGTGTAAATTGCCGCATAAACATCTGGCCAGTCAAGTGCAACCGACCAAGAGTTCATCATTGAAGAAACAACCGAAGCTTGCAAATGTGGTTTTGGGATTTGCATCTGCGCTTTTGTTGAAGTGGCAACGAGCAGCATTAAACCCGCAAGTAGGAATAGAAGTTTTTTCATTTGAGTAGTCCTTTTATTTTTTTGATTGAATAATGTGCATTTTATAACTGTCAATTAATCAACCAATAGCATGCCACTTTATTCCCTTCGATTACGATCAATTTTAGCTTCTTTTTTGCCGGGTTTCGCCTGGAAAATCACCCCATACGCCTGAACTATTTTCTACAGGCAGTTACTTGTGAAAAGATGTTTTCAGTTCTTAAGGATTTGTTATTTTTGTATTGAGTAATTATAGAAAAAATGAATACGAGCCCAAAAATTCTTGTTTGCGATGACGATGAAACCATCTGTTATCTTTTGAAAGAACAGTTA
>Ga0209417_1005672_pt1 | contig 13526 bp, 13 predicted proteins | sample RifGroF2_FD_184002 | JGI IMG/M metagenome (GOLD analysis project Ga0209417, IMG submission 184002) | Groundwater microbial communities from Rifle, Colorado, USA - Groundwater F2 (SPAdes) (version 2) | ecosystem: Environmental > Aquatic > Deep subsurface > Groundwater | place: Rifle, Colorado... | reverse complement strand
CGTCGATGCCGACCGCCCCATCAGTTTGGCGATTTCTCGGTTTGACTTTTGTTGACTCATCAGTTGTTCTATTAGGTATCTTTCTTCTTTGGAGAGATGCTTATACATATTATTATCTGGTTTTGTTTAGAAAATCACCAGCTTTGCATCTCTCCTCCTTACTTTCAACTCTCTTCTCTTTTTCCCTGTCACGTGTTGCACTTCGTACTTGAACTTGCAGTTAGAGGCTATTGGCAGCGGATCTCATCGGCCTTCAGAAGTCGCCGCGAGATTAAATATGAAACAAACATCCCTGTCTCTGGCCTTTACTCAGTTAATGGAAATGGATTTCGTAACCAGAGAAGTCCCTTTCGGCGAAAAGGAAAGCTCCAAAAAAGCCCTGTATAAAATCAAAGACCCTTTTTTGAGGTTTTGGTACAAAATCGTTTCCCCAAATCAAAGTTTTTTAACTTATGCATCCAAAACACAAAGGGTGGCTCTTTTAAAAAAGCATTTCCCCTCTCTATGCGCGCTGGGCTGGGAAGCCATTTGCAGGGATCAAATCGTCAAAATGGAGGCCGTCGTCACAGAGGCTGGCCGTTTTTGGAGAAAATCCGAGCTCGAATGGGATTTGGTTTGCGAAACGGAAGATGCCTTGATTTTGGGCGAATGCAAATGGAGTGAAAACATCCTTCAACGAGACAAGTGGCTCAAACACATAAAAGCTATGTTGGTCAAACCCACTCCATTTGCGACCCAGAAAAAGATCCGCTATATGCTTTTTGTTCCGGAAGCAAAAAGTATCGATAATGATTTAGTGGAAATCGTCACATTAGCGCACATGCAGAACGTTACTGCTTGATAAAAAAGCGAGAGAATACAAAAAAGCGTGCATTTTTGGCGAAGCGTGTTAAAAAGGTTGGTTGAGTTATGACTCTAGACATCGGCATAATGATCCTTTACCTCGCCTTGACCTTGGGCGTTGGGCTGTACGGTGGGCGGAAGACGCACACGATGCGCGATTTTTCCATCGCCGATCGGAAGTTTTCGACGTTCGTGCTCGTGGCGACGCTCTTTGCAACGGTCATTGGCGGCGGACCCACACTGGGGGCGACGGACAAGATGTTTCGATCGGGCATTTTGTATGGCTTTATTACGCTTGGTCGGTGTTTCAATAAGCTGGCCATTGCGTACATCATTGCGCCAAACATCCGCCGCTTTGAGGGCAGCATCTCGATTGGCGATATCATGGGCAAGCTCTACGGCAACCCCGGCCGCACCTTGACGGGTCTGACGGGCGCCATTACCTGTATCGGTGTTTTGGGCATTCAGATCAGCGCAATGGGCTATCTCTTTGAGATCACATTGGGCATTTCGAAGTCGGTGGGCGTGTTGATCGGAACCGGCATAACGATTCTCTACTCCTCGTTGGGCGGCATTCGCGCGGTCACATTGACGGACGTTCTCCAGTTTTCGATTTTGATCGTCGGACTGCCACTCATTTGTTTCTGGGGCATTTACGACATCGGTGGCATGAAGGCACTTTGGAAAGCGTTGCCGGTGTCACACCAGACGTTTTTACCGCACAACGAGAGCTTGTGGGACTTCGCCCTGCTCTTTTTCGTTCTCGCCCTGCCGAAAATGACACCCCCCATAACGCAACGCATGTTGATGGCCTCTGATGTCAAACAAATCCAACGCTCCATGATCAGCACGGCGATCCTCGAACTGCCCATCTACCTCATTATCGGCATTTTGGGCATGCTCTCATTGGCCTATTTCCCCCATGCCGAGCCTCGCCTCGCCTTTTTACAACTGATCAAGGAATTCCTGCCCATCGGCATTCGCGGATTTGCCATAACGGGCATTTTGGCCGTCATCATGTCGTCCGCGGACTCTTCCCTAAACGCGTCTAGCATCACCTTTGTCCACGACTTTCTAAAGCCGCTTTTCAACAAAAACCTTTCCGACAAGCGTGAACTCCTCCTCACCCGCCTCACGACATTCCTGCTTGGCTCCCTCTCGATCTGGGTGGCACTGCAATTCCAATCCATTCTCGACATCGTCCTGACATACCTCGGATTTTGGCTGCCCGTCATCTGGTTCCCCCTGATGGCCGGCATTCTTGGCATGCGAGCGAGCAAATGGGCCTTTCTATTGTCTGCCAGCGTCGGCCTTATGACCTTCCTCGGCTGCTATTCCCTCTGGCCACACGCCAAAACCTACGCCACATGCCTCTCGACTTTGGCCAACGTCGTGACGTTTCTAGCTTGCTGGTTTTCGCAAAAAAAGACAGATTCAAGAATGAGAAAATTAAATAATTTATGAATGATAAACCATTGGACAGAGCGATGCAAAATGCGTCTATAGCCAGGCCCGAGGAACAAGGGCGACAGGAGCCTACTGACGTAGGTGACTTAGCCCGAGCGACGAGAACGCAGCTAAAGGCCATTTCGCATCGCTCTGAACAGAAAGAGCGAAAAGCATTGAAGAGCCAAGCCCAACGACTCAAAGCGGCCCTCATAATCGGTCACGATGGACTCAAGCCAGGCGTGTTGCAGACCCTCAATGACCTCCTTAGACGCGATGAGCTCGTCAAGGTCAAGGTTGTCGGCGACCGCAATGTCGTCTCCGAGACCGCCAAAACACTCGCAGAAAAGAGCGGAGCTACCTTAATCACCGTTGTCGGCAAGGCGGCTGTGTTCTACAAAGCACGCGAAACGAATCATGACCCTATCTGATGTGGATTATTTTGAAACCTCGCAAAAATAATACCATTGCCCCCCAAGAGGGATAGAGGAAAAATACGGTTCCAATGGCTGAAAAAACGATAGAAGAGGTGGGAAAAATAAACAATAACCAGCCTTCACATGCGCTGAGTTAGTCTCTCGACTCTTCTGACGTTGTCGTGCTGTCGATGAAGTAACGTGGCCGACGCTTCACCTCTTCGTAAATTTTGCCAACGTATTCTCCGACAATCCCCAGCGATATCATGAGCAGTCCACCAAGTGTGTAGAGCGGGACAGTTATCGAGGCCCAACCAGGGATAGTTTGCCCCATAAGTTTACAAACAAGAGAGAAGAGCGCCAAGGATATCGACCCCAAAAAGACAACAATACCCATACACAATATAAATCGCAACGGAACGACGGAAAATGAGGTTATTCCAGTCCACGCAAAAAGAATGAGCCTCTTTGTCGACCATTTTGTTTCGCCAGCAATGCGCTGCTGCCTTACGTAAGTCACAACGCCAACATTGCGACTCAATCGATTTATAAATCCACGCAAAAATAAATTAGACTCATGAAACTGGCGTAATCTTTTAAGCACACTCGATGTCATCAACCTAAAATCAGAATGATTTTTGGTCAACGGAATGCCAAGCATCACCATCACATCATAAAAAAGATTTGCCGTCACTCGCTTGAAAAAACTGTCGATTTTTCGGCATTCTCTAACCCCCAAAACTATCTCCTTCCCCTCCTTTGCCTGCTCGACCATTTGCTGAACCGTATTGAGGTCATCTTGCAGGTCAGCATCCGTTGTCAAAGCGAGATCACAGCGATCCGTCACATACTCAAGACCTGCGAGAATAGCTGCTTGTGTGCCGACATTCTGCACAAGCCGTATACCCAAAACTTGAGAATGCGCCCGAGAGGCTTGTTGTATTTGCTCCCATGTATCATCGTGCGACCCATCATCGACAAAGACAACATAGCTGTCTTGTGAACAAATGGCGTGCAATTGCTTGAGGAGATTTAACAGAGTCGTTATTGTCACCGCCAAGACTTCACTTTCATTATAGCAAGGAATGACTATGGCTAATCTTGGTTTTGTAGAGAACATTTTTTGAGTCATTGTTTACTGAAAGTAAATGATTTTTGATTCAAGAAGATTTTGTATATCTATTTCTGATAAAAAAATCTCCAATCAGGCTCAATTGCATCGTTATAAAAGCGTTGATGGGGGCTGCGTACTGCAACGAGTGATGCGATAAGACACCTTGCACAATAAAGAAAAAGATAAAAACAAAGGCCATCACATAGATCGGCTCGAGCGACTGGAATGCATATCGCTCCAATAGCTTATATCGTCTAGCCAGACAGTACAAAGCGAGACTGATCAGGAGAAATACAAATAAAGGAGGGCGCATAACGGCAAACTTCGTGTTGAGCAGCGCCCTTGTTTTCAGAGCGTAAATCCGCATAATTTCCAATGGATGCTCTCGCCAGTGTCTGAAGTAGAGCTGCCAAAGCTTGGAAAAATACGCAGGCGTACAATAGGCGATAGTGGCATCGTCTTTCTTTGCATCCGCATTCCCGCTGGAATCGGCCCATTTAATACCAAGTGAATTTTCGACCGCCCCCAATCCGATATATAAATTGTGAGAAATCCCATGTCCTTGATGCATTTTAGACGAATCAATATGAAAGACAACATCCCGGGTCAACGTTACCCAACGCTGCGTTTGCCATGCAAAGAAAATGAGAAAAGCCAGTCCTAAATTTCTTAAAAGAGCCCTTTTGTTGCGTTGTTGTTTTTGCAGAGCCACAACTGCTAACACCGTTATACTGACCATAAATCCCATAATGCCAATCGGCTGACGAATCATCGCTGCGGCCGACAGGCCCAGCAAACCGACACAAAGACCAATCTTGCTAAATCTTCCTCTTTTATATCCTAACCACAAAATGATAGGCAATAAACTAGCCAAAAGTGCCGTACCGATGTAGCTGTCGTGTGGAGAAAAATTCAATCTTGAACTATTAGTGTTTAAAGATTGCAAAAAGATAGAAGCAGATAATAAGAGGATAAAGGATGAAACGTAAGCCCGCAAAGCGAACAAAACTGTTGCTATACACAACAAGCCAGTAAAATTAATGACGGCATTGAGTTTTGTCACGTGACGCAGCGTCAATACTTTTTGTGTAATACGCGAATAAAGCCCCAACGCAAAGGCATGGCCAGGGTCATCGGCATTTCTAAAGGGAGTGAGTGCCTGCCTGTTTTCGCCTGTACACAACCATGCGCCCGTTTTTCGCATACATTCTGCCGATGTCAACCAAATATTGGTTGCACCCCAACCGCTGGAGGCAGGAACTTCCTGTGCATCCACCTGTTTCCATATCTGCCGTAACTCACCCACAGGCCCCACAAACACAAACAAGACAAATACCAACCATGGCCATAAAAATAATGCTTTTTGAAAAACTGTGTTTTTATTTTGCATCTCCATAAACGTTCTAATTTCAACCAGCATGTAAGGAATAACAACACAGTCAATACAAAAAAAGACCGTTATAAAATGGCCCCAAAATGCGTTTCGCTCTCCGTCGACTGCCTCTTACAGCGGATCTTAAACGATCTCGCTGGGTTTTTACGAGGTCTTACGCAGTGGGGGAGGGCGGCCCCCCTTACACGTCGCGGATGTCTTTGGCCTTCAAGAGACGTTCAAAGGCCTGCATACGCGATTGTATATCGGCCATGGATCCGGGGCCCTCTTTATCCTTTTCCTGGAGAATGCGCTTGATTTTTGCCAGGGCAAGCCGCTCGATTTGGCGGACGCGTTCCCGTGTGAGGCCCATGATTTTGCCAACGGCCTCAAGGGTTTTGCCTTCGTCGCCACTGAGGCCAAAGCGCAGGCGCATCACCTTGAGTTCCTTAGGGTCTAACAGGGAAAGAATGCCCTTAACGTCCAGCATCAAGGTCTGTTCGTCGAGGTTTTGTTGAGGGTCGGCCATCTGACTGTCCACGATAATCGCCGCAAAGGTCTCCGCCTGCTCGTCGTCTTCAATAATGGGGGCGTCGACGGACTCTGTTTTCTGCATCACTTCTTCGATCAGGGCGACTTTTCTGTCCGGCAAGCCCGTCCATTTTGCCAATTCTGCCACTGACGGCACGTGTTTGTGTTGTTCAAAAAACGCCGTTTTTGCCTTTTGAATAAGCGCTATTTTCTCAAAAATGTGTGTGGGAATCCGAATGGTTTTGCCCTGTTTGATGATGGCCTTGCGCATCGCTTGCTTGATCCACCACGTGGCGTAGGTGCTGACGCGGGTGCCCTTGTCAACCTTAAAACCGTCGATGGCACGCATGAGACCGATGTTGCCTTCGCCAATGAGGTCGAGGAGCGGCAGCCCATAAGACTTGTATTGATGGGCCATCTTGACGACCAGGCGCAGATTCGATTGGATGAGGCGTGTTCGCGCAGATTCGCTTCCCCGCTGCATTGCATCGACTAAGCCCTGTTCTTCCTCTGCCGATAAAAGCGGGTAACGGGCAACCTCGTCCATGTAAATATCGATGGACGCCCGATCTGGAAAATAATCGATTGCAAAGGCTGTTTTTGACATCAATGAGCTCAGAAATCGACTTCAAATGCGAGTTCTTTAGCTACTTTTCGGCAGATCGGCTTCAATTGTTCACAGGAGAGCCAGTCTTGATTTTCGTTGCTCGAATAGGCAAAGTCGGGTGAACAGGGCTTGCCCTTAGATGAGTGCTTGCCGTTTTCCCAATTCTTGATGATTGGCTGGATCAGGTAGTGGTTGCCAAATTCGAGGGTGATGTAGGACTCGTCACGCGGGATGAGGACCTCGTGAACTTTTTCTCCTGGGCGAATACCGATTTCATGAATTTTGCTATCTGGGGCGATGGCCTTGGCGATGTCTAAGATGTAGCAACTGGAAATTTTTGGGACAAAGAGTTCCCCGCCGACCATGCTTTCAAGACACTGGATAACGAAGTCAACACCCTCGTCGAGTGAGATGAAAAAGCGCGTCATGCGGCTGTCGGTGATGGAGAGGGCCCCCTTTTTCTTTTGCTCGAGAAAGAGAGGAATGACGCTGCCTCGACTCCCGATAACGTTGCCGTAGCGCACGACAGAAAAGCGGGTATTTTTGGATCCGCTGTAACTGTTGGCGGCGATGAAGACCTTGTCGGAACACAGCTTGGTTGCGCCGTAGAGGTTGATTGGGTTAACGGCCTTGTCGGTACTGAGGGCGACAACCTTTTCGACACCCGTGTTCAAAGCTGCCTCGACAACGTTAACAGCGCCATCGATGTTGGTTTTGATGAACTCATGCGGGTTGTATTCGGCTGCGGGAACTTGTTTGAGGGCCGCTGCGTGGACAACGATATCGACGTCGTTCATAGCGCGTTGCAGGCGTTGCGCGTCGCGTACATCTCCCAAGAAAAAGCGCATACAAGTCCTTTGAAAAACCTCCTCTTTTGCCATTTCCGACTGTTTAAACTCGTCTCGAGAATAAATGATCAGGCGTTTCGGTTTGTAATGTTTCAGTATCGTTGCACAGAACTGTTTCCCAAAAGAGCCTGTTCCGCCGGTGACGAGAATGCTTTTTCCATTCATGGTTTACTTTTTCCCCGGATAGGGTAAGTTACAGTATCTCACATTCAAAATATTTGGCAAGCCCTTATTTTAAGACCTATGCAAAATGATGTAAAAATTCGTTGGTCTCCGCTTGATGTGCCTCACGTACGTCATTGTACGTTGTGGCAGATAGTGCACAAAGCCAAGCACGCATTTCCCACAGGTCTATATGAACTAACAACTTACGAAAGGAAAGACCGTTTCAAAATGGCCTATAGCAAGGCCCGAGGAGCGAGGGCGACGGGAGCGTACTGACGTACGTGACCTAGCCCGAACGACGAGAACGCGGCTAGAGGGCATTTTGGAGCGGTCTTTTTTTATGTCGATTAAACACATCAGTATTGTTTCAGCCTCGATTCTCGCTTCGAGAGTACTGGGATTGTTGCGGGACATCTTATTTTTTGCTTATCTGGGGACTTCCCTGTGGGCATCGGCGTTTCTATTCGCCTTCACTCTCCCAAACCTCTTTAGGCGGCTCTTTGGAGAAGGCGCCATGACATCCGCCCTCATTCCCCTCTTCACAGAAAGCATTGAACATGGCGGGCGCCCACACGCCTTTCTCTTTTTAAATAAGGTGTTGAGTCGTGTTCTGTGCCTCTTGGTGGCGATGTTTCTGTTGATTGCGTTACTGCTGAGTGGCCTGTGGCTCTCTCAAACGCTGCCGGAGCGCTGGTCCTTGGGGTCGAGCCTCGGCATTCTCCTCATGCCATACATGATCTTTATTTGCTTGGCTGCCCTGATTGCGGCCATCTTGAACGTTCTGGAATCATTTGGAACGGCCTCGATATCGGCTATCTGGTTGAACATTTCCATGATCGCTGCCCTGGTTCTCGGTCGGTACATGTTTCCTGGCAACTTGAGGGCCATGATCCTACTGTTGAGCGCGGGTGTACTCATTGGAGGGGTGCTGCAGCTCTTTTTCCCGGCCAAACGCTTGCGACGAGAGGGCTGGAGCTTCCAATTTGACCTGAGTGGGCATGAACGGCTAGGGGAATGGATGCGACTCCTCTTACCTGGACTCTTTGGGGCGGCGATTTTCCAAATCAACATTTTAATCTCCCGCCTGATCGCTTTCTCGATCGATGACAGCACCGTCTCGATACTCTACCTCGCCAATCGCCTGGTGGAGTTGCCACTTGGGATGTTTGCCATCGCCATCACGACGGTCATTTTCCCAAAAATGTCAACCTACATTGCCCGCGGAGATTTTCAATCGACGGGGGCGGCCTTCAATCAAGGAATCCGGCTGATTTTGGCCATCAACCTTCCGGCGGCGATTGGGCTGATGATCTTGAGCGAGCCTATCTTGACGCTCTTTTTTGAATGGGGACGATTTGGCGTCAAAGATGTCAACGCGACATTGCCGGTCTTGCAGGTATTTGCGTGCGCCTTGCCCCTCTATGCCTTGGCGACGCTCTTTACGCGCGGTTTCCACACGATGAAAGACATGAAAACGCCTGTGCAGATTGCAGGTGTCGTCCTCGTGCTCAACGCCGGCTTTTCCCTGGCTCTCATGCGGCCATATGGCGCCGTCGGATTGGCTCTGGCAAACGTCTTTTCGTCGCTCTTTCACGTCGGTGCGCTCGCTTTCCTCTTGCGCCGCCGACACCTCATTTTTCGCCTCAACGACCTCAAAAAGGACTTGCTGGCCGTTCTCGGTGCGTCTGCCTTTATGACGCTCGTTCTCATTTTCGGAAAGTCCTGCGTCCGCCTATTGGCCTTAGAAAACAAACAAGCGGCCCTGATGCAAGTCGCGGTCCTCATTCCACTCGCCATCGGCCTCTACCTCGTGGCCCTCTATAAATTCAAATTTAAAGAGGTATCCCACACTCATCCTCTTTCAACCATTTAACCAAAATTTGACCTCAAAAATTGTCATGTAGTATGGACTTTATACAGATCTTCGTTTGACATTTGTGCAAGGTGGGGTACAATAAGACCAGAAGGAGGCACTATGGCAAAAGGAGCAGAAGACGCAGATGCGAGAATCGAGCGCTTATCGGACCAATTTGCGGCGAGTTACGCGAAGACGATGGAAGGGCTGATGTTGGGGCGGACGTCGATACAGGCGATCATGGGCATAAGTGCCGCTCAAATACAGGCGTTTTACACCGCAGGGGTGGCATTTTTCGATGTGGGGCGTTGGGCAGAGGCGGAGGCGATATTTCGGGGGTTGGCGTTGTTGCAGCCGAGTGAGCAACATTGGCGGGCTCTTGGGGCTGTTTTGCAGGCGCAGGGGAAGTACGCGGCGGCGATAGGTGCGTACAGTCAGGTTAAGAAGCTTGGAAAGGTGCCAGCGGCAGACATTGAGCAGGGCAACGCCGTTGACCAGATTAAACCAAGAAGGAGCGGCGAATTGACTCCTGCGATCAAGGCCCAGATCAAGATGTGTCGCAAACACTTGAAGGGCAAGGAGTTGTCGATGCAGGAGGAGGTGGAGCTCTCAAGTCCCTTTATCTGGGATCAGGGGTATCCGCGGAACGAGGAGCAAATAGAAGCGTTGACGCAAGACGCGGTTCAGCAATTCCACGGCACCCTGAAAGCCCTACTAACCAATGCCCAAAAGCTCGTCGATGAGACGAAGCGCGGCGAGTGGGATGAGTATCGCGCGCGGAAGCACAACAAGGAGAAACAATCATGAATATCGAAGACATTTCAAAAAAGCCCAACATTCCCGGAACGGGACTGCCGCTGGACGAGGTGAAGGGCGGCATTCGTAAGGCATTGAGCGACAAGGTATTGGAGGTGTCGCACTTGGAGGATGAGCTTGGCATCGAATTGTTGCAATTGGCCCGCAAAGAGGGTGGCTTTGTCATGGGAGCGCTTACGGAACAGGCTTGTCGAGACATGATCGATCAGTTTTGCTTTGGCCAGGCGCGGCAGAAGCTCGAGGTGGGTGTTGAAACCTTGCTGCGAGGAGAAGGGCTAGAGGGTAAAGCTCTGGAAAACTTACAGGCCGCAAAGGTGATCATTTACCAGAACGTGGCGCAGGGCGTTCGCGAGCTCTGTTCGAAGTACACAAAAGAGCCTGGAGAGCGTCGAGTCCTTTACGGCCCTTTTGAAGGGTTGAAGTGACTTGGTTGAAGTGACTTGGTTGAAGTGACTTGGTTGAAGTGACTTGGTTGAAGTGACTTGGTTGAAGTGACTTGGTTGAAGTGACTTGGTTGTTGAATCGATAATGTTTGGTTGAGCGGCTGAAAATCAGCGCCGTTATTTAATTGAAGTTCAATTTACTTTATATTGGAAAATATGTCAACTAAAAAAAGTGAACTATTTTTAGGCAAAATGCAAAATAGCGCCAAAATGCGTTTCGCGCTGCGCCGAGTTCCTCACGTACCTCTATGTACGCTACAGTTACTATACCCCATTATTTCCCTTTTTGCAAATTTTCCCCTAAAAAAGTTTCAGAACGTTCGCAAAGAGTCCCCCGGCCCGCTCAGGCCGCGTTACCCGACATCAGGTCGATCGGGTTGTGAAAGAGTCGAAGTGGCGTCTCTCGTCGGTGAAAAATCAGCCAACGCCGCTGCCCAGCGCAGAAGGAGTGCGCCAATAGCAGCATCCCTCGACTCCGTTGACCTCTTTATGGGGCGCATCGAGGGCGTGTTGCACACGCAGACCGGTTAAAAACAAAGACGCAGCCATCATAAGCTCGGGTCCACCATAGTTCCCATATGTTTGGGAGTTTAGGTTAAAGAGCTTGAAAAAAGATTGCAATAAGCGGGATTTACATCTTTCTTGTTTATTGTAACGATTTACATTTTGCGAGAAAGGTAAGACCGTTGCAAAAGGGTTCTATAGCAAGGAGCGAGGAGCGAGGGCAGCAGCCCCAGACCCCCTAGATGCTTCGCATCTTATTAAAATAGGGATGCGTCAGCATCCAAAGGTGCAGGGCTATCCCTGCTGACTTAGTCCGAACGACGAGAACGCAACTAGAGGCCCTTTTCCAATGGTCTTTTTTATGGAGAAGATTGTTTCATTATGCAAGCGTAGAGGGTTCATTTTTCAGGCATCTGAGATTTACGGCGGCCTGAATGGATTTTTTGACTACGGCCCATTGGGTGTCGAGATGCGAAAAAACATCAAGGATGCCTGGTGGCAAGACATGGTTCAACGGCGAGATGACATTGTCGGCCTCGACAGCGCCATCATCCAACACCCCAAGGTGTGGGAATCGTCGGGACATATTCAGGGATTCTCCGACCCCATGGTCGATTGCAGAGAGTCCAAAATGCGTTACCGCGCCGATCAGCTATTTTGGGCGGCTGTCGTCGTCGACGGCGACATACTTGGTTACGTCTCCCTGCTCGAAGACGAAGGCATGGAGGCAAAGGCCGCTGAAATGGCCGATACGCTCAAGCGAAAACTGCAACGTCAGGGCACCCTTCAGCCCATTCAGCTGCGTCCGTACACCGAAGCATCACCCGACCTCTACGATAAAATCCCTTCACCAGCAACCGGCAAGCCAGGAACCTTGACGCCCCCACGCGACTTCAACCTCATGTTCCAAACCTACGTCGGGGCCGTCCGCGATGAGTCCTCTGTCGCCTACCTCCGCCCAGAGACCGCCCAGGGCATTTTTACAAACTTTAAAAACGTCGTCGACTCCACCCGCGTCAAGATCCCGTTCGGCATCGCCCAGATCGGACGCTCGTTCCGCAACGAAATCACGCCACGCAACTACATTTTCCGCTCGCGCGAGTTCGAACAAATGGAGATGGAGTTCTTCATCGAGCCCGGAGATGGCTGGAAACAATGGCACGAATACTGGATCCGGGAACGCTTCGAGTGGCACAAGAGTATCGGGTTAAAGGAGTCCATGCTGGGCTATCAGGTCCATCCGAAAGAAAAACTGGCCCACTATTCCCAAGCCTGCACCGACATCACTTTTCACTATCCCTTTGGCGTTCAGGAGCTTGAGGGAATCGCCGCCCGCGGCTGCTTCGACCTAACGCAACATCAAAATGGCAGCGGCAAAAGCATGGAGTACTTCGACGACACTCATAAAACTAAGTACATTCCCCGTGTCATTGAGCCCGCTGTCGGTGTCGATCGGACCTTCCTCGCCCTCCTCTGCTCCGCCTACGAAGAGGATGAAATCGATGGCGAGCCCCGCGTCGTCCTCAAATTGCACCCGCGAATCGCACCCATCAAGGCCGCTGTCTTTCCGCTCGTCAAAAATAAGCCGGAACTCGTCGAAAAGGCCAAAACACTCTTTAAGAAATTGCAACGCCGCTGGAACGTCGCCTACGACGCCTCCGGAGCTATCGGCCGCCGTTACCGCCGTATGGACGAAGTCGGGACCCCATTCGGCATCACCGTCGACTTCGAAACCCTCGAAAACGGTACCCTCACTCTCCGCGACCGCGATACCACCAAACAGGTTCGCCTCTCCGAACCGGAGCTCCTTGCGGCTATCGAAAAAAACCTACAACAGGACCTCTAACCCGCGTTCATCCACCAGAAATAGACTTTTGTTAAACCTAAATTCCCAACAATGATGTGAGTTGATTGACTCTATAACCTCAATCATTAGCGAAATTTTATTACCGCGCATCGGTTTTCCGATGCGCCCTGGATGCGTCATTTCATTACAAGTATTGACTCCATCCAACTCTGCGTGTGTCAACACGCCCTCGATGCGCCGTTAGAGAGCTCGGCGGGTTTAGGAAGCTGTTTGTGGCGCACTCCTTCAGCCTTCGAGAGCGGCTTTGGCTGTAAAAAAACAAGATATTGGAATGGATTTGTCGCTGTTTTTAGAAAAGAATCTTCAAATATAGTATTTTTACAAAAAGTCAAGCTTTTTCGTGATTTTTTGCGCTGCGGTAGAACTGCTCTTGGCGCGTAATCAAGAATAATCTCGATTCCCGCGTGCGGGCTGAAGCCAGCTTATACGCTAAGACTAGACGGCTTTGATGCTGCGTTGGGCGTTACATAGCTGTGTATGCCGGCCCTGAATCTAATATCGACGATGGCAGATTCAACCTCGAAGTGCAACACTAGGATGCGGATTTAAGGAGAGCAAAGAAGGCTTGAGCAGGAGAGGCAAAGGCTAGGCATTTTCTTGGACGTGTGTTGATTTTTTGTCTGGCGTCAGCCAGGAATAAAGGGTTGAGATTGAGAGACTTAGATGTTTTCGGGAAGTATTGACGCAAGAGGCGATTGG